>MKWU01000990.1_pt1 | contig 52193 bp, 42 predicted proteins | sample 809101 | NCBI WGS metagenome assembly MKWU01 (sample SAMN05860141, study PRJNA318959) | sponge metagenome | host: Aplysina aerophoba | place: Slovenia: Piran, Adriatic Sea, Gulf of Piran | collected 2013-05-07 | reverse complement strand
TATGTAAGTGTCGGATAACACGTTCATATACCATGGATCCCATCCCCATGCAAAGGCTTTGGTGATCGATGCGGGCTAGTCGCATCGTCGGGGACAATCAGCCATACGCCGCCCGCCAAGTAGTCGGTGTCCGAACTCGCCGATGTTGCGGTTGGCGTGAATACGACTCCGGAGACTGACACGACTCTGTCATTGAGAATTTCCACTTCACAAGACCCAGGACAGTTAAATATGCCCGCTACTCCATTGAGTGATCCTGGGACAGGAGAGTCCAAGTCAGGATCCTGATCCTGGGCGACGATGTGGTCTCCCACCATCACATTCACAGGCTGGCCAGAAGTACTCGGTGTCGGTGCCTCAATGTCCGTGTAGGCATCGACGTAAAGTGTGCCGCCGGTGATGCGCTTGGCAAGTTCCACGCCCTTCCATGGAGACGAGGTACCGGAAATGCGGCTGGGATTGCCGTCGCTCGTGCTGATAGACCACGCAATCCCATTGCTCACGGAGAAGGTGGGTGTGCCAGACCTGTATTGCGCGGTGACTTCCACTTTGTCGAGTGAGATGCGGCTGCTGTCCACGTTCGAGGACTGCGTGACGCTGCCGGGCGTGGGTTGGGCTTCTGCGGCTTGCGCCATCTTGACGGCTGCGTTGGTTGCCGTTGCCGAATCGGTCAGGGCCATGGCGCGTGTCGGAGTTGCTGTGCCTCCACCACCCTGCATCGGATCGCCGTCACCTCCGCCCGACATCGGAGTCCCGCCTCCACCACCGCCACAGGCAGCGAGAGTCAACAGGGCGAATGTGGCAGTAACGCCCAGAGCCGCGGTTCGCACCACTCGTCTATCTGAGGATGTCATGTGTCACTCTTTCCTGGTTGCTGATGTGTCACACCAATTGTCAGGACCGAAGCCCTTGGCCTGGACAATTCAAACACGTTCATCAGTGGAGTTATATAAATGACGTATTGCAAACAGTCATTAAAACATAAAGATTACGTATATGTTAACCTGGAATCTCAACGTGACTACCGCGGCCGCGTGGTTGGACGGGTTCCATGGCCGCTGCGATGATCGAACCAACTTGTTCAGCCGCCGCGACAAGGTGTTCGATGGCAAGGCGGTCGTGCGGTGGCCGAGAAGCTTGCACAACACCGACAGGTTCTCGCCCGCTATGAGGGCCTGGCTTCCGTAACTGGCGGTTGATTTCGAACACCGAACTCACGACCTTCCGTTCCAGGACCGTCGTTCGAACAAGAAGCAGCGCTGCCTGCCGCAGAACCTCTCGCAGGCATGCTCAACGCAGTTGGTTGCCTTGGCGGCCAATTGACTCGTTGGTACGGCATAGAGAAGGAAGCGACGCCCCAGATGTGTCCGTTGCCACACTCTCGCCTCCATCCGTGGTCAGCGCGGAGTGGATGCCAGCTTCATGCCCGGTCCAAGACGATTCCCGAGCTCGGCGTCGAAGCGAGCGAATTTGCATTACGATATCGACGCTGGCTCGCAAGACCCGGCCGTGGGCATGCTGACGCAAGGCATTGAGGCGCGCGGTTCGCTGGTGCGCCTCGAGACCGGCCGCGAGATTTCGCTGAGCGGCGGTCTGGACGTTGCGCCGCGCCTGTGGCCCAAGCGTTCGGCGCTCTCCATGGACGATTTTTTCCGATGCCGTGGGATCCCGCGTATCGGTCTTCGACACGGCACGGATCACGGGCGGTGTCGGGATGACGGCCCGGGCGGGGATTGGAATGCTGGCCCTTCAGGGCTCCTTCGATCTTGCGCGTGTGCTTGATGGCGCGACCGCCGTCACCGAAGTATCGGGCGCCCGGCTGGCCTCGCAAGCGGAGGAAACGGAGCTGAAGCTGGGGCTGGCGGGCGTCTACCGGCAAGGCGGTCTCTCGCTGGCGGCAGAGACCTCGATGAACGGTTCGCGCCTCGACGCCGTCGGCGTGCGCCTTTCCGTGCAATTCTGAGCCGAGTGGGAATGCCCATGAACTATCGCACGCCGGCGGCGCTCGCCGCCGCATTCATCCTTGCCTCCTGCGGACGCGGTGGTCGCGATGACGGCCCACCCGTTGGGGATGCGTCGAGTTTCGATACGATCGTGGTTGGCGATGTGCTCATTGCCGCGCAGGAGAGGCTGTACGGGGCGGAAAGTTCCTGTTCCGGCTCGACATGCACCGTGATGCATCTGGACGAGAGCGTCACGGTGGACCTGCGCGACCTGGACCCCTCCACGGCCACCACGGCCGTTGCCGACCGGCAGACCCGAAACGGGGTGCAGACGGGTAGGCTGACGGCCAGTGACGGCGAAACCCGGTTCGACGCCTTCGGCGTGTGGGGCGACTACAATGCCGCGACAACAGGTGCGGGGACCATAAGCCTCCAGGGCGCCGACATCCGGTTCGTCGTGCCGACATCGGTGGGCCACGGCAGCGCCGCCAATCCAGTGTCGGGTGGCGCGTCGTGGGCCGGCGCGATGACGGGCGTGAAGGTCGAGGGTTCCGGTCTGGGCGCGAAGGTGACCGTCGATTTCGCCGATGCCGCCCTCGCATTCACGAACATCGCCGGCGCCGGAGTCAGCGACATCAGCTGGCAGGACGTGCCGATGGAGGAGGGCAGCTTCAGTGACGACGGGCTGGACGGGCGGTTCTATGGGCCGAGCCATGAGGAGGCCGGCGGCGTCTTCGAGCGCGATGACATTGCAGGCGCATTCTCCCTGAAGCGCGATTGACCGACCGCGGCGAGGGAGGCCGGCCCGCTTCGCGACATGGCGGCTGACGGCGGGCTGGTGCCGGCGGCGCAGGCGAAGCCCGCATGGCGTGCAGCGGCCTCGAACACACTCAGGATCTGGGTCCGCGGAAGCGGCCCGTCGGGGAGTTCAGCACAATCCAAACAAGACAGAATCGGTTTCTGTTTCGGGGATTGTTGGATGCCGGCTGCCGGCGATCGAGACGGCCGGTTGTTGGCCACTACGGCGCGCTGCCACTCGGGATCGCCTGTGAAGACTGGCGCCGACTGCCGGTCTCGTGGGGATCACGATCACCATGTGTGCCGTCACTGGGGACAGGTTTCCACAGGGCACGCGACAACCACAAGTCGGTCGGTTATCAAGGAACCGGTGGTTAAGCAGGGAGCGAGCGATTCCCCCGAAAGCGATACAGCGTCTCGAGCCGGCTCACGCGCCCCCCGACCTCCTGGCTGCGACGGTCTATTCCGGCGAACGCTCGATAGAGGCGCCGTCCATTGATTTGCCGCCTGACCTGGTGCCGAACACGCGGCTCAGGATGGATGGTCTGGAATTCCTGTCGAAGATTCCCTCGCAGGTGATTCCGGTGGCTTTTTTTGATCCGCAGTACCGGGGGGTGCTGGACAAGCTGGCCTATGGCAACGAAGGCAAGCAGCGCGGGCAGAAACGGGCCGCACTGATGCAGATGCCGGATGACGTCTTAGGCAGTTTCATCCGTGGCATTGACCGGGTCCTGATCCCTTCCGGCCACCTCTTCCTGTGGGTGGACAAGTTCCATCTGTGCCAGGGAGTCGGGCAGTGGCTGGAAGAAACGAACCTTGGCATCGTCGACCTGGTGACGTGGGACAAGGCCACGTTCGGCATGGGCTATCGGACGCGACGCCGGGGCGAGTACTGCATCGTGCTGCAGCGGGAGCCCCGCAAGGCCAAGGGGGTGTGGACCGCCCACGACATTCCCGATGTCGTCCGCGAGAAGATCACGCGGAAGAGTCACACCCATGCCAAGCCGGTCGACCTCCAGGGCGAACTTCTGGCGGCGGTAAGCCATGAGGGAGATTTCGTGATCGACCCGGCCGCCGGTTCGTTTTCCGTGCTGACCGCCGCCGTGAGCCGTGGCCGCACGTTTCTTGGGTGCGACCTGAACGGGTAGGGGAATGCATCACGTACCTCTTTCCCTGGTCAGACGGGTGTGCAGACGACGTCCAGCCTGCCGTCCTTTCAGCCGGATCAGGGCCAATCTCCAAACGTCTTCCCGGCTTCGAGCTGGAAGGGCTCGACCCGCAACGTTCAGGACGAGAACCACATTTTCCAGTGCCGACGAGCCTGGATGGTTGACAGGATCTTCAGTGACACCACCGGGGTTTCAAGGAGGATTGCCTCGCAGCCACGGCTGGCTGGTTACCCGGCGACCCATGGCCAGCGGCGAACTCCAAGACTCGTGTGCGATCAGCCGAACATTCATGTGTTTCGGCGTTGTCGGGCGCTTCGTGAACCGGAGACGTCACGCCGCCCTGGGAGCTACTTCCCGGTTGATGACATGCCGCACAGTGCGTTCGGCCACGTCGAGGTCGTAACGGGCTTGCAGATTGATCCAGAACTCTGGCGTTGTCCCGAAGTAGCGCGCCAGTCGTAGCGCAGAATCGACAGTTACAGCGCGGCGTCCATGCACGATCTCGTTCAGCCGCGGGCGCGACACCTTGATGTCCCGGGCCAGTCGATAGACGCTGAGTTCCATCGGCTCCAGGAACTCGTCGCGCAAGATTGTACCTGGATGTACCGGATGCAACCGCTGTCCCGAAACGACGTCAGAGAGATCAACCCTGCGCCGGTCCAGTTCTTCCCGGTCAATGGTCATGTTCGATGTGGCTCCACGTGTCAGTCAACAATCTCGACGTCCCAGGCATCGCCATCGCGCCAAGCGAAACAGATGCGCCATCGCGCGTTGACGCGAACGCCATGTTGCCCCAGCCGGTTGCCGGGTGGGACCAACAGGTCATCAGGGCGGCCAGCCGCGTCACTTGCGATCAACCTGGCTCGAGCCAGTTTCTGAATCTGATTGGGCAATCCGCGAACGGCATAGCCTGCGATGATGGCCGCAGCGTGCTTGCCGGCAAAACTCTTGATCACAGTCCAACGTAACGACGGGCGTTGCGTTGTGTCCAGTGCCCGGAGAAATCGGGCCGCAGGTCAGTATTCTGATGGATGAATGTGGTGGTTGCACCCTCCTGTCCCATGTCCCGGCCCGCCGCCTGCCGGTTGTCTCGGCATACCTCCGAAGGACGACGCCACCCGGCCTCATTCCGACACTACGAACGGCGGCCGGGCGAGTTCGTGGTGCCGGGGCGTTCATTACCGGAAGGTAAGGCCGTAGTCTTGTCGGCTGGTGGAGTGAGGAAGTGTCATGAAGAGACCAAGCATGCTCATTGCCATGCCGCTGGCGCAGACGACGATGAAACGTCTCGCGGAGGCCGGTGATGTCACGGTCATCGATCCGGGCGAGGCGGGGGAGGATGAGTTCCAGAGCGCCCTCGCCAGTCATGACGGGATCCTGTGTTCTGCCATGCAGCGCATCCCCGACGGCTGTCTCGAACGGGCGTCGGATCGATTGAGGGTGGTGAGCAACTTCGGTGTCGGATACGACAACGTCAACGTGGCGCTGGCGACCAGGTGCGGAGTGAGGGTCTGCAACACCCCGGGCATTCTCAGTGACGCGGTCGCGGAACTCGTCATGCTGTTCATTCTCGCCCTGGCGCGCCGCCTGGACGATGCCTCAGGCTTCGTGCGTGGCGGCCATTGGGGAACGGAGTCATTCCCCCTTGCCCATGACATCTCGGGCAAGACCCTCGGGCTCGTCGGTTTCGGCCGCATTGGCAGGGCCGTTGCCGAACGTGCCCTCGCCTTCGACATGCGCGTGATGGCGAGCGATGTCCGCGACATCACCGAAGGCCCCTGGGAACAGGTGCCCTTCGAGACGCTTCTCGCCGAAGCGGACTTCGTCAGCGTCCATGTCAACCTGTCGCAGGCCACCAGGGGACTGATCGGAGAGGAGTCGCTGGGGCGCATGAAGCGGTCAGCATTCCTGATCAACACGTCACGCGGTCCTGTCGTCGATACCACGGCACTGCGCCAGGCACTGGTCTCGGGCGCCATTGCCGGAGCTGCTCTCGACGTGACCGATCCCGAACCGCCCGCGCCGGAGGATCCCCTCCTGTCCATGCCCCGGGTCATCATCACCCCGCATGTCGGCACAGGGACCGTCGAGACCCGCGAAAAGATGGGCGATATGGCGGCAACCAACCTCATCGAAAGCCTGGCAGGGCGCCAGCCTCCTGCGGTCGTCAACGAGGTGGACCTTCAACTGGCCGGGGGAACCTGAAGGCCGTTGTGTTCAGGGTGACTTCGACTGGCGCTTCATCCGTTTCGGCGGTGGTGCGGTGTCATCACTTGAACGGTCCTTGCGGGGAAGGAAGGCCTGGAACGAGATGGCTGCCAGGATGACGGTGCCGCCGATGATGGTCAGGAGCGTCGGGATCTCGCCGAGGAAGAGAAAGACCCAGAAGGGCGACAGGACCGACTCGACCATGGAGAGCACGGTCAGTTCTGCGGCGGGCAGGTGTCGTGCGGCGAGCGTGAAGAGACCGTTGCACACGGCGCTGATGAACACACCCTGGGTGATGCACAGCGCCAGATCGTGGAAGGAGATGGAAAGGTGGTCGGCAGTCAGGACTGCGGCCGCGCAGGCCATCATGCCCGAGACGGCAACGCTCGGCACCATGTCCCGTCCCCGGCCAAAACGACAGGCGACGACGTAAAACGAGGCGAGGAGGGAGCAGGCAAGCGCCAGAAGATTGCCCTCCCAACTTCCGCCGGAGAACCCTTCCCAGACCATGAGGGCGACACCCGCCATGGCGATGACCGATGCCAGGATGGTGCGTCGACCCATCGGCTCACGCATCACGATCCATGCGAGCGCACCGACAAAGAAAGGTGCCGTGGCAATCAGGAAGCTGATGTTGGCAATGGTCGTGCGCTCAATTGCCAGGATGAACGTGACGGCCGCGAATCCGAGACCGGCACCACCGATGACGCCTGGCCAGCCGATGGCCCTGAAGGCGCGCACCGTGTTGATGCGATATCTGAAGGCGACAAAGGACGTGATGGCCGAAGCAAGGCCAAGACTGCGGTAGAACACGACCTCGAGGGCTCCGGCCTCCTCGATGAGACGGAAAATGAGGCCCGTCGTGCTCCAGCCAGCGGCAAGGAAGAGAGCGACGATGACCCAGAGAAGACGGTTTTCTGAACGGAACCAGCCCAGCACGGCGTTGCACCTTCATGCCGATCGCGGATCCTTGCGGACTCCCGCAGGCAATCCGCACGCTATCTCAAGGTCAAAAGACCCCTCTCGTCCAGATGCTTGCTGAAAAAAAAGTGATCCCGCACGGGTCAGGCGTCCGGGGGCGGCTGTCTCGTCCCTTTGGGCCGCGGCGTCAGGCGCACGCGAAGATTGGCCGGGAACATCGTGAAGGCGAGGCACTCATCAACGTCGGCACCGGCCGGATGGATGTCGAAGTTCCTCACCAGCATGGCGAGCACCGTGCGGATCTGGGTGAGAGCAATGGCCCGGCCCGGACAGAGCCGCGGGCCGGCGCCGAATGGGAGGAAGGCGCGCGGGTCATGGGGTGACGGCCTGTCCGGGTCGAGCCAGCGTTCGGGATCGAAACGGCGGGCATTGGCGAAGTGCTCCTCGCGCGTGGCTTCGCGGCGGGCCAGCATCATGATTGTCGTGCCACGGGGAACGTGGCAGCCCATGAACTCGACATCGCTGACCGGCTCCAGGACGTGAAGGGGCGCCACCGGTTTGAGGCGCATGGCCTCGTTGTTGAAGGCATCGATGAATGGAAGCTGCCTCGTCTGTTCCAGGGTCTCGATGGCTTGAGCCGGTGCAATGAGCCTGTCGACCTCATGGCGTGCCCGGTCGAAGTGTTCCGGATACTGCATGAAGTAGTGAACGGCCCAGCCGGTGGAGTTGGCTGTCGTGTCCTCGCCGGCCAGCAGCAGCGTTCCGGCGTTGGCAAAGATCTCTGCATCGGTAAAGCCCGACCCTTCATCCTCCAGGGCAGCAAGAATGGCCTCGATGAAATTGGTCGGCTCCGGCTTCTCCGCCATGCGCTCCCTTGCGGTGCGGACCATGGCGTTGACCTCGTCCTCGAGATGGTCGAGTGCCCGGTCGAGCGCCCGGTCTGACGGCATCCGCATATAGCGCCAGTAGGGAAAGGGCGCATTGACGCGGCGGTGCAGAGTGGGGAACACCTTGTCGAGATGGCGCTGGATCACAGGCCCGGAGGTTTCCAGCGTGTTGGCGTCGATACCGAAGGCGAGGCCGATGGTGACGTCGACCGTGAAACGCATGAGATCGTTGCAGAGATCGATTGTGTCCCCCCGATCGGCTGCATGTTGCCAGCGCCGGCGCAAGCGTTCGGCTGTCATGACCAGGCGAGGGAAGAAATCCTCGAGACGCGCTCGATTGAGCGCGGCGGCAACGATCCTGCGCTGACGCCGCCAGTCGTCGCCTTCAGCGGCAAAGACGCCCTTCAACCTCATTTCCTTCGCGACCGATTCCAGCGCCCGTGTGCGTCGGAACGCCTGCGGGCGCTGGACGAGGAGTCTCTGGATCGTCGCACGGTCCGATACCACGACGACATCGGAAGGTCCCAGACGGATCCTGAAGACCGGACCGTAACGGTCCGCCCATTTCTCGAGATCCAGATGCAGTCTCGAAAACCGGATCTGGTGAAGGTTGCCGATGAACGGGAGGCCTCCCGGTCCGGGGAGATTCCGGACCTCGACTGTTGTCGAGGTGGTTTCCTGGTGCAGTGTCATGTGATCTCCCGAATCTGCAGAACCAGGCGCCGAGTGCCGGCAGCAACAGCACCGCCCATGTCGGCCTGGAACTGGAGCGGCGCGAAGTTCCAGATCGCCACGCCTGCGCAGAGCGCGAACCCCTTGAGCATGACGCCGTTTGCCGATGTGGCAGCGGCCCATTCCCGAGCCTCGGGAAACTCGAGACCCTCCCGGGGGTGGTTGCGCACTCGTCTGAAGATGTAGATCCCGTAGTCGCCCCTGATTCTGAGTGCCACCGCGGGAAGAGTCCATACCTTGAAGTCGATCTGGGGCAGGGCCATGCGCGCATGGGCGAGAACCGAGACCACCGTCAACGGCAGGATGATGATCAGTACGGCCCGGATCGAGTGGAACGCGGTCGGGCAGCGCAGACGCACTCCACGATCTGGAACTGTGCCGTCGACACGTCTTCGATGGTTGCGGTCGTGACGCCGACGTTGCCTGCGGGACCGCTGACCGATTGGAGACTCCCTGGATGTCGGTCATCCGCCATTCGACGGTATCGAAGTGCCGCATGATGGCATGGTCGACATGTCCATCGGCATGCGTTGTGCCGATGGCGGTCGGCACCAGTGCTGAACCTGTTGGAAATGATGGCAACATCACGGTTGCAGGGCGCCCCGGGCCGTAGTTCCGGAACGCCTTCGTGGTCGCTGCCGATGCGTACGTGCGCTGACTTCCAGGCACCGGCCGCGGCCAGAGTTATCCATGCGCAGATGATGACGGCGGCCGGTTTCGGGCGTGCCGCGCAGGACGCTCAGGGGGGCTTCGCCTTCCCCGGCCGAAACAGCCACGCGCCCAGCGCAGGCAGCAGGACGACGGCGCCGACCATGTTGACCAGGAACATGAACGTGAGCACCGTGCCCATGTCGGCCTGGAACTTCAGCGGCGCCACGGTCCATGTCGCGACGCCCGCCGCCAGGGTGAGGCCAGTCAACACGACGCCTGCCCCGCTGGTGGCCAGCGCCCGCTCGTAGGCAGCGGCGAAGTCGAGGCCCTCCGCGAGGTGGGCGCGCAGTCGCCCGTAGATATAGATCCCGTAGTCCACCCCGATTCCCACCCCGAGCGCCACGACCGGCAAAGTGGAGACCTTGAGGCCGATCTCGAGCAGCGCCATGAGAGCGTAGGCGAGCAGGGAGACCACCGCGAGCGGCACGACGATGCACACTGTCGCCGCCACGGAACGGAAGGACACCATGCACAGCACGATGACCGCAGCGTAGACATAAGCGAGGATGGGGAACTGCGACGCCTCCACCTCCTCGTTGGTCGCCGCCATTACCCCGACGTTGCCGGAGGCGAGCCTAAATGTGATGCGCTCGTTGGTGTTCGCGGCGTCGAACTCCTTCACCGCGTCGACCACCCGCTTGATGGTCTCGGCCTTGTGGTCAGTGGTGAAGATCGACACCGGCATCACGCTGCAGTCCAGATTGAGCAGGCCGCTGCTCGTCGGCACGGGCGAGACGGCCTGCACGAGCATGTAGTGATTGCGGGGCAGGGTGCGCCACTTGAGGCTGCCCTCGTTCCAGTTTGCGTTGATGGTGCGGGCGACGCCAGCGAGCCCCAGCACCGACTGGACGCCGTCCACGTTGCGCAGCCGCCATTCGAAGTCGTCGAGAGTGCGCATCACCTCGTAGTCGATGCAGCCTTCCGTCGCCGTCTCGGAGATCACCGTCAACACGTCCACGCCGATTTCGAAGCGGTTGGTGATGACAGCCGAGTCGAGGTTGTACACCGAATCGGCCCGCAATTCCGGCACGCCCTGATGCTCGTCACCCACCCGGACCTGCCGGGCGTACTCCCAGCCAGCCGCCAGCAGCACCGCGGCCGCGACGATCACCACCGCTGCAGGCCGGCGATGCGCCAACAGCGCGACCCGCGTCCAGACCGGCCGCAGCAGGCCGTCCCGCGCCCGCGCTGCACGGCGATGCTCCTCGTCCGGCTCAACGTAGGAGAGCAACACCGGCAGCAGCGCCAGATTGGTCAGGATGATGGCGGCCACCCCGAGACTCGCGGTGACCGCGATTTCCCGGATGACCTGCACCTCGATGTGCGAGATGGTGATGAAGCCTGCCGAGTCGGAGGCGAGCGCCACCGTGCCGGGCAACAGGAGACGGCGGAAGCTCGCCCGCGCGGCGTCCAGGCCTGTGGCGCCGCCGGCCACCTCCGCGCGAACCGAGCTCACCATCTGGACGCCGTGGCTCACCCCGATCGCAAAGACGAGGAATGGCACCAGGATCGACATCGGATCGACGCCGTAGCCCAGCGCGGTGAGCCCGCCGAGCTGCCAGACCACCGCGATGAGGGAGCATGCGAGCGGGGGTGCAGTCAAACGGACCGACCGCGTGTAGGCGTAAACGAACAGGGCGGTGATGAGGAACGCCAACACGAAAAACGCCATGACCCGGACCGCGCCGTCGGCAATGTCGCCGACCATCTTCGCGAACCCGATGATGTGCAGATCGACGTGAACGTCCACGGCCGCGTCTGCGCCGGCTTCGCGGCGGATGCGCTCCAGTTCGTGTGCAACCTCGATATAGTCGAGCCGCTCGCCGCTGTTGGGATGGAACTCTTGAAGCTTGGCGGCGACGATGGCGCCGGTGAAGTCGTTCGCCACCAAGCGGCCGACGATGCCGGCCTTGATGATGTTCTCCCGCACCCGGGCGAAGCCGGCCTCGGTTGGCTCGAAGTCCGCCGGCAGAACGTTGCCAGCGGCGATGCCGTCCTCCACCACCTCGATGTAGCGCACGTTCGGCGTCAGGATGGAGAAGACCTGAGCCCGGTCGACGCCGGGAAGGAAAAACATCTCGTCGGTCACCTTGCGCAACGCGGCGAAAAAACCGGGCGTGAACATGTCACCGTCGCGTGCCATGACCGCGATCAGCACCCGATCCGCGCCGCCGAACTCCTCGCGGTACTCGAGGAATGTCTGCATGTACTCGTGTTCGACCGGCACCAGCTTGGTGAAGCCGGCGTCGACCCGCAGGCCCGACGCGAGCCACCCCATTGCGAGGGTGGCGAGCACGAACGCCGCCAGCACGAGGGGTCGCCGGGCGAAGAGCAGTCGTTCGATGTGGGAGGTCACGCAGGTTCCCCGGGCGTCAGTCGGCCAGACGCCGGACGCCGAACTCACCGATCAGCAGCACGCCGCCGTCCGCGAGCGGCAGTGCCGCCGATATCCCCTCGCGAAGGGGAAGTCTTGCGGTCGACACACTGCGTCCTTCGTCGCGGCTGGTGAGCACGCTCCCTTCCAGGCCCGTCACGACGATCGTGCCCGACGGCAGCCGGACGGCTCCGGTCAGCAGAGCATGGGTGCCGGTTTCGAGTTGCGTCCAGGTCTCGCCGCCGTCTTCGGAGCGGAACAGATGGCCCCTGAGCCCGGTCAGGAGCACCCGGTTCTCGTCGAGTGCGAGCCCGCCGAACCACGATCCGGCGTAGGGCGAGGGAAGCTCGCGCCAGGTCGTGCCGTCGTCGTCGGAGCGGTAGACGACCCCCGCCTCCGCGGCGATGAACAGGCGCCGGGACGGGGACGGCTGCGCGCCGGTGCCGTCCGCGGCCACGGGTATCAGCGCGTTCAGGTGGAAGTCGTCAACGCTGACGGCCCGAGGGGTCCAGGTCTCGCCACCGTCCCCGGTAGCGAGGAAATAGCCGTAGGCCCCGACCGCGAAGCCGGTGCGTTCGTCTCGAAACCAGACATCGAGCAGGGGAAGCTCCTCCTCTGGCGCCCGGTACACCACAGACCAGGTCTCGCCGCCGTCGCCGGTGCGCAGGATTACCGCGTCGTGCCCGACTGCCCAGCCGGTGCGATCATCGTGCATGTGCACCGCCGTGAGCAGGACGCGGGTGGGGACTTCGGCCTGGATCCAGCTTGCGCCGTCGTCTGTCGAGACCAGGATATGGCCGCGCTCGCCCACCACCACGAGCCGCGCGCCAGCCGCGGCGCCGTCAAGCAGCAGGGATTCGGTCGCCAGCGGCGCCTTCACTGCCTCCTCGGCTCTCGCAGCGGCCGGCGCGAGAAGTGCAAGCAGGAGTACGACCGTCGCAAGCCCCGCGCCCGCCGGCCGCGGTATCGGTCTCGGTGTCATCACGGTCCTGGGGGAAGAGCGGCGTCGGGAAAGTCGGCGCTCAGGCGGCCGGCGCCGGGCTGGTCACCGCCCTTCGCTGCGCAGCGTCGCGGGCGTGAAGTCCCGGGAAGTCAGGTCGGAATCCCAGGTGCACATCCGGTACTCGTTGTCGAGGCCGAACGCGAGGTAGCGTCCCGCCTGGAGGTCGGTGTGCACCTCCAGAGTTGGCCACATCAGCGGCTTCTCATAGTAGTTGATAAGGTGGCCTTCCGACACGCGCCAGAGCTGATCGCGGTTGTCGTAGATGTCGGCGACCAGAATTTGCCAGGAGTCCTCGTCCACGTAGAAGGTGCGCCGCTTGTAGATGTGCGTCGCGCCCTCCTTCAGCGTGGCTTCCACCACCCAGACCCGATGCAGCTCGTAGCGCAGAAGTTCCGGATCGACGTGCAGCGGCTTGAGGATGTCGTCAAAGGAGAGATCGCCGCCGTGCAACCTGTACGAGTTGTACGGCACGTACATCTCGCGCTTGCCGACGAGCTCCCAGTCGTAACGATCGACCGCGCCGTTGAACATGTCGAGCTGATCCGCGGTGCGCAGCCCGTCCGAAGTGGTTCCGGGATTGTCGTAAGCGATGTTCGGCGCGCGCCGAACCCGGCGCTGGCCGGGATTGTAGACCCATGCGCTGCGGGGCTCACGAACTTGGTTCATGGTCTCGTGGATCAGCACGATGTCGCCCGCGAGCCGGGCCGGCGCGAGCGTCTTGTTCTTGTAGTAGATCATCGTGTTGCCGAGCTCTTCCAGCGTCATGGCGGGCAGCGAGTAGCGCAACTCGGCCTCCAGGCTCTGTTTGACCACCGTGTAGTCGCCGCCGCGGGTGACCGCAGCCTGGCCAACGATGCACGACAGCGTCTCGCCCCGGTAGCGCAGCAGGTGGTTCCAGATCACCTCAACTCCGTTGGACGGGATCGGAAAGGGAATGCCGATGACGGCATCGCCGACGCCGTTGCCGCCGTCGACGAGCTTCGCGGTGGCGGCTGCGGTCCGGGTGGCGTCGTAGATCCGCTCCGGCACGGAGGCGCTGCGCCGGGTGGGATAGACCTTCATGTTGAAGCTCGGGTAGGTCTCCAACATGCGCTGGTGTCCGACCGAGAGCAGGTGGCGGTGCTCGTCGAGGTTATCGGCGCCGATGACGAACAGCGGCCGGTCGTCGGGATACGGGTCGCGATGGTGCTCGCCGACGCTGTAGCCCGCCGGTGGCGCGGTGATGCCGCCGGTCCACTCCGGGATGGTGCCTTCGGCGTTGCCGGCCCTTTCCCCGCCCAACGGCGTGAGGTCCGTGCCGAGCCGAGCGATCTGGTCGGCTGGAAGCTCGGCCGAGGCGGGAAGCGCCAGGGCGCAGCCGAGGATGACGGCGGCACCGAGACGTAGCGTGGACGGTTTCGTGCAGTTCATGGCGTTCATGGCGTCGGACCCTCAGAAGGAGTACTTGACGGAGGCGGAGACAAAGTCGCGGTCGCTCAGCTCGTTACCGTCGCCCGCGAGGCGCGTATAGCTCAGGTCGGCCTGCCAACTGCTCAGGTAGTCGGCGCGCAAGCCGAGCGTGAGCGCGGTCCGATCCTCCACAAACGGACCGCTGGGCGCGGGGCTGTTACCGCTGACGTCGTGCAGGAACTGCATGTAAGGGTAGAGATTGATCGACCCGACGGCGTTGTTGTAGTCGAGCCGCGCCGCGAGCCTGTAGCCCCACGAGGTGGCGTCGGCGTCGGCTTCTCCCTCGGCAAGCGTGCCGCCAGCGGGGCTCTCCAGGGGCGTAACGGCATTGTCCGGCATGTTGTGCACATGCATCACGGCCGCCTCTGTCACGAAGACTACGGCGTCAGCGCCCATGGCGGGTCCGAACACCTTCGTGGCGGTGGCCTGGAGCTGACTGACATCGCGCCTGACGTAGCCCTGGACCGAGCGTGGCGAGTAGCCGTTCAGGAAAGCCTGGTAGGCGGCTCCCGCCTGTTGCGCGGCTTGCCCGGCAGCTTGTGCCCCCGCCAAATCGCCGGCAGCCAGCAGCGCGGCCGCCCGGGCCTGGGCCGCTCCTGCGGCGCCCGCCAGTCCGAGACCGGTGATGATCGGATCGAGACCTTCCCTGAGCACCTCTCGCTCGGCTCTCTGCAGCGGCGCATCGCGGCGGAATGAATACTCGCCCTGCAGCGCCCAGCCCGAGGCCCCGAGCACGGTGTTGAAGCTCAGGCCGAAGAGCTGGATGTCCTCGGGGTACTCGAGGAAGTACTGCCCGGACTTGCCGTACCTGTCGATGGCGAGGCCTGCGGCGACGCCGCTCACGGTCTGCGTTACCTCGTTCCGGATAATGTCCGGCGCAGCGCCTGGAGGGATCAAGCCGGCCTGCACCGCTTGCGTAACTTCCGCCGAGACCGCCTGGGTAACGGCTTGCGTGGTGGTGGAGTCGGCTGCGCCGACTGCTCCGGCCGCCGCGAGGCCGGCCTCTACTGCGCTTCGGGGTGAGGTCTGCGCGCCGACCGTGGGCAGGCGGCTGTGGTAGTTCATGACGTAGAGGCCGAACTCGGTGTAGTTCAGATCCGCCGCGAAGTAGCGCAATGCCAGTCCCCACTGTCCGGTGTCGCTGGCGTCGCGGTCCGGGCCGCGCAGCACGCTGGCGAAGTCGGGGTCGAACGCGGCCTGGCGCGGTAGCGTTGCGCGGATGAGGTCCGCATTGATCGCCGGCGTCAGGGGGCCGAACCCGAATCCTTGGTCGTTCGTCGTGATGTTGGTGATCACCGCTTCCCTCGCGCCCGGTCCCGCGTAGTCGGTGCTCGAGAAGTAGCTGCCAACCGGGTCGATTCGCGTCTCTTCCCATTCGAGCTGGTAGAAGGCCTCCACCGCGAGGTCGTCGGTCGGCGACACGGAGAACGACGCCAGCCCAACCGGCAACAGCGCCTCGCGCAACTCCGAGCCCGGCTGTCTCAGCTTGCTCACGTCGAAGTGGTTCACGGCGTTGACACCGTTGGGTATGAAGGTGCTCTCGCCCCAGTTGAGCACGTGGCGGCCGAGACGCGCGTCGACGATCTGGTCGCCAATGTCGAACGTTCCGGCGACGTAGGCGTCGAGCACCTCGAAGTCCTGGCCCACCAATTCCTTCGCCTCGTCGCTCAGCGGGGTGCGCTCCCGCGTCCCGCGCTCGTTCTCGAAGTCGATGAAGCCGGTGGCTCGAACGAACGCGCCGAAATTGCCGCGGCGGACATCGAGGTCGGTGGTGAACTTCGACGTGTTGGAGACGATACCCCGATCGTAGTTGAGATCGCCGTCGTTGCCGTTGGTGTCGGCGGCCAGCTCGGGGTCGCGCTCCTCGACGCGAACGGTCACGCCGTGGGTGAACGTGGTGCTCAGACTCCCCTCGAGTTCTCCCTCGCCCAACTCGATCGCCCCCGCCCGCCGCGCCCGCCGGGGGTGAACGGGGTGCCCAGACTCCCCTGGAGTTCTCCGTCGCCAACCTCGATCGCCCACGCCGGCGGCGCCTGCAGGAGCCCGCACAGGAGAGCGGCCGCCGCGGACACGGCAACCGGGCCCGTGGCACGTACCGGATGAAGCGATCCGGCTGCGTCAGTTTCGCGTGTGTTCCTCATGGTGCTCCCCTGTCATGATCCAGACCGCGGACGCGGAGACGCCCGGCGATTATCCCAGCAAACCGCGAGGATTAGAACACACATCCCTACGCCAGACCAAGCCCCTCGAACGCCGAAGCGGATAACGCGCGAGCCGTCTCCGGCTTGGCGCTCACCCGGCGCCGTTCGCTGATGTTCGAAGACAAGGAACGTTCTGCCACTTTCAGGAGATCAATCGTCCTTGCCAATCAGGCATCACAGCAACGGTGGCCTGGAACGGTTGACCCGGACAGGCCCCGAGTGGCGTCTTCGAGAGACGCGCCGAGGAAGCGGATGGCTTCGTCCACGCCGCCTTCGCCGTGGTCCAGCTTCAGCGCCGTCATTGCGGTTTCGATCACCGAGAGTGTCCCGAGCACCATCGGGGCGTTGACATGTCCCATGTGGGCGATACGGAAGGCACTGCCCGAGAGTTCGGGCCCGATGCCGATGCCTATGGTGACACCGCAGACCTCCCGGCAGAAGGCGATCAGGGGTGCCGGATCAATGCCGTTTGCGCGCACTGTGGTGACGGAGTTCGCGCGCTCGCACGGCTCGGTGATGTTGAACTCGAGAGCATCGCCGCGGCACCAGCGGGCAACGGCTGTCCTCACGGTTTCGGCGAGCAGGCGATGTCGTTCGATGGCGTTCGCAAGTCCCTCCTCGAAGAGCATCTTCAGGGATTCGTCCAGGCCGAAGAGGAGGTGTTCGGGCGCCGTGCCGCAGTACTTCATGTAGTGTTCGGGTCCGTCGCGGAACTCCCAGTCCCAGTAGCGGGTGACAAGGCCGGCGGTCCCGCGGCGATCCCTGGCCCTGCTGCCGACACCGTTGAACCCCAGGCCCGGGGGAACCATCAGCCCCTTCTGCGATCCGGCCACCGCGACATCCACGCCCCAGGCGTCCATCTCGAAGGGCATGGAGCCCAGTGAAGCGATCGTGTCGACCATGAGAAGGGCATCGTGGCCCGCCAAGTCCATGGCCCTGCGAATCGCCGGAATGTCGTTGACGACACCGGAGGCGGTGTCGATCTGCACCGTGAGAACTGCCTTGATGCTGTTCGAAGTGTCGTTGCGGAGCCTTTGTTCGAGGGCATCGGCATCAACGGCCCTTCGCGGGGGGCCAGGCAGGACTTCAACCTCGAGACCCAGCACCTCGGCCATGCCTCCCCAGGTGACGGCGAAGAGGCCGCTCTCGAGAACGAGAATCCTGTCGCCGGCGCTCAGGCAATTCGTGAGGGCAGCTTCCCAGGCGCCGTGACCGTTGGCCGCGTAGATGTAGGCATTTCCCGTGGTTCCCAGCACTCTGCGCAGACCGTCCAGGCAGTTCCGGGTGATGTCCAGCAACTCTCCGTCGTAGATGTCGACGGCCGGACGGTGCATGGCGGCCAGCACCCGGTCCGGGACGGTGGTGGGGCCTGGAATGCTCAGGAACTCCCGGCCGTTGCGAACGCGCATGATCAGCCCCTCTCCGTTTGCGAACCCTGTGGGCGGGCGCCGAAACTATCATGACGTGGCGAGCAGGTCAGGATGGTCGGGTGATCGTACCTGCAGGAGTGAGGACCGTCGGATTTGACGCAGAGACATGGGAGATCCCGGGAGCCAAGGCGAAGTTTCCATGACGGTCGCGGACCGCAATCCGGTCAACGTCTGTCTCGCCAACCTGGGGATCGGCGAGACCCGGGCGCCGTTATCAGTCGGTGCCGGCAGGACTCCTCACGCAGCGAGGGACGCCGTCGACCCTGCCCTCGCACGGGTATCACTGATTGGCGGTATCGATGTGGCCCGTGGCATCCGACGATGGTCCAGGCATGCCGGGACCACGTCGTGCCCGTCGTACTTCGCCACGGTCCGGGTTCTCCTGGGTCTGTAATCGCCACCGCTGCCAACGCATATTTCGTCCGCATCTCGTTCCTGATGCGATATTGGCGGAAGATACGAAGGCGTGGCTCATGCCAAGAGTCATGCCGGGAAGGCCGTACCGGCACCTTGCTTGCAGCGATGAGGGCAGGGCCGCCGCCGCATGTTCATGTTGCGCAGGAGGGATACTGCACGGGACGGTGAAGCAACCTGGCCCATTGGAACTCCTCGGTCAGTGCGAGGCGCTGCATTGCGAATTTGCAATGCCTTCCATCGACTCTGCATCACTGACAGGCGAGAGACCGCCGGCTACCTGTTGAATCGATTTTCCCGGATTCTCGAGCAATTCCGCCCTGTCTGGACATCATGGTTAACTTGCCCGGTCCTTGAGGTTCATGGGTTGTACTCGAGGTTACAGTACCGTTGAACACAGCACCTCATCGGGGAGAGGAGGCCAATCCAGGACATCTAGTGAAACCAGATTTTCTCTTCCAGAGCCGGAATGAGCGCCCGAAATCGTGGAATGTTCTCAGCTTCCCTTCTTTCCACCTGCTTGATCTGTCCGCGCTTGACGATGAAAAAGAAGGTTTCCGAATCTATGCACCCCGAAGGGCAATCGCCCCAGGCGTTGCGCATGGCAACGTACCATGTGCCACCAGGATTGACGGCCACGATGTCGGGACCGTCCCCCAGACTCTCGTCGAACGACGCGCGCCGGACACCCTCTATGGCTGCATAAGCCTCCCGAGCTGCCCGCAGGTTGGCAAGCTTGCCGAAAGACATGATGACGGTGGAGAAAGCAGGAAGTGCTTCAGCCTTGCGAAGGCCGATCCTGGCATTGAGTTCATCGAAGGCCGCATGGCCGATTCGGGGCAAGGGGCCAACATTCCCGTTCTTCCAGTGCTCGATGACAGCGTCGAGAAGATCGCCTTCCAGCTCGAGAAGCAGCACCGAAGGCCTGTGCCACTGCCGCGCGGAAATCTCGTTCGTGCGAGGGTGACGATTCCGGATATGCGTCAGAACGAGATCGATTTCCCGCCCCAGTTCCTGAAGACTGGGATCGTCCATGATCAATTCATCGGTCAACGTCTGGTGAAGACGCCGGGCAAGAATAGTCGCGTCTTCGGAAATACCAGAGTCAGAAGATGTTGGACAAATGTCGGTGGAGCTATCCGAGCCAATCGTCGAAGTCATGAAGGCAGTATCACCAGCCATGGCAAGACCCGATCCGCTGCATGCGGCAATCACCAAGATCGCCACAAGACACAAGTTACGCATCCCTCGGACTTGTAGAGGGAGACGACGCCCCTGCATGGCTGGATCATTGCGCTGCATCTAAGTCCATGACCTCCGCTCTCCGGCAAGGATGCTCTATCAGGAATGGATACCACTGAGGCGGTGCAACAACTGCATCGGGAATCAGGCCTTCCTCATCGGACAGGACGCTGACGGCGGGGTGATGGCAGCACATGCAGGGACAACGGCAACGGAAATGGCTGGATGTCTGCTTGACCGCTGAACCGATGAAGAACAACCTTGAACAGGCATCAGGAAGACAAAGGCCACCTTAACGGCGCCATGAGTTTCGCGAGCGTACCCATCTGATTCATGCCAGGGATGTGGCCATGAGTGTACGCCCGGACCAGCAGTGATGGTCTCCGGAACGGGTCTCGTCGCGCGCATTGTCTCGGTCACGGTGCTTGGGCTCGTGACGGGGGTGCTGGCGTCGCTGGCAACCGTCGTCTTTCTCCAGGCGATTGAGCTGATGAACGACTGGTTGCTCATTTCGTCGGACAGACGGGCGGCGGCTGCGGGAACCGACTGGCTCGTTGTCGCCACCATCGCCGTGCCCGCGCTCGGTGGCCTGGCGGTCGGGCTGGTCAATCTGAAGATCCCGGGGAGAAGGGCGGGCGGACCCCAGGATGTCATCGAGGCGGTGCATGTCACCGACGGCCGCATGGCGCCCCGGTCGGGTTTCCTGTCGGCCGCGGCGAGTCTGCTGTCTCTCGGAACCGGCGCCTCGGTCGGACACTATGGACCCCTGGTCCATCTCGGGGCCACACTGGGATCCCTTGTCGGTTTCGCCGGCGCGGTGAGTACGTGGACGGTCAGGGTGGGGGTGGCCTGTGGCGTGGCGGCTGCCATCGCGGCGGCGTTCAATGCGCCCATTGCCGGGATCATCTTCGCCCACGAGGTGATCCTCCGACATTATTCCCTGCGTGCCTTTGCTCCGGTCACCGTGGCGGCCACGGCAAGCCACGTTATCGTGACAGTCATCTTCGCCCACCCGCCTCTCTTTGAGGTGGCTCCCGTCAGTGTCGGTCATGTGGGCGAGTACGCCGGTTTCATCATCATCGGCATTCTCGCCGCCCTTGTTGCCGTCGCCTACATGAGGGCGATTCTCTTCAGCCAGACACTGGGCGAGCGCCTGGCGATTCCTTCCTGTCTCAAGCCCATGGCGGCAGGTGTGGCACTGGGGATCGCCGCCCTGTGGCTTCCCGGAATCCTGGGAACCGGAACCGACACCATGAGGCTGGCCGTTGTCGACGGCGCCTTCGGGACGTCCGAACTGGCAATGCTGCTCGTTGCCAAGATCCTGGCGACGGCGCTGTGCCTGGGATGCGGTTTTGCCGGAGGCGTTTTCAGTCCGGCCCTGTTCGTCGGCATTTTCTTCGGTGCCCTTGCCGGAGATGCCGCCTTCATGGTGTTCGGGGACCTTCGCTCCGATGTCTCCGTCTACGCGATCTGCGGCATGATGGCGGTGGCCAGTGCCGTCATTGGTGCGCCACTCGCCACGATCCTCATCGTCTTCGAACTGACGCGCAACTATGACCTCACCACGGCAACCATGGTGAGCGTGGTCTTCTCCAATGTCGTCTGCTACCAGATGTTCGGCCGGTCCATCTTCGACGTCCAGTTGCGGCAGCGCGGGTTCGATCTGTCGCTGGGCCGTGACCGGGTAGTGGCCGGCAACATGCTGATCGATTCCCATGTCAGCCGCGACTTCACGGCACTCGAACCCGACATGACGCCCGATGAGGCCATGACACGCCTCGTCGAGAACCATCATCACGAGGCCTATGTCCTCGATGGTCGCGGGGTCATTGTCGGCAGGGTCAGATTTGACGATCTGGTCGAGAATTCCCAGCAGGCGACGACCCTTTCCGGCCTTGTCCTGCCAACCGGGCCCGTGCTCACGCCGGGCATGTCCATTCGCGATGCCATGGAGCGTATCCGCCGGACAGGCAGCGCCAGCATTCCCGTGGTGAACGCCGATGAACCGGCCGCCATGCTCGGTACCGTGACGGAAGCGGATCTCGCCAGAGCCTTTCTCGACATGGCCAGCGGGATCCGGCGGGAAGAGCACGCTTCGTGAGATGACAGCATGTCCTGCGTCAACGCAAGGACACGTCAACGGGCGGCAGGTGCTCGCCGTAGGCCGATCTGAGGTCGTCGTAGTAGCGCCTCAGGCCCCGTGAGATCGGGTAGGGCTGCGGCATATCGAGCCAGGCACGCAGCATGAGGCGCCCGTGGCCGTCTCCAGGACTGTCGATGAAGGCGTTGCGTGCGTGCAGCGTGTTGTAGTTGTTGATGAAGTAGGCCTCTCCCTCGTCCAGTGCGAGTGTCAGGACAATGTCCTCGCGTTCGCACATGTGGGCGAAGAGGTCGAGGGCGTCGGCCGCGGCGCCGGCCAGGGTGGTGCCAGAAAGCTCTGCCGCCTCACGGACCTGGGGTGGCAGGTGGCAGACCGAGATCCGCCCGTCGTTCCAGGAGAGGACCGGAACATCGTACTCGCTGTAGCCGTTGTTTGGCCGGTCGGGAGGCTCTTCTCCCCAGCCGACCGGGAACCCCCTGCAAAGCGGTTCGAGAAGGTCGGGGCGTGACGCCCGAACTTCGTCGTGGACGGCAAGGGCACTCGCCAGTCTCGATTCCCCGCCCTCGCTGGCCCTGCGTACGCACAGCATGCCGAGGACGGCCTCCATGTCGGTATGCAGAGTCTGCCGACCAGCCCTCTCGTAGCCCCTGAGTTCGAGGATCCGGTCGGGGCGGTGGGCCACGAAGCCAATGCGCTCCCTGCGCTTGCTCTGGCTGAGCAGACGCCCCATGCGGCAGCAGAAGAAACGATAGATGAGCGCGATGGTGCGCTCGTCGTGGTCCCTCACCGGGAAGCCGCGCACCATCGCCACGCCACGGCCTTCCATCAGCACGGTTGCGAGGCCGTCGATGACCACGTCCAGACCGGGTAGCGACACATCCTCGCGGCAGACAGGAACAGGCACGGTCCCGCCGCCATCGCGCCATGGCGCGATGGCGGCTTCGAGGGCGGCGATATCGCGAGTGGTGAGGTCCACGGAGAGTTCGTCCATCGACGCAAAGTCACATGGCCGCCAAGCCGAAGGGTGGCGCGTGCCGGTGCCGTTCAAGTCCGGCTCACGGATGACAAGGAACCATCAGCCGGCGGCATGGTCACGGCGGTTCATGCCACCAGGCCCAGATGTCGGTGCCGTAGAGAACGGGCCGTTGCGGCCGCCTGAGCGAAGACCAGTAGGCCACGAGATCCTCCGTGCGATGGTAGAGGGGAAGGACGTGGCGGCCCCACATCAGGACCCGGTCGAGTGCCCGGGCCGCGGCTTCGAGGTCTTCCCTCGATCGGGCGTCGGAGAGGGACGTGATGATCGAATCGAGGACAGGGCTGCGGACACCGGCATAGTTCCGGCTTCCCTCATCGTCCGCCGCGTTGCTTCCCCAGTAGATCCACTGTTCATTGCCCGGGGAAAGCGAGACACCCCAGCGCCAGGGGAGGGCGTCAAAGTCGAACTGCCGGATGCGGTTGCGGTGCTGTGCGGCGTCGACCGTCCGCATGAGTGGACGGATGCCGAGACGCTCGAGGTTGGCGAACCAGGCAAGGAAGATCCGTTCCTCCCGGGGGTCATTGAGCAGCAGTTCGAAGGTGAGAGGCTCGCCCGTCGCTTCACTGACCAGGACGCCGTCTCGCAAGACGTAACCAGCCTCCTGCAGCAGGCGCGTCGCCTCCTTCAGGCGCTGGCGCAGAGTGCCTTCGGCCGGTGACCAGGGCGCTTCGAAAACGATGGGTTCCAGCTCGTTCCCCCAAGGCTCGAGAAGGGTGCGTTCCCTTCCTGTTGCGGCACCTGTCGCCCGGAGCGCGGAGTTGTCAAAGAGGCTCGTCGTGCGCGTGTACTGGCCGTGGAGCAGGTTCTCGTTGATCCAGTCGAAATCAAAGGCAAGCCCCAGGGCGTCGCGTACGCGAATATCGTCGAAAGGTGATCTTCTGTGGTTCCATACGACCGCGTAGAGCCCCGAAGGGCGCCCACTCGCCACGGAGGCCATGATGATGCGGCCGTCATCGCGCGCCGGGACGTCATATCCTGTGACCCAGCGCCTGCTGTCGCCCTCGAAGCGTATGTTGGAATCCCCTGCCAGGAACGCCTGATGCGCGACATTGGAATCCCGGTACCAGGTGTACGTCATCGTGTCGAAACTGTAGCGGCCGACGCTTTGCGGCAGGTCGCGGCCCCAGTAATCCGGATCACGCCGGTAGATGACGCGATGGCCCGGATCGATGGATTCGACCCGATAGGGTCCTGTCCCCACCGGAATCTCGAGGCTGGTTCCGGTGAAGGTCACGGTCTCGAAATACTCCTTCGAAAGGACCGGCATGAGACCCAGGAGAAGGGGAAGTTCCCAGTTGTCTCCCCTGAGGTCGAAGGAGACAGACAGCGGGCCAAGCTCTTGGACGCCTGTGACGCCGGAAAAGTAGGTCTGCGTGTGGGGACGGCCGTCGTTGAGCAGGGCATCGAAGGTGAAGAGCACGTCTTCGGCCGTCACCTCGGTTCCATCATGGAAGCGGGCGCGCGGGTCCAGGTGGAAGACGATTCTCGTCCGGTCATCCGCGATCTCGATGGCCCGCGCCACCTGGGGGTAGAGCGTGAACGGCTCGTCGGGAGAGCGATAGAGCAGCGACTGAAAGACGAGTGCCTTAAGGCCAGCCGCGGGAAGCCCCTGGACGATGTAGGGATTCATGCTGTCGAACGTGCCGACAATGGCAAGGCTCAGGTCTCCGCCCTTGCGCGCCTCCCGGTCAACCCAGGGAAAGTGGTCCCGGGGCCCGTCGGGAAAGGCCTCGTCGCCGTGCATCGAGAGAGCGTAGGTTTCTTCCGCGCCCGCTGGCGGGATGGCGATACCGGAAAGGAGCACAATCACTGCGGCGACAGACACTCCCGCGAGGAAACGGTGATGCATGGCAGGCTCGGTCTTGCTGTCTCGATCGTCACCAACGGCGCCGCCGACGCAACAGGTTTCTGGGGCGGCGAACGAATGGCGCCGGATCAGGTTGACCGGACCATGGACAGAGGGGAAGACTTGACCTTGTCTCCCGATGGGCACACACAATCACCCAATCACCCCTGCGATTTCGACTGCAGGGCGCGGGGCCGCTTCGGCGGCCCCTGCTTTCTGGGCAGTCTCCGATGTGCACACTCAATTGAATCGATGGGTTCAACCTCTGCTCCGGGGCGCTCATGGGTACACCTTTACAGTGGCTGGACTTGGTTGCCTGGGCCAAGAGAGTGCTCCAGCCGCATCACCAGAACTGAAGGTTCGGTACTTCACCGCGAAGGTCTCGGAGAAAATCCGGGATCCGACGAAACCGCATCGGCAAAACAGCAATTTGCAGAGGACACCGTTGCCCGATGTGACTTCGCCGGGCGTTCGGGTTCAAAGGAATGTGGCGACCCCGGTTGCCACCGGCGCCGGGTTTGGGCCACGTCTGCGCCCTGATGGCGGCCCCGCCATCCCACGGTGGAGAGCACCGGCAGCGCGGACGATGCAAGATCGGTCAGGCAGGCCATCGTCGCGCCATTCCCCGACGGCGTGCCGGTGAAATGGACGGGCGTGGAGGCCGCGGCGTCAACCGGCCCATCCCGGATTATCGTCCCGTTGAAGCACCGTGCCGCACCCGTTATGTCTGGGTCCGCGGAACGAAACCAAAGAAGGAACGGCCGGCGCGCAGAAACCGCCCGGAGTCGGGGACGACATCCATGGAAGGCGAGTTTGACTTCGATCTGATCTGCATCGGAAGCGGGCCCGCGGGTCAGCGCGCCGCCGTGCAGGCCGCGAAGCTGCGCAAGCGGGTGGCGGTCGTGGAGCGCGGCCTCGATGTGGGCGGCGTCTGCGTTCATACCGGCACCATACCGTCCAAGACCTTCCGCGAGGCGGTTCTCACCTTCAACGGACAGCACCGTGGCGCGGCCTATCAGCACAACCGCTCGGGAGGAATCGGCCACGACGAACGGCCGACAGCCGAAACACTGCTGTCGCGCGTGGGCGCGATCGTCAGGACCGAGGCCCGGGTGCAGCAGGACCAGTTGCGGCGCAACGGTGTCGCCGTCGTGCCCGGCACCGCGACGCTGACCGGCCCCAACGGTGTTCTGGTCCACGGACCGGCGGGCAACCGCGAATTGACGGCCCACAACATGCTGATCGCGGTTGGCACAAGGCCCTCGCCCAACATGGACATGCCCACGGGTCTGCCGTGCGTCATCACGAGCGACGACATTCTCAAGCTGGGAGAGCTGCCGCGCAGCATGATCGTGGTGGGCTGCGGAGTGATCGGCGTGGAGTACGCCTCGATGTTCGCCGCGCTCGGCGTGAAGGTGACGGTGGTCGACGGCCGCGAGCGACCACTGGAGTTTCTCGATGGCGAGATCATCGACGAACTGATCCACCAGATGCGCAACAACATGGTGACCTTCCGTCTGGGCGAATCGGTCGAGCACGTCGACCAATACGAAGGACCGCCCCTTCAGGCGCTGGTCCACCTGCAGTCGGGAAAGCGTCTGGTGGCCGATCTCGTGCTGGCCTGCACCGGCCGGGTCGGCGCCTCTGAGGCCCTCGACCTGGAACGCGCCGGCCTGAGCGCCGATACCCGCGGTCGCATCAAGGTGGGCGGAGACTACCGCTCCGCGGTGCCCAACATCTTCGCGGCCGGCGACGTCATCGGATTTCCGAGCCTCGCGGCGACGTCATCGGAACAGGGCCGGTTGGCCGCGCGCCATGCCTTCGGCCTGTCCGCCGAACCCATGCCCGACCACTTTCCGGTCGGCATCTACGCCATCCCCGAGATTTCCATGGTTGGCCAGACGGAGCTGGCGCTGACCCGACAGAAGGTGCCCTACGAGACCGGCATCGCCCGCTATCGCGAGATCGCCCGAGGCCAGATCCTGGGTGACGATTCGGGCATGCTGAAGCTGATCTTCCATGCCGAGGACCACACGCTGCTGGGCGTTCACATCATCGGCTCGGGTGCCACCGAACTGGTCCACATCGGTCAGGCGGTGATCGGACTCGGCGGGGGACTCGATTACTTCATCACCACCGTCTTCAACTATCCGACGCTCGCCGAGTGCTACAAGGTCGCGGCGCTGGACGCCCACAACAAGATGCTTCTCTAGCGGATCTCCGGCGATCCGCTTCAGGCCGGCCGGTGTGCCGGCGCGCCGACGGCCAGGCCGAGGTCCTGCATGACGCTGGCAGGATTGTAGTAGGCAACGATCCTGGAAATCCGGCCGTCCCGGAAGTCGGCGATCATCGCGAAATCGAAGGCGATCCGGGCTCCGGCCGCCGCGATTCCGTAAAGTGGCGCACCGTCGTGTGTCATCTCGAGGCGGATCTCCGTCGCGACGCGGCAGTCGCCGATTGTCTTGCGCAAGGGCGTGGCGCGGCGGTCGCTCGACGCCTCGAACCAGCCCGAAGCATAACGCCTGAACGCATCGAGGCCGTGAAGCGGTTCCTGTCCGGCGTTGTCGCTGTAGACGATATCCTCGGCACATCCCGCGACGAAGCCGTCGAGATCGCCGGCCGAAAAAGCCGCCCAGGCCGTGTCGATCGCTTCACTCATCCGTTCGGGCGTCATCGTCACCTCTCCAGGGTCTCTTCCGACAGGTGGCGATTCTATCCGGCGGACCGGCCGCGCGTCCAAGGGAACGACCGTTGGACGATCAGGGCCGTTCGATCCCGGCGCCCAGCTTCCAATTCTTTTTTGCGCGACCATGGCGGTGCTTGCTGATGCGCGTGATGACATCGGCCGTACGCATCGAGACAAGTACCGTCGGACATGTCGCGGGTGTTGCGCTCGTCATCGATCCGGGCAACGCACACCGCGGCGAGGTAGCGATGGTCCCGTCGGCATCGTTCGGCATGACACGCAGGGAGTGGCGGGAAGACGCGATCGCCTTGCGGTTTGACAAATCGGCCCCGGACTCGAAGGGTTCGGACACTGTACCGCGGACCAGAAAACCGGCCCGGCGTACAAGGAACATGCGGACGAGCCGGGGAAGCGGGATGTCCTATCGCGTCGGAGTCGATATCGGAGGCACGTTCACCGACTTCTTCGTGTTCGACGAATCGACCCTGGAGACACAGGCCCTGAAGGTGCCGTCGCGCCCCGACATGCCGGGTGCCGAGGTTCTGGAGGGAATCCGCCAGCTCGAGGCGCGCTTCGGCATCGCCCCGGGCGAGATCGCCTACTTCAGTCACGGCACCACCGTGGGCGTGAACACGGTGATCCAGCGCCAGGGTATCAGGCTCTGCCATTTCACGACCGAGGGGTTCATCGACGTGCTGGAGGTGGCACGGCTGAGAACGCCTGATGTCTACGACCTGCTTTCGAAACGCCCCGCGCCCCTGATCCCCAGGGAGCGGGTCTTTCCGGTCGCGGGACGTCTGGCAAGCGACGGCAGCGAACTTCAGCCGGTCGACAGGGCCAGCGTCGAGGCCGCCATCGGGAAGGCACGCGAGGCGCGCGCCGAGGGAATCGTCGTGGCGCTCCTGAACGCCTACCGCAATCCTGCCCACGAACACGAGGTGGCCGCCCTGGTGCGGGAGATGGCGCCGGAGCTTCCCGTGTTCTGCTCCACCGACGTCTGGTCGATCATCCGCGAGTACGAACGCACGATCACCGCCGTCATCCACGCCTATGTGCAGCCACGCGTCAGCCGCTACCTGGCCTCGCTGCAGGACGCGCTGCGCGAGGCGGGCGTGCCGGCCGAGCCGCTTGTCACGAAGTCGAACGGCGGGGTGATGAGCGCCGAGATGGGCAAGACCGCCTGCGCCCAGATGATCATGTCGGGCACCGCTTCAGGCGTGATCGGCGCAAGCCATATCGCCGCGCTCTCCGGATACCGTGACGCCATCAGCTTCGATGTCGGCGGTACCAGCGCCGATGTCGCATTCATCGCCGAAGGCCGGCCGCAGTACGGTATCGGAGAGATGATTGGCGAGTTCCCGATCTACATCCCGACGGTGTCGGTCACCTCTATCGGCGCGGGCGGCGGATCGATTGCCCGGATCGATGATGTCGGAGTGCTGAAGGTGGGACCCGAAAGCGCCGGTGCGGTGCCGGGTCCGGCCTGCTACGGCAAGGGCGGCGAGCGACCCACGTTGACCGACGCCTTCGCCGTCCTGGGTTACGTCGGCCAGAGCGCCCTCGGCCATGGCGCGGTCCGGGTGGACATCGACGCCGCGCGCCGCGCCGTTGGCGCGCTCGCCGGACGCATGGAGTGCAGTGTCGAGGAAACGGCGGAGGCGATCGTCCGGGTCTCGGTATCCGGCATGTACCTGGAAGTCTCGAAGCTGGTGTCGTCCTACGGCATCGATCCGCGCGACAACGCCCTGATCGCCTTCGGCGGCGCGGGACCCATGATCGCCTGCTTCCTGGCTCGCGAACTCAACATGTCGACCGTGGTGATACCGCCCGCACCCGGCGTTCTGAGCGCCATGGGCGGACTGATCGCTGATCTGAAGAACGATTTCGTCCGGACGATCTACGCCGATGTCAACGCCATGACGGCACCGGCGATCCGGGAAGGCTTCGAATCCCTGCGGGCCCTGGGCGAACGATGGCTGCACCACGAGCAGCGCTACGATGGGCCCGCCGTCTACATCCACTCGGCGGACATGCGCTACAAGGGTCAGTCCTTCGAGATCGAGGCGTTCCTCGATGCCGACGCTATCGAAACGGGCGACGTCGCGTCGCTCGAGGAGGCATTTCACGCCGCCCACGAGCAGCTCTACGCCCATGCGGACCGGGCGGCGCCGGTCCAGATCGTCAACCTGCGTCTGGTTGCGCAGGGCCGGACCCCGAAACCCCGTTTCGAATTCGTCGACGGGACGCCGGCCACCGTGGAGCCGGAGGGCCGGGTTCCGGTCCACGCGGACGGACGGACCGTCCGGGCTGCGCTGTTTCGACGCGAAACCCTGCGCCCCGGACACACCTTCGACGGCCCGGCCGTCGTCTCGCAAAGCGACACCACCGTCTGCGTGGCGGAGGACTTCCGTGCCCGTGTCGACGGCTACGGCCACCTGATCCTGACCCAGAGAGGGGAAACCCGATGCCGATCGACAAGGTGACCCTGCAGATCCTCTCCAATCACTGCCAGGCGGCTGCCGAAGCCATGGCGCGCACACTGCTGCGCACGGCCCATTCGACCTTCGTGAAGGAAAGCGAGGACTTCACCTGCGGCCTCGTGACACCCGAGGGCAAGACCTTCGCTTCGCCTTTCGATTTTGGAGCCACATGGTTCGTCGGCCTCGACTACGCGCGCGGCCTGAGCCTGATCGACCGTTACGACGAGGGCGATGTCGTCATCTGCAACGACCCCTACAGCGGGTTCGTCTGCACCCACTCGCCCGACATGCATATCTGGAAGCCCATCTTCCACGACGGCGAGCTGGTTTGCTTCGCCGTCGGTCACGTACACAACACCGACATCGGCGGCGCCGTGCCTGCGAGCCTCTCGCGCCAGCTTACCGAGGTACACCAGGAGGGCCTGCGCCTGCCGCCGACCAGGCTCTACCGCAAGGGCGAACTGAACCGGGAACTGGTCAACATCATCATGGCCAACGTGCGCATGCCCGAACAGAACTGGGGCGACATGAAGGCCCAGTACGCCTCGGTCAACATCGGCGAGGCCAGAGTCAGGGAGATCATCGCCCGTTTTGGCATCGAGACCTTCAGGGAAGGCGTCGCGGACCTGCTGAACCTCGCCGAGGCCCAGGCGCGGCGGGTCATCCGCTCGATTCCGGACGGTGAGTACTTCTTCGCCGACTTCATGGACGAGGATTCGCCCGGCGGCTATCCGGCCCGCGTCGCCCTCAACCTGATCGTCGACGGCGACGAGATCGTCTTCGACTACACCGGCTCCGACCCCCAGCTGGCGTCGTCGATCCACGTTCCCACCGGAGGCGACGAACGGCATGTGCTGCTGATGGTGGGAGCGGTCTATGTGCTCTACACGCTCGACCCTTCCATCCTCAGGAACTGCGGCCTGCTCCGGCCGCTGCGCTCTATCCTGCCGGAAGGCTCCATCGTAAACCCCCGGTTCCCGGCCGCGGTCGGCATGAGGAGCCTTGGCGTGGGGCGCCTCATGTCGACTATCTTTGGCGCGTTCGCCCAGGCCCTGCCCGACCGGTTGCAGGGCGGTCCGGGAAGCGGCGGCCCCCTGCTCAACGTGCGCACCACCGACAATCGCACGGGCAGGAGCGTGATGGCGAACATCAGCCCGATCACCGCCGGCGCCGGCGCGAGCGCAGCGGGCGACGGCTCGGAAGGCTGCGGCGCCAATCAGGCGTTCTTCAAGAACACTCCTGCCGAGATCAACGAGGCCGAAGTGCCGATCCGCATCCTGGAGTACGGCCTCGCTCCCGACTCGGCGGGCGCGGGACGGCATCGCGGCGGCCTTTCGACCACCATGCTGTTCCAGGTGTTCGCACCGCACACCGTGCTCACGGCGCGTAACCGCGACCGCATGGTCTTCACGCCGTGGGGGATCGCGGGTGGTGCGGCGGGCAAATCCTCCCGGTTCATCCGCAATCCTGGAACGACCTGCGAGGTCGACCTCGGCAACACCGACGTCGTGACGGTCGAACCCGGCGACATCATCCGCATCACGGCGGCCGGCGGCGGCGGATGGGGCCCGGCCCACGAGCGCGATCCCCGGGCCGTTCTGGCCGATGTCAGGGGCGGTTTCGTAACCGTCGAGGGCGCTGCGCGTGACTACGGCGTGGTGATCCGCAACGGTGCTATCGACGAGGGCGCGACCGCCGCGCGCCGCCGCGCCATGGCGGCCGGCGCCGGCAACGAGTTCTTCGGCCACAGTCCGGGCCGCGTTGCCTTCGAGAAGGTCTGGACCCCCCAGCTCTACGACCGCCTGATGGACCTCCTGTGGCGCGTGCCGGTCAACTGGCGGTTTCTCGTCAAGCATCGCCTGTTCGCCGCCGTCGCGGCGCTCGACACCGACAATGTCGATCCCGATGCGCTCGACGGCGCGCTGGCCGCCCTCATCGACGAGCACCCTCAATTGCGCGAGTGGGTGGCGGCCGACCGGACATGAGCGGCGCAAACAAGGCCGAAGTCCTTCGCGGCCCCTTCGACCAGGGCGGGCGACCCGACGCCAGGAGCGGCCAGGCGATATTCGCCTGGAACGTGCGGGGCGGACTTCCGGCGACGAGGGCGGCGCTGGGTCATGACCGCGCGGTGGCAGCCTGAGGCTGCCGGAAGCAGGCATTCAACCCCAAGGCAACCGGACCCGGCTGCCGCACGGAGACGTTCCGGCCCTTCTCGGTTCGCGGCGGTCTGCAGCCCGACTCTTCATCCGGTTGGTTGACCGACCTGTGCGCCTTGCCTACCGTCCCTGCGGAAGGCATGCCAATGCCGAGGGGGATGGCAGACCGGTGCGGTTCGACGGCAACGTCTATTATCACGAGCTCGAGGTGTACCCCGAGGACAAGCTGTTCGACGAGTGGCGCGAAACCGCCATCACGCTCGACCAGGGCGGATTCACGACCTGCTGGTTGGGCGAACATCACTTCTGGCACCGGGGCTATCCGGTTGCCTGCCCCAATCCCGTCCTCGTGGGCCTTCATCTGGCAAGCGTGACGAAGAACCTGCGCATGGGCCAGAGCGCGAACATTCTGCCCGACCATCATCCGCTGCGCCTGGCCGAAGACATCGCGACCGCCGATCATCTCGTGAAGGGGCGGCTGGACGTCGGCATCGCCCGTGGCACCAACAGCACGGCGGGGATCCAGTTCAAGCGCGAGGCCGACCGGCGAGATCCCAAGACGAACTACCGCCTGTTCGCGGAGGTCCTCGACATCATGATCAAGTGCTGGACCGAGGACGCCATGAGCCACGAGGGCGAATTCTACACCTTCCCCGTGCCCGGCTGGTCCGAGCAGGACGAGCGTTTCTACAAGGACGATCCCGAGCACTACCACCCGGACGGCAGCCTGAAGGCGCTGGGCGTGATGCCCAAGCCCTACCAGAAGCCCTACCCGCCGATCTGGCAGTCGGCGGACAACACCATGTCATACGCCTTCGCGGCCGGGCGGGGCCATTCGGTGATCGGCATCAACCGGTCGCTCGAGGGCACGCGCGAAGCGTGGACGAAGTACCAGGAGGTCGCGTCGGAGCAGTGCGGCTGCCAGCTTCCGATGGGCGTGTGCGCCAACGGCCAGACCCTGAACGCCATGCGTACCTTCCACATCGCCGAGACCCAGGAAGAGGCCGAACGGGAGGCGCGCCCCGGCATCAACGCCTTCTACGACGCGGCCACCGGTCTCAACCCCAACTGGGCACGCAAGGGTCTCCTGGCGGCCCATGAATCAATCTCGGATGAGGACGAGAACCTCGACTGGTTCGACTTTCTGCAGAAGTACGAAGTGCTGGCGGTGGGCTCGCCGGATTTCGTCGCCGAGCGCATCCACAAGTTTCGCGAGGAGCTCAACTGCCAGCACTTCACCCTTTGGCCGAACCCCGGATTCGTGCCCTTCAGGAAGGTGCTGCGTGGCATCGAGCTGTTTGCCGAACGGGTCATTCCACAGTTCGAGCGAACGGAGGCACGGGCCGCCGAATAGGGGCCAGCCGCCGTGTCGAGACCGTTCCGGACTGATCGATGCTGCGGCCGTCCTGGACGATGAGGTCGCCAGGGCGGCTGACGGAAACCGGTTCAGGCTGTTCCGCGCATCGTTCGGACCTCAGTCCTGACCTTGCGGGGGGAGAATGCGATGGACACCAAGACGATGCCCGGTTCCACGACCTGCGGCGAAGAGGAACAGAAGCTGCGCCAGGACACGGCCGCGGCCTTCCGCCTGCTCGACAGGTACGGCATGTCGGACCTGACCAACGGCTCGGTAGTGTCGCGTCCACCGGGCGAGGAGGGCTGGTTCCTGACCCATCCCCACGGCCTCTTCTTCGACGAGATCCGGGCCTCGGACCTGATCCGCGTCGACATGGACGGCAACGCGATCGACGAGCAGGGAACGCCCACCAACTTTGCGGTATGCCGGCCGGCGGCCTCGATCTTCCGGGCACGGCCCGACGTCAATGCCGTCATCCATGCCCACGGCATGGGCGTGATGGCGGTCGCCGCCCAGGAACACGGCCTGCTGCCCTGCCTGACCGAGGCGGCGATCCCGTTCTACGAGCGGCTCGGCTACATCGAGGGAGATTTCTTCTTCGAGCCCGAGTACTGTGCGCAGATCGCCCAGCACCTGGGCCGCAACAGGGCGCTCATCTACCGGCACCATGCCTTCGCAAGTGTCGGCGCCAGCGTGTCCGAAGCCTTCTTCTACGCCTTCTCGCTCAACACCGCCTGCGATCTGCAGATGAGGATCACCTCGTCGGCCGAACCTTATGTCGTTCCGTCCAGGGAGACCTGCGAGCGGCACTATCGCGCCGCCTATGGTGGCGACTGGAAGGCCGACGGATCGGTCGAGTGGCCCGGTCTGCGTCGCATGCTCGATCGCGACGATCCCTCCTACGCCCGGTAGGGCAAGTCGCGGCTTCGCGTCACGCGACCGCCCAACGCTGCAGCATCGTATCGAACCGACCGCTCGCCTCCGGTGGAGCCTCTCCCTTGGAGAGTCTTTCGAGCTGGCCGGAAAGCCACGTTCGTGCCTTCCTTTCCGTCTCGAGGGACCGCGAAAGGATGTCGACCGTCTTGGGTTCCGCCGTCGTTTTCGCACCCTCGAGGGTGGCGATGAGGTTTTCCGTGAGTTCGAGATCGTGGCGGATTGCCGCCAGCGGATCGGAGCCGACCTTCACGCGATGGGGCAACCGGATGTCCGGCATGAAGACCGGCCGCGGCTCGGCCCCCAGAAGGATGATGTGCTGCGCGACCCGGAACGCGCAAGTCATCTCGTCGACGGAGTGTCCGATCCTGACTTCGCCGAGCGCCTTCTCGTTGCAGTGCTCCAGCAGAAATCCCTGCAGGAAGAACTGCTCGATGGCCAGGAAGTGGTTACACAGGACCGTGTTCAGCACGGCAATCAGGGCCTCGTCCCCAGGCCGTTCCGTATCGGCCTCGCCGGCCAGGAATCTCTCGTCGGTGTCCTCCAGATACTCGAGAAAGTCCTCCAGCGACCTGCCCTCGGCATCCGAAGCCGGCTCGCCGGGATCGGCCGGCGCGAGGTTTCCGGCCGCTTCGGCCCGATCGTGCAACTCGGCGACGAAGGCGGCACCTTCCTCGATCAGACGGTCGAGCCCCGGCGAAGTCTCGAGTGCGCTCCGCGCCCGCCGGAGCGCCGCCAGATTCCGCACCGCCAGACTCAAGTCCGCCTGCCATACCGCCTTCTCCTTCACCTGAAAGTCGGGCTCGCCGCGGTCGGGACCCGTGGCGGTGCCGTCCGGGTCGAGCGGCACGCCCTGGCGCTGCATCTCGCGGATGAGCTGCATGAGCCGCCGGGTCTCAGCGAGATTGTCGGCGTAGGCAAGCTCCGCGGCCGGCCTCTCTGCATGAAACCTCAGACAAAGCGATTGCACGAAACCCCTGTTGACCAGGGTGAGCTTGTCGCCAAGGGCCAGGTTGAGCTCGGCGTCGAGTCGTTCACCATGCATGATTCTTGTGCCTCACAGGTGTGGTCGGGCATTGGATACCGGCAACCAATTGCTTCGAGTCGTTGAAGCGCCGCCGTGCTGAAATCCTCCATCGGGAGGCGTTGGAGAAGGGTAATGCGTCGCCGGCGGCCGGTCATGCCAGCGATCCACAAGAAGCCCGTAGCCCGGCAGACGCTGTCGATTCGTTGTGAACGATCGCTATGATCTCCGGCTGACTGCATGCCAATGTTGTCCGATTGGCAGCGAAACCGTCCCTGCAACTCAAACCGGACGATCTGCTCCAGGAGCACACCATGACCTTGACGAAAACCATGGACATTCACACCGTCGGTATTGTCGGCGCAGGCGTGATCGGCAGCGGCTGGGCGGCGCGCTGTCTGGGCGCCGGCCTCGACGTGATCGCAACCGACCCTTCGCCCGCGGCCGAGACGCTGATGCGCGAGAACATCGACAACGCCTGGCCCGCCGTCGAGCGGCTGGGCCTTGCGGTCGGCGCGAGCAGGGAGAGGCTGGCCTTCACGCCCGACCTCGCCGAGGCGGTGGCGGGCGCCGATTTCGTGCAGGAGAGCGTGCCCGAGCGCGAGGACGTCAAGATCGCCGTCTTCCGGGACATCGGCCGGCACTGCCGGAGGGACGTGGTGATCGCATCGAGTTCATCGGGTCTGTTGCCGAGCCGCATCCAGTCACAGACCGACAATCCGTCGCGTGTCGTGATCGGCCACCCATTCTCTCCCGTCTATGCCCTGCCGCTGGTCGAGATCACCGGTGGCGAGCGGACCTCGCACGACGCCGTGGTCGCGGCGGGTGGCTTCTACAAGAGGATCGGCATGCGGCCGCTTCACGTCCGCAAGGAAATCGACGCCTATCTCTCCGACCGGCTGCAGTGCGCCATGTGGCACGAGGCGCTGCACCTGATCGACGAGGGCGTCGCCACGGTGCCGGAAATCGACGCCGCGATCACGGGCGGACCCGGCCTGCGCTGGGCCGTGATGGGTATGTGTTTGGCCTGGCACGCTGCGGGAGGACCGGGCGGCATGCGCCACACCATGGAGCAGTTCGGCCCCACCCTGGAACTTCCCTGGACCAAGCTGAAGCCGCCGAAGCTCACCGACGGGCTGCGCGAGGCGATCATCGCGGGCAGTGAGGACGAGGCGGGCAACCGGGACTTCCGTGAGATCGAGCGCCGCCGAGATGCCTGCATCGTGGGCTTCCTCGAAGTGCTGAAGGAGCACTGGTATCCGCCCGAAGACGATGGCTGGCCCGAACTCGATACTGAGAATGCCTGAATCGCGGGCGCACCGGACACGGGACCGGCTGCATCTTCCTTGAGGGCCTCGAGGCCATCGTCACCGGTTCGTCCCGCGGCCCGGCGTTGGTGCCCGCACTGCATCCGGCAACGGGAAGGGTCGGGGTGTCAGGCTCCTGGAACGCGAATCCTTGATGAAGCAGGCGTCGATCTCGTCATGCGAGACCGGACTCGGCAACCCGTCGTTCAAAGGGTGCCCCTCCTTCCCTTGCCGTACCATGATCGCAAATGAGGCGGCTGCAGCGAAGAGACGCCGAGGCGGTGCCGGACCAGGGCGTGCGTCACTCGACGATGGCGCATCGCCGCGTTCCCGAACGCGGGATCATTGATGATGTTCCCGGGAACCTCACGACCGACTCCGTTCAGCCTTCGGGAGACCTAGCGTGACGTCCGACGATCCAACAGACGCGCCGCGAAGCGCAGGCGGACGTAGTCGGCCGTCCAATTGCCCTCTCCGTCGCACAGACTGTGGCGAAGAAGGTCGATGGTCTCGTCGCGAAGACGGCGATCGTCTTCCGGCAGGACCGCATAAAACGGGCCGGCAAAGGTCTCGAGCCACCCTTTCATGCCTGTCGGAAGCGGAGTCGGGCGCGGGATCAGTTCGATACTGTCGACCGCAAATCCGGCCGTCTCAAGTCGCCCGCGGTAGTCGTCCGGCGTGGGATAGAACCACGGATTGACGGCCGCGATGTCGACGCCACGCCTGGCCAGCACGGCGGCGAGCGCCGTGACGACCGCGGCCATGTTTCCATGTCCGCCGAACTCTCCCACGAAGCGCCCGCCCTGCTTCAGCGCACGGACCACGCCGGCGATGGCGGCGTCGGCGTCCTTGACCCAGTGCAGGACGGCGTTCGAGAACACCGCGTCGAACTCGGTCTCGAAGGCGATCGCAGCGGCGTCCATCAGGCGGGCGTCGATCCCGCTGTCGCGGGCCGCCGCGACCATCGCCGGCGAATGGTCGACGCCAACCACCTCGCAGCCGGCCTCAACGATTTCCCGGGTCAGTGCGCCATGGCCGCAACCGAGGTCCAGAACGCGCTCACCGGGCCTCGGCGCGAGAAGCGCGAGCACGGGACGTCCCAGAACCGGCACGAAGCCCGCGTTGGCCTGATAATCCTGGGCGTTCCAGGATTGCCTCGATGACATGGCGGTCGCTCCAAGGATCGGGCGCACCTATCATTACGATTGGAATGCGGCAAGGGAAACGCCACACCCGAGGCCATGTTCACAAGCCCGCAGGCCGACGCCGACATCCGCCATGGAGACGGCATGGTGCCCACGGTCAGATGGAGCGTTGCGTCACGAAGGTCACGCGCGTGAACGCCGCGATGTGTCCCCGGTCGAACCAGTCCGGCAGCGACTTCAGGCTGGCGCGGGCTCGCGCTCCAGATGGCGGCTCAGCGCCGCGATGTGCGACACCGTAAGCCCGCAGCAGCCGCCCAGGACCTGCACGCCCTCGTCCCGCCATGCCCGGCAGTGCGTGACAAAGGGCGCATCCGCAATGACGTTCTCGAGAGACAGCGTCTCCTGGCCGGCCTCGTCGCGGTCGAGCGAATCGGGGTAGGCCAGCAGCGGCCCGGACCAGTGCCGCCTCAGCATCGCCAGGGCGTCCGGGATCACCTCTGGCAGGCTGTGCATGATGCCCATGACGTCGGCGCCTTCCGCCACGATCGGCGCCAGTACATCGGCCAGCGGGACCCTGTCTTTCGTGTAGGTGCGCAGCACGCCGTCTTCCGCCCTGACGGCCGAAATGCCGACCCACACGGGCAGGTCGTTGGCCCTGGCGGCGCGCATCACCGCCGGAGTGTACGCGGCATCGCCCATCATCTCCGCCATGATGAAGTCGCATCCCGCAGCCTTGTGGATCGCCGCCATGTCGGTGCAGTCGGCCTCGAACTTCTCCACGTTGCTGAGTTGCGGCCACGCGGAGTCAGACGTCGGGCGCGTATGGGAAATCGAGCCCGCCACCAAGACCGGACCGTCGGGATGCGGCGTGGCGTCGCGCGCCTCGACCGCGAGCTCGACCGCGAGACGGTTGAGAGGTTCGAACCTGTCGCCGAACCCCAGGGGATCCAGCACCTCGCGGGTTGTCGCGAAGGTGTTGGCGGTGACCACGCGCGCGCCTGCACGAATGTAGTCGGCGTGGATCTGGCGAAGCATGTCGGGATGCGACGCGGTGGCGAGCGCGCACCAAGCCCCGCCCTCGTGCATCGGCGCGCCTCGGCGCTGCAGTTCGGTGCCTGTGGCGCCGTCGATCACGATCACCGCGCCGTCGCATATTTCCTGGATCACGGCAGCGTACGTCATGCGCTTTCCTCTCTTGACGCTGCGAGTATGACGGCAGCCGGACCTCCGCGGCAAACCCGCATGCCTGTCGGTGGAAACGCCGGATCAGGAACCATGCCGCTCCGGATTTCCCATCCACCGGGATCCAGGACGAAGCCGGGCACCACGATCGCCGGCGCGACGATTTCAGATGTCGCGTTCAACCGAGCGACCCGCCACGTTGCGCCCCGCAATATCGAGGACGGGCGGCAGGCAAAGCAGCAGCCCGTACCAGCAGAGCAGGGGAATTCTCAGACAGAGTTCCCGAATCGCGAAGACGCCCGTGAAGGCCCGGCCGCGCCTGTCGTCGACCACGACGATTTCCCCGGGCGGGACTTCACCCAACGGAGACGCGTCTGTCCGCGTCTCGATCCGATTCAACCAGTCCAGCCGCTCCGTGCTGGCCGCTCGCCGGGCGCAGGCAGGGCAATTCGGGTTGATGTGCAGGCGAAGCCTCAAGACGTCGCCCTCCCCACGTTTCACGAGCCGTCAAGTATAGGGCATCGTCACATCGCATGTCGCGTTGACATGTCTACTGACCCCGAACTCGAACCGACGACTGGAAGCGCCGGGAAGGCCACATCCACAGCCGGATCATGACTGAGAAACCTGACACATGAACGCGCAGACGCGTGAGGTCCGCGAAGCCGCCAGACGCGGATGCATAGAGCGCGTCCGGAGGAGATCCTGGATCAACCCGAAGCTTGCGCCGTCCGTGCGCCATCAGCACTCCTTTCGGACCGGGCTGGCTGTCCACCCCTCACGGAGCCGGCCGACCGCGGTGCAGGTACGGTGCCGGAATGTTCTTGAATTGTGGAGAAACCGGTGGTGATGATGGCCCTGGTTTCAGATCGGATGGAGAGGATCGACCCATGCGACACGCGCCCAATGCGCCTGTTCTGGCTCCACGGGGGCTGGAACTCAACACGAAGGGTTGGCCCCAGGAGACCGCCTACCGGTTGCTGATGAACAACCTGGAGGTGGCCGAGGACTGGAAACGGCTCATCGTCTACGGCGGGCGTGGCAAGGCGGCGCGCAACTGGGACTCCTATTTTCGCATCGTCGACATGCTCGAGACCCTCGAGGGCGACGAGACCCTTGTCGTGCAGTCGGGCAAGCCGGTCGCCATCTGGCCGACCCACGAGTGGGCGCCCCGAGTGCTGATATCGAATTCGATGCTGGTGCCGCACTGGAGCACGCTCGAGCACTTCAACGAGCTCGAGGCCAGGGGCCTCATGATGTACGGGCAGATGACGGCGGGTTCATGGTGCAACATCGGATCCCAGGGCATCGTCCAGGGGACCTACGAGACCTTCGCCACGCTCGCCAAGATGAAGTTCGGCGGCACGCTCAAGGGACGAGTCACGATTACCGGCGGGCTCGGCATGTTCAGCGGCATCATGCCGCATTGCATCACGCTCAATGGCGGCGTGAGCATCGGTGTCGAGATCGATCCGGATAGAATAGCCCGCCGCCTCGACCTGGGCTTTGTCCACGAGGTCCTGGACGATCCGGACATTGCCTGGCAGAGGGCAAGGGACTGTGCCGAGCGGGGTGAAGCCCGCGCCTTCGCCCTCCATGGCAACATGTCCGATGTCCTGAATGGTTACCTCGAGAACGAGATCCCCTTCGACATCGTGACGGACCAGACGTCGGCCCACGACATGCTGGAAGGTTACGTTCCCGGTGGCATGACCCTGGCCGAGGCGCTGGATCTGCGCCAGAAGGACCCCGCCACCTACATCGAACGGGCACGCGAAACGGCGGTCCGCCAGGTCCGCGCCATGGTCGAGTACCAGAGACGCGGCGCCATGGTGTTCGACTACGGCAACAATATCCGCCAGGAAGCCTACAATCATGGCTACAAGGACGCCTTTGCCTTTCCCGGGTTCGTGGAAGCGTTCATCCGTCCGCTGTTTTGCGTCGGGCGCGGGCCATTCCGCTGGATTTGCCTGTCGGGAGAGGAAAGCGACCTGCGCAAGACCGAAGAGGTCGCCCTCGATGAATTCGGCGATGACGAAGTGTTCGCCAACTGGGTGCGTCTTGCTTCCGAACACCAACCCATCGAAGGCCTGCCGGCGCGCCTTGGATATCTGGGATATGGCCAGCGTGCCCAATTCGGCAAGCTGCTCAACGACCTGGTGCGCTCCGGCGACCTTGCCGGGCCTGTTGCGATGAGCCGCGACCATCTCGATACCGGTTCCGTCGCGTCACCGAACAGGGAAACGGAAGGCATGCTGGACGGCAGCGATGCGGTGGCGGACTGGCCCATCCTCAATGCCCTGCTCAATACCGCCTGCGGGGCAACCTACGTGGCGGTCCACAATGGCGGTGGCGTGGGCATCGGCTATGCGACCCACGCCGGACTGGTGGTTCTGGCCGACGGCACGGACCTCGCCGAACGCAAGATCGAACGCTGCCTCGCCGTGGATCCGGGCATGGGAATCGTCCGCCACGCGGATGCCGGCTACGAATTGGCGAAGGACGCCGCGCGCCGGCATGGCCTTCGCATGCCGATGCTCGACGCCTGAGGCCCCTGGCGGGGAGCGATGGTCGAGAGGTGCCTTGCCGTCGTGCCCCTCTGAGGTGGATGTGTGACCGGTTTCACCAGAGTTCCCGAGACCCGGTCATTCGCTCTGGCCAACGTCAGCGTTCCCGCCAGTCTTGTCGACGACCTGCCGCCAGAGGCTCTCGCTGATACCGAAGAGCTGGTCCGGCTCGCGAAGCGGGAAGCGTCGCCTTCCATCGGGGTGGCGCCCCGGCGGGCGGAGAGGTCGATCATGACGTGGCCGGATCTCGTCGACGTTCACACGCACCTTGACAAGGCCTTCACATGGCCGCGCTGTCCCAATCCGGACGGCTGCGCAGACATGGACAAGCGGACCTCGTTCTCGTTCGTGCGCGCTCATTCATTGAATTGCTCGGCAGGTCCTGGCACGACCGGGTGGTGCTTCGTGCCGGATGTCCGATCTCGACGACGCTGCTCGACCACCACGTCGGGTGCCACTGATGGTCGCTGTCGGCGCAACCGCTGGCATGTCCTCGCGGCATCCCGGTGAAGACCTACAGCAGTGCCGTCTCGAAGGGCAGGTCGGAGAGGAGTTCGATGCCATCCTCCGTTACGAGAATCTGCTGTTCCAACTTGACACCTTCAGTGCCACCGGGCCTGCCGGCGTAGCTTTCGATGCAGAAGACCATGCCGGCCTCGACCATGCCGTTGTGTCCCGCCTCCCGGTGGCGGGAGGCGTGGAGGACGATCGGATACTCGTTGACGAGTCCGACACCGTGGGCGACCGCCGGAATCTGGTACTCCGAGAAACTCCCCGGCAGGGCGTAGGCCTTGCCGGCGATCTCGTCGAATGTCGTTCCTGGACGGAAGAGTTCCTGATTTCGCATCACCTGTTCGAAGGCAAGGCCGTAGAGTGTCTTTTGTTCTCCGGACGGTGGCTTGCCGTCGACGATCCAGCTGCGCGAGATGTCCGCCGAATAGCCCATCGGGCCGACGAGATCGGAATCCAGGCTCACCATGTCGCCGGCCTCGACACGGCGGTTCGATGCCTCCTGATACCAGGGGTTGGTGCGCGGGCCGGAACTGAAGAGCCTTGTCTCGATCCATTCCCCGCCCATCCGGATGTTCGTTTCGTGAAGGATCGACCAGATTGCGTTCTCGGTCATGCCTGGCTGGGTCGCTTCCATCATGCGTGCAATGCCGGTCTGGCAGACGGCAACCGCATCGCGCAGGGCATCAACCTCTTCAGGCGTCTTGATGCGGCGCGCGCGTTCCGCCACCTCCCGGCCGTCAACAACCGTGCATTCCGCTTCCCTCAGGAGATCAAGTCCGTGAGGATCGACACGGTCGATGGCAATGCGCCGATTGCCACCACCATGAGCCGTCACAAGATCGAGAATCTCCGCTGCCCAGAGTCGGGCGTTGTCGCCGGTTCTCGGGCCTGAGACGCTGAAGTACCACGAGACGGCGTCACGGACCTCGTTCACGGCAACGCAGTTCCCGGAGAGATGCCCGCACCCCTTGAATTCGAAGAGCACGACGGGACCTTCCACCGGCACGAAGACATATCGGCAGGGATTGTGAAGGGCGTAGACCTGCATGTTCGAGGTGCCGGTGGCGTAGCGGATGTTGACCGGGTCGTAGAAGAGACCCGCCCCGCAGTCGGCCCTTGTCAGTTCGCTTCTCAAGCGGGCGAGCCTGCCGAGATCCAGACGCTCGCGCCACTCCCTTGGCCGCTCCGCCAACAGGAGTGAGCCGGTGGTCCGTTCTGTTGTCCTGGAGTCGCGCATGGCAGCCATCAAGCATGTCCCGGGAGGCCGCGCAACCCTCCTGCTTGCCCTGCTGAGCCGACGCCAGGTCCGGGGTGGCGGGAGACCGTCAACCGGTGGTATGGAGACCGGTGGTGCCCGGAGGGCGACCGGAAGAACAAGGGAGGCTCAAAGCCATGGCTGAGACAAGGGACGCCGTCGTGATCGGAGCGGGGATCATCGGCGCCAGCACGGCACGTGAACTTGCCGCGCGGGGCATGAATGTTCTGGCCATAGACCGGCTGCCGGCGGCCAGCTATGGCTCGACCGCCAACTCCTGCGCGATCGTCCGCCCCTACTATTCCACGGTGCACGGTTCGGCCATCGCCTACGCCAGCCACTTCTATTGGTCCGACTGGGAGGACTACTGCGGGGTGGCCGATGAACGCGGCATGGCGCGATACCACAATGTCGGCTGCATGATCATGAAGACACGGCAGAACAGTTTCCTCGAGAACATCCTCAAGGTCATGGACGAGATCGGTTGCCCCTACCAGGAACTCACGCCCGAAGAGGTCTGCCAGCGCATGCCGTCCGTCTCGACGGCGTGTTTCGGTGAACCGCGCCGCACCGATGACCCGGATTTCGGCGAGTCTGATGGCCGTGAGGTCGTCGGCGCTGCCTTTTTCCCGCGCGGCGGTTACATCTCGGATCCGCAGCTTGCCGGTCACAACGTCCAGAGGGCGGCGGAAAAACGCGGCGCATCGTTCCGCTTCAACACCACCGTCGTCGCCATCCGCCGCGACAACGGGCGTGTGACGGGCGTCACCCTCGACAATGGCGAGGAAATCGACGCGCCCGTGGTGGTCAACGTCGCGGGACCGCATTCGTCGAAGATCAACGAAATGGCGGGTCTCGCCGGTACCATGCGCATCACGACACGCGCCCTGCGCCACGAAGTCGCCCATGTCCCGGCGCCGGACAACTACGATTCCAGCGTCAGCCATGTCTTTTCGGACAGCGAGATCGGTACCTATTGCCGCCCCGAGACGGGCAACCACATCCTCATCGGCAGCGAGGATCCGGCCTGCGACGACAGGGAATGGGTTGATCCCGACGACTATCTCCAGGAATTCACGGGCATGTGGACAACCCTTGTCATGCGCCAGGCACAGCGTTTCCCGGGACTGAAGATCCCGGGTTCCGCGGCACGGGGCGCGGTTGACCTCTATGATGTCACCGAGGACTGGGGTCCTATCTACGACAAGTCGGACCTTGGCGGCTTCTACCTGGCGATCGGCACCAGCGGCAACCAGTTCAAGAACGCGCCCATCGCCGGCGAGATGATGGCAACCCTGATCACGGCCTGCGAGAACGGCCGGGACCATGATGTCGATCCGGTGAGCTTCCATCTCCCCTACATTGATCGGGAGGTCGACATGTCCTTCTTCTCGCGCAACCGGGAAATCAACCAGAACAGCACCTTTTCCGTTCTGGGGTAACAGCCGGTGAGGTCCCATGTGCGTGTCGCCGTCATCGGTGGCGGTGTCGTCGGGTGCAGCGTCCTCTATCACCTGACGAAGTTCGGATGGACCGATGTCGTGCTCATCGAACGCTCGGAGCTGACATCGGGCTCGACGTGGCACGCGGCGGGCGGATTCCACACGTTGAACGCGGACCCCAACATTGCGGCCCTGCAGGGCTACACCATCCGCCTCTATCGCGAGCTCGAGGAGATCACGGGCCTTTCCTGCGGCCTCCACCATGTCGGTGGCCTGACCATTGCCGAAACACCCGACAGGATGGACTTCCTCAAGGCCGAACGTGCCCGGCACCGCCACATGGGACTCGAAACCGAGATCGTCGGCCCTGACGAGATCGCGGAGTACACCCCGATCATCAATACCGACGGTCTCCTCGGGGCGCTCTGGGATCCCCTCGACGGACACCTCGACCCTTCCGGAACGACCCATGCCTATGCCCGTGCGGCGAGGATGGCCGGGGCCGAAATCTCACTCCACAACCGTGTGCTCGAACTTCACCGGAAAGGCGACGGCCAATGGGAGGTCGTCACCGAGAAGGGAACTGTCGTTGCCGAACATGTCGTCAACGCTGCCGGACTGTGGGCCCGTGAAGTAGGCTTGATGGCGGGTGTCCGCCTGCCTCTCCACCCACTCGAGCACCAGTACCTCGTCACCGGCGACATTGCGGAGGTCTACGGACACGGCAAGGAACTTCCCCATGTCATGGATCCCGCAGGGGAAAGCTACCTCAGACAGGAAGGCCGGGGCCTCGTCATCGGCATCTACGAACAGGCGTGCCGGCACTGGGCCGTCGACGGCACGTCCTGGGACTTCGGGCACGAACTTCTTGCCGATGACGTCGACCGCATCGCCGGACCGCTGGAAACAGCCTACCGGCGCTATCCCGTGCTGCAGTCCGCCGGAATCAAGCGCATCATCAACGGCCCCTTCACCTTCGCCCCGGATGGCAATCCTCTGGTCGGACGGGTTCCGGGCGTACCCGGTTACTGGGCCTGCTGTGCCGTCATGGCCGGGTTCAGCCAGGCCGGAGGAGTCGGACTGGCCCTGGCGGAGTGGATGATCGAAGGTGAGCCGTCGCGGGACATCTTCGCCATGGATGTGGCGCGTTTCGGAGACTGGACGACGCCTGCCTGGACCCGTGCGAAGACCCGCGAGAACTACCAGAGGCGCTTTGCAATCGCCTATCCCAATGAAGAGCTTCCCGCCGGCCGTCCCTTCCATACCACGCCGGCCCATGCAGCCTGGAAGGAGCGGCGGGCCGTCTTTGGCAGCGCTTTCGGCATGGAACATGTCAACTACTTCGCGCCACCAGGCGAACCGCTCTATGAGACTCCGAGTTTCCGCCGCTCCAATGCCTTTGCCGCGACGGCCCGTGAATGCCGAGGCGTTCGTGAGGGTGTGGGCATCAACGAGATTCACAACTTTTCGAAGTTTCGCATCGAGGGAGAGGGTGCTGCAGCCTGGCTCGATCGCATCATGGCCGGGCGCCTGCCGAAGGAAGGAAGGCTCACGCTGTCGCCGCTTCTCAACCACCGTGGCCGTCTGGCGGGAGATTTCACAATTGCCAGGGATGGGCCGGAGAGTTTCAGGGTGCAGGCAAGCTATGTCGCGCAGGATGCCCACATGCGCCTCTTTCTCGATCTCCTGCCCGCGCACGGGGTGACGGTCGCCAACATCTCGCGCGATCTCGTCGGATTCCAGATTGCCGGGCCGCGCGCCCGTGACCTTCTGAAGCGCACCACGGATGCCGATGTCTCGGGTAACGCCATGCCGTTCCGCGCTGTCCGCAGGATTACCATCGGCAACATCGAGGCCACCGTGCAGCGGGTGAGCTACACCGGGGATCTCGGCTACGAGATCTACGTGCCGCCCGCCTTCCAGCGTGCCCTCTTCGAGACGCTCCAGGGCGAAGGCGCCGGTCTCGGCCTGGTGCCGTTCGGCATGCGCGCCATGATGAGTCTCCGCCTGGAGAAATCCTTCGGTTCGTGGTTGCGGGAGTACCGGCCCGACTACACCGCCGCCGAAACGGGTCTCGATCGCTTCATTGCCTTTGACAAACTGGCCTTTCCCGGTCGTGACGCGGCCCTGAAGGAAGCCGCGGAAGGACCCGGCAGACGGCTGGTGACGTTCGTGGTCGATGCCGCCGATGCCGACTGCGTTGCCGATGAACCGGTGTGGTGGGATGGGAGAGTCGTCGGTTTCGTCACCTCTGGAGGATACGCCCACCACGTGGAGAAGTCCGTGGCGCTGGGCTTCGTGCCGGCCGACATGGCCGAGGCCGGAGGCGAGTTCCTGATCGAGATCCTGGGTGACATGCGCCGTGCCACCATTGTCGATGCACCGCTCTTCGATCCATCCGGATCGCGCTTGCGCATGTAGGCCCTGGGCGTCCGGCAACACTACTTTACACAAGCGCAACATTCGCGACATCGGCGGCGCCCATGATGTGTTTCATCACTCAAGAAGGGTCCGACCCATGACCGACACGACTCACAAACCCCGTCACCGCCGCTGGTGGATTGCCGGAGCCGTCGCTCTGGCTGTCATCGTGGCCGTGGGCGCCGCCGCCTTCTCGTTCCATGGCCACGGCCACGGGATTGAACGATTTGCCGAGAAACGCATCGATCGCATGCTGAACAAGGTCGATGCCAGTGAAGAACAGCGTGCCGAGATTGCCGGAATCGTCGGGGAGGCGGTTGCCGACATGAAGGAACTGCGAGGCGTCTTCGGGGAGACCCGGCAGACCCTGTTCACCACCCTTGGGGCCGAAACCGTCGACCGCCAGGCGCTGGAGGAACTGCGCCTGGAGAAACTGGAGACCATGGACCAGGTCAGCAGGCGTCTCGTCACCGCCCTTGCCGATGTGGCGGATGTCCTCACGCCCGAACAGCGCAGCGAACTCGTCGAGCACATGCAACGTCACGAGCGCCCATGACGCACTTGCTGATGATCGAGGATGACCGTGATCTCGCCGGGATGGTGAAGGTCTATCTTGCCCGGGCGGGCATGACTCTGGACCATCACGCCACCGCCGCCAGGGGCCTTGCCGCCGCAGCAAGAGGCGGGTTCGATGCGGTCATCCTCGACCTCATGCTTCCCGATGCCGATGGACTCGATGTTTGCCGGGCCATCCGGGCACGCTCGGACGTTCCCGTCCTGATGCTGACAGCCCGTGGCGCCGAAGAGGACCGAATCGTCGGCCTCGAGATCGGCGCCGATGACTACCTCGCCAAGCCGTTCAATCCGCGCGAGCTTCTGGCGCGCTTGCGCGCCATCCTTCGCCGGCGCACGTCGACTCCCGACATCATGCGGTTTGGCCGCCTGGTGATCGACCGGTCGACACGCACGGTGACCCTCGACGGCGAGGAGCGCGCCCTGACGGGCCATCAGTTCGACCTGCTCCTCGCCCTGGCAGGGAATGCGGGTCGCGTACTCAGCCGTGATCAGCTCATGGAAAGGGTGCGGGGCACATCGCTCGAGGCCTTCGACCGGAGCATCGATGTGCATGTCTCGAGAATCAGGGCGGCAATCGAGGATGATCCGGGCAATCCACGACGAATCGTCACGCTGCGCGGCGCCGGGTATCTGTTCACCGGGCTCCGGGACCAAGAAGGGTGAGGCGGCGCCTCTTCTTCCAGGTCTATCTCACGTTCCTTTCCATCATCGTCCTGTTTGGCGTGCTGACGGCGCTTGCATGGTGGTTCATCCCCGATGATTACCGGTCAGGCGGTCTCACCCGGGGCATGGGGCCCTACCTCGAAGAGGTCCTGCCACCGGTCGGGGCGCCGCGGGACCGGATCGATGAGCACCTCTCCAGACTGGCGGCACACTTCGACGTTCGACTCACCCTGCTGGCGTCTGACGGCCGTGTCCTTGGCCGCTCCGGCCCGGACCATCAGGAGGGGACGAAGCGGCACCACATGCACGCCATCATGCTTCCCGACGGCCGGACCATGCAGGTCGGCTGGGTGAGGGAAGGCATCAGCGGAGCCGGGTTCATCATTGTTCCAGGGCTTCTCGCCCTTGCCGCCGCCGTCGGCGCCTGGCCCCTGGCGCGCCGTCTCGCCGGCCGTCTCGAGCGGCTGAAATCCAGGGTCGAGGCTCTGGGTTCAGGGGACCTCCAGGCGCGCGTCAAGGTCGAGGGCAGGGACGAGATCGCCGCCCTCGCAACGAGCTTCAACCGGGCGGCCGGGCGTATCGAGGACCTGGTCGAAGCCCAGCGCAACACCCTGGCGGCAGCGTCCCATGAACTGCGGTCCCCGCTGGCAAGGATCGCCATGGCCACCGGACTTCTTGCCGACCATGCGGATCCACACCTTGTGGCCAGGATCGAGCGCGACATTGCGGAACTCGATCAGCTGATCGACGAGATCCTGCTCGGCAGCCGCCTCGAGATCGAGGAGGAACCGGCCCGTCTGGACGAGGTCGATCTTGGCGCACTCGCCGCCGAGGAGGCGGCCCGCTTCGAGGTCGCGTTCACCGGCGGTACGGCCGTCATTGCGGCTGAAGAGCACATGGTCCGTCACCTCGTGCGCATTCTCATCGGTAATGCGCGGCGTCATGCCACGGGAAGCCCGGTGAGCGTCGATGTGACGCTTGACGGACCACAGGCACGTCTTCGCGTCGCCGACAGGGGGCCGGGGGTACGCGAATCCATGAGGGAGAGCATTTTCGAACTATTCCGCTCCTTCGCCGCTGATGGCAAGGGCGCCGGTCTCGGTCTCTATCTGGTGCGGCGTATTGCGAGACGCTACGGTGGTGACGCAGTCTGCCTCGAGCGGCCAGGCGGTGGCGCGCTCTTCGAGGTGAGCATGCCCCGGTCGCCCGCCAGGGAAGAGGAGCAGGGCCGATGACAAGCGCGCTCGATGCCGGTGATTTTGGTGCCTTTGCCGAACACTCCTCGACGCTGCCCTCGAGCTGGTACCGGGATCCGGCCGTCTGGCGCCTCGAGCACGAGGCGATCTTCTACCGCACCTGGTGGTACCTCGGGCATGTCAGCGACGTGCCGCGGGGTGGCGACTACCTCACCGGCAGAATTGTCGATCAGAATGTCCTCGTCATCAGGGGCCACGACGGGGTGCTGCGCGCCTTTCACAACGTATGCAGCCACCGCGCCCATCCGCTGCTCGAGGGCTGCGGCAACACGGCCTTCATCACCTGCCCCTATCATCAGTGGACCTACGGCACGAACGGCCGATTTCGCAACGGCCGGGGATGTGAACCCCTGAAGGACTGGACGGCAGGGAACGCCGACCTCAAGCCTGTGCGCCTCGAGGACTACGGCGGCTTTCTCTTTGTCAATCTCGATGCCGGTGCGATCCCCCTCATCGACCAGGCGGGGCGCTTTCTCGAGGACATGCGACGTGCCTGTCCGCGGCTGCCGGACCTGGTGCGCGCCTGTCGCTGGGAAGTTGACGTGGCGGCGAACTGGAAGACGGTGATCGACAACAATCACGAGTGCTATCACTGCGACGCCAATCACCGGTCGCTGATGGAGCTCGTCGACTATGACGGCAAGGCCGCCTGGTCCGATGACGGCATCACCTTCAGCCACAGGATCGCTGCCAGGGATCTCGACAACAGTGCCTATCGCCTCGATGCGGCGGATGTCGAGCAGCGCGAAGCCCTCTTCGGCTACATCTGGCCGACGGCAATCCCCCTCATGTACCCCGGCAGCCCCCATCTGGCGATGTTCCAGGTTCTGCCCACCGGCCCAGAAACCACCCGCGAACGATGGGACTTCTACTTTGCCTCCCGGGAGCCCTCCGACCTCGAGAGGCGGTTCATGGACTATGTCCGCACCGTGCTTGTGGCTGAGGATGTCCGACTCTGCGAGAACGTCCAGCAGGGTCTGCACTCGCTCGGTTATCGCCAGGGACGCTTTGTCGTTGACAGGGATCATCCCGAATACAGCGAACACCACGTGCACTTCTTCCAGTCCATGGTGCTTGACTCCCTCAAGTCCGTCACGGCGTGACCGGGACGAGGCGGCCCAGGACAATGCCGGCAAAGACCAGGAGGCCAATCCGGTTGTTGGCGGAAAAGGCCTTGTGGCACGAACCCGGGTCATCGAGATCGACGGTGGCGAGTTGTCGCGCCAGATCGACAGCGGCGACACCGAGGACCACCAGGAAGGGCCACCCGATCCCCGTCAGGTGACCGGCCAGGGCCGCCCCGGCGACAAAGATGCCATAGAAGAGACCGGTGAGGGGTTTTGTGTTCTCGCCGAAGGCAAGTGCCGTCGACTTCACGCCGACCCGCACATCATCCGTCTTGTCCTGGTGGGCATAGATCGTGTCGTAACCGATCGTCCATGCGATGGCGGCCAGGTAGAGCACCAGGGGCTCGGGCGAGAGCGCGCCCCTGACCGCGACCCAGCCCACCAGGGCCCCCCAGCTGAAGGCGAGGCCGAGAAAGAGCTGCGGCCAGTAGGTGACTCGTTTCATGAACGGATAGATGACCACAAGGCCAAGGGAGGCGATGCCCGTGATGATCGCAGCCTTGTTGAACTGAAGAAGGACGATGAAACCCGCAGCAAGCAGCAGGCCAAGGAAGACCAGGGCGCCCGGCAGCGTGATGGCGCCGCTGGCGAGGGGGCGATCGCGGGTCCGTTCAACACTGGCGTCGATCCGCCGGTCGACGATGTCGTTGACGATGCATCCGGCGGACCGCATCACCACGGCACCGGCGGCGAAGAGGCCAAGGAGCGTCCAGTCCGGCCACCCCGGCGACGCCATGGCAACCGCCCACCAGCAGGGCCACATCAGGAGCCAGAAACCCGCAGGCCTGTCGACGCGCGCCAGGCGCAACCACGGTTGCCACGATTCGGGCGCCACCGTGTTGACCCACTCCCTGGAGAACGGACGCCGGCGCATTCAGGTGACTCCCGGGATGGCGCGCAACAATGCCCTGCCTTCGACATTGTCCGCCCGCCGCCCTTCTTTGCAAGGGAACTCTCGAGTTGGTCGACTGCGGCATGTTCTGCTTCCAGAGTCCCAAACGGCAAGAAAAGTCGAGCAATCGCACGACAGCCAACATGTTTTGCGCTAGACCAAGCAGCGAACCGGCCCTCAGAGCTTGTCTGCTGGTGCGGTTCCGGTGCGCCAATTCAGGAGAAACAACATGAACAAGACGTCCAAACCCTTCATCGAGGGGGCTCGCGGTTCCATTTTCCGCGTCGTGGCAACGGGGTTGACTGTGTCTTCGATCGCCCTGGCCGGCCTGGTCGGGTCGGTTCAACCTTCGGTGGCCGACAACGTGGTGCGCTGCGCCTATCCGTTCTGGTTCGGCTTCGCGCCGGCTCCCGTCGCTGACGCGATGGGCTACTACGAAGAGGAAGGCATCGAGTTCGAGGCTGTCTTCGACAATGACCGCGCCAATGTCCTTCCGGGACTCGAGTCGGGCGAAATCAATTGCACCATGCGCACGATCGGCGAGCATATCTCCCGCCCCATGAGCGCTGATTCCAACCTGGTTGTCATCGGCCTGATCGATATCTCGGTCGGCGCCGACGGGGTCGTCGGCGCCCCCGGGATCGACTCGGTCACGGACCTCGTGGGCAAGACCTTCGCCGGTGAGATCAACCACCCCGGAACCGTGATGACGGCGTTCGCGCTGAAGCAGGCCGGGTACAGCCTTG
>MKWU01000988.1_pt1 | contig 52222 bp, 47 predicted proteins | sample 809101 | NCBI WGS metagenome assembly MKWU01 (sample SAMN05860141, study PRJNA318959) | sponge metagenome | host: Aplysina aerophoba | place: Slovenia: Piran, Adriatic Sea, Gulf of Piran | collected 2013-05-07 | reverse complement strand
TCGTCAACCCCACCAAGTACTGGTTCCGGATCCGGACATTCACCATTGACCCCAAAGACCGCTCGGACATAATAGTGCCCAGATACTATGTGACCCGCAGCGGCACGCCGCAGGCCCAGCAGACCCAGTCCTCCGACGCCACGCTGAGCGCGCTTACGGCAAGCAGCGCGACGAGCTCGGGGGACCCGTACAGTGCCCTGAACATCGGCACCTTCGCGGCGGCGACCACGGCCCTACACGGCGACGGTGGCGAACGCACGGACGCACGTGAAGCTGACGCCGACGGTGACCCACTCGGCGGCGACGGTGGGCGTGCGCAAGGGGTCGACGGGCAACTTCGCGACGGTGACCAGCGGCAGCGCGAGCGCGGCGATCGCGCTCGAAGTGGGGTCCAACGCGATCACAGTGCGAGTCACGGCCCAGGACTCGACAACGAAGGACTACACGGTCACGGTCACGCGGGATGCCCAGGGAAAGGTAACCCTGTCTATGGAACCGGAGGTAGGAGCGCTGGTGACTGCGACTTTAACTGATCCTGACGGTCAAACTTCAAGCGACATGTGGGAGTGGGAGAAGTCAATGAACCGTAAGACTTGGCAACCGGTCAGCGGTACCCCAAACGGCAAGACTTATACCCCGGTTGATAGTGACATAGGCTACTATCTGCGAGCTACGGCGACCTATACGGATGCCGTTTTTGGTTCTGGGAAAACTGCGACTGAAGTTTCTGACACGCCGGTGAGTGCGGCAGTGGTCTCAAACAGTGCGCCCGAGTTCTCCGAAGGTGCTACTACCACGCGTTCCGTGCGTGAAGATGTGCCGCGTGGAAGCAAGGTTGGCGCTCCGGTTACAGCGACAGATTCGGACACTGCTCACCAAGGTAGACTAACCTACTCGCTTGACAGCACGGCTTTTAGTATTGACTCCCTCGGACAGATAACAACCAATGTATCGCTTGACTACGAAACCACGCCGTCTTACTTGGTTACGGTTACAGCCAGGGACCCGGGTGGTGCGAGCGATACCATCACCGTGACTATCACCGTGACCGATGTGGATGAAAATGGATCTCCGCCTCCAAAGATAAGGGATCCCTCTCAGGTTCCGAGTTTCTCTCCCCCGCCGGTGGTGAAGACTCCTCTTGCACCACAGAATCTTACCGCGATGCCAGGCAACGCCGAGGTGACGCTCAGATGGAGGACACCCAATGACGGCGGAAGCGCCATCAAGTACTACGAATACAAGGTTGATGACGGCACGTGGGTCTCTACGGGAGAAAAAGCCACTTCTTACACCGTTACCGGGCTTACCAACGGAGAGACCTACAGGTTCAGGGTGCGGGCCGTAAACAGCGTCGGCCCCGGCGCAGCATCCAATCCGGCAAGAGCCACTCCCGCCACCGTGCCGGGCGCGCCCCGGAATCTCACGCTGACGTCGGGCAGCCAGTATATGATGCTCATGTGGGAGCGGCCGGCGGATAACGGCGGTCTTCCGATCACGGGCTACGAGTACAGCCAGAAGGAAGAGGACGGGTCCTTCGGCAGTTGGACCTCAATAGATAACAGCGCCCCCGGGGAGGCAAATGAGACAAACTACGCGGTCGCGGGCCTCAAAAACGGCACGATATACTCCTTCCGGGTGCGCGCGGTGAACGCGATAGGTCCGGGAGACTCCTCAGCCGAAGCCACGGCCGAGGTAAGCACTCCCTCTCTCCGCCGCGCGAGACGCGCGCACCTGAACATCCTTCCGACGTTCGGGCGGACCATGCTCAGGAACTCTGTTGACGCCCTTACCTGGCGTCTTGACAGCGCGCTTTCGGGATCATACACGCGGACGGGGATGTTCAGGCTTATGGATCAGCACACGGGCCTTCACGAAGTCATCGGAGATGACATATGGGATGATCCGGACCAGTGGGAAGAGCTAAGCCTCGAACAACTGCTTTACGGGTCTTCCTTCATAATAGAAGCTGGTGTGATGCTGAAGAAAAAACCGAAAGAGGGTCCGAGGGCGGCTCCGAAGGAACATAAAGGATATACAGAAGGAGACTCCGGGGAACACACAAGGGAATATCCGCAGGAAGATTCCGCGGATAAAAACATGTGGATTGAGGAGGATGAAAAACCCATGGTCGTCGAGAGAAGAGGCGACATCGGATTCTGGGGCAAGGCGGACTACAATAATCTTTCGGTCTCAAGCGACGAATGGTTTGCGTGGGACGGGCGGATTGTGAGCGGTTACATGGGAGTTGACAGGTGGCTTAACGAGAAGGTGCTTACGGGATTTTCCGTGTCCCTGACGAAGGGGAATTTCGATTATACGGACACGACGCCTGGAGAAGGGGGAAGGGGTGATTACTACGTCAAGATGCTGAGCGTGTCACCGTATGTCTCCTGGTTCCTGTCCGAGGACGCTTACCTTTGGGGCTCGGTTGGCTACGGCCGCGGGCAGGTAGACATAGACGACGAAGAGGCGCAGAGCGTCGCCACAAGCGACCTGAGCTACAAGTCGGTGGCGGCTGGAGGAAGAGGCAGGGTGTTTGACGTGGGAGACACGACTTTTGCTCTTAAGAGCGAAGCGTTTAAGGTGTGGATGGACGTGGAAGACGACGACTACCTGATCGACGAGATGTCGATAGGGGTGCACCAGTTGCGCCTCAGCATGGAGGGAAGCTACGAGTACCGCTTCGCGTCCGGAACCTGGTTCAATCCCTTGGTCGAGGTAGCGCTTCGCCACGACGGCGGAGACGGGGAGACGGGCACAGGGGTCGAAATAGGAGGAGGATTCCTCTATGAGAACCCGAACATGGGTCTCAGCATCTCGGGCAGGGGGCGGTGGCTTGCGGCGCATAGCTCGGATGAGTTCAGCCAGTGGGGAGTGGGAGGAGCCGTGATCTTCGATAAGGGAGGGGACAAGCGGGGGGCGCTGTTCAGCGTGGCGCCTGAATGGGGAGACACCTCAAGCGGCGTTGACGGTCTCTGGGAGCGGGGAGTGGAAGGACTGTCCTCAGAGGATAACGGGCGCAATGACATGCATCTTGACGCTGAGTTCGGATACGGACTTGCGGCTCTCGGCGGCGACGGGCTCTTTACGCCTTACAGCGGTCTCAGGCTCGGTGGGGACGGGCGGCGGCACTACAGGCTCGGCAACCGTCTTGATCTCGGGCGCTCGGCAAGCCTTAATCTTGAGACCCGGCGCAGGCAGAGCGATACCGAGAAGCCCGAGCATGACGTCATGCTGAGAGGGAAAGTTAAGTTCTGATCGGACGGTGTTTCGGACGATTACAGTCAGTTGCCTTCAAGTGCGCTGCCGCAGTGTTCAGTCCGTTTTAAACTGAAGTTTCCTCTGTTTTCAAAGGAATTCACGCTGATTTTCGCTCAACTTCGGTGCATCTGTTGACCAGATCCGAACAAAAGAAGAAACGGAGTTTTCCCGTGGAGAAAGTACGGGTATCAGACAGCGCGAAGAAGAAATACGACACTAAGAAAACAGAAGAGGGTTTTTGCGTTCACGGTTTCACTAAGGGAATTATTCCTATAACCAGCCAAACTCAGTTTCCGGTCTGGAACAAAATTAAATTTCCCCAGTTAATTTTATCTTCCTGTTTAAGCAAGTTGTCTTTTTCCGCAAGAAATTCCCTCTATCCAACGAACATCTTTGACGGAACCGCTGAAAAAACATCCTCAAATTAAGGTGCGAGGCAGAAAAAATCGTCAAATGGAACTAATGACGTATCGGATGCTGAAGAAAACTCTCAGACACTCAAAAATCAAAGCTCAAAGTGCCGATAGTGGGAACCACTGTCGCTTCTACAGCATAGGATAACCCTGTTTATGATACCTTACAACTTGATTAATAATTGTTTTTCTGGTATTAAAACCTGATTTGCAAAAGGAATTTGGAGGATACTTAATGACAGAAGAAGCCGTAGCTAGCGAAAAACTCAGCATGAAAAGCCTGCTTGAAGCGGGGGTGCATTTCGGACACCAGAAAAGCCACTGGAATCCGAAAATGAAATCCTTCATCTTCGGAGCAAGAAACGGCATTCACATAATCGATCTTCAGCAGACCGTCTCGCTTTTTAACAGGGCGAATAATTTCGTGAGAAACACAGTGGCGGACGGAGGAACCGTTTTGCTGGTGGGAACCAAAAAACAGGCGCGGGGAATAATCGAGGAAGAATCGATCCGATGCAACATGCCCTACATAAACACGCGTTGGCTTGGGGGGACCCTTACCAATTTCAACACGATACGTTCGAGGGTTGATTACCTGCTGGAACTGAAGAAACTCGAGGAAGACGGGCAGATGGAAATGCTTCCGAAAAGGGAAGCGAAAAACCTTAGAAGAGAGATAGTAAAACTCGAGGGGCTTTTGGGTGGAATAGTAAGCATGAGGAGGGCTCCCGATGCCATTTTCGTCGTAGATACGAAAAAAGAGCATATAGCCATAAAAGAGGCGAGAAACCTTTCGATACCAGTTATAGCGATCGTGGACACGAACTGCGACCCCGCAAATGCGGATTACCCGATTCCGAGTAATGACGACGCCATAAGGGCGATAAAGCTGTTCACTTCAAAAATAGCGGACGCCTGCATTGAAGGAAGTCACATGTACCAGGAAAAACTGGTGAGCGGAGAGGTCGAACAAGCAAAAGAAGACAGCCTTGAGGGCGTAGTGGTAGAAAGGAAGGTGTTTGTTTTCAAGGAAGCTGAGTCCGAAGGCAGTGAGGAAACCTTTGTTTCGGTAGCAATCTCCGAATCTTCGCAAAGTGAAGACGCTCAGGCTCAGAAAGAGGCATCGGAGAATACAGAAGATAAAAAAGAGGATTAAAAATGGCTGAAATCAAGGCAACAATGGTAAAGGAGTTGAGAGAGAAAACAGGAGCTCCTTTTCTTGACTGCAAGAACGCACTTGTGGAAACCGACGGGAATTTCGAAAAAGCTTCCGAGGTCCTGAGAATAAAGGGCGTCGCGAAAGCTTCTAAAAAGACTACCAGAAAAACCGACCAGGGGATCATATCCTCATACGTTCACGCGGGTGGCAAGATCGGCGTAATGCTCGAGGTTAACTGCGAGACGGATTTTGTGGCCAGAAACGACGAGTTTCAGAATCTCTGCAGGGAAGTCGCGATGCAGATAGCGGCAAACAATCCGATTTACGTAAGAAAGGAAGAGGTCTCGGAAGAAGAAATAGAAAATGAAAGGCGGATTCTCAAGGCAGAAGCTATGGAATCGGGAAAACCCGAGAATATAGCGGAAAAAATGGTTGCGGGAAGAATAAACAAGTTTTTCGAGGAAATATGCCTTCTCGAGCAGCCCTACATAAGAGATCCCAAGATAAAAGTCACGGACCTTGTAAGCAACCTGATAGCCAAGATCGGCGAAAACATAGTTGTAAAAAGATTCGTAAGATACCAGCTGGGCGAATGAAAAAACTGGACAATGGGATCCTCTGAAAAAACCCCGAAATACAAGAGAGTACTGCTGAAACTCAGCGGAGAAGCTCTTCAGGGTCCCGGCCAGTTTGGTATCAATTCCGACGTAATTGAATACGTCTCCGAAGAAATAAAAAGCATCTACTCTCTCGGAGTAGAAACGGCCATAGTCATAGGCGGAGGAAATATCTTCAGGGGCGTTTCCAGCTCTTCAAAGGGAATGGACCGTTCCACGGCCGACTACATGGGAATGCTCGCAACCGTGATAAACGCGCTTGCCCTGCAGGATTTTCTTGAAAGAAAAGGGCTTTCAACGCGGATACAGACCGCACTTGAAATAAAACAGGTTGCCGAACCCTTTATCAAGAGAAGGGCTATACGTCATCTTGAAAAGGGAAGAATAGTCATATTCGCTTCGGGAACAGGCAATCCGTTTTTTACAACCGACACGGCCGCAACCCTGAGAGCGCTGCAGATGGGAGCGGATATCATAATGAAGGCAACCAAAGTTGACGGCATTTATGACAAAGACCCTGTTAAAAACAAAGATGCTTCGAAGTTCGCCGAGCTCACATATATGGAAATTCTCAAAAAAGGGTTAAAAGTTATGGATGCAACTTCAATCTCTCTTTGCATGGAGGGAAATATTCCCATAGTAGTGTTCGATCTTTTTGAGAAAGGCAACATAGAGAAAGTCATAAGCGGAGAGAAAGTAGGTACTATTGTAAGGAGCGGTACGGAACAATGAGCGAGGAACTGTCCGTTGAAGAACTTTGTATTGACGCCGAAGACAGGATGGACAAGACAGTAAGCGTTTTCGACCAGGAACTCTCCAGAATAAGAACCGGCAGGGCATCAGCAGCTCTTGTCGACACAATGAGAGTTTCCTATTTCGGTGCCCAGACACCGATTAATCAACTCGCCAACGTTTCAGTGCCCGATAGTTCAACCATACTCATACAGGCCTGGGACCCGGGCGCGGTTGAGGGAATCCAAAAAGCAATCGTGCAGTCCGAACTTGGAATAAATCCGTCAGTCGACGGAAACACGATCAGACTTCTTATACCTCCGCTGACGGAGCAGAGAAGAAAGGAGCTCGTCAGGCACACGGGGAAAGTCGCCGAAGAACACAGGGTGTCCATAAGGCAGATAAGAAAAGATGCAAACAACCTCATAAAAAAAGCCGGGAAAACAGAGAACCTTCCAGAAGATGAAATAAAAAAAGCCCTCTCCGAAATACAGCAACTGACAGATGAGAGAATAAGCAGGCTAAACGCCCTGCTTGAAAAGAAAGAAAAAGAAATACTGGAAATCTGAGAACCGCACGGATTACCGGCCGATAACCCTGATACCATCCATATAGGGAACCAGCACCTCGGGAACTTCCACCGTCCCCTCTTCGGTCTGGAAATTCTCAACAATCGCCAGCAGAGCCCTGCCCACAGCCACCCCGGAACCATTAAGAGTATGAAGAAAGGCCGGCTTGGAGCCTTTTGATTCTCTGTATCTTATGTTGGCACGCCTCGCCTGAAACGCCTCAAAATTGCTGCAGGACGATATTTCCCTGTATCTGCCTTCACTCGGCACCCATACTTCAAGATCATAAGTCTTGGCGGAAGAAAATCCCATGTCTCCCGTGCAAAGAACAACAACCCTGTAAGGAATACCCAGAAGTTCAAGAATCTTAGCGGCATCAGAAGTCAGTATTTCAAGTTCCTCGTACGAGTTCTCCGGGTCAGCGAAGCGTACAAGCTCCACCTTGTTAAACTGATGCTGCCTTATTATCCCGTGTACGTCCTTTCCGTAAGAACCCGCTTCCTTTCTGAAGCACGGAGAGTAAGCCACGTATTTAATCGGAAGCATCTCCTCGGGAATTATCTCGTCGCGGTGAATGTTGGTAACGGGAACCTCGGCGGTGGGAATCAGGTAATAGTCCGTATCGCTAAGCTTGAAAAGGTCTTCCTCGAATTTGGGGAGATTTCCCGTTCCAGTAAGACTTTCCGTGTTAACTACGAAGGGAGTGAGGACCTCTGTGTAACCGTGCTGCTTGGTATGAACATCGAGCATGAAATTTATAAGAGCCCTCTCAAGCCGCGCGCCCGCGTTTTTGTAAAGTGCAAACCGTGCACCCGCGATCTTCGTCGCCCTCGGAAGATCCAGTATGTCGAGCTCAGCTCCCAGCAACACATGGTCCTTTATCTCGAAGTCAAAATCCCTTGGTTCTCCCCACTTCCTTATCTCGACGTTTGCCGTGTCGTCCTGGCCCTCGGGAACCGAGGAATCGGGCATATTGGGAATGGTCAGGAGAAACTCCCTTAGAAGCCCCTCCACCTCCGCTTTCTTCTCATTAAGATCCTTCACCTCATCCGAGAGAGCCTTCAGTTCGGGCAGAAGTTCTGAAAGTCCCTGCTGATCTCCGGACCTCTTAAGGGCACCCACCTTTCTCGAGCCCTCGTTTCTCCGGTGTTCCAGAGTCTCGACCCTTTTTATTATCTCTTTTCTCCGGGAATTCAGTACGGCAAACTCCGAGAGATCGGTCTCAAAACCGCGGGTAGCGAGTTTTTCACCCACAAGATCAATATTTCGCTCAATTAATTTGGGATCTAGCATTTAAATCACGTGCTCCGCCGGAACTTGAAAAAAACCAAAAGCCAGATGTCTAATTTACACTCACAGCCGATATTTTCAAACAGCCCGAGACTTTGCACAAGAGGTTCTTTTCGGGTTTAATAACAGAGATATAGAGCTGAAAGAGCGTCAGGGAAGGGAGCAAGCAATGAAAATACTGAATAACGGAATAGAAATAACCTACTTTGGACATTCCACTTTCTCAGTAAAATCGCCCGCCGGCAAAACGGTGATGATAGACCCGTGGATTGAGGGAAACCCCTCGTGTCCGGAACATCTCCGTGAAGTCGGTCATGTTGACATAATAGCAGTCACACACGGACATTTTGACCACATAAGTGACGTGATTCCTCTATGCAGCAAATACAACCCCAAAGTGGTGGCAAACTGGGAGATCTGCGACTGGCTGGGCTCAAAAGGAGTTCAAAACTGCATGCCGTGTAATAAGGGAGGCAACGTGGTCATAGACGGAATAAGGTTCACAATGACCCACGCACAGCACAGCAGCAGCATGAAGGAGGAAGACGGAACTGTTATCTATGGCGGGGAACCGGCAGGCTACATAATAAAGTTTGAAAATGACTACACAATATATCATGCCGGAGATACCAACATTTTCGGTGACATGAAACTTATATCGGAAATATACAAACCGCAACTGGCAATGCTACCCATCGGAGATCTCTTCACGATGTCTCCGCTTGAGGCATCATACGCATGCAGGCTGCTTAACGTGAGTTGGGTCGTCCCCATGCACTACGGAACTTTTCCGCTTCTGGTGGGAACTCCGGATGAACTGAAGTCGCTGACCAAGGATATGGATTCGTTGAGCGTGGTCGCCTTGGAACCAGGACAGCAGATCACATGACTTGCAGAGAACTTTTACTTCAGAACTAAAGGAGCTTTTTTGTCCTCATAGAAAGACAGCTTCACAAAACAGAGTTATGAAAAACCCAGGAAAATTATTAGTCATCATTGCCCTGCTCATTACGGTTTCCTGCGGGGGAAAACAGGCGATTTACGAAGGAACAGCGGAGCAGCTTAACGACGAAGTGCTTGAAGAACTTAACAAGGAAGGCGGTTTTCCCTGGATTTTCGGCGGAACAAATTACGACAAAGTATTCGACATCCTCAAGGAAATACAGATCCGCTATCCCTATACCAAGTACGCCGCGCTAGCCGAACTCAGAAGCGGTGATGTCTATTTTAAAAAGAAGGAATACACTCTAGCCGCTGAGGAATACGAAAATTTCATAACGAACCATCCGGGTCACAAAGAACTTGATTACGCAATGTATCGCCTCGGACTCTCCTACTATAAGATGAAAGCTGGAAAGGACAGAAACCATTCAAAGCGGCTTCAATCAATAAAGTGGTTTACACTGCTTAAGAAAACCTACCCCGACTCCCCGTACGCTGAGCAGGTCCAGGATAAAATCGAGAAATCCAGAAGAATGCTCGCGGAAAGAGAAATCTATATAGGAAAATTCTACCAGAAGAAAAAGAACTACGAAGCCGCGGCGCAAAGGTACAGAAACGTTCTTGAAAACTACTCCGACACCAAATACGCCGAGAAAGCCAGGGAGCTTCTCAGAGAAACTGAGGAGAAATTATCCGAGCAGTCATCCTAGCAACAGGAGAAAACTTTTCCCCGAAGCTACGGGCAAGCAATCCGCCACGTGAGTTTAACGACACGATAATTTGCCGGGTGGCTGTGCGTATCGGTCCGGAACGTGCGTCTTGATCAAGCGATGTAATTCCACTCAAACAAAAAAAAACAGACATGGTGACGACATACAAGCTGCTTGCATATCTGGTTGCGATCATCTTTCTCGCCTCCTGCGGGTCTTCTGATGAAGAAGAGATAAATCTACTTTTGGACAAGAGGACCAGCGCCTTTGAGCTAAAAAATCCTGAAATGTATTCTGAGTGCATACACGAAGACTACAGGGTAACTTCAGGGGAAGAAGTAGTTGACAAGCACAAGCTGGTAAACAGATTCAGGGATCACGTATCCATCATTGACACGGTATCGTTCGGTGAATCCGAAAGGTACATATACATCAACGGAACAGACGCAAGGGTAATGATGCTCTCTTCGATTGACGTAAAGGTAGGTGGCTATTCAATGACATATAAAGCCAAAGAGGTTATTAACTTATCGAAAGTACTGGGAAAGTGGAGAATAACCAAGGAGTCTATGCTTAACTTGCTCAGCGGAACTATGATTCTTGATAACTAAGAACTAGCCGAATTTCTTTTCAATATCTTCCTGCTCTTCTTTGCACTCTATGCAAAGAGTAGTCTCCGGTCTTGCAATCAGTCTCTGCTCCGAGATCTCCTCTTCACACACCTCACAGATTCCGTAAGAACCATTCTCAAGCCTCGCAAGCGCGTCGCGTATTTTCCGAAGCAGTTTTCTTTCTCTATCCCTTTCTCGAAGTTCAAGGACCCTGTTTGACTCGGATAGCGCCCTGTCAAGTGGGTCTGGGAAAGAATTGGAACCCTTACTCATCCTATCAACAGTATCATAGGCAATGCCCAGTATATCGGACATCTTCCGAATCAGGATGGTTCTTACCGTCTCCCTGGTTTCTGCCTTCATAAGGAATATTATATATACCTACGTTTTTTTGTAAATTTGACGAAACGCAACAAATATAATTAATTATCCGCCATGGCGAGAATGAAGAGACTTACGATTGAACTGCCGGGAGAAATGGCTGCACTTGTTTCGGATCTGCTCTTGGGTCTTGAAGCCGGAGCCGTAAGCGAGGAGCAAAGAGAACACAGAGAACCATTAGTCCATGCGTATTTTAAGGAAGAAGTGAGCATTGCGGAAATCATAACAACTGTAAGGGAGTTCTCTACGCTTTTTGGCGAAAACCCCGAGGCGGTGCGGTTCACTACCCAATACATCAATCAAGCGGACTGGGAAGGTTGGAAGTCCTATCTGAAACCGGTAAGAGCGAGTCGCCGAATAGTTATCAAACCTCCATGGGAAAAAGAATACAAGGCGGAGCGGGGAACCAGGGTAGTTGAAATAAATCCGGGAAATGCTTTTGGCACAGGACATCACGAAACAACAAGAATATGCGTAAGTTATCTGGATGAAATTATCGAGAAATCCCCCGGGTGTTCCGTTTTTGACGTGGGATGCGGAAGCGGCATTCTGGGTATCTGCTCAATTAAACTGGGAGCATACATTTCGTTTTGCGCAGATATTGATTTCAAGGCTGCAAAAGAAACCATCTCGAATTCCGCAAGAAACGCAACTTCCGACAAGGTGAAAGTCTGGTGTGGCTCTGCGGACTGCACACGGAAAAAATTCGACGTGGTTGTTTCCAACACATCCAAGGATACCCTTACCTCAATGAAAGAGAGCCTAAAACAGAGACTTCTCCCTCTGGGACATCTTATAGTGTCCGGAATACAGGAAAACGAGAAACATGAAGTGGCCGAAATTTACGGAAACTCGGGTTATGATATTGTCAGTGGAAAGGTCGAGGGCGGATGGGCCGGACTGCTCCTTAGTTTAAAGAAAACGAGGAAGCCTGCAGAATGAACTCTTTTAAGACTATAGAATGGAAAAACAACAAGGTCCTAATGATTGACCAGAGAAAGCTTCCAGGAGAGGAAGTCTACGTTGAATGCACCACTTTTGAAGAAGTAGCCGAATGCATAAGGAAACTGGTTATCAGGGGAGCCCCGGCGATAGGAATAGCGGCCGCCATGGGAATGGCTCTCGGGGCCACGGGTATCAAAAACGATTGTTCCTACGAAAATTTTGAAGAGCGCATGAAAGCCATATCGGAACACCTGGCCCTAACGCGACCGACAGCCGTAAATCTGTTTTGGGCCATCGGCAGAATGAACAGACTGATTTCCAAGTGCAGAGGCAAAGAAGTTGAAGAGATAAAGAACCTTCTCATAACCGAGGCAATCAATATACAGAAAGAAGACTTTAGAACATGCATGCAGATCGGGGAAAACGGATCCGAACTCATAAGAGAAAACTCCGTTATCCTCACGCACTGCAACGCCGGAGGACTCGCAACCGCCGGTTATGGAACAGCTCTAGGGGTAATAAGGTCAGCCTTTAGCCAAGGCAAGAATATAAGCGTAATATCATCAGAAACAAGACCTGTTCTCCAAGGAGCAAGGCTCACTACGTGGGAGCTTGAGCGGGATGGCATCCCGGTCAGTTTGATAACCGACAGCATGGCCGGGCATCTGATGAGTAAGGGGATCGTGGATTCGGTCGTGGTTGGGGCTGACAGGGTAGCTTCAAACGGAGATACGGCAAACAAGATAGGAACCTATTCCCTGTCCGTTCTGGCCAAGCATCACGGTATTCCCTTTTACGTAGCAGCCCCGACTTCAACCATAGATACCGGATGCTTAAGCGGAGAGGATATTATAATTGAGCAAAGAGGCCCCGAAGAAGTAACACATATAGACGGGAAACGAATAAGTGCAGAAGTAACCGCAATCAATCCCGCTTTTGACATTACACCGGCCGAAAATATCGAATGCCTGATAACTGAAGTCGGACTATTTAAAAAACCCTATGCCAAATCTCTCGGCAGACTTAAAAAGAAAGATCAGTAATCTCCCCTTTCGATTTCTTCCTGGGCTTCGACACTCAGTTTCGTAAAAGGCATTACCATGAGCCTCTCTTCCCCTATTTTTTCCCCGGTAACCTCGCAGAAACCATATTCTCCGTTTTCAATCCTCTTTAGGGCATCATCTATCTGATGCAGTTTGCTGCGCTCCCTGTTCGAAAGAGTAAGGGCAAGTTCTCTCTGCCTATCTTCGGATGCGTGATCATAAAAATCTCCGACATTGAAACGCAGATGATCCGATTCCTCTTTTATTGATCGGGTTACATCTTCAAGCAGTTCCTCTTTCATCGCTTTAAGCATTGCAGTCATCTGGTTAAGGAACTTCTTTGTATATTTTCTGGGGTTGGTTCTCCTCGGCTTGGCTTTTGTGGCGGTTGCCGCAGAAGAACTTTTCTTCAAGGGCTTTCTTTCAGTTTTTTCCTTTTTTGCTCTGGACACGCTGACTCCTCTGGTGATCAAAGTCTAAATTATTTAAGGGTGAATTAAGATAAAATTATTTTTCCTTTTGTCAATACTGAATTATTGCCAACAATTAGGGCTTATTATCTTGTCATATTCTCGGCCTCGGTGATAATATAAATTTTTTGATTGTGCCCCTTCCGAAATGAAAAACGGCTCTAACAAGAGGGATGCTTGGGCGACCAAGACAGGCCTTATATTAGCCATGGCGGGCAACGCCATAGGGCTCGGCAACTTTCTTAGATTTCCAACGCAGGCCGCGGAAAACGGCGGCGGCGCTTTTATGATTCCCTATTTCATAGCATTTATCTTGATAGGAATTCCGATCATGTGGATGGAATGGGGAATGGGAAGGTATGGAGGCTCTCGCGGGCACGGAACAACCCCCGCGATATTTAATCTTTTCTGGAAAAGCCCCGTTTCCAGAACCCTTGGCGTTATAGGACTCTGGATACCCCTTGTCGTAGCAATTTACTACGTTTACATTGAATCCTGGACTTTGGGATACGCTTTGCACTTTCTCTTAGGAAGCAATCCCAGCCTTGATCCGGGGTCGGTTTCAAACGCTGCGGAGTACGTAAAACCCTACAGCAGCTTTCTTTCCAATTATCTCGGCACGGGAGACGGGGTGTTCCTTACCCCTTCCAAAATGGCTATTATCGCCTTTGTAATCACAATCGCTGCAAATTTCTACATCATGCTGAGAGGGATATCGGGAGGCATAGAGATATTCGTCAAGTATGCCCTCCCCATGCTGTTTGTTCTGGCGATAATACTCGTAGTAAAGACTCTGACGCTCAAAACTGATTACGGAACCGCGATAGAGGGACTTAACTTTCTCTGGAATCCTGACTTTGAAGCCCTTAAAAACCCGAAAGTATGGATAGCGGCGGCCGGGCAGATTTTCTTTACTCTGAGCCTAGCTTTCGGAGCAATAGTTGCGTACGCATCCTACATAAGGATCGATGATGACGTAACCCTAAGCGGCCTAACTTCGGCAACTCTTAACGAAACAGTGGAGGTGGTTCTCGGAGGTTCGATAGCCATTCCGGCGGCAGTGGCGTTCTTCGGAGTCGCAAGCGTGGTCACTGTAGCGCAATCAGGTGCCTTCAGCCTAGGATTCATAAGCCTCCCCGCAGTGTTCAGCAGTATTTCGGGAAGCCTGGGAGGGATTGAGGCGGGCAGAATCTTCGGATTCTTGTGGTTTTTTCTCCTGTTTTTCGCCGGCATGACCTCATCTGTAGCTATAGCATATCCCGTAGTAACTTTCCTTCAGGATGAATTCAGTATCTCGAGGCAAAGAGCTGTCGTATACACCATGCTGGTAATAATTGTAAGCGTGCTGCCGGTGATACTGATAAGCCAAGTCCTTGACGAATGGGATTTCTGGGCTGGCACCATAATGCTCGTCGTATTTGGATTCATTGAGATAGTAATGTTCATGTGGGTATTTGGGGCCGATAAAGCTTGGAATGAAATAAACTCGGGGGGATTTATACAGGCGCCGCGAGTTTTTTACTACATTCTAAAATATCTGACACCGTTTTTCCTTCTGATTCTCATATCGTGGTGGGGGTACAGCAGTCTGCCTTCGGTAATCGGAGAGACCAGCTGGAATATCTGGTTCGCTAGGCTTTATATTGCGGGGTTGTTTGTTTTCCTTTCAGTTATGGTTTATATTGCCGGTAGGAAGGAAAAATAATGGATTTCGCCGCTGCACTCTTCATGTTCATCTCTTGGGCAAGCGTCTTGAGTCTTCTCTCTTTCTGCCTGATAAAATTCCACAGAAATTCCAGATAGCTGCCGCGGTAGCAACTCAAAAATATTCTGCGACTCTGCTTTTTTTGGTAAGTAGCAGGTACTTTCCGGCTTAGCCCTGTTCCGTTTCTTTTTGAAGAGCTTCTTTGGGTTTTCCAATACGGAAAATCTTTACAACATCTTCAAGCTGATGTATCAAAAAGAGAGTAAGAGCAAAAGACGTAGCGAAAAGAACTAGGGAATTTCCTCCGATTATCGCTATGAAAACTAACCCGGCCGAATAATAATTTCTCCTCCCCAAAAAGCGAAGACGGGCAAGCAGTTTCCTTGGTAGGGAAAGTTCATCGGGATTGATATGCTTGTCGATTTCAAAGTACGCAACCAGACTACCGGAATTCGTGTACTTTATCAGAAAGTAAAACGACCATATCAGAAACAGGATGAAGACGATGATGTTATAGCTTCCGAGAATCACCGCAACGGTGCTTCCGGTCTGAAGATAATATCCGACAGGAACTCCGATCAGGAAGGAAAGCACTGTGAACTGGTCACTTATGGTATCAACCCACTGCCCTTTTTTCGTCTCCATAAGCTTTATTCTCGCAACTTCCCCGTCACACCTGTCCAAAACAGTTGCCACCTGCATGAAAAGAGCTCCGAGCACCGGATAACCAAGGGCGTAAAACGGTCCGCAGAGCACTCCTATCAGGTTAATCAGAACGCTAACAGCGTTAGGCGTAAGAGATGTTCTTATCAGGAGCTTGCTCAGAGGAAGAGACATCCGGCCGTTTATATTTCTGGCTATCCATCCAGTGGCCGTTTTACCTACGTGAGAAAAAATGATTCTTTCCGCTTCTTTTCGAGATTCCTTGGTATCCGAAAGACGGTACCAATACCCGCTGTCGGCACTGAAGATTCTCATGCGGTTCCGCGTGGCCTCGTCACCAAGCCAAGTATTGAGCCCGGCAGCCGAAAGCATAGCTGCGACTTCTGTGAAATTTACGGAAAAAGCGCCAAAGACGCTGCTTCCTCCACCAAAATACTTGGTTACGTAACCGGTTTCCCTGTCCATGCCAACAACAGGATCAGCGTCCTGCTGAACAAGTACAGAAAATTCATCCTCGCGGCAATCAGATGAATCACGAATGAATTTTTCAAGGGAAGCGGGGTTTGTGATAACCAGAGAGGATTCTAAAATAAGAACCCTGCCCGAATCTATCGACACCGATCCTCCAGGTAGGACCCAGTTTATGTCCGATGTAATTCTCGGGTCATCAATAAGAAGGTTTTTGAGAAGACCTGGGTTATCGGTAATTATATGGAACTGCTCAGTTCCGGCACGTTGACAATTTATTATAATTCTTTTCAGTTGAGGGACTTGTGCTATCGATTTGCTTGGGAATCTGGATAGATCCTCGCCATTTGTTCCCGTGCCAGAACAAAGTACAATAGCATCTTTCATGGCAGATTATTCAGAGGAGTCAACAACTCTCAGAAGATTCGGGGTACGGTATTCCTTTTTCAAGAATTTGTCAGCCTGCTTCCTCGCCCTGAAAAGATCCAGTGGACAGTCGACATCCATCCAGTAAAGTTCGCCTATATCGAGGGGCTTGATTTTATACCCCTTGTTTATAAGCCTGTGTATCGAAGAAATGTACCATTTCCCTTCGGCACCGGGATTTCTCATCTCTTCCTCAACCGCCCTTTTGAGCAGTTCAACTCCTGTATCCCTGAACACTCTTATGCCGACCGATTCAGCGGAGGTCTCGGCGTTTGATATCTCCTTGCTGATCTTCGTGATTCTGCTGTCGTTGACAACAACTTTCATGTCCTCCCTTTCATACCGAGGTCTCTTTTTTATGGGAAGACAGATTTTTTCATCCCTGACCGCAAGCGCCTTGTCCAAAACACCTATTTCGTACACGTCGTCTCCGTTCATGACCACTAAATCTTCGTCAAATTCGCTTCTAGCTATCCAGAGAGACACAAGGCTGTTTGTGGACTGGTAAAATGGGTTGTAAAGGGTGTTGATTCTCATTCCCAAGCCATCGTAACTTCTTAGAAAATCTTCCACTCTCTCAAAACCAAAACCCACAACGATTACGACTTCGTTTATGCCGCAGTCCCTTATAAGGTTTATCTGGTGTTCAAGTATGGATATATTCCCAATATCAAGAAGACACTTGGGCTTGTCGTGAGTGTAGGGATATAGCCTGGTTCCCCTACCCGCTGCAAGTATTATAGCTTTCATAAGTCAGATTTCTCAAATAGAGAGCCATACATCCGTAGAATCAAGAAAAGCAGGCAATAACCCCGGTGAAAAATACGAGGAATAACGCCTTACTTTTTCAACATCCTCCGGGACTTAATGTAACTATAGGTATTAGTTATGTCAAACAGAGCTTTAATCCGTAAGTCTTATGCGGGTTTTGGCTGAAACGAGGGAAAGTCACCCATCGGTCGCAAGTTTAAGACCGTTAATTCCAGATTTTATGCTGCTTATATTGTTCATCTCATCCACGTATATAAGCTTGGGTCTGTGTGTTTTGCTCTGTTCTTCATCATAGATTGCAAAATCCGCTATTATCAGGCAATCGCCTTTTCTCGCAAGGTGCGCCGCCGCACCGTTTACACAAACTATGTTTGAACCTCTCGCGCCTTCAATCACGTAGGTTGAAAAACGGTGGCCATTGGTCAGGTTGAAGATGTGGACCTCTTCATAGGGAAACAGATCTGCCGCGTCCATGAGATTCCTGTCAAGCGTAAGGCTCCCTTCATAATCCAGATCTGCCTCGGTTACCGTAATTCTATGTATTTTGGATTTCAGAAGTACTCTCTGCATTGCCAACCTCTTAAAGCACAATATTATCGATAAGCCTGGTACCGTCCAGCCTCACGGCCAGCGCCACCAAGTCACCCTCCACAGCCCTGTGCCGGAGCTCAAGAGTTTCAGGGTCTCTTATCTCAATATAATCAATATCATTAATTTGAGCCATACGCAATACCTTATCTGCCTCGGCAAGCAGGATTCTGCAGTCATCGCAACCGCCTTTGAACTTCTTCCCGATCTCCCGCAGGGCTTTGCTCACCGAAGCCGCCTTGATTCTCTGCTCCGCGCTGAGATAAGCGTTTCTTGAACTCATGGCAAGTCCGTCAGGTTCCCGCACTATCGGCATTTCCACTATCTCAATGTCCATATCGAAATCCCGTACCATTTTCTGAACAATCTTAAGCTGCTGGTAGTCCTTTCTTCCAAACACCGCAAAATCCGGTCGGACAATGTTAAACAGCTTAAGCACTACCGTTGCTACCCCGTCAAAATGCCCCGGCCTGAAAGGACCACAGAGGCAGTCCCCAAGATTTCCCACAGAAACCGTGGTCTGAAAACCGTCGGGATAAATATCGCTTATATCCGGATAAAACAGATAGTTGACGCCGCAGCGCGCAAGTTTTTCCACGTCGCCTTCGTAGTCCCTTTCGTACCGATTAAAGTCCTCACCGGGTCCGAACTGCGTGGGATTAACAAAAACACTTGCGACTGTCACGTCTGCCCTTCTAACCGATTCCTCAACGAGGGTAATATGCCCTTTGTGCAGGGCCCCCATAGTGGGAACAAAGCCGAGTTCTCTTCCCGCTTTTCTGCAAGCATCGGAAATCTTCTTCATGTCGGAAGGGCAGTTGAGCACAGAAAGCGTCCCCACGCTATCCATAAGACTGCTCCTGTGAAGGAAAAGTCCCTTTTTTTACCTCTTCCACGTATTTTTTTGCCGAATCGGAGATTGTCTCTGCAACCTTCGCGTATTTCTTGACGAACTTGGGGAGGGGCTCCGGCGTCAGGCCGATCATATCATTTACAACGAGCACCTGTCCGTCGCAATCCACCCCGGACCCTATTCCGACTGTCGGTATTCCTAGACTCTCGGTAACATCTCTGGCCACCTCAGATAAAACGCTTTCGATAAGCACCATGAAAGCGCCCGCCTGCTCACAGGACTTGGCGAGATCCAAAAGCGTTTCGCGGTCGCCCGGCAGGCTTCCCTGTACCTTGTAACCACCCATTACGTGAACAGACTGCGGACAAAGCCCTATATGAGCAACAACGGGAATCCCGGCTTTCTGGATGCGGTAAACGGTATCGATGTATGCATCATTTACCTCAAGCTTAACCGACTCAGCCCTCCCCTCCTTTAAAAGTCGCCCGGCGCTTTCTATAGCATCTTCGGGAGACTTCTGATAGGAAAGAAAGGGCATATCCGAGCACAAATGAGCCCGGTCCACACCTCTTGAAACAATCTTCGTGTGATAAATCATTTCATCCAGAGTAACGGAAAGCGTATCTTCAAGGCCCTGAACCACGTTGCCAAGAGAATCCCCGACCAGAACCACATCTACTCCCGCCGCGTCCACTATCGCGGCAATGGTAGCATCGTACGCTGTTATCATGGCGATTTTCTCGCCTTGCTCCTTCATCTTGCGAAAATCAGTTGTTCTCAGCTTATTCATCATTCGACTCTATCTCTTTTTCGAAACTGTGGGGGATCACTCAACGTATATTCTGGCTGAGTACCCCCGCTTTCTCAAAACTACGCGAAGCATCTCGGCGTCTTTCCTTTTCTTGAACCTGCCCACCCTCACTCTGTAATAAGTATCCCCCTCAAAGGCAAAAGATTCTACTCTCACCTCCTCGTCCGTGACGCGCGAAAGCTTTCTTTTGAGTTCATTGGCCGCCGCCTTGCTTCGGAAAGAACCGGCCTGGACTGTGTAGAGGGAGACGAAAAGGCTTTCTGACCTTTCAGAGGGCGTCGACAGTACTTCTATTTTGACCTCCGCAACACCACTTCTAACAAGTCCGATGGATTTGGCGGCCGCGTATGAGAGATCTATCACCCTGCCCCTTACGTAAGGACCCCTGTCATTTATCCTGACCTTTACCTTCCTGCCATTCTCGCGATTGGTAACACGTACGACGGTACCAAAAGGAAGCTCCTTGTGTGCCGCAGTATAAGCATTTCTGTTGAATACCTCGCCACTTGCAGACCTCTTTCCATGCTCCTTGTCCCCATACCAGGAAGCCTTGCCATACTGTACGGTATTCGTCGACCTGGGCCGCTGAAAATCCCGGCTTTCCCACTTCGGGGAACCTGAGCAAGAAAAGCAACCGGCCGCACAAAACACAATCAAGACGGCAAACCTGATCCAGATCATAAGGTTCTATTTTAGGGAATTATGTATTTTAGTTGACACATCTATACACCGTTCTTGGCCGAACAGGCTCTACATCAGCCTGCTTCTCTCTCATCCTTCCGACCATGCGGGTTACATTCCCGCCCGCAATCGAAGCTAAGCCTCGATGAAGGATATTTATCGCAGCGTTTACGTCCCTGTCCGCTTCATAACCACATGAACATCTGTGAACACGCACTGACAGAGACTTCTTTACCGTTGCTCCGCAACTTGAGCATTCCTGCGAGGTTCCCCTGGGGTCCACTTCCACCATCTTGCCGCCAGCACTTTCAGCCTTCTCGTCAAGCAGGGTAATGAACTTGCCCCAAGTTTGCTCCTGTATGTTCTTTGCCAGGTTTGTGTTGCGAAGCATGTCCTTTGTCTTTAGTTTCTCTACCGCTATGAAGTCGTACATCCTGGCTATCTCCGAGGTCAGCCTGTGGAGATAGTCTCTTTCCTTGTCCGATACTCTCTGCCATTCCTTTGCAAGCAGGGATACGGCTTTACGCCAGTTGTTGCTTCCCTTCATCTTGCGGGACACGGACCTCTGCAAGCGTATGATCTTCTTTCTGTCTATCTCCCGTTTCTCCACGGTCTCCCCGTCGCTAAGCGTCAGACGCTTCGATATCCCCATGTCTATCCCCACGGGGTTAGTGACCGGTTTTGTCTCGGGTGTCGGCAGGTCGTAGGACAGGCAAACCTCGGTACGCAGGGATTTTCTGGTAATTCTGATTGCCTTGAGCATGGAGTTGGACGGCAGTTCCCGGGAAGGCTTCACTTCAATGCGGGGAAGCCCCTTTACTTTGAGAACTAACTTGTTTCCCTCACGTTTGAGCATTCGCCAGCGTTGTTGGTTTATCTGTTGGGTTCGCCAGCGTCGCCGGTTCTGGAAACGGGGGAATCCAGCTTTCTCCTTTGCTTTCACTCGGCGGAAAAACGACTTGTACGCCTTGTCAAGCCTCGATAGCACGCCACGGAACACGATACTGGATACAGCCTCAAACTCCGGCAACTCCGCTCTTACCTGCACAAGTTCCTTGTACTGGTCATAAAGACTGCGGCTTTCGCCTGTCTTTCTGTAGCAGTCAATGCGGGATTCCAAGCCTGCGTTGTACAACTCGGCGCTCATCCCAAATATCTGAGACAGCGTCTCATGCCCTGACTTGGATAACTTCACTCTGCACTTGTAAGTCCTTATCATCACTATATTATACCCGGTTTCTGACCATCTGAAACCTGTCCCGTCAAGTTAAATACATAATTCCTCTATGAAGCATATATGTTCTTATGTGGCAAGTTACGTGCCAACAAATCACTTTCCATGTCCACATGTCCGCGAAGCTTTTGTAAGGCACTTCAGCCCAGTTTCTTTAGAAGCAATACCCCACCCAGAAGCAGTATGAAAAATATAACCGTAAATATGTTGAAGTATTTGTCGATAAGCAATTTTACTCTCTCTCCGAAAATCGAAAGAAGACAAGCGATTATCGCAAATCTGGCCGTTCTTCCCACCGCGCAGGCGGCTATGAACGTCGGGAAGTCGACCTTGAAGACTCCCGCAGTTACGGTGAACGCCTTAAAGGGTATGGGAGTGAAGGCCGCGGCCAGAACGGCTTCAAATACATTTTCTGAGTATTTGTCGCTTACCGTGGCGAACGCCTCTGCGGTTACGATGTGTGAGGTAAAAAAGTCCCCGACAAGCTCCCACACCCAGTATCCTATGAGATACCCGGCTGCCGCTCCCAGTATGGAAAAAACGGAGCAGTAAAGAGCGAAGCGATATGACTTTCTGGGGTTTCCGAGACATAGCGCCATGAGAAGAGGGTCTGGAGGTATGGGAAAAAAAGATGCTTCCGTGAAGGAAACCAGGGAAAGTGCGAAGGGACCATGCTTTCTGTCCGCCCAGCCCAGAACCCATTCGTAAAGGCTTCTAAGCATGGTTCTCTAGTTGTTCCCTGAGCTCTTCTAGGAACCCGTAGTCCGTCATATCAAGCTTTATTGGGGTTATCGAGACGTAGCCTTCAAGAATGGACACTATGTCGGAGTTTTCAATTCTCAGGGAATCAAGCTCGTTTCCGCCTATCCAGTAGTACTTTTTTCCTCGGGGATCGGTTTTTTCCACTATTGGCGCTTGATAGACCCTTTTACCTTGGCGCGTAACCCGTATTCCCTTTACTTCCTCTAGGGGAAGGTTAGGCACGTTCACATTGAGCAGGGTGTTTTCGGGAAGACCGGTTTTAAGAACGAATTCCGCGGCCACCCTTGAATAATGGGCGGCGGTTGGGAACAGAAAGTTTTTTTTCGCCGCGAGCGATACCGCTATTGCGGGGATTTTCATAAGGGTTGCTTCTATCGCGGCGCTCACGGTCCCCGAATACGTTATGTCATCTCCCATGTTTGCGGCCATGTTTATTCCGGAGACTAGCAGGTCGGGCTTCCTGTCGCCCAGAATTCCGTTCACGGCGAGATTCACGCAGTCCGTTGGAGTTCCGTCCACGGAGAATACTCTCTCTGAAATTTCCTCGATTCTAAGAGGTCTCATGAGGTTGAGCGAGTGGCTCGAAGCGCTCTGGTCGCGGTCTGGAGCCACGGTGTAGACCTCCCCCAGATGAGAGAGAGCCTCTCCAAGCGCTTTTAGACCTTCTGAGTTTACCCCGTCATCGTTTGAGAGCAGTATTTTAGGTTTCATGTCTGGGAATGGTCGGGGTGACCGGATTTGAACCGGTGACCCCCGGCTCCCGAAGCCGGTGCGCTACCAAGCTGCGCTACACCCCGAACAAAAAGTTCCGGCTAGATTTTAACCCATCAGGGATTTCTCGCAACAGCCTGAACGGAGGGTTTGACAGTATGCATTATTATTTGTTAGGCTAACCGGACGTTACTAGTAGCGTTATTCTCTTTCCGGAGGGATTTGCAATCAAGGAGGAAGCGCTTCCATGAAAAATTCAGCCTGTAGAAATAACCCTTTACAACTGGAGTTTAGTTCTACCCCCCCCCCTTCAAAAACTTGATTCTGTAATACATAAGCGGGGGACATTAGTCTTCCTTATGCTGGCCGCATTACTCGGCGCGCTGTGGCTGTTCACTGCTGTCCCCGCCCAGGCCCAGACCACGCTCTTGTCCGCCACCCTGAACGTAAAGGAGTTCGAGATCGGCGACGGCAGCAAAGGACACGGTTGCTGGAACGGGCCGGATTTGTCATTCAGCTGCTCCAACACGAAAACGCTGTCGGACGACGACTTCGCATATGGCGGGACCGACTATGCCATCACGGGAATCCTTAGCAAACCCGGCTTAGTGGTCATCCAGTTTGACAAGGCTGTGCCCCAAGGCCTTCGCACCGCGACCCTGAACATAGGCAGTTTTGCGCTTACGCTGTCGAACCCGACAACAGTCTTCTCCGGCGACGGCAGGCTTGTGTCTTGGATGAGTGGATCGTATCCGCAATTGACCTTGGGTTCGGCCATATCGGTGAGCCTTGTGTCCCCATCCACGGTATCCCTCTCGGCCTCCCGCAACCCGGTGACGGAAGATTCTCCGGCCACGGTATCCCTCTCGGCCTCCCCGAACCCGGTGCTGGAGGGTTCGTCGGTAACGGTGACGGCGACGCTGTCGCGGGAGCTGTCGAACAACGTGACGATCCCGCTGACGATTACGGACAACAGGGCGGAGTCGGGCGATCACAGTACGCTGACGAGTATCACCATCGCCGCCAACATGATGACCGGCACGGGCACGATCACTACGAACGAGGACACGGACAATGATCACGAGACCTTCACGGTGGCGCTTGGCTCGCTCCCGTCCTCGGTGACGGCGGGCAGCCCGAGTTCGGTGACGGTGACGATCAGGGACGACGACGGCGGCGGTGGTTCCGGTGGAGAAGGAACCCCTGGCGGACTTCCTGGATCTTCCGGACCTCCTGGAGCTCTTGCACCTCCTGCGGGCAGCAGTGGTTCCGGTGGAGGAGTAGGAGCCTCTGGCGGACCTTCTGGACCTCCTGCGGGTGGCGGTGGCGGTGGCGGCGGAGGTTTGCCTCCATCAGGCAGCAGTGATGAGCCTCCGCCTGAAGATGACGAGATCTCAACGCTCTGTTCGCAGGAAGATAGAGAAACCCTTGGGAATTTCTACGAAACGACGGGGGGAGAACAGTGGGATGAGAATGAGAACTGGAACTCAGAAGAGCCCCTGAATCAGTGGTATGGAGTGGAAACGGATGAAGACGGAAACGTAGTATCCCTGCGTCTTTCGCATAACGCTCTCTCGGGAGATATGCCGGCAAGGGAACTTCTGTGTTTTTCGGAACTGAAGGAGCTTGCCCTGTGGGGAAACGATCTTTCGGGAGAAGTGCCCGAGGAACTCGTACTGGCTGTTGAGAGAGCGGTGCTGAGAGACATAGCGGAAATGCTTAAGATTAACCCCGAGTGGTTTGAGAACTACGGGGACCCTTATGACTTCGAGGACTGGCACGCAGGCGTCACTACGAATGAAGAGGGAAGAGTGACAGAGCTTGATCTCACAGGAGAGGTCCCGGGAACCCTTATTTCTCAACTTCGCAAGCTCAGAGTGATAACGACAACTTCTGAAAACGGGGGCTGCGCATTAAGCCCCAAAGATGATTCTTCCGCGTTCAGCTTGTTTCTCCTGACTCTTCTTGTCTTTGCAGCGCTGGGAAGAAAAAGAGCGCGGTAAAAGCTTTTTGGCTTGCGCGTCAAGCGTTTTCTTATCTTCGGGTTTTTCCAAACTGGGGATAAGTCAGGACAAATGACCTCTTCGCTTGAGTTGCCCCTCGCCGCGAAATCCATTGTTCCTTATCCATCTCTCAAACATGGCTTGAGCCGCGATTTGAATGTGTTCACTCTTTTTTCCCCTTTGCACACCTGATCCTCTCTCCACGGCGTGAGATCGCCTTGGACAAAGAACCTCCGGGCTGAATGAAGGCAGCCAATCCTGGAACGCGGAGAGAACCGCATGGGCAACTGAACTTGCCTTGGAATATGAATTGCGGAATTGATTTGGTCGGGGTGACCGGACTTGAACCGGTGACCCCCGGTCCCCCAGACCGGTGCGCTACCAACTGCGCCACACCCCGTATTGAACAAGAAGCCGGATCAGAGGCGAACAGGACGCGAATGGCCCATTCAGAGATCCTGCCTCAGGGATTTTAACTCATTTAGAATTTCGCGCAACAGCACTTTGTCCGAATAGAGGGGGGATATATTTCCGCTTCCGCTTTTCTCATCCCTGAGTCTTTTCTGAACCCCCGCTATGGTGAATTTCTGATCGTGAAGCAGGTGTTTTATCTTGTGGAAGAGATAAATCGTATCCTTGTCGTAAAGTCTCTGGGACTTCCTCCTGATAGGCTTTACCTCTTTGAACTCGGTTTCCCAGTATCTGAGAACATAGGGTTTTACTCCTATGATCTCGCTTACTTCTCCTATCTTGAAATAAAGCTTGTCCGGCAGAGACAGATCTGAAAGTATTCCAGACATACTTATATTATCATTTCAATAGCGGGAAAAAGTCAAGATATAATTATGTCAATCAGTTATAAGACACCTTTAAAGGATTTTCTATGTATTGGGCAGGGTCCCAGATTTCGCAGGGCGCCGAGGTGTTCTTTTGTGGGATAACCCTTGTGGCGGGAAAAGCCGTATCCGGGATATTCACTTTCAATCTCGGTCATGATGCGGTCTCTTGTCACTTTTGCGACAATTGAAGCGGCCGCTATTGACGCGCACTTTGAGTCACCCTTTATTATCGCTTTTTGCCGGATGGGGAGAGAAGTCTTAGAGTTGCCGTCTATGAGAAGGCAGTCCGGTTTCTTCCCCAGAGCCAGAACGGCTTTTTCCATTGCCAAAAGCGCCGCCTGCAGGATGTTTATGCGGTCAATCTCCCCAGCCCCAACTATCCCGACCGAGTAAGCTAGGGCCTTTTCCCGGATTTGCTCGAAAAGCTCATTGCGCCTTTTTTCGGAAAGCGCTTTTGAATCCCTGAGTCCGTGAATAGGCCGGTTCTCATCAAGTATTACGGCGCCTGCCACGACCGGCCCCGCCAGACATCCTCTCCCGGCTTCGTCGACGCCGGCAAGGGTTCTCCCGGATACTGAGATTCCATCTTCAATGTGTAAAAGGCAGTCAGATCCAGACAATTTCCGTGTTAGGTGAGCCCGTAGCTTTTAAGTTCCCTTTTCAGTCTCTCGAGGTTTTCTCCCGAAAGCTCATAGAGAGGGGCTCTTATCTCGGGGCTTATTTTCCCCATCACTGCAAGAGCGGTCTTTACGGGTATCGGGTTTGATTCCACGAAGAGAGCTCTGCTAAGCGGGAGAAGGCGGTAGTGAAGCTCTTTGGCCTTCTCAAGCTCCCCTCTTGCAAAGGAGTTGTACATTTCCGATACGTCCGCGGGAACTATGTTCGCTGTTACGCTTATAAAACCCTTGCCCCCGACCGTTAAAAGGGGGTAGTTAACCGCGTCGTCCCCCGAAAGAAGGATCAGATCCTCCCCGCAGAGAAAAATGATTCTGCTTGCCTGCTCAAGCGAACCCGAGGCTTCCTTGATGCCGATTATGCTTTCGCAGTCGCAAAAAAGTCTCTCCACGGTTTCCGGTTCTATGTTTACGATCGTGCGCCCGGGCACGTTGTAGAGTATCAGTGGAATAGATGTCTTGTCTGCGATTGTGCGGAAATGCCGATAGACTCCTTCCTGAGATGGCTTGTTGTAGTAAGGAGTGACCACAAGGGCTGCGTCCGCACCGGCCTGCTCCGCGAATCTCGTAAGGCGCAGGGCTTCCTCGGTGCTGTTTGATCCCGTGCCTGCGACCACGGGAATCCTCTGCTTTACCGTCTCCACGGTGAATTTTATTACTTCTTCGTGCTCAGCGTGAGAGAGGGTGGGGGATTCTCCCGTGGTTCCGACCGGAACTATGCCGTGGGTTCCGCTTTCTACGTGGAACTCTATTAACTCTTCTAGCTTTCCGTAGTCAACGGCACCGTCACTAAACGGCGTTACTATCGCTACTATAGAACCGTGTATCAATTTTTTCTCCGTCCCAAGAGGCTGCTATACCCTAACTTTTTTACCACAGGAAGAACAGAAGACGCTCTCAGTGGGAATTCTTGCTCCGCAGTGCATGCAGAAAAAAGTCTCTCCGGCCCCAGCGGAGAGTTTAATGGCTTCAGCCATCGCCTCTTCGAATTTCCCCGAAAGCTCCTCAAACTCTTTTCTGTACTGCTGGTGAAACATTATCACGTCTTCTGCGTCAACTGTTTTTATTTCAAGCTTGAGTCCCTTGCTTCTGGTGGAACCGAACTTGTGATGCGTTATGGTGTCAAGCCCTATGTCCCTGAGAACGTTCGCTTTGGAACTGTTTTTAAGTATAAGAACCCTTTTTTTCGTAAGCATCAGGATGCTTCTGAAAAAAGTGTTTCTGTCTATCCACGCCCTCGGCTTGTAGGTGCAACTGAGGGCCTGAACCGTGAGCAGCGCGGAATCGTCTTCCCCGAGCAGTTCCTTCAGCTCATCGGAGTCGATCTGCGGCGGCGCAAGAAAGAAATCCGAAAGTTTTTTCAAAATACCTGTTTCAGACATGGTTTCTGACCAGAAGCTCCGCTATCTGCACCGCGTTAAGAGCCGCGCCCTTCCTTAACTGGTCTCCGCTCACCCACAGGGAAAGACCGTTCTTGACCGTGTAGTCCTCCCTGATTCTTCCGATAAAGCAGTCGTCCTTCCCGGAACTTTCAACCGGCATCGGGTAGTCGGAATTCTCCGGGTCGTCAACGAGCGAGACCCCAGGGAAATTCCTGATGGCCTCCCTTGCCTCCTCGATTGTCACTTTTCTTTCCGTTTCCAGATTAAGTGAAACCGAGTGGGACCGGAAGACGGGAACCCTCACGGTTGTTGCCGTGAGGACTATGGAATCATCCCCCAGTATCTTGCGCGTTTCGTTGTGAAGCTTCATTTCTTCCTTCGTGTAGCCGCTCTCCGTAAAGGAGTCTATGTGCGGGATCACGTTAAAGGCTATCTGGTGGGGAAACGTGTTTGTTTCCCTCGGGGGCTCTTTGCTCTCGGACCAGCTTCGCACCTGGCTTTCAAGTTCTGCTATTCCACCGGCTCCCGCTCCCGAGACCGCCTGAAAACTCGTCGCTACCACCCTTTTTATTCTTGATACGTCATGAATGGGCTTAAGCGCCATAATGGCTACCGCAGTCGTGCAGTTGGGGTTGGCAACTATTCCTTTTTTTACGTGAAGCGCGGCCGCCTGAGCGTTTATCTCGGGTATTACCAGGGGAATTTCGGGGTCCATCCGAAACGCCGAACTGTTGTCGATAACCACCGCTCCGCTTGCGACGGCGCAGTCCGCGTATTTTCTGCTTCTTTCGGAGCCAGCGGAAAAAAGAGCTATGTCTATGCCACGAAAGGAGTCCTCGCCCAGCACCGAAACGGTTATCTCCCTTCCACAGAAACTGTATTTTCTCCCTTGGGAGCGCTCAGAAGCGAGAAGGCGCAGTTCTCCCACGGGAAAATTCCTTTCCTCTAGTATCTGCATCATCTCCTGTCCCACGGCGCCCGTGGCTCCCGCTATCGCCAAGTTGTATTTTTCTTTTCTTTCCATTTTCCTTTCAGTCCGTCCGGTTGCGGTACTTCGATTCGATCCCGGCCACTTTTCCTATATTTTCCGCCTCCGAGGGGTCAGGTTCGCTCTGGAACCAGGCGTCGAGGATTTCCTTGGCTACGTCGGGGGATATCAGACGCAGGCTCATGGCGAGTATGTTCGCGTCGTTCCACTTGCGCGCGCCCGCGGCCGTCTTTGAGTCCGTACACAGAGCCGCCCTTATCCCGGGAACCTTGTTCGCGGCAATGCTTACCCCGGTTCCCGTCGAGCAGAACAGTATTCCCTGATCGTACTCTTTTTTAGAGACTTTCTCGGCCACCTGCTCTGCAACTTCCGCCCATTCCACGTTTTCATCCGCAAGAGGTCCGAAGAGTTCAACTTCCATGTCTCTTCTGCGAAGCTCCTCTATTACCTCGTCGGTGAGAGCGTTTTTTTCATCACTTCCAACAGCGATCTTCATCTTCGGAATCTCCTTTCTCAGATCGAAAAACATGCCGATTCATTTTCATATAAGTCTATACCATAATATGGCGGCAACACACTTTAAGAAAACGAAAAAACTGTCTTAACATTGAGGCACACTTCTTTCAGGGTTTTGCAACATCAATTACACAGACTGATATCTTGCGTTGCTCATCGGTCGTAAGGCTGTCAATTAGTCGCTCTTTCAACTCCATGGCACTTTGCGGACATGTTCCCGACCCTGGGAGCTGACAAAATTCTTCGCCGAACCAGAATACGAGATAGATACCATAGCCTTCTGTCTCCGGATCGCGGGTATATTTCGCAATCAATTGGTTTCTTATTGCGCTCCACAAATCTTGATGACTGTTTTTTTTTATCTCTATTGGAACATTACACATAGCATTGTATGTGACGCGAATATCTGACCTCTTATCATCTGCGTAACGGCTTTCCGGTTGTGCGTCAATTCTTAATGGGTTGAGTTTTATTTTTAGGTCCGAAAGCAGTGTATCTCGGCAGAGGTCTTCAATACGGGGTTCGGCAGGCTTATTCTTTGTATTCATATCCCAATACTGACGCCAGTCAGATGTGTTACCATCGCGGATGTTTTTAGCGAGATCAGTCAGGATATCCATTGTAAGTGCTGAAAGGTCTGCCGGGTTTGATGGGTTTTTATTGTCGAGAGTTTCAAGCACTTGGTTGATATCACAATGGCGAAAACTGGCCTCACGTCGGACTGCCTTTTGCGTGTACAAAGCATCAATAAGAGATGTTCTCCATGGATGTAAATCGTTATCGGATGATAATTCCTCAAGTGCCTTGGTGGCACTTGGAGATTGATTTGATGCTAACTGTTGAATTAATCCATGGACATACTCAGACGCTTCCCTGACCGGCAAAGCTTTAAGGTGAGAAGGTGAATAGGAGCGGGGTTTGTAAGAAGAGCCGATTAGTCGTATAAAAAATTTCATTGAGGAAACATCAAGGCATTCCATCAGTTTTCTAGGAAAACTTTTAATAAATTCCACCAAGCTTTTAACTCTGCGTTCATTACTAGACAGATATGCTTCCAGTTTTTCGATGAAATCGGTGGAAGAAGTCATAAGCCCAGCTGCGAGCCAGTAAACATGTTGAGCTACATGCATGCTGGAGAAAGAAAGTTTTTTGTTGACCATATCCAGAAACGACTTCTCTTCACAATATAGAAGTGCAGCCTTGAGCAGAAAGCTTAATCCCTGCATTTGTTGTGCTTTACATCGCACAGGAAATCTTTCCAGAAGTTGTAAGGTGGAGAGACTTGCTATTTCTGCGTGATCGTCTCGGAACGCTAAGGCGTATAGGTTTGGAAGGGTCTCTTGGCTTTTATGTATTCTGGAAAGAGCGGAGGAAACTAAAACATCTGAAACCGTATGTGGGTCAGATATGAGCAGTTTCTGATACCAGAAAGGTTGAGAACCAGAGAAGCCTTCCGGCAACGGTGCATTGTAATAAAAGGCAAGGGCTTGGCGTTTCTGTTTTTCTTCGACAGGTATTTCGTCAGGCTCAGGGTTGTCCTTGAATATCTCTTCCATTCCGGCCAAAAAGGGAAGAGCCATATAATGTGTTTCATTGTTCTCTCGCAGTTTTATTATATCGACTTCGCTTGGCACATCGGAGCGAATAACCGACTCCCGAAAAGCCTTGAGAACTGTTTCTACTAGGTATTCATTGCCACCAAGAGAATCGTGCAAGCGGTCTGCGGGGTTATCACTTGGAAAGTTTGCATTCTCCCCGAAATATATTTTGGTCAGATCGTGGAGCAACCGTGGCGGACATCGGTTTTCGCGTAGTTCTTCTTCATATGATTTCACATGGTTAATTCGTTCACGTAACTCCTGCTGTTCTCTTGCTCTTTGTTTCTCAGCAAAATCTTCCTGCTGCTTTGATCTATGCCGGTAACTAGATTGCGATTCTAAGAGTAGTTGTTTAAGGTCGGGGTTATGGGAAAGGGTTTCCTCAATAACTTCTTCAGAAAGTCCCTTATTGAAATTGTTGTTTTCTATAGCGTCAGCAGCTGTGCGCAGGAAAAACTTTTTGAACCTGTCATCATTTGCAGTTGTTACGTGTTTAAGACACCAAAGCCCGAAATCTGGTGGATAAGTGCATCCGAGACCACGGTCACTGAAAAGTCGGCGATCAATTTCGTACGGGTTCATATCATCGCGTTTCATCCATTCTTCAAACACTGTCTTTTGCATTTCTGGATGATTGTTAAACCATGAACGAATTTCCATTTTGCGGCTACCCCAGTCCACAATCTGAGGATCCGATACGATCCAAAGCCAACTTGGAAAACGGTCCAGAGGAACTTGACCCCCGGTTATCGTAAGGAATCGGGCTAACCAAGCCGGAAACACCCAGGAAAAGAAACTGAATCTCCTGTTTTCGGTTCCATATTCAGCGAAAAAACTGTCAAAATTTTCGTAAAGCCCGTCAAGCAATTCGACTAGTTGAGTGGTTGTTGATTTTTCTACAATGTATGTAAGCCAAAAGGCAGTATAACTTCCGTAAAGATTCGGAATTTTTGGCGTTCTGAAATATTTCAAGATATCCGAAGTGGATAACGAACCGAGGTAAAGTTCTTCAAGAACGGCGCCCAGCAACTGATCCTGTGGATCTGATACTGATCCCGTGTTCAAGTCTTCTAACAGGGTTTCCAGTTCATTTATCTTTTGTTCCCTGTTTTTCTGTTGCTGTATATATGCATAAAGAGCATGGCACTTGACTTCATATTTCCAGTTGTCGTCTCTGATAATTTTTATCAGAGCATCCGCGAGTTCTGGAATGGATAATCCGTGTTGAAGAGTTTCTAGCAGAAATATAACAAATGATTGCTGGACATCGTCTCTTGCCGGGTCGGTTAAGGCTTTTTGGAAATCTTCCCGCATATCCGGGGTAGCCAAGCCTTCTAAGTGGGGATCATATACTATTATTTGTTTAGACGAGGGGTCTTTCTTCGCTGTTTCAGCTATGTGTCTCAAAATTTGGCGCTTCTCATCAATGGAGAACCCCCAAACGTCACCGTAGAGAATTGTTCCAAGTGGATCACGCTCAATAATTTCTCTTCTGCTTTGCGAACTGTGTGCCGCAAGCCAGGCGGAAAGACCACGCAACCCAGATACAATTCCACCATCGTATCCCGTCATCAAGGCGAGTACTCGTCTGACAGGAAGTCCCTCTTGTATTAATTTTGCAAGATATTGTCCGCCTAGGAATTCGGCAACCTGTCTGTGAATTGGACTTACATGGGTTTCAACGGGAGATTCAAATAGCTTGGTGCTAAGCACATGGTGAAAAACTTCTGGATCTTCGGTGGGTATTTCTTTCAGATATATGTATTCGAGGCCTGTCTCGTTACGCATGAGACTGTATCCGGCATTACCGGTGAGAAGTTGTATCGCGCAAAGCCTTCCGGCCGCATTAAGTAAACTGGGGATGTCGCTGGAATAACGTTTAGCCAATTCGTGCTTTTGGTTATGTTCTTCAAGTAATTTCCGACAGGTTAGATCGAATGTCTCCATTCGGGTTTCCGGCCAATTTCCGTCAGCAACTGCTGACGCCAGCATCTTGAGATTCTGGGGATTTGTAAGTAAGACGTAAATGTTTTTCTCTCGGGCTGAAGTAATGAACTGTTCTGGGTTTTTGACGTTGTGATTGCAGCGCAGGATCTTAAGGATGTTTTCATCAGACAGTGGGTCAAGACGCAGAACCTTGAGCTTCCGGTCTGGTGATACATCCTTCAAATGGTTTCTGTCGTTAGCTCCAAGCCAGTCGGCCTCACGGCAGGACAGTCGAAACCGTGGACGTCCTAGACTCTGGAGTTTCGCCCAAATTTGGTCAAAAGGAGTAAGAGGGTCAGACCCTCGCGCACGGCTTTCATCAAGACCGTCAATAAACAATATTTTTCCGTTCCATTCAGGTTGATCGGGAGAGTTGATAAATTTACGGGCAGTTATATAAAATCCTTTTTCTTGCTCGGCTTCTTTCTCAAATGCTTTGGTCTTGCCAGCTCCCGGGGGAGCGAGTAGCACGTAGCAGTTGCTGTCCCTGAATTCTTCCAATGGGAGGGAAGGGAGTGTATCGTCAGGACGAGTACTTTCAGGGATCTCGGTACATGTGCGGGGAGCAAAGTAATTCATCAACTTTCAAACCAATCCTTGGCCGGGACCGACAAAAATTCTTCAACCGGGATTCCGTTTTTACCAATCAGTTCGCAGCGCAGGGGCTTGAACCGTTTTTCAAACTCTTCTAGTCCGCTTGTGTTTACCTGCTTCAGACCGCTTTTGACTTCAAAAGCGACAATCTTGGAACCCCGTTCCAGAACGAAATCCACTTCGTAGTTTTTATCCCTCCAGTAATAGAGGCGTATATTGTCCCATATCCTCGTGTTGAACAGATGAGCACCGACTGTGCTTTCGACAAGGCGCCCCCAGAAACTCCGGTCCGCTTTGGCTTCTTCAAAGGTGTATCCGGAAGAGGCGGACATAAGCGCGGTGTTAAGAACGTTAAGTTTGGGGCTTGACGCTTTGCTGCGGGAGATGCCGCTTGAGTACTTCTGAAGGCCGGTGATAAGGCCTGCGTTTGAAAGCAAATCCAGATAGTGGGCCAAGGTTGTCGTGTTGCCGGCGTCTTTTAGCTGCCCCAGCATTTTGTTGTATGAGAGTATCTGGCCCGAATACGAAGCACCCAGTTCAAACAGTCTTTTTAATAAAGCGGGTTTGTCCACGCGTCGCATCGCGAGAATGTCTCGTTCGATGTTGGGCTCAACCAAGGCGCCGGAAATATACCGTTGCCAATCTTCCTGCCTCTGGATTAACGCTGCGCTGCCGGGATAACCTCCGAAATAAATGTAGCTCTGAAGATCAAAATGAAACGCCGAGGACATCTCTGCAAACGACCAGTGAGTGAGATGGATGGGCAGAAAACGCCCGGCCAGGCTTTCGCTTAACCCGGTTTGCATAATCAGGGGAGCGGAACCCAGCAGAACGACATGAAGAGGGCAGTCATCCCACCTGTCGGCGTCCCACAGGCCCTTTACGGTTTCAGACCAGTTGGGGATTTTCTGAATTTCGTCAAACACTAAAATAAACCCGAGCTCCGAACGCCTGGCTTCCCTTCTGGCTTGCTCCCATTTGCGCACAAGCCACCTTGAATCCTTTTCCTCGCTAATTGAGATGCTGGTTTTATCTGGTGCGGTGATTGAACCTTGTTCTGCATCTGACAACGGATAGAAGGCGGTTGACTCAGGCTTGTCTACGGGCAGATATAGACTGCGCAGGTCCACTCGAGCCAATGCTTGGCGAATAAGAGTGGTTTTGCCCGACTGACGAGGCCCGGTAATAATTGTAAGGAGTTTGGGTGCCTCGTTCAGACGTTCGACGAGAGCTGATATTATGGGGCGTTCATATGTTTCCATGGCTTCTTTTACTCTACTGAGAATTTTTACTCAATAGGGTAATTCATATGCAAAGGAAGTCAAGTTACAAATTACGTTCCCATAAATTTCTCGATAATTAACGCAGTCAAGGCAACAGTCTGCGTTTATTAAGAAAGACGGCTTCTTATCCTAACCGGCATCCGGTTTCTGACCTGTATGCACACGTGGTTTCCGTCTACACGGCGTTTGACAAACTTAATACAGAGCTTAACTTTTGATTGTTAATGACTGGTTAGCTCAATTTCAAATACTCGTAAGATGTGATTCCGTGAAACGATCTGTCTTTAGGACAAAATCAGCAACTTAAATATGGAGTGAAAGATATGTTCCAACAGCGAGAGTTAAAAAGTTATGTTTGCCCCGGTGGTCCTTGGCATAGTAAGCTTGCTGGAGGCTGTGTACTCAACCGAGGAAGACGATTACTGCGGTCATGCGGGCACGCCGGTGTTCTTTTTGCCGCTTTTGCCGTTTTCGCGACGCTGACATTGCTTGCCTGCCTGGACGACAGCGACCGCCCGGACAGCATCGCCGACCAGCTCAGAAAGAATGCCGAGGCGTTTGAGTACACGATTGGGAAGACAGGCGGGGTACTGACGGTTGCGACTACCTCCAAGCCGCTTACCCTGAACCTAGCTATCGCGAAGGATACCGGGTCGACGGGCGTCCTGGGGTATCTTTTTGAGGGCCTGACCTAGACCTCGTGGCTCACTGACGAAGTCGAACCGGCGCTTGCCGAGTCCTGGACCCATTCGGATGACGGCCTGACCTGGACCTTCTCCCTGCGCAAGGACGTGACGTGGCACGACGGAACACCCTTTACGGCGCATGACGTGGAGTTCACCTTCAACCGCATCATCTACAACGAAGACATAAACTCCAGTGCCGGGGCAACATTCAACTTCCGGTTTCTGGACGAGGCTACCGGAACTTGGACGGAAGCAAGGATGACCGTTACGGCGCTTGACGACTATACGGTACGGTGCGTTTTACCGGTGTCGTTCGCACCGTTCCTGCGCTCCATGGGTACCGCTATCTATCCCAGGCACATTCTGGAGCCGTATGTGGACGACGGCACTTTCAACGAAGTATGGGACATAGGCACGGACCCGGCCGAAGTTATCGGCACCGGTCCCTTTACCATTGAGCGTTATGTTCCCGACGATCGCTTGGTCCTGAGTCGCAACCCGAACTACTGGCTCAAGGATGAAGCGGGCAACAGTCTGCCGTATCTGGACAAAATCGTTCACATTATCGTCCCGTCCCTAGAGACCGAACTCGCCAGGTTCAAGGAAGGGGACTCAGACATTCATGGCGTGCTGGGCGAGGAATTCGAGGAACTCGAACCGCTGCAGGCGGAGGGGAATTTCACTATCCACAGGAGGGGTCCGGCCTTAGGATCGACATTTCTGACTTTTAATATGAACCTTGGCGAAAACCCGGATACAATGGAACCCTATGTAGCGGCCACCAAGCTTAAGTGGTTCCGGAATACGCAGTTCCGCCGGGCCGTCGCGCACATCGTTGACAAAGAGGCGATCATACGCGACGTGCAGCACGGACTCGGCTACCCGCAGTGGTCCTCCATCAGTCCGGCCGCGGGCGACTTTCACAATCCCGATGTGCGGCGGTATGAATACGACATCGCCGAAGCCAACCGCATTCTCGATAGTCTCGGCTGGGTCGATACCGACGGGGACGGGATTCGCGAAGACGAGGCAGGCAATACGATCGCGTTCTCTCTGGTAACCCAAACCCAGTCCGACGTAAGTGAAAGGGTTGGAGTGATCATCCAACAGGGTCTTGAGGAGATCGGCATCAAGGCGGATTTCAGGCTGGTCGAGTTCGGCGAACTCGTTACCCAGTTGACACGCTCCTATGACTGGGAAGCCATGGTCATTGGCTTAAGCGGGGGGCCAGATCCTCATGGCGGCATTAATGTCTGGCATAGCAGTGAGAATCTGCACCTTTGGTATCCGAATCAGCCGCAGCCGGCAACGGACTGGGAAGCCGAAATAGACAGCCTTTACGTGAGGGCGAGCCAGGAACTGGATCGTAGCGAACGCGTAGCGCTTTACCACCGCGCCCAGGAGATCGCTGCCGAGAACGTGCCGCTCATCTACACAACGCGTTCGGAACGGCTGACCGCAGTCCGAAACGTCTTCGCCAACACGACACCCACGTTGTACGGGCTTTGGGATATTCGCTACCTTTATCGAACTGATCTATAGTAGCGATCCTGAGTCTCGGAACAGTGATGATTCCGGGCGCACGCAGTGCTGGTGGGGACCCGGCTTTTGTCCGGGAGGTTACTACCTACAAGGAGGGTTTCCTGTCCTTGACAGCAACTCCCTAGTATTTATAATGATACGCCTAGCAAGAAGTGAGCTTTTCCGCTCCTTTTTTTTAGATTTTCATCTCTATTAAATCAGTCCAGCATGGAGGTAGTATCAGGTGAAGATAGTGGTTCTTATAACACAGACACAGGACACCGAAGCGAGGATAAAGGTCGATTCCTCCGGCGATTCCATAGACACAGAAGGCATGAAATGGATCATGAATCCATACGATGAATTCGCCGTTGAGGAAGCCATCAGGACCAAGGAAGCATACGGGGGCGAAGTTGTTCTGATCACGGCGGGCCCGCAGCGCGCTTCACAGGCGTTGCTCCAAGGGCTTGCAATGGGCGCCGATTCCGCGGTGCATATTTCGGATGAAGCTATTGGGGAGACCGTGGATTCCCTTGTCATTTCGAAACTACTCGCGTCGGAACTTGGAAATATCGAAGGAGTGGACCTGATTTTCACGGGGATGAAGATCATCGACGAGGAATCCGTGCAGGTGGGCATACAGATAGCCGAGGAACTTGGAATTGCCCATCTTGCGCTTGTAAGCAAGGTGATTGACGTAAAGCCGGAAGAGAAGAAACTGGTCTGCCAGAAAGAAATCGACGGCGGGAGCGTTTCCGTCGAGGTTTCTCTCCCGGCCCTCATAACCTGTCCCGACGCTATGAACGAGCCCCGCTACGCATCTGTTCCCAATATAATGAAGGCGAAGAGAAAACCGATGAAAATGGTTTCCCTCGACGATGTGGATTTCGGTTCTCTCGGTATCAGCAGGGATGCCGTGGGCAAATCCGGGGCGAAGATAAAAACCGTGAGTCTTGAGGTTCCCGAGGTGGAGAGAAAGCTGAGAATCATAAAGGGAAGCGACGAGACCACGGTCAAGGGAGACGAGATTGCCGAGTCCGCAAAAGAACTCGTTAAGCTTTTAAGAGATGACGCGAAGGTCATATGATCCGGGACATCCGGGATTGCTTTATCAGAAAGTATCGCTAGGAGGCTTGAATTAAATGAGTAGTGAAATCTGGGTTGTTGCTGATATAAAGGCTGACGGAGAGATAAGAAAGGTAACGTTTGAAGTTCTTTCCGAAGCCAGAAGAAAACTTGGAGGTCCTGTGTGCGCGGTGCTGCTTGGAAGCGGCGTTTCGGGCAAGGCTTCTGAGCTTGCAGGCTACGGAGCGGAGAAAATCTACGTGGTCGACAACCCCAACCTCAGGGATTTTAATCCCGACGGTTACGTGAAGGCCCTTTGCGAGCTTGTAAAGAAGCACTCTCCGGCGGTTGTGCTCTCAGGCAACACGGCTTTCGCCGAGGATTACATGCCCAGGGTCGCTTCTGGCGTAGGTTCGGGGCTTGCCATGGACTGCGTAGACATAGGCATGACCGACGATGGAAGGCTTAGGATAAAAAGGTATTCACACTCTAGCAGAGCGATATCCACCCAAGAATTCAACGGCGACGGGAGTGCAATGATCGCCACCGTAAGGCCCAATTCCTTTAAGGAGGAAGAGTCGGCCGGCGCGGGGCAGGTAGTTAACGAAGATGCCGGGATTACCGATGCCGACATAAGGATCAAGGTCATTGAAATGAAGACCAAGGAATCCGACCGACCGGAGCTTACCGAGGCCGAGAGGGTGGTTTCCGGCGGCAGAGGTCTTGCAAGCGAGGAGAATTTCAACTACATATACGATCTTGCGGACCTGCTGGGCGCGGCCGCGGGAGCGACAAGAGCCGCGGTCGACGCGGGGTACTGTCCATATGACATGCAGGTCGGCCAGACCGGAAAGGCGGTATCTCCCGTATTGTACGTCGCAGTCGCCATATCCGGTTCGGTACAGCATTTCTCCGGCATGGGTTCATCAAAAGTGATAGTTTCCATAAACAAGGATCCGGAAGCCCCGATTTTCGCGAAATCCGATTATGGAATCTGCGGAGATCTTTTCCAGGTTCTTCCCCCGCTTACAGAGGAACTCAAAAAAGCCTTGTCCGAGTAACGGAACCCGTCACACTATATCCACGACTTCCGTTTTTTCCATGGGTCTACCGAGGAACCTAGACGCGATTGAGGTGAAGGTTTCCGAATCGTCAGTAAGGTAAAAGGACATTTCCCGCGCCTTGCCGTCTTCTCTTAGCAGCCCTTGGGACCTTAGTATGTTTTCGGTCTGCTTTGCGGTTTCTTCAGCAGAGTCGACAAGACTTATCCCCTCTCCCATAACCCCGGCGATCGTGTTTTTAAGAATAGGGTAGTGTGTGCAGCCGAGTATCAGCACGTCTATTCCGGATTCCCTAAGATTTCCAAGATATTTCTCGGCTATAAGGACGGCGGTCTCGTCATTTTCCCATCCTTCTTCCGCAAGCGGAACGAAAAGCGGGCAGGATTTTGAGTGTATCTCGATCGGAGAAGAGCAGATTTCCCGCAGTTTTTTCTCGTAGGAGCCGCTTTTTATAGTCGCCTGGGTTCCTATGACTCCTATTTTTCCGTTGGCGGTGAGCTCCGAGGCTCTTTTTGCTCCCGGTTCCACTACTCCCACAACGGGAATCTCGAGATTCTCTTTCAGCATTTCTATCGCGTAGGCAGACGCGGTGTTACACGCCACGACCAGAAGCTTTATATTTTTTGATAGAAGGAAATTAGTGGTGCTCTCAACGTATTTTCTCACGGTTCTTTGAGATTTCGTTCCATAAGGGACTCTGGCCGTATCGCCAAGATATACGATATTCTCCCCGCAAAGAAGATTCATTATCTCCTTTGAGACCGTAAGTCCTCCTATTCCCGAATCAAAAATTCCTATTGCCCGGTTTTTTCTTTCTTCCATAACTCTGCCGTCGTGTCTGTATGCTTGCTCCGGGGACGGAAAAAGACAGGTTTTAAGGTCCGCCGGAGAAGGCGATCAATCTTTTTTGTTTGATCTTGAGCTTACTTTTTTGTATTCGTTCAGGTAGTCATCGGCAAGACGCTTTGCTCTCTCCACTCTAGCTCTTCTCTTTACCTTCCTTCTTTCCGCTTCTTTCCAGAGGCGGATTTCGTAGGGAGTCTCAGGAGTGAACTCGGGGACCGGGACGGGGTTTCCGGCTTCGTCGACTTTCACGTAGGTGAGAAACGCCGTGCACGCGTGGGATGACTCTCCGGTCTGGGTATCATACGAATCAACCTTGATCGCCAGTTCAAGAGACCTTGTCCCCACATGGGTGATGCCCGCCTTGAATTCAATCAGATTTCCGACATTAAGCGGCGCATAGAAAAAAAGGTCGTCAAGGGACCCCGTAACCAGAACACCTTTTGAAAACCTTTTCGCCAGAATGGCGGCGCTCTCGTCAATGTACTTCATGAGCTTTCCTACGGACATGAATTTCCCGTAGAAGGCGTCTTCCGGGAGTACCATCTTGGTGGTATTGAAAACAAGTCTCGAGCTTTCCGTCTCATCCGCTATGTTGGAGACGTTTCTTTGCCTTTTTTTTATTTCCGGAAGTCTTCGCGTCTTCCTCTCTTCGGCCCTGTCTATGAGTTCCCGTTCAACCGTGCTGGATGCGCTTAGCCTTGCTTCTATCTTTCTCGATTTTACGTTTTTGTCCACGGCGACAAAGGCCATGTAGGAGAGGGTTATAAGCTTTTTTTCATCGGTCTCCCCGTCTTCTGAGTGCACGCGTACCGCAACTTCAATGGACGAATTTCCCGCATACTCAACCCAACTCTCAAGAACCACTATTTCCCCGATCTTTACGGGGTTAAGAAAATCTATGCTGTCTGTGGCTCCTAGGACCGCGGGCCCGTTTGCGAACTTAAAAGACGTGATGCTGCCCGTGAGCATAATCCAGTCCATGAGTATTCCGCCGTGCAGGGTCCCGTGGTTGTTCGAGTGTTCGGGAAGCACGTACTGGACCATTTTGTTGGCAGTTTCGCGTATGGAGATCATGGGTTTTCTGGCCGCGCGTCGCCGCGGCGTGCGCTCCGGGAGGAGTTCAGTCAGCTTCCGCCCGAAGAACTAGCTGTTCATCTTCAAGGGAGAAAATCGCCTTGCCGCCGCCTGAGAGTTCGCCGAAGAGGATTTCCTTTGAAAGCTTTTCCGCCACCTCGGAGTTTATTATTCTCTGCACGGGTCTTGCGCCGAGCTGAGGGTCGTAGCCCTTGCGTGCGAGAAAAAGCCTCGCTTCCGGCGTAAGACTGATCGTCACTTTTTTCGGGACGAGCCTCTGCTGAAGCTCTCCGATCATCTTGTCAACTATTCTCTCCACTATTTTTATATCAAGGGGGTTAAACCTGATGATTTCATTCAGCCTGTTTCTAAATTCCGGAGAGAAGTACCTGTCTATGGCTTCCGGGCTTTTGTCCTCAAACTCTTTTTTCGCGAACCCGACGTTTCTGTTCATGCTTTCCCTAGAGCCGGTGTTCGTCGTCAGAATCAGGATTACCTGGCGGAAATCCACCTTCCTTCCGTTTGAGTCCGTAAGCGTCGCGTGATCCATTACCTGAAGCAGGATGTTGTATATGTCCTCGTGCGCCTTTTCGATTTCATCGAGCAGAAGGACGCAGTGGGGAGACTTGTATATGGCCTCGGTGAGCTGTCCTCCCTGATCGTAGCCGACGTATCCCGGCGGCGAGCCTATGAGACGGGAAACGGTGTGCTTTTCCATGTATTCGCTCATGTCGAAGCGTATGAATTCGACTCCCAGAATCTCTGCGAGTTTTTTCGCGAGCTCCGTTTTACCGACCCCCGTAGGTCCCGAAAACATGAAGGAGCCCACGGGCTTTTCCGGCTCGCTTATGCCGGCGCGCGACATCTGTATGGCGTTCACCAGCTTGTCTATGGCTTTGTCCTGGGCGTAGATGAATTGTTTGAGGTTGTCTCCGAGGTCGTGGAGCAGGTTGCGGTCCTCGACTTTTACCGACTTGGTCGGTATTTTCGCGATCTTCGCCACCAGCTTTTCCATGTCGGACACTTTTACCTGTCTCGTTATCTCGGGATCGGGATTGCGGAGCTTCACGGCGGCCCCGGCCTCGTCCATGATGTCAATTGCCTTGTCCGGAAGCTTTCTGTCCATTATGTACTTGTCTGAGAGCTCTATGCACGCCTTTATCGCTCCCCGGGAGTATTTAACGTTATGGTATTTTTCGTAATGGCGTTTAAGTCCGAACAGGATTTTTCCGCAGTCATCGATTGACGGCTCATCCACGGTTATCCTCTGGAATCTTCTTGAAAGCGCGTGGTCTTTCTCGAAGATGACCCTGTATTCCTTAAGCGTTGTCGTTCCTATGCATTTTATGTCTCCTCCGGCAAGGGCGGGCTTTAGCATGTTAGACGCGTCAAGGCTTCCGCCGGAGACCGCTCCGGCCCCTATGACCGTGTGGATCTCGTCTATGAAAAGCACGTTGTCCGGATCCTTCTTGGTTTCGTCTATGACTGAGTTCAGCCTTTCCTCGAAGTCTCCCCTGTATTTGGTTCCGGCCGTAAGTGTTCCTATGTTGAGAAGATGTATCTTGAGGTTTTTCATCGCTTCGGGAACTTCTCTGGAAACCACGCGGTGAGCCACTCCTTCAACGATCGCCGTTTTTCCCACCCCCGCGTCCCCGACGAGCACGGGATTGTTTTTCTTTCTCTTGCCGAGAATGTGGATTATCCTCTGAACCTCTTTTTCTCTTCCTATGAGGGGGTCAATGCTTCCGTTTCGGGCTTTTTCCATGAGGTCCGTGCAGTAAAGTTCAAGGGGGTTTTTGGTTTCAGTCTTTTTTGGTTCCTTCTGCTGCTCCTTTGCGGTTGCGGGTTTTTCCTGATGTTCCTCGGTCCTCTCGCCTTCTCCATGGGATATATGCTTTATAACGGCAAACCGGGTAAGTCCCTGGCGATTGAGGAAGTACACGGCGTGCGATTCGGGGACCCTGAACATGGCGACCAGTATGTTAGCCCCGGTTATTTCTTTTTTTTCCGCGCTTTCGGCGTGCATTGAAGCTACCCTGAAGATGTACTTGCTTCCTTCGGAGTAGGTCGGTTCGGGAAGATGGGGAGAGTCGGTCGAGGATACGTTTTTAGTGAGGTGCTCCTCAAGGTCGTTCGCGAGAAGCCCGGTGTCGACGTCGCATTCTATCAGTACTTCCACGGCGACTTTGTCCCTCGTAAGTTCAAGGAGTATATGCTCCGGGGTGATAAACTCGTGCTTGCGGTCTTTTGCCTGCTGATAGGCGCGGTAAAGGGTTTTTTCTAGTTCTTCTGATGCTACCATGTCAGTTTCCCGCCTTTTGGACTTCAAGTATGCATTTCAGCGGATGCTCATATTTCTCCGCCAGGTCTTTTACCTGTTTTATCTTCGTGGTAGCTATGTCGTAGGTGTAGCAGTCGACGACGCTTTTTCCCTTGGTGTGAGCTTCGAGCATTATGTTTCTACTGTCGTTTTCATTTTTGAAGAACACCTTCATGAGAACCCAGACTACAAAGTCCCTCGGGGTGTAGTCGTCGTTTAGCAGGACTATCATATACATGTCCGGCCTTTTTACCCGGATATCCTCCCTGACGACCTGCTGAGGATCCTTAGTATGAGTCGGATTCTCTCGCTCAGACATGCGAATATTTTATACGATTTTTTCCGGTTTGCCACCGCGGGCCCGTTTAAGCGGGGAGTGCCTGTTGTACTCTGAGATAAGCGAGCGCATGTAGGGTCTTTCTTCCCGAAGGAAATTGTCTATGGATCTCTGCGCCCCGGGGTTGAAAAACAGGTGGGAACTGTAGACTGGTACCGCTTCAAAACCGCGGAGGAACTTGTGCTCGCCCTGCGCACCGGCCTCGAAGACATTTATTCCGTTGTCTATGGCAAACTCTATCGGCCTGTAGTAACAGCACGCAAAGTGAAGGTACGGCACCTCGACGTTGCATCCCCAGTACCTGCCGTAGAGCTTGTTGCCTTTTCTGAAGTTGATTGTGCCGCCGACCGGACGGCCATCTATCTTCGCGATCACAAGCACGGTCTTTTCCCTGTACGTCTCGAACACCAGGTCGAAAAACTCCCTGTTAAGGTAGGCGTTTCCCCATTTCCTTGAGTTGGTGCTCACGTAGAATTCCCAGATGGAGTCGATGTGCTCGCGGCGTATCTGTTCTTTCTCGAGGACTGAGATCTCAACGCCCAGCTCGCCGAGGCGGCGTCTTTCCTTCTTTATCTGCTTTCTTCTTCCGGAGCGAAGGTCCCCGAGGAAGTCATCGAAACGGAGATAGCCCGAGTTATGCCAGTGGTACTGGTGGGTTAGCCTCGAGAGAAACCCGCAGTCAGAGAGCAGTTCCTGTTCCTCTTCGGTTACAAACAGAAAATGTATTGAAGAGAGGCTCTTAAGAGAACATGTCTCAATCAGTTTCTTTACGAGTTCCTGCGCGCATGTTTTGTAATCGTAGTCTTTGCGAACGATTATTCTCGAGCCGGTTGTCGGGGTAAACGGCACTCCCGCGACCGCCTTGGGATAATATCTCAGTCCTGCGTCCTGATAGGCCCGTGCCCACTGCCAATCGAATATGTACTCACCGTAAGAATCGGTTTTCAGATAGAACGTAACCGCCCCGACGAGCTTTTTCCCCTCGCGCAGCAGAAGATGACGCGGCTCCCATCCGGTGCCGGGACCCACGCATCCGGATTTCTCTAGAGCGAAAAGAAAATCAAACTCGAAAAAGGGGTTGTTATCGGGCTGGATGGAGTCGTATTCTTTTTTTTCGACCTCAGTTATGGAATGGCAAATCTGGAATGCAACCTGTTTTCTGGATAGCTTTTTTCGTGCTTTCATGCTTTGCAACCGGCAAGTGAAACCTCAGTCTGCTTCTAAACTGTGGTCTCCGGTTAGAAAACTACCTCATGGACTTGTTGTTGTCATACCGTGTGATTGTCTGTGATCGGGAACATGGAGATTTAACTGTACTACCTGATTTCAGCCGTTATGAGCTATAATGATAGCCTGTATGAGAGGGGGACATAATGAAAATAGCTATTAGTGAAGCGAAAGCGAAATTGTCTGCACTGGTAAATGCGGCCTTGGCGGGTGAACAGGTAATCCTTACGAAGCACGGCAGGCCCGTGGCTGAAATAAAAACCCTTGCTGCCAAAAAGAGCCCTGCCGAAAAACTGTCCGCGATCGGAAGGATAGTGGTAGAAGCCAGAAGCAAGCGTCTAAGCGGTGTTTCTGCGGCAAAAGCTGATAATTTTTTATACGACGACGATACCGGATTGCCTTCATGATCTCTGCTGATATATCTGCAATTATGTCCCTGTACATGTTCTGAGCTATGTTTTTTCCATGCTTGCAACCGGTGAACAAGGCCGATGTCGCTGAAAAATAGCATCAGTTTCTTTTATTTCTGTTGAAATGATCAGTCTTTCCTGCATATCTCATTCCTTCGCTGGCAAGGAACTTTTCCGAAACCTCGAGTGGAGTATAAAAAAGGGAAGAAAATACGGTCTTGTAGGTCCGAACGGCTCGGGTAAAACCACGCTGCTTGAGATCATAATGGGACTTATGGAATCGGAGAAGGGGCAGGCTTCCGTTCCCTCTGCGCTGACCGTGGGCTATCTGCCGCAGATAATGGATCTGGGCACGGGCGATCTTACGGTGCTCTCGGCGGCCCGCGCAGGCGATCGTGGCGAAGGTGGGGACGGTTCCGAAAAACCCGTCCACGAAGCCGAAAAAATCCTGTTTGGACTGGGTTTTACGGGAGAGCAGCTCTCACAGAAGGTTTCTTCTCTTTCGGGCGGCTGGAAGATGCGGGTTGAGCTTGCTAGGATACTTCTTCTGGAACCCCGGGTTCTTCTTCTCGATGAGCCGACCAACCATCTTGACATAAAAAGCATAGAGTGGCTCGAAGGGTACCTTGGAAACTACCGCGGAACCGTGGTCCTGGTATCTCACGACAAATACCTCCTTGACCGCATGGTTGACACGATAGCGGAGCTTGAAGGCGGGTTGATAAGGGAGTTTCGGGGCGATTATTCCTCTTACCTTGAGAGAAAAGAGCAGATTGCCGCGGTCGCCGAGGCGACTGCTAAAAACCAGGAGAGAAAACTCCGGGCGCAGCGCCGTTTCATAGAGCGGTTCAGGTACAAGGCCTCTAAGGCAAGACAGGTGCAGAGCAGGATAAAAATGCTTGAGAAAATGGAGCCCGAAGCCCCGTCTCCTGAGACCCGCAGAACCCTTGAGTTTGATTTTCCCGCCCCCGAGCGCGCGGGACGCGTGGTTTACGAGATAAGCGATTTCTCAAAGGAGTATGAAACTCCCGGCGGTACAAGGAATGTAGTTTTTCGAAACAGCCCCGCTCTTCGCGTGGAAAGGGGAGACAGGATAGCCGTTACCGGGAAAAACGGCGAAGGGAAAACCACTCTCTGCAAGATGGTTGCCGGTGAGGAGGGTTTCTCCGGCCAAAGCCGCCTCGGCCACAACGTAACCCTAGGCTACTACGCGCAGAACCAGGATGAGATGCTTAATCCCCAGAACACGGTTTACGAAGAGTTCATTGGGGCTTATCCTCTTTTCTCCCAGACCGAGGCAAGAACGCTTCTGGGCTCGTTTCTTTTCGGCGCTTCCGATATAACCAAGAAAGTATCAGTCCTCTCAGGTGGAGAGAAAAGCCGCCTCTCGCTTCTCAAGATTCTGGTTTCCCGCTCTAACTTTCTGGTTCTCGACGAGCCCACAAACCACCTTGACATGGCTTCGAGAGAGGTGCTTCGCCGTGCCCTCGAGGAGTACCTCGGCACCTTTCTGCTGATAAGCCACGACAGGTATTTCATTGACAGCCTCGTGAACAGGATATGGTCCGTGGAAGGGGGAGGGGTCGAGACCTTTATAGGCAATTACTCGGAGTTTCTCGAGAAAAAAGCCCGCGACTCCGATGATAAACAGATGCCCGCCGAGATGCAAAACGAGGAACCCAGGAAAAAAACTGTAAAAGCCCTTGAGGCGGAACGGCGTAACAGGCTTTACAGGGAGCTTCGCGAAAAGGGCATAGAGAACATGGAGAACTGGACGCTTCTTTCGAAAAAACAGATGGAAAATGCCCTTTTGGATCTTGAGAGCAGAATATCAGAATCCGAGACTGAAAAAGAGGAGATAGAAAGGTTTCTTGCGAACCCCGAAACTTCCCCTCAAGGCACTGACTGGGAAGAAAAAACAAGGCACCTCGGTGAACTTGAGGCGAAGCTCTCCGCTCTTTACGGCAGGTGGGATGAGGTGAGCGAGCATGTGCGCAAGAATTTCAGTTGAGAATAGTCCAGTTTCAGTCCTACGGGTTTTTCTTTATAATGATGAAACCCGCGATTTTCTGATTTAAGGGAACCTTGGATGAACGCAGCCGTAATAGCGATAGTCGTAATAGCTCTTTACCTGATCGGGTACAGGTATTACTCGAAGTTCATTTCCGAGAAAGTTTACGGAGTAAGAGACGGGGAGCCTACCCCTGCCCACCAGTTGCGAGACGGCGTGGACTACGTGCCCGCCGGCAGGCACATCCTCTTCGGCCATCATTTCGCATCCATAGCGGGTGCCGCGCCGATAATAGGGCCGGCCATAGCCGTGTTCTGGGGCTGGGTTCCGGCGATTATCTGGGTCGTGTTCGGAACGATTTTCATCGGGGCCGTTCATGATTTCGGCGCTCTGGTTATCTCTGCGAGAAACAGAGGAAGATCCGTCGGGGATCTTGCCGGAATATTCATAAGCCCGCGGGGAAGAACCCTTTTTCTTCTCATGGTCTGCTTTCTCGTCTTTTTCGTGATAGCCGTTTTCGCCTACGCAATCGCAGTTCTTTTCGTAAATTTTCCCGCGAGCGTTCTTCCCGTGAACTTCCAGATACTGGTGGCACTTGTTATCGGGTTTCTTTTCTACAGGAAGAAGGTTCCCATTCTCTGGCCATCAATAATCGCGCTTGCGCTTCTTTACTTCATGATCTGGGCGGGAACCAAATTCCCCCTGACAATTCCCGAGGTAATGGGAAGCCAGGTGGTGACGTGGGTAATCATTCTCATGGTCTACTCCTTCGTGGCCTCGGTCCTTCCCGTGTGGGTGCTTCTACAGCCCAGGGACTACATAAACGGAATCCATCTCTTCGTAGGTCTCGCGATACTTATAACGGGGATAATGGTGGCGCATCCCGAGATGCAGGCCCCGGCCTTTAACTTTGCCGCCGACGGACTCCCCGTGCTTCCGTTTCTTTTCATAACCGTTGCGTGCGGGGCGGTAAGCGGATTCCACGGTCTTGTCGCGAGCGGAACCACCTCAAAGCAGCTTGACAGAATGTCGCACTCAAGATTCGTGGGGTACGGGGGCATGCTGGGGGAGGGCACGCTTGCCATGATAGCGACTCTCGCGGTCGCGGCGGGAATAGAGCGTAGTGAATGGCTTAAGCACTATCATTCGTGGGAATCGGCATCAAGCGGCGGCATAGCGAATTTCGTCATGGGAACTTCGAGCTTTCTTACCTCAATCCATATCCCCGAGGTGCTGGGAACCACCCTTATAAGCGTGATAGTGATAAGTTTCGCGGCGACTTCCCTTGATACAGGGGCCAGGATACAGAGGATCGTTATAGGGGAACTCGGAGAGGCCTACGGAGTAAAGGCTCTTAAAAACAGGTATATCGGGGCGTTTTTCGCCATCGTGCCTCCGCTTGCTCTCGCGCTTTTCGCGCAGGTCCCTGGCAAGGGACCAGGCTCGGGAGGGTTTCTGCTCTGGCCTCTTTTCGGCGCTACAAACCAGCTGATAGCCGGAATCACGCTGCTTCTGATTACCCTTTACCTAAGAAGATCGAAAAAACCGTTTATCTATACGCTAGTGCCTATGGTTTTTCTGGTGGCCATGACTACCGCCTCCATATTTTTCAACCTTAAGTATTTTCTGCATAACACGCTTCTTTTCAGCCTCTCGGCGATAATGCTCGTTCTTGCCGTCTGGCTGATTCTTGAGGCCGTAGCCGTATCGAGAAAAACCTCCGGCGACAGCTGAGACTCTGTGTTACATCTCCTTTCTGTCCCGAAGCGCCTTGCCGAGCGTGAGTTCGTCTATGAACTCTATGTCTCCGCCGACGGGTATTCCGTAGGCTATTCTCGAGGTTTTGATCCCGAGGGGCTTTATGGTTCTTGAGAGGTAAACCGCGGTGGCTTCGCCTTCGACGTTCGTTCCGGTCGCGACTATTATTTCCCTTATATCCTCGCGTCCCGCCCTTGCTAAGAGTTCCTTTATACGAAGGTCTTCCGGGCCCACGCCTTCAAGGGGGGAGATTACCCCGTGGAGGACGTGGTATTTCCCCCGAAACTCCCCGCTTCTCTCTATAGCCAGCAGGTCAAGAGGTTCTTCAACGACGCAGAGGATCTGCGGATCTCTTGAGGGGTCCGAGCAGATCGCGCACGGGTCCTTTTCCGTGAAGTTAAAGCACGTGCTGCAGGTGCTGACGTCGGATTTGGTTCTGATTATTGCGTTTGAGAGACTGCGCGCGTAGCCTTCCGATGATCGAAATATGTGAAATGCAAGGCGTGTTGCGTTTTTCTCCCCGATTCCCGGAAGCTTGGAAAGTTCTTCTATTAGTCTTGAGATCGGCTCGGGAAGGCCGGTTCTTTGCATCTCAGATAAGCCCCGGCGGAAGTCCCATGCCGGCGGTGAAGCGGGAGACTTCGTCTTTCATAAGCTCTTGTCCCTTGTAAAGGGCTTCGTTTACGGCGGCGGTTACCAGGTCCTGGAGCATCTCAATGTCGGTTTCGCTTATTATTTCGGGCTCTATGGCTATTGATACTACCTCCCCCTTTGCTTTTGCGGTAACCGTGACCATTCCACCCCCGGAAGAAGCTTCCACGATTTTTTCCCCGGCCTCGTTCTGAAGGCGCTCCATCTGCTCCTTCATCTTCCCCATCTGCTTCATGATGTTTTTCATGTTTCCGCCTAATTTCATTTTTTCACCCCTGGCTTAAATTTTTTCTTTTTATCACGCTGGCGTCAAACTGCCGGATGGCGTAGTTAACTATCTCGTCTTCCGCGGGATCAGGCTTTCTCGAGGTTCTGCCGGTCCCGTTAATTCCCTCGTCGTTTATGGTATCGATATCGAGCCTTACTCTCTCAACGCCGAGCATTTCCCTTAGTATCTCCCTTAACTTGCTTGATTTCTTAAGCTCTTTTTCATGATTTATGCCGTTTTTAAGAAATTTTACGCTCACCCGGTTCCCGCTTACTTCAAGGAGGTGGGCTTGGGCAAGCTTTCTTGCTAAAAACTTGTCTTTGACCTGCACAAAATCGACGACCTCCTGCTTGGCGGGACCGCCGTCCGAGGTTTGCTCCCCGCCCGCAGACGCAGGTGTTTCCTTTGCCGGTTTTTCGTTTTTGCCCGCGTCCTTTTCAACGTGCTTACTTTCTTTCTCCGCGGGTTTGTCTTCCCGTTTCTCGGGACCGCGCGCCGCGGTTTTCCTCTGCCCTCCCGGGGAGCCCGGTGTTTTCTCCGTGCCGGGACCCTGCGGCGAGAGTTTCTCAAGCCTTTTCAGAATGTCGTCTATTTTTTCGACTTTTCCGACGGTGCTCATTTTTACAAGCGCAAGCTCAAGCACGATCTCCGGGTAAAAGGAACTGCGTATTCTCTCTCCTCCGTCGATAATTACGTTAAAAAGGAGCTCCACGGTCTCCGTGGATTCGTTTTTCACCAGTTCTGAAAGCTCGTCTTTTTCATCCGGGGAGAGGTCAGAAACAAAATCCTTGCCGCATATCTTAAGGTAGAGCAGGTTCCTGAACATGTAGATGATGTCCTGGGCCATTCTCCTCGGGCTTATCCCCTTCGACGCGGCGTTTCGCACAAGTTCCACGCATTTTGCCGGTTCCTTGGCGAAAACGGCTCTTAGGATGCTTCTAAGCGACTCGTTATCCGGTATGCCTAGCAGGTTTATCACGTCCTTGTGGATTATTCTGTCTTCAAAGGACACTGTCAGCTGGTCAAGCAGGCTCAGCGAATCCCTCATGCTTCCCTCAGATTCCCTTGCGATCAGGTAGAGGGTTTCCGTATCGATCTTTATCTTCTCCGCCTTTGTTATCTTTTCGAGAGATTCCTTTATTTTCTCGACGGGTATTTTTTTGAAGTCGTATCTCTGGCAGCGGGACATGATGGTCGGGGGAACCTTGTGGGCCTCCGTGGTTGCCAGTATGAAAATCGCGTGCTCCGGGGGCTCTTCCATTATTTTAAGAAGAGCGTTGAAGGCCGACTGGGAGAGCATGTGCACTTCGTCGATTATGTAGACTTTTTTTCTCGCGGAAGCCGGGGAGTATTTAACGCTCTCTATGATTTCGCGAACGTCGGCTACGCCCGTGTGCGACGCGGCATCGATTTCCTGCACGTCAAGCGATTTCCCCTCCGATATCCCCTCGCAGCTTGAGCACTGGTCGGTTGAGCAGGGGTATTTCCCCTCGTCTTTTTTCTCGCAGTTTATGGCCTTGGCGACGATTCTCGCCGTGGATGTCTTGCCCGTCCCTCTCGGGCCGGCGAAAAGCAGCGCGTGCGCTATCTTCCCTGACTCGATTGAGTTTCTGAGGGTGACGGCGGGGAATTCCTGACCTATCAGGTCTTCGAAAGTCTGGGGACGCCACTTGCGGGCGAGTACTCTATAAGCCATATTTTTTAAAAGGGAATTATGTATTTTAGTTGACACATCCATACACCGTTCTTGGCCGAACAGGCCCTACATCAGCCTGCTTCTCTCTCATCCTTCCGGCCATGCGGGTTACATTCCCGCCCGCAATCGTGAGTCCACGATGAAGGATATTTATCGCAGCGTTTACGTCCCTGTCCGCTTCATAACCACATGAACATCTGTGAACACGCACAGAGAGAGACTTCTTTACCGTTGCTCCGCAGTTTGAGCATTCCTGCGAGGTTCCCCCGGGGTCCACTTCCACCATCTTGCCGCCAGCACTCTCGGCCTTCTCGTCAAGCAGGGTAATGAACTTGCCCCAAGTCTGCTCCTGTATGCTCTTTGCCAGGTTTGTGTTGCGAAGCATGTTCTTTGTCTTTAGTTTCTCTACCGCTATAAAGTCGTACATCCTCGCTATCTCTGCAGTCAGTCTGTGGAGATAGTCTCTTTCCTTGTCCGATACTCTCTGCCATTCCTTTGCAAGCAGGGATACGGCTTTACGCCAGTTGTTGCTTCCCTTCACCTTGCGGGACACGGACCTCTGCAAGCGTATGATCTTCTTTCTGTCTATCTCCCGCTTCTCCACGGTCT
>MKWU01000986.1_pt1 | contig 52306 bp, 44 predicted proteins | sample 809101 | NCBI WGS metagenome assembly MKWU01 (sample SAMN05860141, study PRJNA318959) | sponge metagenome | host: Aplysina aerophoba | place: Slovenia: Piran, Adriatic Sea, Gulf of Piran | collected 2013-05-07 | reverse complement strand
CGAATCGATCCCCGGATCATTTGCGGTCCGAGGCGGCGCTAGCCGCGCCACTGGCACTCGCCAACACTTGCCGACGAAATTAGGCAGCAGCTCCATTCAACTCGGCAGCGGCCGGTCGCGGTTATCGGAAGGCTGGAACCTGAAGCGAGGGACAAGAAAGCAATGGTAGGAACTATCGCGGAGCAAATTGTTGAAGAAGGCTCTGAGCAACCACGTTAAATGAAGCAATTGGCGGTTCCCCCGTTCACGGTTTTTTAGGGAACCCCGGCACGATTGCGCAGTCCGCGCGGCGCGCGCTCCGGACAACCGTTCACAGAGGCATCCAGGGCGTCGGCGGCAGTCGGACAACACGGATATTCACCGCTCGACCGAACGCTTACCCGGCCGCAGCTGAGAAAAGCGATTTAATGTCACGCCGGTTCACTCGAATGCGAGCTCGCGACCAAGGTCGCGAGAATTTCCTTTACCTTCGCATCTAACTCGGCGAGTGCCCGGGACGGCCGCTTCGCAAGGCGTGCAGCCGTCCCAATTATTCTGTTCCCTAAGCGTGCAATTCCTGAGCCATTCTCGTACCGTCGACCGCCCTATCCGTACTTGGTCCCGGCACCGCGCTGGAATCCTCGTGCAGGGATTTGATTATCCCGTAAATCATTAAAAGTAGAATGACGCTGATCGGCAAAGCGGCGGCGATTGAAGCCGTCTGCAATGCGCCCAGCCCTCCCGCGACTAGCAAGACCGCCGCGACGACGCCCTCGCCGATGCCCCAGACAATGCGAAAACGCTGCGGCGGATTGTCGTCGCCCATGCTTAGCATCGTCGTAATAACCAAGGTGCCTGAATCGGAGGACGTGATAAACCATGTGGCAAGAAGGATCGTGGCAAGAGCCGCCATGCACCAATTGAGCCAATCCAATGCCGTGACTTTGGAAATCGTACCGTAAAGCGCGGAGGGCAGATCCCAGTTGCGCACAAGTTCCGCAATTCCGGCTGTTCCCACGCCGCCTTCTGCCATGAGTTCGAGGTACATCGCCGAACCGCCGAAAATGCAAAGCCAGAAGAATGCGATCGTCGTCGGTACGAACATAACGCCAACCATGAATTCGCGAATAGTCCGGCCTCGGCTAATGCGGGCGATGAACATGCCTACGAACGGCGCCCAGGAAATCCACCAGCCCCAGTAAAAGATGGTCCATCCGCCCTGCCACGCAGCTGCGCCGTCATTGTTGAAGGTCTGGAAGCCCATCGGAATGAAGTTCCACAGATAGTCGCCAGCCGTCGTTATGAAAAATCCCATTAGCCACTTGGACGGTCCGCCAAACAGGAAAAAGGCGATAAGCACGATGCTTAGCCAGATATTCCATTCCGAAATTATGCGGATGCCGTTGCCGACGCCCGAAACGGCGGACAGCGTGGCGACTGCCGAAATGATCGCGATCAATATGATCTGGGTTACGATTCCGGGGTCGATGCCGAAGAGATGGTTAAGACCGGCCGCCATCTGCGATACGCCAAGGCCGAGCGAGGTTGCGACACCGAAAACCGTGCCGAAAACTGCCAGAAGATCGACGGCGTGGCCGATTGGGCCGTAGATCCGTTCGCCAATAATCGGGTGGAGGGAAGACCGCAGCGTAAGCGGCAATTTCTTCCTGAATCCGAAATAAGCAAGACATAGTCCAACGACCACGTAGACAGCCCAGGCATGGAAACCCCAGTGGAAGTAGGTTACCCGCATGGCCAAAACCGCCCTCTGCTCGTCCATCGCGGTCACGCCCTCCAGGTCCGCGAACGGGTTGTTCGGATATCCCCAGGGAGCGGTGTTGTCGAAATAGAACATTGGCTCGGCAATGCCGAAGAATAGCAATCCGATGCCGACGCCCGCCGAGAACAGCATTGCGAACCACGAGAAATTCTTGAATTCCGGCCTGCTGTCATCGTCGCCGAGCCGAATTTTGCCGAACTTGCTAAACATCAAGTACGTGCAGGCTACCAGCGCGATGACAAACGCCGAAACATAGTACCAGTTTAACGCCGATTCTATCCAACCTCGAACCGCTGAATAAATGCCGTTGGCAAATTCAACGTTCAATGCGGTAAAAACGACGAAGACAACGACAAGTACTTTCGCTGCAATCCCCATCCCGCTGTGCAGGCCTTTAAAAATGCCAGTGGTTGCCACCAAATCTGAGCTATTGGCCATCGGTTCCTCCAATTCCAGTGTTTTCCGCGGCCAACGACAGCTTCTCTCCAGTGCCATTGGTATTTGCCGCGGTTAAAGTCTTGCATAGGTGACATGCCATTACAACAACGGATCCAAAAGAATCCCCGGCGTTTTCCTGCCGCTATCGCCCTTGTTTCGGGATTATGCGGCTAATATCCGACTTTCCTGGCGGCGTTGGACCGGACGCCGGCGGCGCCAAAATCGCTGTTTTCAATGAATGGAATGCGGCGGCCTATCGATTTTCCAACTGCTTCCACAACGCGTTATCGCCAAGCGTTTCAACGAATGCGGCGTGTCTTTCCGCCTCTTTCTCGGTCAGCCTCGGCTCAAGCGGCTTTCGCCGCGGCCCGGGCTTCCAGCCGTCGTCCGAATTTCGCGACTTCGGGGTCTCGCCTTCCGGCCAGAGATCGAAAACCGGCTTGTCGAGCCCGAGCAATTTGAGATAAACATCGGCCAGCAGTTCCGCGTCCAGCAGCGCACCGTGCAAAGTCCTGTTCGAATCGTCTATTCTGAAGTGCCTGCAGAGAGCGTCGAGACTATGGCTCCTAAGCCTGGGCTGAAATTTCCGCGACAAGCTCAACGTGTCGATAACGCGCTCGTTTGAAATCTCCTCCCGGCCAGCCCGCCCCAGCTCCGCATTTAAAAATCCCAGATCGAATTCCGCATTGTGCATTATGATCGGAGAGTTTTCGATAAAGCTTAGGAATTCGCCGGCGATTTCGAAAAACTCCGGCTTGTCGGCCAATTTCTCGTAGCTGATGCCGTGTACTTCAACGGCTCCGGCGGAAACGCTCCTGCGCGGATTAAGGTAAGTGTGGTATTGTCGGCCCGTCTTTTCATAATCGATCAGTTCGATTATGCCGATTTCGATCAGCCTGTGATCATCCTGAAGCCGCAGCCCGGTCGTTTCCGTATCTAGAACCAGCTCGCGCATGAAGGCCTCCGTTTCGGACGGCGACGATAGTCGAAAGCCCGCAATTCAATCATATTTTCTGCTATGGAGAAGTTGCTCGATCAGCGATCTTACCGATGAACTCGCTTCTTCGAGCGTCGTTGTTTCGATGACGTAGTCCGCCCTTGCCTTTTTTTCGGAATCGGGCATTTGCCGAGTTAAAATTCGATCAAGCCGCCGGTCGGTCATATGCTCCCTTTCCAGGACTCTTCGCCGCTGGACGCTTTCAGGAGCCGTAACGACAAGAACGGCATCGACGGAATTCTCCGCTTGAACTTCGAAAAGAAGCGGAATGTCGACAACAACCAGTCTTTCCTTTCGCGCTTTCGCTTTGGCCAGGAATTGTTCGCGATCTCTTTCTATGATCGGGTGCACTATGGATTCCAAGTCTTCGAGCCGACTTGGATCGCTGTCCAGATATTCTCGGAGCGCACTCCTATCTATACCTAGATCTGCGTAGTCGATTACCGAAGGACACCATTCCTTGATTTTTTCGATAGCGGATCCCCCGGGCGAATACGCTTCGGAAACGGCTTTATCGGCATCCCATACCGGAATCCCCTCCGCTCGGAACATTTCGGCCGTAGTTGTTTTGCCCATGCCGATAGAACCGGTTATGCCGAGCACTATTGTCGCGTTCGTCATTTCCTCAGAAGATTCCTGCGCAGCTCGCCATCGACCTCCGGAAGAATTCCGAACCAGATTTCGAATGCCGCCGCCGCCTGGTGCATGAGCATGCCCAGCCCATCCACCGCGCGGCATCCTCGTTTGGCGGCGTCCCTAAGGAATTTCGTATGGATTGGCGTATAGACTAAATCGTTTACAATCGCATCTCTCCGCAAGTTTTCGACCTTGAGCTCCAGGTCCGGGTATCCGCGCATTCCGCGGGACGTTGCGTTGATGATCGTAAGCGCCTCCGAAAGGATTGAATCCAGCTCGATCCAATCGTACACGACCACCTTCGCGCCGAACTCCTTCCTCAGGAATTCCGCTCTGTCCTTGGTTCGGTTGACGAGCATGACTTCCATGGCGCCTTCCTCCAGCAAAGCGTGGATTATGGCTCGCGACGCTCCACCCGCGCCAATGACGAGCGCAGGACCGGCGGATGCCTTCCAGGACGGCACGCAATGCTTGATATTCTGGGCGAATCCGTAACCGTCCGTGTTGTCGGCGAAAATCGCGCCGTCCGAACTGAATTTCAATGTATTGGTCGCGCCGATCAGTGCAGATCGGTCCGACACGCCGTGACAGTATTCAAGCGCCGATTCCTTGTGCGGTATTGTAACATTGGCGCCGCGAAACCCCATTTTCGGCAGGGTGTTTATGACTTCCGGAAAATCCAAGCGCGATACTTCCAGCGGCACATAGTATGCATTTACACTGTATTTCTCTATCCAGTAGTTGTGCAGCAGCGGCGATTTGCTGTGCCTCACTGGAAATCCCAGAACTCCGGCAAGAATGCTCATATCCCCTGATCCCCGAATTGTCCGCGATCGCACAGGAAATTCAAAATCTCTAAAAGCGGAATTCCGAGGACCGCGAACCAGTCTCCCTTGATAGACGAAAATAGCCTAACGCCTTCTTCCTCTACTTTATAGCAGCCAACGCTGTCCAATATCCCTTCGCCCTGCCTAGCCAGATAGGATTCCAGGTGCCCGTCGGAAAATTTTCTCATATGCAGATTTGCCGATGACACGTGCCGCCATACCGGTGTTGCGCCTTCGAAGGCCACGGCCGCCGAATGCAGCCAATGGGAAGTTCCTTGCAACGATTTCAATGTCGAAAGCGCTTCTTCCATCGAACGCGATTTCCGAACAACCTTGCCGTCGAGATCAAGTACCTGATCGCATCCGAAGGTAAGAGCCGCCGGATGCTTTTGCCCGATTCGTCTTGCCTTCATCTCGGCTAGCGCCGCCGCAATGCTTCTAGGCGTTTCGGCTTCGGAAACTAGAGAATCCACGAACGAGTCCTCGTCGATGCGAGGCGCTTGCCATTCGAAGCTCAACCCGGCTCTGGCTAGAAGCTTCCGCCGCGTTTCCGAACCCGATGCGAGTACCAAATGCAGCGGCCCGGCATCTTCTCCCAGCGATTCTAGCGGCGGCGTCTCAATGCTCATTGCCTCTTTTCCATGAGGTTTCGTTTGCAACTAATTGCCAAAAATAACAACATGAAGAAAAACTAAAGAAAAATTATCTATATATAGAAAATAATCAATAGAATAAAAGGCAACCGGTACGCTTCGTCAGCCTATTCAACGCAGGCTCGATCCGATTCCGATCTCTCCCGAAAAGTTATTACGTCCTATGACTTTCTCTATGAAATCCGATGTATAAATTGTCAATGAATTCTTAGCAGACGGACTGGTGCCTCTCGATTGCTCGATTTATCCGCAATTTGCCAACAAAATTCACAATTTTGTCCAATGTTAAGAAAAATTTCCAAATGCGTGTTAATTAATTTCAGCCTGGAATTTTAACCGCTGATTATCAACGACTTACCGCTATTTGCTTCCGTGAATATTTCTGTGGCTAAACTTGTTAATTGCACATTTCCACAGCACCTAGTACAAAAGAAAATATTTCATATTAATTTATTTTAATATGATAATCCGACTTTGGGAAAATCATGGCCGAAGCGTATCCCTGGTTAAAAGCCATTCACATATTGTTTGTAATCGCTTGGATGGCGGGCCTGTTGTATCTTCCTAGGCTGTTTGCCTATCATGTCGATAGTTCGGGAACGGGCAGCGACACCGATCAATTGTTCCAGTTGATGGAGCGAAGATTGCTTAGGATCATAATGGGACCGGCAATGATCGGCACCTGGGTTGTCGGATTCTCCCTTTTGACCATTCCAGGCATTGTCGATTGGGGATCCTATTGGCTTTGGATCAAGCTCGCGGCAGTCGCCGCGATGACATGGTTCCATGTCTGGCTGTCAATGAAACGCAAGGAGCTTGCAAGCGGGAAGCGCAGGACGACGGCGCGACATTTTCGTAGAATGAACGAGATTCCGACTCTCCTAGTCGTGGTAATTGTCGTTATGGTGGTCGTAAAGCCTTTTTGAACGCAAGGAGCGCTCGAACGCAGCGATAGGGCGAGCGAGCGGTTTTGCCGCATTTCTCCCGCAGCGGCGCGATTTCGAATTTTGTTATTGACATCGTCGAAATATCGGCATAGGCGGCAACTGTCCCGTCGTTCGACGCTTGGGCATAAATCCCCTAACTTATTTGGAAACAGAACCTCCCGCGGGCCGACGATTCAGGAATAGCCACGATGCAGCAAAGAATTTCCCTTTCCGACCTTAAAGCCAAAACGCCGGCCTCTCTTCTCAGCATGGCGGAATCCCTGGAAATAGAAAACGCCTCGACTATGAGAAAGGGCGACATGATGTTCGCGGTTCTCAAGGCTAGAGCGGAAGACGGCTGGGAAATCTCCGGAAACGGCGTTTTGGAGGTAATGCAGGACGGTTTCGGATTTCTTCGTTCGCCTGAAGCTAATTATCTGCCGGGGCCGGACGATATCTACGTTAGCCCCGACATGATCAAGAAATTCGGATTGCGAACCGGAGTGACGGTCGATGGCACTATTCGGGCTCCTAGCGAGCACGAAAACTATTTCGGCATCGTCAAGGTTACGGCGATCAATTACAGCGATCCGGAAGCTTCGCGGCAGCGGGTTCACTTCGATGATTTGACGCCGCTGTTTCCCGACGAGCGGCTTCGAATGGAAATTCCGAATTCAACGAGAAAGGACCGGTCCGCGCGAATTATCGATTTGGTCGCGCCGCTCGGCAAGGGGCAGCGAGCTTTGATCGTCGCCCCGCCGAGAACGGGGAAAACGGTTCTGCTCCAGAATATAGCGCACTCGATCGAAGCGAACCATCCGGAATGCTACCTGATAGTTCTTCTTATCGATGAACGGCCGGAAGAAGTAACGGACATGCAGCGGAGCGTCAAAGGCGAGGTTATCTCCTCGACATTCGATGAACCGGCAACGAGGCATGTCGCCGTGTCGGAGATGGTTATCGAGAAAGCCAAGCGACTCGTCGAGCATAAGCGCGATGTCGTCATTCTCCTGGACTCCATCACGCGGCTAGGCCGTGCATTCAATACGGTCGTTCCCTCGTCCGGCAAGGTGCTTACGGGCGGCGTCGATGCGAATGCGCTCCAAAGGCCGAAGAGATTTTTCGGCGCGGCCAGAAATATCGAGGAAGGCGGCTCCCTTACCATTATCGCTTCGGCCCTGATCGATACGGGAAGCCGGATGGACGAGGTGATTTTCGAAGAATTCAAGGGAACCGGAAACTCGGAGATCGTTCTAGACCGAAAAGTTTCGGACAAGCGCGTCTTTCCGTCGATGGACATTCTCCGGTCCGGAACTCGGAAAGAGAACTTGCTGGTCGACAAGAGCGATCTTCAGAAGATGTTCGTGCTGCGCAGAATACTCAATCCCATGGGAACGACCGAAGCAATAGAGTTCCTCCTGTCCAAATTAAGAAATACCCAATCGAACAAGGACTTCTTCAATTCGATGAATTCCTGACGAATTTCGCGGCTCGAAATTTGGTTCAGGACTGAAATATCCGCTTGGATTTTTCCGAATGTTTTTCTTTTTTCGCATGGAAGCTATCCGCGACTAGGGTTGTCGGCCGTAATCGCCGCTAGCGAATTCAATGAATGCGCGATCGGGATTGCCGATGGACACCATTTTCGCAGTTTCAACCGCTTCGGGAAAGTCGGGAATCGCAGTTGTTCGCGTTTCCGGGCCTAGTTCCCACGCGCTGGCTAGGGAATTGGCCGGAAGTCTTCCGCCGGCGCGCAAGCTGGGCTTGCGCCGCCTAGTCGATAGGAACGGCGAATTCATAGACAAGGCCCTGGTCGCCTGCTTTCCGGAAGGCTCCAGCTTCACCGGGGAAGCTATGGCCGAGTTTCATCTTCACGGAAGCCGCGAAATCGTGAAGACGGTACTCGAAGAGCTAGGCGGATCGCAATTCTCCCGCATGGCGCTTCCCGGAGAATTTACCCGGCGGGCGGTTCAGAACGGGCGCCTCGACCTGGCGCAGGCCGAGGGTCTCGGCGACCTCATTCAAGCCGAGACGAAAGCGCAGCTGCGGCAGGCCGCGCGGGCTCTGGAAGGCGCCCTGGGAGCGCGCGTCGAGAATTGGCGCAGCGGCCTGATCCGCTGCGCCGCGCTGCTGGAAGCATCCATCGATTTCGCGGACGAGGAAATTCCGGCGGATGTATTTCCGGAGGTTTCGGCAAGGCTTGACGATCTAATCGGGGAATTGAAATACGAATCCGAGGGAGTTTCGGCCGCCGAGCGCATACGGGAGGGTTTCGAGGTGGCGATCGTCGGCCCTCCGAATACCGGCAAGTCGACGCTGCTGAATTTCCTGGCCGGCCGCGAAGCGGCAATTACATCGGAGTTCGCGGGCACGACCAGAGACATTATTGAAGTTCGCATGGAAGTCGGCGGCTTCCCGGTCACGCTGCTCGATACCGCCGGGATGAGAGAAACTTCGGACCCGGTGGAGGGGATGGGAGTTGAACGAGCCAGAAACCGCGCGCTGGCCGCCGACTTGCGGGTTTTTCTGAACGACGGCGAGTCCGCGGAAGCGAAAATGGTCGAATTTCGCGAGGGCGACATCGAATTGCGATGCAAATCCGACCTTCGGCCTAATTGTTCGGAAGACGGAATTTCCGGCAGAACCGGAGCGGGCGTGGAAAATCTTGTTCGCAGGCTTGCGGACGAATTCGAAAGCAGGTCGGCAGGCGTTGCGAGCGCAACTCGAATTCGCCATCGAATAGCGATAGAAAAGGCGTTGGAATCCCTATATAGAACAAGGAATGAAATCGCGAACGCGGATGAACGGGTCGAATTCGCCGCGGATGAATTGAGAAGCGCCGTTCGCTCGCTGGATTCGCTGACGGGTCGAATAGATACGGAGCACTTGCTGGATGAGATATTCTCCAGTTTTTGCCTGGGAAAATAGGAAATGTTTCACGTGAAACATCGCGAATTCGATGTAGCGGTCGTGGGCGGCGGCCATGCGGGGGCGGAGGCGGCGCTGGCTTCCGCGCGCGCAGGCGCGAAAACCGCCCTTGTGACTCTTGAATTCGACGGCATCGGCGCATTGTCCTGCAATCCCGCGATAGGCGGGCTCGGAAAGGGCCACCTAGTACGCGAAATCGATGCCATGGGCGGCGCAATGGCTAGGGTTGCCGATAAATCGGGCATCCAGTTTCGCTTGCTGAACAGGCGCAAGGGACCGGCCGTTCAAGGTCCCAGGGCGCAGATGGACAGGCGACTTTACAAAAGGAACATGCAGTCGGAAGTTTCTCGGCAGGGGAACTTGACCGTCCTTGTCGGCGAGGTCGCGGATTTTACGATGTCCGGCGGCGCCGTTTCCGGAATTGTGCTGGCGGACGGCGCAAGAATCGATGTTGGCGCGGTTGTTCTGACAACCGGAACGTTCCTGAGAGGCGTAATTAGGATCGGGGAAAAATCTCGCGCCGCCGGACGAATGGGAAACGGCTCGAGCATCCGATTGGCTGAAAGGATGGAGGCGTTCGGTCTTCCTCTAGGGCGCCTCAAGACCGGTACGCCGCCCAGACTCGACGGACGGACTATCGATTGGGACGCTGTGGAAGCGCAGCAGGGCGACCGATGCCCCGAAATGTTTTCGTTCATGTCCGATGGACCGATCTGTCGTCAGATCAATTGCGGAATTACTCACACCAACGCGAATACGCGCGGCATCGTAGAAAAGGATTTGCACCTTTCGGCAATGTATGGCGGCTATGTCGAAAGCGTCGGTCCGCGATACTGCCCGTCTATCGAAGACAAGGTGGTTCGGTTTCCGGACAAGGCCTCTCACCAGATATTCCTGGAGCCGGAGGGGCTTGACGACGACACCGTGTACCCCAACGGGATATCCACGTCCCTGCCCGAGGAATCGCAAGTCGACATGGTCAGATCTATTCGGGGCCTTGAGCATGCGGCGATACTGCAGCCGGGATACGCTGTCGAATACGATTACGTCGACCCGCGCGCCCTGCGTTCGACGCTGGAATTGAAAACGGCATCCGGCCTGTACCTGGCGGGCCAGCTCAATGGCACCACGGGGTACGAGGAAGCGGCGGCGCAGGGGCTTGCGGCCGGGCTGAACGCGGCCCTTTCCGTCCTTGGACGAGATCCGGTTACATTCGCGAGGTCGGAATCCTATATCGGCGTTATGATCGACGACTTGGTGACGCGCGGCGTAACGGAGCCTTACAGGATGTTTACGTCCCGCGCGGAGTTTCGGCTGTCGCTCCGGGCGGACAATGCGGACCAAAGACTGACTCCGCAGGCGCTAAAACTAGGTATCGTCGACGGCGCCAGGGCTAGCATGTTCCGGGAGAAAATGCGCAGAATCGAAGAGGGCAGAAGAATTCTAGGCGGCCTCTCGCTTACGCCGCCCGAAGCCGCTAAATTCGGAATTTCAGTCAGCCAGGACGGCGTGAGAAGAAGCGGTTCGGACCTTCTGGCATTTTCCGGCATCGACATGGCGAAGCTGGCGACGATCTGGGGAGAACTTGCCGAATTCGACGAAAGCACCGCCCGCCAGCTTGAGCGCGATGCAACCTACGCCAGCTATGTCGAGCGGCAGAATCGGGATGTCGAGGCCATGAAGCGCGACGAGAATACGCGAATCCCGGTGGATTTCGACTATGCGGCCGTGAGCGGATTATCCAATGAGCTCCGCGGCAAGCTGACGGCGACCCGGCCGGAGAATCTGAGCCAGGCGGGCCGTATCGAAGGAATGACGCCGGCTGCGCTTGCGCTCGTGCTTGCCGGAGTGAAGCAGCTGCAGAACCGCAAAGCCGCATGATGGACGATGAAGAAACGGGCGACTTGACAGATTTTGGGGCCAATGTTTCACGTGAAACATTTTACCGGCTAAAGCGTTTCGAGGACCTGCTGATCAAGTGGAATCCCTACGCGAGCCTCGTGTCCAGAAAATCGGTTTCCGACCGCAGGGACAGGCATTTCAGGGATTCCGCGCAGCTGTACAGATTTTGGCCGCCAAGTTGCGGCAATTGGCTGGATTTGGGTTCGGGAGGAGGGTTTCCCGCATTGGTGCTGGCTTGCCAGGGACTGGATAGTCATCCTGAGACGGGCTTTACGCTAGTCGAGCCGAATGCAAAAAAATGCGCGTTCCTTAAAACGGTTGCCCGCGAGCTCGGGTTGAACGCGCGAATTGAAACCGTAAGAGCGGAGTCGCTCGAGCCGCAGAATGCGGATGTCGTTTCGGCAAGGGCATTGGCTCCTCTCGAGGACCTGCTCGGATACGCCGAACGGCACTTGGCGCCGGACGGGTTGTGCATCTTCCCGAAAGGCGAGGGATATGAGCGGGAAATCGACGCGGCTTTGCAAAACTGGAAATTTGATTTGGATATTGTCCGGAGCGAGACGAAAAACGGCGCCGCTATTCTACTAGCCAGGAACATCCGGCGTGTTTGATCTTCGGAAAGGGAAGAAATTTCCTGAAATCGTGGCTATCGCAAACCAGAAAGGCGGCGTCGGCAAGACGACATCGGCGATTAATCTCGGCGCGGCGCTCGCTCAAGCGGGCAAGCGCGTGCTTATCATCGACATGGATCCGCAAGGAAACGCATCCACGGGATTGGGAGTCGATGCGGACAGGCGGCGAAGCTCGACACGAGAAATCCTTTCGGGAGATGCCGAAATCGGGTCGTCCGCAGTGAAAACGCCGATGCCGGGCCTGTTTCTAATTCCTTCAACGACCGAGCTGCATTCCGCCGACATGGCCATGGCAAGGGAAAAGGACAGGGTCTACTTTCTGAAGAAAGCCTTCAAAAAGGACGGTGCCGGCTTGCGCGATTTCGATTTCGCATTCGTTGATTGCCCGCCATCGTTAAACCTCCTGACCGTCAATGCGCTTGCCGCCGCGGATTCTCTGCTTGCGCCTCTGCAATCCGAGTTTTTCGCGCTTGAAGGCCTGTCCCAGCTTATCCTCACGATGCGGGAAATCAGAAGCTCCGTAAACCCGCTGCTGAAGTTGGAAGGTGTCGTGCTAACCATGTATGATGCCCGCAACAATCTGTCCCGCATGGTCGAAAGCGATGCCCGCAATACGCTCAAGCACTTGGTGTACCAGACCGTCATTCCGAGAAACGTAACGCTTAGCGAGGCGCCTTCGTACGGCCAGCCGGTCGTAGTTTACGACAAGAGATCTCGTGGCGCGCTCGCGTATCGCAGCCTGGCTTCGGAATTTCTGAAAAGACGCGAACAAAAAAAGAACAATAGTTGAGGAAAAAGAGAATGGCATCGAGAAAAAATAGCTTGGGAAGGGGCTTGTCGACCTTGATCGGAGATTTGGGACTAGGCCAGGAATACGAAAACGATTCTGAGTCCCGGGTGTCTCGCACAGGCTACCAATTGATTCCAATTGAACTTCTATATCCGAATCCTGACCAGCCGCGACGGGATTTTCCGAAAGAGTCGCTTTCGGAATTAGCGAATTCCTTAAAGGAATCCGGCGTAATTCAACCGCTTATCGCGAGGCCGAGAGAATCGGAACAAGGCGCATTTCAAATTGTTGCCGGCGAACGCAGGTGGAGAGCTGCGCAAATCGCTCAGATCCACGAAGTTCCGGCTATTGTCAGGGAATTAACCGATTCGGAAGCGCTTCAGGTCGCGCTGGTCGAGAACATTCAGCGTTCAGAACTGAATCCTATTGAAGAGGCGCGGGCTTACCGGACCCTGATGGACAAATTCGGCCAGACACAGGAAAAGTTGTCTAGGAGCCTGGGCAAATCCCGCAGCCAGATTTCAAATTTCGTGCGGCTTCTTTCGCTCCCCGACGAAGTTCAGCGTCAATTGGAGGCGGGTAGCTTGACAATCGGACATGCGAGGGCGCTAGTTCCGGCGCAAGACCCGGCCGCATTGTCTCGCGAGATAATTTCTAGAGGCTTGTCGGTAAGGCAATCCGAGAACTTGGCGAAAAAAGTCGCCGCGGAAAAAGCCGACAAGCCGAATCCCGCAACGAAGCAGCCGGATGCCGACACGCAAATTGTCGAGAGGGAATTATCGCTCTGCCTCGGCACGAAAGTCAGCATATCAACCTTCAGGGGCACCCAGAAGGGAAAGCTTGAAATCGCCTACAATTCATTGGAACACTTGGACAAGCTGCGCAAATTGATCGTTGCCGCCCACATGTCGCAGGCATCCTAGTACTGTCTCAAATTTGAAACAAAGGATACGGTGCCCTTTCAAGGCTTGCGTTTTCCGAAGCCCATAGTATGCTGCCGACAACAACAAAAACAACCGGGCGGACGGGAATTCTGGAGGCTTGAGCAGGGCTCCGACGATTCGATATTCTTCACGAAACGATTCCGGCCGACCGGATACGGAGGGAATGCAGGCCATGGAGATCGTTTGCGGGAAGAAGTATCGCGAGTAGCTGGAGAGGCGAAGAGCGCGCCGAGCTGAAATCGGTAGTTGACGGACAGGGATCGAAGGAGCGCCGCCGCTGCGTCCTAGACGACCTCGAAGCCGCCCTGGGAAGAACCGCAAGCCGCGCACGCTGGACGGCGAGAGCGAAGCAAAGCTGACGATGCTGGCCCGCTCTGCGCCGCCGGAGGGATGCGCCCGCCGGACGCTGAACCTGCTCGGCGAGCGCCTGGTGGAGTTGGAGGTGGTGGACAGCATCTCGTACGAGACGGTCCGCCAGACTTTAAAATAATCAGCATCAAGCCGTGGCTGAAGGACTGCTGGTGCATTCCGCCGAAGGAGAACGAGGACTTCGCCTTCGCGATGGAGGACGTGCTCAAGGTCTACCACCGCGACTTCGACGACGGTACCGTTCTGGTTTGCACGGACGAGTCGAGCAAGCAGCTGACCAGGGAGACCCGGGCGCCGCTGCCGACAAGCCCCGGCCAGCCGGCCATTTACGATTTCGAATACGAGCGCAACGGCACGGCGAACCTGTTCATGGTGCTCGCTCCGCATGCGGGATGGCGCGGAGTCGAGGTGACGGGCCGCCGCGCGAAACTCGATTTCGCGCATCTTCTCCGGAACATGGCGGATGCCCATGTCCCGGGCAAGAAGATCGCGCTGGTGATGGACAACCTGAACACGCGCAAGCTGTCCGGCCTCTACAAGGGCTTCCCCGCCAACGAGGCCTCGCGCCTCCCGGACCGCTTCGAAGTTCGCCACACGCCCAAGCACGGAAGCTGGCTCAACATGGCGGAGATCGAGATCGGCGTTCTGTCCAGGCAGTGCCTGGCCCGGCGCATCCCGGACCACGAGACGCTCGAGCGCGAGACCTCCGCTTGGCAGGCGCGGCGCAGCACCGTGGCGACGCTTGTCGATTGGCGGTTCAGGACAGAGGACGCTCGGCTAAATCTGAAGTCGCTTTACCCAACAATTTCATGTTGAAAGAGTACTAGTATTTCGCTAACTATATCGGTTCACGTTTTTCTCGAAGCATGTCTTCAAAGTCTTCCTCGCGAATAGACTTAGCAGCCAAGAGTTTTTGTTCGCTGTTTTCCAGCGTAAGCACTTCCCAATGACCCCGCTCGAGCGCAAATTCGCCATTAGTTTGACGAACAAGCTCCGGAACCATCCAGATCACATCGCCATCACTGAAATCTTGCCTAGGGTCCGGTGACGGGCCGCCGATCGCCTCGAAAAAAGGACGGTCAACAGCGACGGCAATCTTCGATCCCCAGCGTCTTAGTGTTGGAACCTTGATTTGCAATTGCGGCATCAGCCTCTTAGCACTTACCGACCCGCCGTGAACTGTTCCCCGCGAACTGCCCGTCACAGAAGCAATCTCGTTCATTGCCGCGCCACATGTGTAATGGCAGTGCAATATCTCTGCTAAAGTCTCCATGTCGGTGCTCTTAAAAGTTCGGAACTTCTCTCCCGCTCTGAAAATTCGAAAGAGGAATTTGGACGAGCCGGGCAGCGACCGGAACCCTCAAGGGGCAGCCGCTCGAACCGGCGGTTCCGGGATCTGCGAGGAGGATTTGCGTCGGAAAATGCTCAATTCACCCGTGATCGAAATTTTGTTCGAATTTAGTCGGAATTAGCAGACATTTTTCCAGAGTTGGCAAGTTCGGCCGGATTTTGAGGAATTTGAAATTCCGCCCGCGGCCATCATTGGGCCGCCCGGAAGATCTGTTGCTCGTTATTGTTGTGGACAGTATACGGGAGATCGGCCAATTTGAAACCTCGCACCTGGTGCAAGTGACCACTACTTCAATTCAACGGTGGCGGGGTACTAGGTTGCGCTACTGCATTTGAGTTGCTTAAACGTTGAAGGGCGCATAATATGGTGACAGGCATAACTCGTTTCGACATGGCTGACGATGCGGCCGGTGGCACTCGGCGCCCGTTTTCCAGGGCGGTGCGTGCGGGCGATTTCGTCTTTGTTTCCGGCCAGGTTCCGGCAGTGGATGGCGAAATCATCGTTGGCGGCATCGTTGAGAAGGCCGAACGCCACTTCCGCGATCACCCACCCGCTCGCTCCACGGTCCAGTCCGCGCTCATGGTCGACGCGAAAGTTGGATTGGACGTGATCGGGTACAAGCCCGAATAGACGACCAATGACGGGCGACAAGGCCATGACCAAGATCATCGACGTCATATCCCAGATGCGAAAGCTGGACGGCAAGTTTCCGAAGCGTGAACAGCGGGTGGCGGATTTCGTGCTCTCCAATCTGGAGCGCGCAACCCGCCTCACGCAGAACGAAATCGCGGAAGCAGCCGATGTCTCTGTCGCGACGGTGAGTCGATTCTGCCAGACCGTCGGTTGCGAGGGCTTCCGCGATTTCAACATCAAGCTCGCTCAAATCGTGGCGGTAAGCCTGCAATATCTTGGCGGGCCGAGCCGCACGGATTCCGAGACTGGGCAACTCGTTATGCAGGTCTTTGGCGCACTTGTCGACACCCTCAACCTGGCTCGTTTCCAGCTTGACAGCGAAGCCTTGCAGCAGGCTGTCTCGGTGCTGGCGAATGCACGGCGCATTTCGTTCATCGGTGTCGGCGGCGGCTCGGCCAACGTTGCTCGCGAAGGCGCCAACAGGTTCTTTCGTCTTGGAATTCCCACCGAGGCGCATGCAGATGGCTACTTTCAGCGCATGCTTGCCTCGACCTTGTCAGATGGTGATGTCATCTTTGCCATATCCGCGAGCGGCCAGCCGGCCGAGCTTCTGGACAGCGTTGCAATCGCCCGACAGTATGGTGCAAAGTCAATCAGCCTAACCAAGGCCGACACGCCCCTCGCCAGGTCGGCCGACGTCTCCATCGAGATAGACATTCCTGAAGATCAGGACATCTACAAGCCTTCGGCCTCACGGCTCGTCTTCATTGCCATAATCGATGTGCTCGCAGCCGGCACGGCCCGTAAACGTCCGGAATTGGCAAAGGAGTACATGCGACGGATTCGCACCTCGATGATCGCGCTATCCGAAGACACGGGCCCGAAGCCGATCGGCGACTGACATCTAGCTCGGTTGTTCTGCCGCGGAATCCCTCGCCTGCCAGCAAGGAGTGTTTCGCTCGCACGATGGGAGGTCAAACGCGGGCAACCGACGGAGATTTCGTCTGTTGGCCAACCCCGCACGAACCAGCGTGTCCAGGCATGTCTCCTAGGGAATTGAACGTTGCGCTGCAGACGTGGACTTCGCAGGCACAAGAACGGAATGAGCAGAATCTCCAGCGCTGACTGACCCCTCGTTGCCGAACTGGATCAGGAATCCGTCCTTGACTTCGAGGGTCTCATTACGGAATGCTTGTGCGCGACCGTTCGGAGGCACGCGAGAAGATTGCAGCGGCTTTTGATCTTGTGGGCATGGATGCGAACTCGATGAGTCGCTATCCGCACGAGTTTTCCGACGGTTAGCGGCAGCGAATCGGGATCGCTAGAGTCATGACCCTGACGCCGCGTCTCGTCATTGCCGACGAACCGGTATCGACGCTTGATGTCTCCGTCCAGGCCCGGGCCCTGAATCTGCTTCAGCGCGACAGCGGCGTGTCGATGCTGTTTGTCAGTCACCATCTTGGTGCAGTCCGCCACAAAAGCGAACGGGCTGCGGTCATGTTTAGGGGAAAGCTCGTGGAGACCGTCAAGAAGCGGCAGATCTTCGAGACAACTTTGTACGTCTATATACGAAGGCTGCCGGCCTCGATTCCGCGCATCGAAGGGAGGGTCACGTGAAAGATCAGAAACGCGTCTTCCTGGGATCGATTGCAACGGAAACCAACACGTTCTCGCCGCTGCGGACGGACTTGCGCGACTTCAAGGACAGCTTCTTCGCGCCCCCTGGCCTGCACCCTTCCACGCCCACGCTGTGCAGCGCGATCTATCCGGTCGCGCGGGCGAAGTCCGGCGAATTCGGGTGGACGTTGATCGAGGGCACGGCAACCTGGGCCGAGCCGGGCGGAATTGCCAACCAGCGCACCTGGGAGAATCTTCGCGACCAGTTGCTCCAGGAACTCCGCAACGCGCTACCGGTGGACATAGTCCTGCTCGGGCTCCATGGCGCCATGGTGTCCCAGGGATGCCTCGACTGCGAAGGCGAGCTGATCGAGGCGGTTCGGGCGATCACCGGGCCCGACGCGATCGTCGGGGTGACGTTCGACCCGCACAGCCATCTGTCTGACCAGCGGGTGGCGAATGCCGATCTGATCACGGTGTTCAAGGAATTTCCCCATACCGACTTCGTCGAGACGGCCGAAGACTTGATAAACCTGGTGAATTGCGCCGCTGGCGGGCGCATCGTGCCGGTGATCTCGACCTTCGATTGCAGGATCATCGATGTCTTCCCGACGAGCCAGGAGCCGATGCGCAGCTTCGTCGACGCGTTGAAGGCGCTCGAGGGAACCGGCAGAATACTCTCGGTTTCGGTCATTCATGGCTTCATGGCCGGTGACGTGCCCGACCTCGGGGCCAAGATCATCGTGATTACGGATGATGCTAGGGACGAGGGCGATGCGCTTGCCAGAAGACTCGGGTTGGAGCTGTTCGCTATGAGGGGCAGGACACGGCCGGATTTCCTTTCGCCGCCCGAGGCGCTGGACGAGGCTCTGGTAGTGACCGACGGCCCGGTTGTGATTGCGGACGTCTGGGACAATCCCGGCGGTGGCGTACCTGGGGACTCCACCATCATCCTGCGCGAGATGATCAGGCGAAAGACAAACAATGCTGCGTTGGCAACAATCTGGGACCCCATAGCAGTTCGCACGTGCATGTCAGCGGGCGAAGGCACCGAGCTGCAGCTTCGCTTCGGCGGAAAAATGTCCCGTGCAGGTGGCGAACCGCTTGACTCCAAGGTCAAGGTGCGCCGCATTCTCAGCGAAGCGGTCCAGAGCTTCGGCGAGAGTATCGTGCCGCTCGGAGACAGCGTCTGGATTGTAGTCGGTGGCATCGACGTCATTCTCAACACCGTGCGCAGCCAAGCCTTTCATCCTGACGTGTTTTCCAATTTCGGCATAGATCCTAAGGAAAAGTCCATGCTTGTGGTTAAGTCCACCAACCACTTCCATGATGCGTTCTCCGCGATTGCCTCGAAAATCCTGTATGTCACGGTCGATGGGCTGTATCCGAGCAACCCGGCCACAAACGGCTACCTCAACCTGAGCCGGAAAGTCTGGCCGCTGCACGAGAATCCCCATGATTCCTAGTACCCTAACTTCATTGAATTGATGGATGCAGCGACTTCAGCTTGATCCGTGCGCTCTCGGTCCTGAACCGCCAGCCCACCGGTTTTGCCGACCCATTGCGATGCTCCTGCCATGCGCCGACTGGCGAAGCTCGACGAGTCGTCGTTCCCGAGGCGTGTTGGGTGTGAAACCAACGCGCCGGGCCGTGTGGCCGCGGGCGGGTATCTGCCCGCGGCCACACGGGTCCGGTCGAGAAGCGGCGCGCACTGATGGAGTCGTGGTCGGATTCGGGTTTTCGTGCACCGCGATTGTGCCAAACGATTTTCACGCTCGCGGGCGAGGGCGCCCGGACTGACCTGTCCCTCAGACCATCGGTTTCACCGCTTCCACCATCAATCGGACATCGCTCGACTTCAGGTGCAGATCGCGTTGTGGCAAGGGGATTTCGATTCCGTGTTCCTGGAACCGATCCCAGACCCCGAGCAGCACCTGACTGACGACATTGGACCGGCCCAGCTCCGGGTCTTCGATCCAGAGCCGAATCTCGAGGTTCACCGAGCTGTCGCCAAATCCCATAAGCAGACAACGCGGCTCAGGGGTGACAAGTGTCCGGTCGGCATCTCCGGCCGCCTCCAAGCACAGGCGCATCGCGTGGCGCACGTCTGAGTTGTAGGAGACGCCGACGGGGATCCTCAATCGCACGGCCCCGTCGCTGTGCGTCCAGTTCTCCACCCGCTGTGCGATCAGATCTTCGTTCGGGATGAGGTGCTCGACCCCGTCGCGGGTTCGAACCGCCGTGTATCGCGCACCGAGCGACACGATCCAGCCGTAGGTCTGGCCCACTGCGATGACGTCGTTCGGCTTGATGGACTTGTCCATCAGCAGCGTGAGGCCGCTGATGAGGTTGGCAACGATCTTCTGCAAGCCGAACCCGATACCGACGCCGAGTGCGCCTCCGAAGACCGTGAGGGCCGTCAGATCGATCCCCAGGGTGTTGATGGCGATGAGAAACGCAAGGGTGATCAGCACGATTTTGGTAAGCTTGGCGACCAGCACCTGGACCGATGGCGTCAGGCTGTCCGCCCGACTGATGCGCCGTTCGAGCACGCTGGAGATCGACATCGTCACCCACAGCAGGACTCCGAGGGCCATCACCCCCTTCACGATAGTGAGCACTGAGATTCGGACTTCTCCGAAGGTCATCGCCATGCCATCGAGAAACGCGACAGTGGTATCGAACAGCCCGAGGGTGGTTAGTGCGGCAAGACTCCAGACGGTCCAGCCGATGAAGCGGGCGAGGACCTCGTTTCGGATGACTCCGGAGACTAGGCGAATGATCACCCAGGCGTTGACCAAGCTCGCCACCGTGCGCGTCAGGTGACTGCCGAACAGGTCAATCTGAGACCCCAGCTCGGCGGCGGTCCACAGGAAGATCAGCATCGTGATGAGGTTGGCATGCGCAACGACACGAGCGACGAAGGCGCGCACGTCGGCCCGCCACTGCCGGTTCTCCGACAGGCTCACGATGACCCCTCGAAGCCGAGGGCCCAGCAGCCGCCCGAGAGCAAGCGCCAGCACGATGAGCCCGACCTGAATCGCGTTGTCGAGCACCAACACATGGCTGTTGAACCACTGTTCCACGCTCGCCTGGAACTCCAGCGCACTCAGCCATTCGGTCAGTTCGTTCATGACGTCCACTCCCCTTGTTCGATTTGTTGACGGTATCTGATAATGACGATCGCCACAGCAACGACGATCGGGATCGTCAAAGTGATTCCGCTCCGTGTTCCGGCTCGAACCCCTCGCCGGCGCAGACATCGCGTGCACCGGATGCACTGCCACGCACCTTGCAAGCGAACAGGCCGCTTGGGTGCGAATCCCTTATGGTAAAACCTGCGCGATGGCGAGAAGGCGTGAATTTTCAAGCCGCGATCGCGAGGTTTGCGACCGCGAAATTGTTATTGGCGGCGGCACCTCTTTTCTCCATCATTATCGCCCGGGCGGAAGCCAGGAAGCCTGACTTCTGCAAGGCCGGAAGCCCCCGGGATCGCCTGCCCGGACTTGATGTGCCAGCGCATGCCGCTGCGCTTCATGCGCGCGGCGGCGAGGGTCTTGTTGGCGGCTTCGACCACGCCGGAGCCGACCGCGGCGATGATTGTGTTCGGCGTCGGGGCCGCTCGATACCAGATCTGCCCGCCCCGCTCGATGCGCTTCGGATAATGTCGGTTCCGGGTTTCCAGATACGTTTTTTTTAATTTGCCGCGACAGCGCCGTGCCAACGTTCCGAAAATTTATTTCAACGCCCTCGAATTCCTCCGGACCGGCCGGTCCCGGCGGGTGTTGCCTTGGCGCGAATTCAGCCAGGATCTGCACCGCTTCCTGGACTTCCGAAGGCAGATCGTTCGAATCGGTTGATTTGCCGTTCAGAAATTGCAAAATGAACATGATACGCCCCTTATCTTGTGACTGACTAATTTCACTATACCGCATATTGTGCGAAGGAGCGCGTCTTTTTTTTGCCGAGCGGTCGCGCAGCCGCGCCGGAAGCCGACAAAGTCTCGAAAGCATGTCGCCTCGCCCCGAATTTCGTGCGATCCGGCGCATTGAAATCGACTGAATAATCACGTAATATCAATAGCTTAACAATTTACCATACGAGACCTGCACCCGCCGCGCCCCTTCTTTCTTGCCGGATTGACAAACTATGGCAATCATGTAATAAACTTTCACCACGGTCCTGACGATTATGGACTGCACAGGAAAACCTGAAGAGGGAAGAGACGATGAACATCAGAATCTGGGCGCGTTCGATTGCCAAGGGAGCATTGGCAGCCCCTGCGATAGTAGGCTTTGGTCTTTGGACCTCGCCGGTTCACGGCGGCGGTCATGTATCCGGTGACATTACAATGATCAAGGGGCCGCACTCGGCGGATGAAGCTCGATTTGAGGCCATGATCATTGATGACTTCAAGGCCGTCGAACCTGGCGTAAACGTCGAATTCACCACATACGATTGGGCCAACATGAATGCCGAGCTTACGGCCGGGTTTGCAAGCGGCAATCCCGCCGATGTCTTGTATCTGGTTGATCTGATCTATCCCAATTATGCCGAGCTGGGCGCACTGCTTGACATGTCGGATTTGGTCAATTCCGAGGAATGGGCTGAGGAGCGAGCCTTGATTCCGGAGTTTGCCTGGGATCTTGCAAGGCAAGGCGAAGGCACTTGGGGCGTTCCGGTTCTCGGTGCTGTTTACAACATTTACATTAACAAGGATCTGCTTGCCGAAGCAGGAGTTCTGGACACTTGGAACAATTCATACGCCGACATGATGGATGCCGCCAAGAAAACAACAGGTGACGGCGTCTATGGATTCTCGGTACGAAGCAGGACTGGCGATTTCGCCTTTTGGGACTGGTTCCCATACATCCACAACGCCGGTGCCGACATCCTGACTGACGACTGGAGCGGATGCGGACTGTGGGGCGCGGAAGCCGCCACTCAGTTCCTGATTGACATGCATGAGGCCGGCGTCACCCCGCCGATCGGTTCAATGTCCACACAGGAGCAGTTCGACCTCTTCAAGGGGGGAAGGATTGCGATTTATCATGGCGAGACTCCCCAGATCGGGGAACTGAACGCGAACCCGCCCGGGTTTGACTGGGATGTTGCATATGCTCCTCCGGGCGAGCATGGACAAACGGTGATGGGTAATTTCGGCATTCTGAGTATCGCCAGCGCCAGTCCCAATCAGGATGCCGCCTGGGAATTCATCAAACACTGGGCTTCCGGACCTCAGGTCGGCCGCTTTGCCGAACAGGTGAATCTCCAGGTCGTACGGGAGGACATCGTCGCCGACATGTTTGCCGACAATGCGGCAATGCGCAAGGTTCAGCAGGAGTTTGTCCCCCGCGTGAAGGGAATTCAGCCGCACCCACAGATTCTCAAGATTCTTCAGTCAATTTGGCCAGTGGCTGAACAAGCATACCGGGGTGGCATGACCGGCAAGCAGGTCATCGAGCGCATGTGCGCAATCACGGATGAGATTCTTGGCTAGGACCATACAAAAAGTTGGGGGCCCTCCCATGGGCCCCACGGCAACTTGAACAACGCCGCAGTCAGCGCAATAGATCACAAGCGGCTGCGACGCCGGCTTATTGTGCGCAGGAACATGACTGCATATCTGTTTCTTGCACCCGCCTTGGTTTTTTTCGGCACGTTTCTTATCTGGCCCGGACTTTCGCTGTTCGTCCAGACATTCCACAATGGCGGAGTCATGTCACCGGCAGTCTTTGTGGGAACCGAAAACTGGGAGCGCACATTTGTCGACCCGCTTGTATTGAAGACCATATGGAATACTCTTCGATACTGCCTGATGGCAATACCGGCGGTCTTCGTGATTGCAATGCTGTTTGCACTGGCATTGAACTCAATCCCGGTCGGTCAAACCGCCTTCAAAACAATAATTTACTACCCGACATTGCAACCGATTCTCATTGCGGCGCTTATGTTTACTTTCGTTCTGCATCAAGACTTCGGCGTCCTGAACATCGTGATGCGGGCCATTACTGGCGAGCCGGTTAACTTCCTGGGCGATGAGGATTTGGCCATGCCGACCATCGCCATGGTCGAGGTTTGGAAGGGCATGGGGTTCTGGGCATTGCTGTTCTTGGCTGGAATTCAGAATCTCCCGAGGGACTTGTACCATGCAGCCGAGCTTGATGGTGCCGGACCGGTCCGCCGCTTCTTTCAGCTAACGTTGCCATTGCTGAAGCCCACCTTCTTCTTTTCGGTGACTTTTGCAACTATCGTGAATCTTCAAGTTTTCGATTCAATCTTTGTCCTGACCGATGGCGGGCCATTCCACTCGACGGCATCGACAACTTGGTACATCTACCGAAGCCTGTTCACATTCAGCGAGCCGGGATACGGCGCAACCCTGTCGTTCGTCCTGGTGCTGGTCGTCCTGGTGCTCACGGCGATTCAATCCTACGCATTTCGAGACAAAAGCTGATGTGGCGCCTAGCTAGGAGGAAAAGAAACGCTGTATCGCTGAAACCTACGCTCCCAATGGTAACCGTGTCGTACGGGGTGCTGATGTTTGCGGCAATCATATCGATCGTGCCCTTTCTGTATATTCTGTCAACCTCGGTCAAGGACACGAACTCGCTGTTCAGCTATCCACCTGAATGGATTCCGGATGTACTGTATTGGGGGAACTATGCGAAGCTGCTGCAGGAAACTTCTTTCCTCAACTGGACCTTGAATACATTCATGATTGGTCTTGCCGTCACGGTCCTGAAGCTCGTCATTGACGCGATGGCGGCATATTCCCTTGCAAAACTGCAATTTGCCGGAAAGAAGACTGTATCCGCAGTTCTTCTGCTTGCGGTGGCTATTCCCGTTGCCGCATTGGTAATTCCGTTATTTTTTCTCGTCCGCTCAATGGGCCTGCTGAACACATACTGGGCGCTCATCCTTCCGGCGCTGGCGAACCCTCTTGGGATTTTCTTGCTTCGAAGCTTCATTGTGTCGCTGCCGGACGACCTGATTCATTCGGCTAGGCTGGATGGCGCAGGCGAGTTGAAGATTTTCGCTCAGATCATCTTGCCATTGATCAGGTCCGGTCTTGTGGTTCATGCGATTTTCACTTTCATGCTTCAGTATACCAATTTTCTGTGGCCGCTGGTGGCAATTCAGTCTGAGTCCCGCCAAGTCCTGACGGTCGGAATTTCCAGCCTAAAGTCGAACTTCGTAGTTGACTGGGGCCTGATCTCGGCAGCATCGCTGCTCGCGACCATCCCGATCACGCTCCTGTTCATCGCTTTGCAGCGGTTCTTCCTGGCGCAAAGTCTGTCAAGCGCATTGAAAGGCTGAGAATGGCAAGCGCGGCGGTCGAGTATCGGTCGGTCAGCAAAATCTATGGTGATTTTGTTGCCGTTCACAATCTTGATCTACCCATTCGGCATCGGGAGTTCCTGGTCCTGCTCGGGCCGTCCGGTTGCGGGAAGAGCACGATACTGAAGTTGCTGGCCGGGATCGAAGACCCGACCTCGGGGGAAATCTTCGTCAATGGCAATCTTGTGAACTACTTGCTCCCGCGGGACCGCAACGTGGCCATGGTCTTCCAGAACTATGCGCTCTATCCTCACATGACCGTAGCCGAAAACATTGCATACCCACTGAAGGCCCGGAGGTGGGCAACGCGGAATCGAACGAACGTGGGGGATAAGGTTCTGCAAGCGGCGAAATTGGTGGAGATATCCGACCAGCTCGGCAAACGCCCCGAAGCGCTGTCTGGAGGTCAGCGGCAACGAGTGGCGCTGGCGCGAGCGCTGGTGCGCGATCCAGAAGTCTTTGCAATGGATGAGCCATTGTCCAACCTTGATGCTCAATTGCGAGATAGCATGCGTCAGCAATTGATTGCGCTGCACCGCAGGGTGGGGAAGGCGACGATATATGTTACGCATGATCAGCACGAGGCCATGACCATGGCCGACAGGGTAGTCGTGCTGAAGGATGGAATCATTCAGCAGGTCGGCACTCCATTTGAGGTGTACAACGAGCCGATAAACACTTTCGTAGCCGGTTTTGTAGGACACCCAAAAATGAACTTCGTGCCAGGAATTTCACTTGGCGGAAAGTCTGTGCGAGTCGGAAAGCTCGACTTGCAGTCAAATTGCAGAACCGGTCCCGAAGGCAAGCCGCTAATGGTTGGGCTTCGACCGACGGATGCGAAGTTTGAGGCCAGTTTGAATTGCATTCGGGGAACCGTTGCGGCGAGTGAATTCACAGGCGCCGACACAATAGTCACCCTTTCCACCGGATTGCCGGAAGATCTTCGTTTTCGTCTTATCGATGCAAGTTCTTGCCATCCGGGACAGGCTGCCGCCTTTTCCTACGCAGCCGAACACGTCCACATCTTCGATCAAAACGGGAATAGGACGTAAAATGCCAGTTTGGCTTTGGCCATCCTTTGCCGAAATAGTTCTGACAAGAAGCTGTAGGCGCGTTGTGATCCTGATTACGCTACGCAGCCGGAGACGACCTGTCTTGTAGACAGTTTCTATTGGAAGATCTTGACGACATGCGTCAAGCGGCCTCCAATTTTGACCCGTCTTATGCCATCTTTCCTTGCCGGCAGTCTTTTCCTGGTAGCCCGCCCGGCGGGCGGCGTTTTCGGGAGATGGACAGATGGAAGGGAAGTCGAATCACTGATTTCGGCGGCTGGCTGACGAGGTGAGGTCCAGGCCGCTGACCGAGGTGGCGCCGCTCCTGGGATACGAGCAGGACAGGGCCGACCGCTGCCGCTGGCGGCGGCGCTCACCAATCTGGGGCGGAAAGCGCCGGATCTGGATGCCGGCCTGATGTACTCGGGGGCCGAACTAGCCGTGCTCGGCGACTTCGCCAGGATCTGCAAGGCGGGGTCGCCCGAAACCCTTTACAACGCGGTGACGCCGGTGGCCAAGCTCGGAGGCTACCTCAACCGAAAGTACGACGGGCCGCCTAGATTCAGTGGGACGGCCAGATCCGCCTCGCGCAGAGGGCGCAGATGGTCGAGGAAATGAAGGCTCTGGCCGGGGTAAGCAGCGTCTTGAAGCTACATAGCGCATGAGAGATATGACTAATGGGCAGGCGGCGGCAGCGCATCCGCGTCGTCGGCGCTCGGCGCGAGTTCGGCCTCGGCTTCGCAGCGGCCGGCGAACAGGCGGGCGAGGAGGATCAGGGTAAAGTTGGCGTAGAGCTCCTGCTTGATGCCCCGCTCGCTGCGGCTACGGAACCCAGGGCGGAGCTCCTTCGAATATTTGCAGAGTTCCTCGATTGACCATCGCGACCTGTACATTTCGGACAGGTCCGCGGCCGCGTGGCGGCTTCGGTCGAGGAGCGTGGTTGCGACGATGAAGCGGGCGTCCCCAGCCTCGCAGGCGATCAGGCGGACGCGGTGGGACACGCCCCGAAGGCTCTTCGGCGCATCTTCGGGCGGCCCGAGGCTGACGGTCCGTTCGGCTTCGCCGGAGTCGATGAAGGCGTCGAAGTCCGCGTTGGCGTTCCTCTGGATGCGGAAGGCGGCGTACGCGCCCCTTTCGACATGGGCGTGGAGGAATTGGAACGAATAGTATCCGCGGTCATAGACGACGATGTCGTCCGGCTGCAGGCGTTCGAGGTGCCGGAGGGCGGCGGCCCTCTCGTTGTCGTCGCTGTGCAGGTCGAAGTCGACTGGCGTCTTTGTTCGGAGGCGGTAGAGCGTGCTGACCAGGCCCTGCGGGTAGCGGGACTCCTTGCTCGGCAGCCTGTATCCGTTCTTCAGCAGCTCCCTCGGCATGGTGACCTTGCTGCAGTCGACGGCAAAGAGCCGGTGCCCCTTCCAGCGCCAGTCGCCGTCGTTTCCGCCGGCCGAGTCGAGGATGGCGCGGTGGACCTGCCGGAAGGCGTCCTCGTCGAGCTTCTCCCGAGCCTCGCTGGCGGTGGAGATGGCCGGGGGACAGTCGGACGGCAAGGGCACGCCGGCGTCGAGGCAGTTGCCCCACAGTTCGGAGAGGACGGCGGCATAGCCCTGGTTGCGGTCGGCCAGGACCAGGCGAAACACGAACAGGATGATCAGCAGGCTGTTCCAGACCCGGCTGCGCCGTCGCCATTGCGAGTCGAAGCGGGCGGCGACCGCCGTTGCCGCCTCGACGAGGTGGATCCATCGGTCGCGGAACTTACGGTCGGAGCAAACGGGGAGGACCCGTTGCGGGCGCGTCTTCGGCCGGGGCTTGCCCGAGCCGCGCAGGATGGATTTGCAGTCGGGGTCCAGCGGCAGGACATAGGTGTCCTTCGGCGGCCGTCTCCCGCTTTGGGAGGTCCGGCCGATGAACTGCCAGTTGGCGGCCCGGTAGCTGCTGGCGGCGAAGCGACGGCCGTCCACGAAGGTCTCGCACAGGACCGGCCTGATTTTAAACTTGGCCTCCCAGTCGTCGGCCAGACGGGCGGCGGCGAGGCCGAGGCCGTGCGAGGCGAGGTTCCTGACCTTGACCCAGGGAAGGATGAGGAAGCGGGAGTTGCGCAGCAGCATGTGGCGGTTGCGGTCGCGCCTCCGCTCGCTCCAGCCGACCCATTTGTCGCGCACCGGCAGGTCCCGGGTGCAGTCCTCGAACAGCAGGCAGCCGAGGCGGCGGCCGGCGTCGTCCAGCAGGAAGTAGCGGATGTGGCAGCCGAAAGGCTGGCGGTAGGCAAGATAATGGTGGCGGTCGACCAGGGCGTTCCACAATTGCCGGTCCTCGGCGCTTTCGACCGGCTCCAGCCGCACCTTGCCCAGCTCCAACAGCGGCTGGTCGATCTCCGGCTTCGGGTCCGACGCCGCGCTCCGGACCGGCTTGCCGGCAGGTTTGCGAACCATCTTCTCCTTGATCGGCGGCAGCGTCAGGATCCCCTGCGCCTCCAGCGTCTCGATCATGGCCAGGCAGGCCTTGATCTTGTCGTCGCCCTTTTTGGTGCGCCAGTTGAGATGCTCGCAGATGGTGCGGGCGAGGTCGTTGCGGCTGGAATGCGAGATGTTCTCGACCGTCCACTTGACATCCTCGAGCTGCCGGCGCGTCACCCGGCGTCCCGAGAAGGTGGTGGCTGGAAGCTTTGCGATGTCTGAATCCATGCCGGCGCTCCGAATCGGTCAAATGCAATCATGCCGCTGCGGGGCAGAATGTCAAGCGAACTTTTTTCAAAATTGCGGAAACAGCCAATAAATTTTGCTCGACCGAGAAATCGCGCGGCTGAAACGGCTAAAAAATCCTGGGATCAAGCGCTGCGGATAACCGAAGGCCATTGGCCAGAGCGGCCCGGATAATTTGCCGCCACCAATCCATTATGGCCGCCGCCGCCGATGATGACGTCGAATGCGCCGTTCTGCGCTGCCGCCATCGTAGGTCCTCTCTGAGCCTTTTTCTGGCGCGGCGCTTCAGGCAAGGAACCGTAACTCCATCACATGAAGGTATTCCTCTCCGGGGTTCAGTCGGGATTGCGGAACATGGCTCAAATTCGGGCCGTCCGGGAATTTCTGCGTCTCGAAGGTGCAGCCGGCAAATTGCCGGTACGGCACGCCTCCCTTGCCGACAACGGTCTCGTCCAAGTAACCGCCGGTATAGAAATGCACGCCGGGCTCGGTCGTTGACATCTCGAAGCCGCGCCCCGAAACGCGGTCGCAGATAGACAGAACCGGACGCAGCTCCCCGGATTCGCCCTGCAGGCACCAATTGTGGTCGTATCCGGCGAACGCCCCGTCCGGCATCTTCCCGGCACCCGCATTCGGGACTTGCCTGATTCTTTCTCCGATCGCGCGCGGCTCGCGGAAGTCGAAGGGGGTATCGGCGACGTTCAGCACTTCGCCGGTAATGATCAGCTCCTCGTCTACCGGTGTGTAGAAATCCGAGTGGATTTGGAGCTCGTGATCCAGTACGTCGCCGCGGTCGTGCCCGGCGAGGTTGAAATAGCTATGGTGGACAAGGTTGCACAAGGTCGGCTTGTCGGTGGTAGCGCGGAGTTCGATGCGAACCACATTGTCGTCCGTTAGCGTATAGGCGGAAGCGACATTCATCGTTCCCGGAAATCCATTGTCGCCATCCGGGGAAACCAGTGAAAAGGTGACCGAATTGCCGGCGCCGTCATACTTGGACGTCCACATTCGCTTGTCAAAGGCGCCGCCGCCGCCATGGAGGCAGTTTCTTCCCTCGTTGCAGCTGACCTGGTAGACTCTGCCGCCCATCATGAACCGCCCGCGCCGGATACGGTTTCCGAACCGGCCAACCGTGGCGCCGCAATAGGTCTGCGTCTGCGCATACTCCTCAAGCGTGTCGAATCCAAGAATGACATCGGCGATGTCGCCGTCGGGCGACGGCATGCACATGCGCACCGCGGTCGCGCCGTAATCGGTCAGCACCAGCGACGCGCCCGACGCGTTGGCAATAGTGTAGAGGCTCGCGCTCCTATTCCCCGCCTTCCCCCAGGGCGCAACCGTGACACTCATCTATCGCCTCCTTGCCGTGCCGAAAACTGAAAAATTTTTGTTATATATTATGACATAAATCAACTTGTGAATTTTATATTATGGCATGAATATGCGGGGTTGAGCGGGCTAATCGGGCATTCTACTATATGACTTAACGGAAACCGGAAAATCAGGTGCGCATAAATGGATGCTCCAGTAGCCGCTGAGGCCGAGTCCCCGAGGATTCAGTCATTGGCGCGCGCCGACGCGATTCTGAGCGCTGTCATGTCCAACGGCAATCCGATATCTCTTTCCGCGCTTGCCAAGACGCTCGGACTTAACAAGACGACGGTTTTCAACCTTGCGGAAAGCCTGGTGGTGATGGGCTATCTCGCGCGAACGGCGTCGCCGAAGGGATACAAGCTCGGCCTCCGCTGTCTTGAGCTCGGACGTTACGTCACGAAGAACCTGCCGATCCTGGAAGTCAGCCGCACGTCCCTGCGCGAACTATGCCGGACTACCAATGAAACGGTTAATCTTGCCGTGCCCTATCTGCAGGCGGCAATACTGGTTGAAGCGCTGCAAAGCCAGCAGTGCGTGCGCGCAACCGCCTACGCCGGCGCCCGTTCGAACTACCATTCGAGTGCATGCGGCAAGGCGATTCTGGCCTACTTTCCCGAAGAGCGCCGGAACTGGATCTACAAAAGGGTCGGGCTGAAGAGAATGACCGCGTTCACGATCACCGACCGAACTGTCTTGGAACGGCAGTTGGCCGATGTACGCGAAAACGGTTTTGCGACTGAAGAGCAGGAAAACGAACTCGGCGCATCCTGCGTTGCGGTGCCGATACTCGGTCCGTTCAATGAAGTCGTTGCGTCAATTAGCATCACCGGCGTGACGCATCGCATGAAAAGAGAGCGGATCGTAGATATCTTGGCAGAATTGCAGGCGCATTCGGACCGCATCTCGCAAAAATTGCGATAGGCATAAGGAACGATGAAGACAGGCTGATGCGGTTTCCACCGGCCTGGGGATCCAGTCGGACGCCGTCGCCCAACTGCCGGAGCATTCATGCGAGTCGACCGCCTGCGCCTCGGGCGAGAGGCTTTCCAGGAAGGCGCGAAACGATGGGGATGCCGGGCGACCGCAGGAGTTCGAGCTGTACGGCCATTCGGTTCTCACCGCCCTGATCATCTCCGGCGGCGAGATAGCGGTAGGCGATATGAGCTGATTCGCCTGCCGATGCTGCTGAGGGCTGCGGCGTGACCGCCGGGATCCGTTGCAGGGCTACCGGTCGGTCGCTTCGTAACGCCGGCGTAGCGATCCGGCGATCCGCTTCTTAAGTTCAACGCATCCGTCGTCAACGGAATGGTTGACAACGGATGCGTTGACCATGTATGGATCAACAGGCCCGTTGGCTGAAGAGAACCTCTGCATGAAATCCTCCACCGGTCGCTGGGTGAGCGGCGACGACTTCTTCGATAGAGAACGCGAGTTAAAATTGCTGGAGTTGCGGATCCGGGACGGCAACCACGTGCTTCTGACAGGTCAGCGACGCATGGGCAAGACGAGTGTGGCTCAAGAACTCGGCCGTCGGCTGGAGATTGCAGGTTGGAGCTTTCTCTTCACCGATGTGGAGGGAGCGACCTGTCCGGAGGACGTAGTCGCTGACATTGCCGAAGCAGTGCATCCAATTCGTTCGATCGCATCCCGATTCGCCGCCACGATGGGGCGTTTGGTCGGTGGGAACGTGGAGGAAATCAGTGCGTCGGAATTTCGCGTGAAGATCCGTGCCGGATTGAGCGGAGGCTGGCAGCGCTTCGGAAAGGAGCTGATCCAGAGTTGCGCAGAGCATGATCGACCTGTCCTCCTCGTCGTGGACGAACTGCCCATATTTCTAATGAGAATGCTCCGTGATGAGGAGGGATCCCGGCGAGTGGATGAGTTCCTGAGCTGGTTTCGCGGCATCTTTCAGGGTTTCCGCGGCAGATCTCCGGTGCTCTTGGTGTCCGGCAGCATCGGACTAGTACCTCTTGTACTAAGGCTTGGTATACCCGACCGCATCAATCACTTATTTCCCTATCGCTTGGGACCTTGGAGCCGTGAGGACAGTGTCGAGTGCTTTGAACGCTTGGCGGAGAGCGGCAGGTTACCAATCAACGACGGAGTAGCCGACGCTGTATACGAGGCGCTCGGCATCGGGATTCCTCACCATGTGCAGTCCTACTTCGCCCATCTGCAGGATTTTGTCGCCATGCGAAATCTGGATCGGGTGACAATAGAACACGTTGGCGAGGTCTATCGAACCGAGCTTCTAGGACCTGCCGGGCAGAGTGACCTCGCGCACTATGAGACACGTCTTCGGAACGCCCTGGACGGAGACAGCTACCGAATCGCTCTGGAAATTCTCGCTGAGACAGCCACCCAGTGCGTATTCACTGGCCGCGCACGACGCCATCTGGAGCACTGGTACTCACCGGTAATCGAGGAAGCACCCCGCCATATCGGCGAAGCGCTGGATGTCCTGATCCACGATGGCTATCTCGAAGCTGGCGAGGACGGCCACCGATTCCCGTTCCAACTGCTGAAGGATTGGTGGCTGGCCCGGTTCCGCGACCACCATACTCCGCTTGCGGACCGTGTCCCGGAAGTGAACCGCAGGAGCCCCTGATGAAGGAATCGCTCTGTCGGCCAAGTCGGATCCGCAAGTTCAATCCAGGCACACTCCAATCTGATGAAGAGGTAAAAAACCAGTTCGTGGTCAGGAGTCGCGAGTTTGGCGTCGTATTGGATGTCCTTCGGGGAAACATTGGCTCTCCGTCATGCCAACACATCCTGCTTGTCGCCCCGCGCGGTCGAGGAAAGACAATGCTGTTGGCCCGGGTAGCCGCCGAACTCCGCACCGATCGCGCACTCTCCGAACGGCTGTTGGCGGTCCGCTTCATGGAGGAGAGTCAAGAGATATTCAGTCTGGCCGACTTCTGGCTTGAATCGCTGTTCTATTTGGCCCGAGAGAGCGCGGCACAAAATCCCGAACTCTCTCGGGAGCTGCAAGACGTGCATGCTGCTCTGGCAGCCGAGTGGCATGGCAGGGAACTGGAGGAGCGCGCTCGCGCAGCTGTCCTGGAAACGACGGACCGACTCGGCAAGCAGCTCGTTCTGATGGTCGAGAACCTGCAAGCGCTGTGCGAGCATGTCGACGACGATTTCGGCTGGAAGCTGCGCAGGGTATTGCAGGCGGAACCCCAAATCATCCTGCTCGCCACCGCCACCAGCCGCTTCAAAGGATTGGATGATGCAAGGGAGCCGTTCTTCGAGCTTTTCCGGATCCTACGCTTGGAGCCGTTGAATACCGTCGAGTGCCAACGTCTGTGGCGAATGGTGAGCGGCGATACGGTAAGTGAACGCGAAATCCGACCACTGCAGATCTTGACCGGAGGCGACCCTCGTCTGCTGGTCATCATGGGCGACTTCGCACAGCACCGATCACTGCGCCAACTGATGGAGGAGATGGTAGTGCTAATCGACGAGCACACCGAGTATTTCCGTGGACATCTAGAGGTCTTCGCGAAGACCGAGCGGCGGGTCTATCTCGCCGTGATCGACCTCTGGCAACCATCGAGCACGGGAGCGATCGCGGCGCGGGCGCGCATGGACGTTCGAGCCGTATCGGCCCTGCTCGGGAGGCTGGTAGATCGGGGTGCGGTGCTCGCGGAAGGGAGCTTCAGAAAACGGAAGTATGCAGCCGCGGAACGTCTCTACAGCATCTACTACAAGTTGCGGCGCGAACGGGACGAAGCGGCGGTCGTCCGCAACCTGATCCGCTTTATGGCGGTGTTTTATACCGAATCCGAGCTGGATGATCGGTTTCGCGCAATGACCGCGGAGGCGGCGCAGAGTCCAGCCATCCGCGACGGACTGATGCTGGCGGTCGGCGAATCGCCGAAGATCAGCCGCATCTTCTCTGACGAGACTTGGCCGGAGCTCGATCAAATCTCAAAACGATCCGCGGCTATCCACCATGCGCACGCTAGAGGGATTCTAGACGACATTACGGCTGCGTTAGGCAAGAATGCGTTCGAGAGAGTCATAGAGATCGCAGACGGGTTTCTTTCTTCTGAGAGATCTGGCTTGGCACAAGCACCAGATTGGCTTCTTGCGCCAATTATATCGGCAAAAGCGTTTGCCTATGAAGGGTTAAATAAGCCCGAGGCTGAATTAGCGATCTACGACGAAGTAATCGAGCGCTTTGGTAGCGGCAAAGCGCCAGAGTTGCAGACACACGTCGCCATAGTACTGCTCCGCAAGGGAATCACATTGGAACAACTCGGCGAGGATAGGGCAGCGATTGCCACGTTCGATGAGATGGCCGAGCGCTTTGGAAACGGCAACACAACAGAACTCCAACAATGGATTGTGAGGGCGCTAGTCAACAAGGGGGGGGCGCTGGAGCGAATCGGCGATAGTGAAGCAGCGATTACCACCTACGACCAAGCAATCGAACGTTTTGGAAATAGCAAGACACTTCAGATCGACGTGGAGGTCGCAAGGGCGTTGGTTAGAAAGGGAATTGCACAAGAAAGAATCACTGAAAACAAAGCGGCGGTTGTGACTTTCGATGAGGTTACAAAGCGTTTTGGGAATAGCAGCGCGCAAGAATTCGATGAATGGGTCGCGAAGGCGCTAGTCGCAAAGGGTCTCGCGCTAGAGCGACTCGGCGAGAGTGCGGCGGCGGTTGCCGCCTACAACGAAGTAGTCACACGATTTGGTGACAGCGAGGCGCCTCAGATTAAGGGACACATTGTCAAGGCTTTGGTCAACATGGGATTCAGGCAAGGACTGCTCGGGGAAAGCAGAGCGGCTATTAGCACCTTTGATCGCGCAGCGGAACGAGTCGGTCGCAGCGACGACCCTGAACTTCAGATGCATGTGGCTATAGCGTTGGTCAACAAAGGAGTAAGGCTTGGCGTGCTTGGCGAAACAAAGGAAGCAATTGCGGCATTCGACGAAGTAATCGAACGCTTCGAGAAAAGCGATGCACCGGAACTCCAGGAAGGGATCGCAAGGGCATTGGTGACGAAGGGGTTTGCGTTGGAGAAACTCGGAGAAAATCAATCGGCTATAGCAATCTACGATCAAGCAATTGAGCGCTTTGGAGACAGCGACATACGTGAAGTTCAAGTGCAAGTCACAATAGCATTAATGAATAAGGGGGGCAAGCAGTTGCAACTCGGAGAGGCGGCGGATGCGCTGATTACCTTCGAGGAGATAATCGAACGTTTTGGAGACGACGACAATCCTAGTTTGCAAAGAAAAGTAGCCAACGCGTTGATGAGTAGAGGATTGGCGAATTATCAACTCGGTAAGGTGCAAGAAGCAATTTGCAACTGGGAGGAGTTGGTCAGGCGTTATGGAGACGGCAGCGTATCAGGTCTTCAAATACAAGTCGTAGAAGCCCTATTTCACAAGATCGAGGCGCAGGTGCAATTTGGTCGAATAGAGCATTCATTGCGGGAGTGCGATGATCTGGACAGAAGAATAGGAGTTATCTCACACAAAGATAAATCGATTGTAAGCTGGAGAGCAAAGTGGCTGAGGACTAAGACACTGGTCGTTCAAAAACAGCATCTGGATGCGATGAGTGTCTTGGAATCCGTATTTGCGGCATTCGACCCTGGCGTGGAAGCAATGATGCATGAGATGATCGCGCGCGTATTGGACTTGGTCGCGAACGGCGCCTCCGAGAGCGACATAGCAGAGATGTTTTCGCGCGATAGTCAGAAGGCCGACGCGCTGCTACCCCTTATCGTAGCTCTGCGGCAGCGTGCTGGGGAGACGGTCCATGCACCCGCCGAGGCGTTGGAAGTCGCAACGGATGTACACAAGATGATCGAGGCTAGGGTGAGTTCGATCGAAGCTGCCTCGCTTGGGGCACCTACATCGTAGAGTTGTCACGTTCCCCGAGCGACAAGACCTCATCATAGAGGGTCAGTTGGGGCCTAGGCGTCGACCGGAACGATGTCGCCGTCGGCGAGGCTCCTGAGCCGCTCGACGACGAATTAGGCGCTGTCGTCGAGCTCGGTTCCGAACAGGTGGATAAGGTAGGTACTGGAATCCACACGGTGTGTGGCGAGTTCTTGCATGACTGTCTTCGGCCGGTCGACGGGAACGGCGGGGATGACCTCTCGAGCGCCACCCTCCGCCCGGTATTCGGCTGATCTGTCCTCCTCGCGGCGCGAGGCGGGCCGGCCTTCTGGGCGGGAAGCCGGGGCCGTTCTCGGTGGCGATCGCCCCAGGCGCTGGCGGGCGGCAGGCAGGCGATACTTCCAGGAACAAGCGTGTGGCGGCTCGCGCGTATCCCGTGCAACATGGCGGGAATGCGATTCGGAGAGACCGCCGCGGGGGCCGGGCTGACAACGGCATTTCCTTAACGATTCGCCGTCATTTCCTTAAGGCCGCGCACTTGCACATTGGCCTCTTCGACCCGTTTAGATCTGTTTTAGCTCCTTTTTAGTTCCGGTTCATGTTTCCCGATACTGTCTCCGGCTCCACTTTCCGACGGGTTTTCTCGATCGGCGCGGGAACGACCGTGCCGGCCGAAGCCGCGCTAGGACGGCGAGGATCGACACCGCCGCGCGGCCGACCGTGTCGGCGAGCGAGACCGCGTGCTTGAGGATCATCTCCTCGAAGTTGAGGGCCAGTTTGGCCAGCGAGTTCGTAAAGTTCGTCTTCATTCGCTGCCGGTCGCTTTCGTCCATCTCGTCCAGAATGCCGTCGCCATGTTTGGAGACTAGGCGGGCCATGGCGATCAGGTTGAAGTGGGCGTAGAGATCCTAGCGGACGCCGCACTCGCTCCGGCCGTGGAATTTGCCCCCCTCCTCGACGCCCCATCGGCCGTGGTAGAGGTCCGAAAGGTCGTTCAGGCCGTAGCGGTCCGTATCGAGGAGGGTCGTGGCGAGCACGTAGCGCCTGCCGCCGGGTTCGCGGCCTGCAGCTTGCGCAGGGTGTCCTTTCCGGGAGCGATGCGGACGCGGGCGTCGTCGCGGAGATCGCCGACCGGAACCTGTCGAAGGCGGCGGTTCGCGGGTCCATGGCGGCAGGCCCGTGTCAACTCCAAGGCGAAAAAAAATTATCGCGCGCTAAGTCCAGTCGGCGTCGGGGCCGGAAGGTTGCGGGAAGTTCAGCAGATTTCCCTGGCAGCTTCGGCGGCGACCGCAATGGTTTCATCCAGCACGTCATCGGAATGTTCGCATGATATGAACCACGCCCCCCGTTCCAGCGCCCGTACGCCTCGCTTTAGCATGGCATGGCAGAATTGCGCATACAGCGGCTTATCAATTGCCGCGAGATCACGATAATCCCGCGCTGACTCCGTCAGACCGAATCCGATGTGGACGAAGCCCGGGAAACCGACTGCCGAGGCCTTAATACCGGCATCCATTGCCGCCTTCGCCAAACCGTCCTTCAGTTTCTCGCTTTTTGCCTCGAGGTCGGCATGAAAACCCGGTGCCGACACGGCTTCAAGCGTGGCAACTGTCGCAGCCATGGACGGCAGTTGCGAATTGTAGGTACCGCCGTGCAGAACGCCGCCAGTCGCGAACAATTCCATGAGTTCAGCCCCGGCGGCGATCGCGGCCACCTGAAAACCGTTCGCCATGGCTTTCGCAAATGTCGCAATATGCGGAGTGATCCCGTACAATTGCTGCGCACCGCCAAGCGCAAAACGAAATCCGGTTATCGTCTCATCGAAGATCAGGAGTGAGCCATACTTCTCGCATGCCGCCTTGGCTCCCTCTAGAAATCCGTTGTTTGGGGCGATGCCGCCGGAGTTGCACATCGCCGGCTCCATGATCACCGCGGCAACATCTTCCCGGGCGAGCCGGTCCTTGAGAAGATCGAGGTCATTCCAAGGAAGAATCGAAAGGCCGGAGCCTGAATTCAACTCTTGCCCGCGGCTCAGGAGAATCGCGTTGGGCGCTTCCTTTGACCCGGCTACATCCAGAGGCGGGATGATCGACCACAACACATTGTCGAACCAGCCATGATAGTGACCTTCGAATTTGACAATGATCGATCGGTCGGTTGCGGCTCGAGCCAAACGCAGCGCGCCCTGGACAGCTTCGGATCCGGATCCGGAAAATCGTACGCGCTCGGCCGCCGGAACGACATCGCACATGAGGCGAGCCGCGTTAACTTCCAGATGGCTTTGCCCGCCGAACAGAATGCCGTGCTGCATGTGCTGGGCAACTTTCTGCCGGACCGCTGCCGGATTGTGGCCGAGAATCATCGGCCCCATCCCAAGATAGTAGTCAATCAGCCGGTTGCCATCTACATCGAAGAGAAACGGCCCTTCCGCGCGCTCGAACGCCAGCGGTCCAGGCAGCATGCCCAGACGAAAATTGCTGCTTACGCCGCCAGCGAGATAATTTGCGGCCTCCGCGATGAAGGCACGGGATTTTTCAAAGGAATTGGATGACACGCCATCTCTCCATAATACTATGTATAACTAATTGTATTCGTTATCGTATATTAAAGAATACGTCAATGAGCAGCGACCTGCTGACGCGCGGAGGAAAATCGATTTCCCGAATTGATGAATGGAGCAAGATCGCTCGATCTAAATAAACCTTCATTATTTTCTGCGTTTACTCACCCCGGAGCATGAAACTCGCGTGTGGCTGACGGTTTTCGGGACGATGTCGCGTGGTGGCGCTGTTGGCGGAACCGGAGTATACTGTGGCCCATGGATCGGGTGGCGGCGGCCAGGGGAAAGTGTGCCCAAAGCCCGAAAAGAGTTTCAGAGAAAATCGGTGCCAGCCAGCCATCAATGCGCGTCGACAACCTCCTGCTTATTGTATTCGCGAAATTCAATCAGCGGCAGTTGACAAGCTGAACCCGTGCGTGGTCAAACTGAAACGGCTGACGCGGTGGATGCCGCTTCATTCGCGGATTTGTTAGGAACGCTGCGCCCCTTTAGAATGATGCTAAAGTTACTAGACTGTGACGACGATGACGGATCCGGTCGCTTGGTACGATGCGAATTTCGAGACAGTGATAGCGCAATATGAGGCGCTGACATCCGAAGCTGTCCACGGCTGGATTCAAGATTTGCTGCCAAAATCCTCAGCCGCGGTCCTGGACATCGGCGCCGGTAGCGGACGCGATGCCGCTTGGTTGGCGGCCAAGGGCCATGATGTAGTCGCCGTCGAACCGTCCGCATCTATGCGAACTGCCGGAGCTAGCTTGCACGCCCGCGCATCCATTCGATGGATTGATGACAGACTGCCGGCACTCGCCAAAGCTTCAAAATTCGACCTTTCGTTTGACTTGATCCTCCTAAGTGCCGTTTGGATGCATCTGGCCGAAGATGATCGGCCTAGAGCATTTCGAAAAATAGTAAATCTGCTTAAGCCGGGCGGGCTATTGGTGATAACCTTGCGCATGGGACCTGTCGACCGTGCTCGAGGCATCCGCCGGGTCCTTCTGGAAGAGGTCGAAGATTTGGCTCGCGACCACGGCGCCTTCGTCGAAAGGCGCGCCGAGGCAAAGGATTTACAGGGACGCGAAAACGTCCGCTGGATCCAGCTAGCCATAAGACTGCCTGACGACGGAACCGGAGCGCTTCCGTTATTGCGACATGTCATCTTAAATGACGACAAGAGTTCAACCTATAAGTTGGCGCTTCTTCGAACGCTGTGCCGATTGGCGGATGGCGCCGCCGGGTTTGCATGCGATCACGATGACGAATTTATCGCCGTGCCCCTTGGATTGGTGGCACTAACGTGGATTCGGCTATTCAAGCCGCTTTTATCCGCCAATCTTCCGCAGCACCCTACAAATGTTGGCCTTAATCGCCTCGGGTTCGTTAAGGAGGGATATCGAAAGCTCACCGATGTCTCGCATCAAAACTTGCGCGTAGGCATCACATTCTCGGAAGAGCGCGGCGCAGCCCTTCATCGAGCGCTGAAAGATGCAGCGAATACAATTGCGCGGATGCCCGCCACTCACATCTCCTACCCCAACGGATCACCGGTATTCCCGGTCATAAAACCTGGGAGGCTAGTTCGCCCACCTCAAATCAAGTTGGATGACGCCTACCTTTTCCACTTTGGCAGCATGCTAGTTCCAAGACATCTTTGGAAAGCGCTGCGGCGTTTCAGCGCATGGGTCGAACCGGCTCTTGTCTCTGAATGGAGTCGTCTCATAAGATCCTACGCTGCAAGCCAGAATGTCGAGGTTGACGGTGAAAAAATTGCAGCTTCGATGGTATGGGACGAGCCCACGCGGTATGTAGGTTTAGCACGGGAGCGAGCGCTCCATATGTTGACCGATGGCAGTCTGAATTGCGTTTGGAGCGCTCGTAAACTGGATGATCGTTGTTTGGATATTGACCATTGCCTCCCTTGGACGGCGTGGACGTGCAGCGATCTTTGGAATTTGATGCCCGCGCATCGGGCTGTAAATCAGCATGAAAAAAGGGCTCGCCTGCCATCGGACCGGCTTCTTCAGTCCGCTCAGGATAGAGTTATCAGCTGGTGGAAGGAAGCTTACGTCAGCGATGACGCGCCGATTGTATCGGAACGATTCTGGCTCGAAGCGAAATCAAGCCTGCCGACTGTTGGCTCCGACGACAAAAGACTGAGCGATGTCTTCGAAGCAGTGTGTCTTCAGCGATTTCGATTGAAGAATGACCAGCAAGTACCGGAATGGTCGGGCGAGCGGCATATGCAAGTTGATAAATAAAAGACGGACCGTGCCTCTCTTCACGCTGGATTAGCCGCCCGACCTCTTTCCTCGCCTTGATCCAACGCATCCGACTTTGCTTCAACCGATTAGTTCCGCGCTTCGGATTCCCGATCTCGAACTCGTCGGGAAAGCCGAATGTCACTGCCCGGCAAACTTGGAATTCAGCTCTGCCGATTTTTGAATTATCGGTATGCCAAGGTCCATTGACTCTGCAATCGAACCGTTAGCGTACGCATTTGGCAGCAATTGCCAGACCGGTGCTCCAAGCGATCTCCACCAGCGCGCAATCGGGTCGCTCCTTCAGCTGGGCCAGCAGCCGCTCCGCCTTCTCCCCATGGCCAACGGGCCAGTTTCTTTGCGGCAGCATGTCGTCGACGAAATAGAAGCCGCCAGGTTTCAAACGTTCCCAGACGATTTCAAAACTCTCGTATTTACCCGGATTGGCATCTGCAAAAATCAGGTCGAATGAATGGTCTTTGCGTCCCTCCAGCCAGACTAGGGCGTCTTCGAGGACAAACTGCACCCGAGGATCGTCGCCTAGGAACCGCTGCGCAACGGCCGAAGCCTTGCGGTCGATATCGATCGTATAGAGCCGAGAGGCGTCGTCCATGCCGTCTAGCAGCCAGGACGTGCCGACCCCGGTCCCGGTTCCAAGTTCGAGAATCCAGCCGGCCGGCTTGCCGGAGGCGAGAATGCGCAAAAGCGCTCCGGTGTCGCGCTCGGAGTGTATGTCAAATCCTAATTCGTCCGTTGCCCGCTCTATTCGTTCAAGCTGCGGAGGCAACCGGGCGCTGTTGTTCGTCTGCATTGCGACGGCCCCAATTTGATTCGCAGGTTCGATACTACTGCCCGGCATCGCGGCGCGAAAGCCCTGTTTGGTTCGGCGATCCGTGCCGTGGCTCGCAAAGCCCGGGAATTCGCGACGGATATTGAACCCGTTGAAGATCAGCCTAGTCGCGAGATCGAAATTCGACCGCGATTGGAACTCCGGTCGGGGCGGGAACCGGATGCCAATGCATCGCCGAGCGGTAACTGCGCATGAAAGGGCTTCGGCAATTTCGGGAAAACCGCAATTGGCTATGATCGAATTGGCGCAGGCCGGATTTGTTTTAGGACGAGGCGTGTCCCGCCCGGCGTTGCAGTCGAGGCGGCTGGAGCTGAAGACGACGAGCTTCTCCAGGCGGCGCCTGAGCCGCCGGCAGAATTCCGAAGTCCAGGAGACCGTCGCCCCGCTTCCCGGCAACACCCGCAGCGAGCTGTGCAAGACGAACTGCCAGCATCTCAACTGGAAGTCCGCGAAGGGTTCGTACATGGTCGGCGCCTGCCTGGGGATGCTGGAGCATCTGGAGTGTCACGGCATCGTGAAGCTTCCGCCGAAGCGGGAGAGCATGGTTCGCAATGCCCCGGCTTTGCGACGAGCGCATTTTCGCCCCCGCAAAGAGCGCGTGAAATACTGGCGGAACATCTGTCTACAGCATTGTGCGGCCAACTTGACACTCGACGCGCCGAAGATTCTTTTTTGAAATTTAGGAGTTTCAAGGCCAATCCGTCCGAAAAAATCGATTGGCGGCATGATGGGCTTATTAGCGAAACTTGAGAACAGCGGGTCGACGCCAAGTTCGAGACCGGCCTGCGCCATGAGAGACGGGCGATAGGAATCGTCGCGGCCAAACGCCGGGGCGCCTACAATGGCCGACCCTCTATGCTGGCTTTCTCCCCATAGGTAGCCAACAGAATCCCGTGGTCAAACTCGCTTGTTCGAGCGGCAATGCGCCTCGCAACTGCATAGAACGCTCTGCGCTCTGCAGGCTCAGTCCAGAATTTCAGTCGCCAGTCGGCTTTCAAGAAGCTCTTCTCTTTCGAGCAGGTAGATCTCGTCGGGCGGCGTGTTCAACGAGTAAATCATGAGCCGCGGATCGATATCCATTTCAATAAGATATTCCAGCGTCTGGCCTTGTCCCCGCTGAATGTTCTCGACAGCGAAAAACACAGGCAGGAAGCCCGGCTCCTCATAGTAATGCTGATGCATGCCGACAGCCGATGCCGCGGAAACCAGCCGCTTCGCGCCGCCGGCAAGAATGTACGGGCAAGCCGAAAAACACGCGGTTCCAGGCAGCATGATTGTATCGCCTCCGATTTCGCGCACTCTCCGGCCAATTTTCAGCGCCTCGCTGACGACGCCCCCTGGACTGTTCAGCGCGAGTTTGCTCGGAGACTTTTCCATACCGGCCAGGAAGTTCGAGAAACGCTGCGAATCTCCCGATTCGACCGGGCCGTGGATCAACACTATTTCGCCATGCTCGCCAGGATTGATCAACTTGAACTCAAGCTGCGGCGGCAAATCATTTGGAAGCTCGATCCCGGGCGGCAATGTCTTTTCCGTGTATTCAGGAAGAGTGCGCGGATCGTAGCGCCGAACTTGATCGCCGGGTGCCGCGGGACCGAAGCGCCTTGTGCCGTCATCGCCAAACCGTGGCAGCAAACGAGTTGATACGTCGAAAAAAACAAGGGCGACAGCAAGGGTTGCTTGAAGCAGCAGGATCCATCGAAGCCCGCGCCGGACGGAGATGCTGGAAAAAGAAGCCAATTAACTCTTCGAGTCGAGCTTTTCGGAAGCTGCGGCATCGGATCCGGATACCCGGCGCAGCAATTCGGCATCCGCCGCTCCCATTGATGCCTCAACTTCCTTCATGGCGTTGATCGCGGCCTTAAGGTCGGCAAGGGTTAGCGTATCTTCGATACCCAGGCCGTCGCGCCCCCGCCTGATCGAGGCTTGCGCAACCGCAACCACAAACACCAGCACCGCCGGCAACAAGTCGATTGCGACAGCGCCCGCCCATGCAGGCACAAAACTGCCCGCATACTTGATCACGGCGTCAGCGCTCGAAATCGGATTATAGGCGGTTTCCTGTGGCGGCTCGATCTCCAGTACCTTATCCGCCGCTCTTCTGAGCGTCTGGCTCCGTTGATCAAGCGCATTCAATACGGAACTAATGGTGGAAGACTGGGCTTCCCGGATCTCGGTGCTTCGTCCATCAAGTTCCGGCAGCACTACAGAGGCGGGCAGGTCCCCGGCGGCACTCGCGACGAGTGAAGCAACCGAGCTTTGATTTAGGTTCTCAATGACGCCCGCCAACCTAACGCTTTCCTCGGAAAATGCCACGGATCGCTGGTCCACCGGCCCCGGCGCGACCGTCAGAGCCCGCATGCGACCCAGAATCTCCAGCCCGTCATCAAATGCAATGTCGATCAGGGGCTGCTGTTCAGCGATCTGCTTTTCGAGGTTGCGCAACTCCTTGGTTTTTTGCGTCAGCACGCGGAAAACGGCGCCCTCGCCTGCAGTACCGGAGAGCTCGCCAACCCGTTCCTGCTGTGCCAGTGCCTCAAATGCTTCTCGCGCTCGCTGCACTTCCCGGCCCAGCGCCTGTCCGGACAAAGCGATTTCGTGCGCTTTCTCCAGTGCCGCCTGGTAATCGCGAACGGTGTTGGCAAGATGTTGCTCAACGGCGGCAGACCCTGCTAGGGCGGCTGCATTTAGCCAGCTCGACATTGCTATAATGCCAAGCGATCCCAAAAGCATTGAAGCGCCGAGGCCAAGGAGGCCGGCGGTGCTGCGCATCGAAGGCAAGAGCCGCAGCATATAGCTCCAGAAAACGAAGATGCCGACCGAAACCGCAATGGAATATGCTACCGCTGCGAAGAAACTCATGGCCCCTGTATCCTCCAGCAGCGAAGATACGCCCAAGTAAGTGTAAATGCCCGACGCGATAGCCAGGACGCCTAAAGCCGCCGACGTCAAAGTGTCCAGCCACGCTAGGTGCCCTTCCAGTTCTTTCGCGGTTCGCAGGCCCTTCGCTTCCGCCGGAGTTAGTTCTTTCGCGTTATTTGCCATGGCCCTTAAACCTTGTCATCGCGTTTTAATTACGCGAACTTTAACCTATCATCATCTATTCCCGATGTATTCAAGGCAAATGGAGGACTACTCCGTGAAAGTGCTGACAGAACCATGGCAATCGCTTTTGAAGTTTCGGCTATTTCACGACTTGCGGCGCGCGGGCCGGGCGGAAATCGCCCGTGGGCAGGGCCGCGGTCTCCGAGAGCGCGAAGGCGAAGGCCCGAACCAAGCGGACGGCCGGCGGGCTGCCGGGGCCACTCCATGGACACGCCGCTCGCCGACCTGGAGACGCCGACGCTCAACGAGGTGCCGCTGCCGGGACAGCCGGACAAGCAGCTTTAGAATGACGGTGCGCTCCACCAAGGTCCAGATAGAAGCCTTCCGCCTGCTCGTCATCAACGCGGACAAGGATGTCTGCATACAAATGGCAGGTTGAATCGTCAAAAAACCTAGGAAAACAAGGCCGAATGAGGCTTTTCCTTAAATGAAGTTCCTACTAAAAGATGGAAATTGGAATTTGACTAGTTACGTCAAAAAAATTGTTCGGTCAGCACCCATCATTAAGATAGAAGTAATTTTCTTACCAAATTAGAAACCTGCCGACATCTCGAAAACTTAATCCGAAAGGAAACTTGAAGACATGCAGAATGCCAAACAGACGTTCTTGACAGCACTGCGTACTTACGCCGATGTAGCAAGCAGTACCGATTTGGACGAGAATTTACTCCTTCAGGGTGCGGAGATTGCGGATCGCATTCGTGATTTCCGCGTGTTGGTGCCTGTTGTGGGATCGTTCAACGTCGGCAAGACAACCCTTATCAATACCTATCTGAACCTAAGCAATGGCCGAGGACTGCCAACCGATATCGTACCTCAGACGGCGTTGGCGACCGAAATCCACAGAGCTCAGGACAATCAGGCAGACGGGGTCCAAATATTTGACAAAGACGATCAATTAATTGCTGAGATGGATATCGATGCATTCAGGCGAATTGGTCGGGACGAATTGTCTGAAATGCCTGAGAACGCACGTTTCGCGAGGGCGCGATTGAAGACTAACGTGCTTGACTTCAATACGCAAATTATCCTCGTCGACATGCCGGGACTGGACTCCGGGGTGCAGACTCACAATGCGGCAATCCAGCGCTACCTTCCCCATTGTAGCTATTTTTTTTTGGTAGTTGATATCGAACGCGGGGCATTAAGAGAGAGTGAAATTCTTCAACTGCAAGAATTTCTCGAACAGGAAGTCGAGTGTACCGTCCTCGCAAACAAGGCTGATAGGAAACGTAAAGATCACGACACAGTGACTGCATACGTCGGCGAACAGGTTCGCGTTGCATTCGGCAAGCAAATCCAAGTACATGCCGTATCTGCGCGAAAGGGCGAAATCACGGCTTTTTCGAAGGCATTCGAGTCAATCAACCCGGATCTCGCGCTCCGGAATTACTGGCGCCGGCAACTGCTTAACATTTTTGATCAAGCGGTCATCAGCCTGCACACGCGCTACAGTGCCCTAAACGTCTCATCGACGGAAGCTGAGAGCATCATCAGTCGACTAAAGCAAGAGCAAGAAGAACTCGAAGAGAAGCTGGCGGATGATGAGCGCAAAATCAGGACAAAGTATTCAGACCGGGCAACCAACATCATTGTGAGAGAAGTGCGCAACGAGATTTGCGGACATGCAGACGAACTTGCGAATTCATTTGAATCTGGCGGATCAATAGAATTCGAACAGCACTTAAATCAACTGGTTCGCTCCAAGCTAAACCACTCGCTTCACAAAGCAATTCTTGAGACTCGGCAGGACATCGAGACGCGGTATAAGGTCAACGTAGATGACTTGTACAGCCAGATTCGACGAGTCGTGGAGAGTGATACGGCAAAGCGAGACGCGACAAGAGAGGATGTCGATAATGCCATAAGGGAGGCAGGCGAAAAAACGTCGCGAGCACTCGATAATGCGGTAAAGAATTTAAGTGACGGTACAAGGAGCAAGGGTTTCTCTACTATGGTCGACGCGTTGGTAATTTCGACTTCGGTGGTCTTTCCTTGGCTTAATGTAATATATGTACTTGGGTCGTGGATTCTGGATCAGTTTGGGGAGGACGAACGCAAACGAAAACAACAACAAGCATTACGATCGCAGATTGTGAACGTACTTGCACCCAAGGTGGCAACAGACTTACGACGAATGGTCACCGAAGATTACGCAAAGGTTGTCGAAGAACATCTGTCTTGCCTGAGAGCGGACATGAATGCACGTATCAATCGGGTGAAGGCCGACATCGAAAAGGGTCAAGCGGAAATTGAAGCCGGAAAGCGGGAAGTTGATGCAAGAAGGGAAAGCTTAGAACGCGCCGTTTGCACGCTGTCAGAAGCGAGAGAGAGGATTAGAGATGCTTGAGAATCACGACAGAACTACCATGGATGTCGAGGCATCCTACCGTAATCTCCTCGTGCCTCTTACTGAATTGGAAAGTTTGCTGACATCTTACAAAGACGTGATCGATGGTGATTATGACTTGGAAATCGTGGAAACCATTCAATCCTTGCGCGAGGCTGAGCAGAATCTGGCTAAGGACAAATTGCTCCAGTTGGGTGTGGTGGGCCAGGTCAACGCAGGCAAGTCTTCTTTGCTGAACGTACTTCTGTTCGAAGGAAGGGAGGTGTTGCCGCGGGCGGCGACGCCTATGACGGCATCGCTTACCAAGATTCAGTGGAGCGAATGCGACGCGGTCGAGGTCGAGTATTTTAGTCAATCGGATTGGATGGAATTCAAACAGTATGCCGAGAAGTACCGGGTTCAGGCCGAACGATCTGAAGAGTCCGACCAAAGAATAGCCGGACAAGGGCGTGCGTCGAAAAAAAAGGTCTCGGAGTTGTGGCGCGCTTCGCACGAATTAGTGGATACGGCCAGGCGTGGGCAGATCCGGGTGGCGGAATACCTCGGTCGCAAAGATTGCCGTGACGCATCAAAAGTCGGACTGAACGAAATTCTCTGTGATCTAGTGGGCGTAGAAGGAAAGCTCACTCCCTTGGTGAAGAGTGTTACAATCCGATGCAAGCATGGGATACAGGGTCTCAACATCGTAGACACACCGGGAATCAATGATCCGGTTGCTTCACGGTCCAGGGAAGCAAAAAAATACCTCAAGAATTGCGACGCAGTGTTGATGCTAAGTTATACGGGTCAATTCATGGATGCCGAGGATATGAAGTTGTTGCAGAGGAGTTTGCCTGACGCGGGAATCCAAAAGACTCTTGTTATCGGAAGCAAATTTGACAGTGTTCTAATTGACGTATCCCGCGATAAAGGTGGCGACCTCCAGAATGCTCTTGAGTACACGGCCAGTACTCTCAGGGATCAAGCCATAGGTTTGATTCATCCACAGAGTGACAAGAATCAAAACATAAGCGAGAAGGAAGAAAATGTGAAGTTTGTTTCCGCTCGGTGCGCTTCTCTCTTGTTGAGGCCAGCAGACGCATGGAGTGACGACGAGCGAGAAGTGTTCAAAAACCTATGCGAGGCTTACCCTGACTGCCTTGATACGGCAGACGGCGAAGTCAACGAGCAAATTAGGCGTCATCTCTCGAAAATTGGGAATCTAGATAGCATAAAGGACTACATCAATGGCGTTCGAGCGAACAAACATGCAATCATGGAAGACAAAGCCAGCAAGTTTCTTGATGAGAGCTTGCGCCAGCTGAATCAGCAGCTTGAACATTTGGAAAAAGACTTGGATACTTCCTACCGAGATCTGGATAGTGGTTCATTCGCAGATGTCGAAGAGAGAATTCATAGGCTCGAGTCGGTAACTGATAATCTTGAGGATCGTTTGAAGGAGAAATGGATCGACCTTTTGGAAAATCATTTACAGAGTCAATTTCGTTGGGTTACGTTACGGACATCTAATGAAAAGACATCAAAAACAAATGAATTAAATAGTCTTTTTACTGAAGTGATTCGAGAAGTCGAAAGGAATTTGCCCGGCATAATTAACTGGCTCGTAAGGAATTTAGTCGGTGGCGGCACCGAAACATGCACAGACAAAGTGAAAGTAGAAAATGAGATCGAAATACGAAGTGCTGTTGACGATTTTATCGAATGTATCCGAGAGGTCTTCGACACGTCCGTGACGAAACTGTTTCAGCAAGAATTTCGAGAAAGTGCCAGACTAGAAATGAACGAGGTTGCCGCGAAATGCGTAACGAGCGATGTGGCAACTGATTTGGATATTGAGACAGTGAAGCGTTTGATCTGGCGTGCGGTGGGTCAACTTTGCAATTCGGCGAAATCTAGCCTAAAGCGCGCTAGTCAGGAATTGTATGAAAAAACAGGAGGCGAGAGAGGTGCAAATTCACTTTTACAAAATGCTTTCCCCGAGGGGGAAGCTATTGTGTGGGGGCAGGATGCCTTGAAACGCATCGCAGCTGTTAGTCGAGAATCGACGGGAGATGCGGAAAAAGAAATATTCGACATCGGCGAAAAAATTAATTCCGGTCTCCTGCCGGCAATCAAACAGAGCATTGGCTCAGAAAGGAGGCGTCTCGAGCAGGACCTGAAACACCGAAAGTTCAGGCAGCAGCGTTATAAGTACGCTCTAGACGCTGTCAGACAATGTCGTAATCGGTCATTTAAAGTGAAAATCAAGTAAGACAATGACGAAGAATTCGAAGACGCTCGCACGCCAAGTATACCGACCGAGCAAGGAATCCCTTAACACTCCTCCAGTTCGTTTACTGTCCGTGCAGCAACAGCTTGCGGAAGCAAGCGTTGATTTGGAGAATGCGCGTATAGCCGTTGGGGTGGTCGAACGACAGGTAGAGACTCTCGTCGAACATATTCCTGCCATGAGAAGGGCGATGTCATCTTTATCGGACCATTCGCCCGAGATTGCAAGCGAAATTCTGGATGCATTCTCCAATGTCCTCGCAGGAATGCGGACAGGACAGCATGAGTCAGAGAATTACATCAAGAAGTTGTCAGATCATGCGTTACGCTTCCGTCGCCTACGTGCGTTTGTCGACAAATTTTTGCTGTCAATCAAGGTCAACGGCAGTTCCGGAATTCCAGAAAGTGTAGATGCCGTGTGCGACAATCTCGACCGGAACAACACTTGGACACGTGATTCATTGGACGAAATGGAGGTGTTTCTGAAGGACTTGCGGCAGGTCACACAGTTGAGGGAGCGGCACAGTTCGCAAATGATGGCAGTTGTGGATTCGACACGTTCGTTCTTGGTGGAAGCCCAATCCGGCGAGTGGCAGCGACAGGAGAGCGATGCACTTCGATTGTGCAGTGCCGTTGAGAACAAATTGTACAAAGCGATATCTGAAGTGGAACAGTGTAGGGACTTCGTCAGTTCCTTGATCGACCACTTTAAATTGCTCGGATCGATCATGTCAGCCGAACCTGGCGTAAACGGCAAAGTCGAGAACTCTTTTCAGGAGTTCAAATTACTTCTTTCTGAGTACTACGAAGAGTCGCATCAAGACAATTTTCCCGCTGAGGCAGAAGCTTATTTGGACCTGTTGAACGTCCAGTCTAGACTGGCGCGGGTGCGGCTTGCACCTCGTCTTGCGAACAAACACATCGTGGCTGTCGCAGGAGGGTTCAGCAGCGGAAAGTCCAGCTTCATCAATTCTCTAATTGGCCGGGAGTCTAGTCTGCTTCCTGCAGATATCTCGCCGACAACGTCAATCCCGACCTATGTTTACCACATGCCCGGCGAGCCGATGGACATTGCTTTGTTCAACATCATGGGCGGTAAGCAGCGGCTCGATGAGCGAACACTGCATACCATCTCTCACAAGTATGAGGAGTACTTCGGGATACCTCTAAATCAGATTGTGGACCGCATTGTGGTTTCTACGCCGAAGTTGCAAGACTGGGGTCGGGTCGCATTTGTGGACACACCCGGGTACACCAAACCAGAGGGAGACCAAGTAGCGAAACGTGATGTCGATCTGACTTTAACCGAGGTGATTTCCTCCCAATATTTGGTTTGGCTAGTTGATTGCGAACAGGGAACATTGACAGACACGGACATTAACTACATTAATCGTTTCCATGAACGGCAATACGGAGGCGTGCGGAAAAACGACGGAAGCGTCTATATCGTTGTTAACAAGGCCGACAAAAAGCCAGCGGTCCAGTGCGAGGAAATACTCGGGCATCTTTCCGAACTTGCTGTGAAAGTTGGCATTCCATGCTCGGGGATTGGGATGTACAGTGCTCGTTTGGGCAAATGGTACAATTTCGTCGACAAGTCATTCGACGACTTCCTAAACGATATATGCGCTCGCGAGCCTGATCTGGGACTCAAGGCAGAAGTGCATCGGGTCTTGAAGCAATACGTAGAGTTCCACCGTATTGGTTTCCAGGAATGCAAATCTCGCAGAGGCTTGCTCAAACGTCTCGGATTATTGGTAGACGATGAACTGCGACAAGCAGACAAATTGGTCCTAGAAATCTCGGAGTTTTGTACAGCTCTGGAGCTAGAAGAAGATCAACATAAGACGCATGAAATTGCCTATGCTTCGTTACTTCGAAGGTTTAACGAATGTATGGATCGTTTTCTGACACAACTTGAAGGTGTCGAATTGCCGACATGAAGCCAATTCAAAGATCGATCCTATACCGAGGCCCTGTTGGGCTGTGTGTTAGGTGGCTTTGCCGAATTCCATCTAATTTCGAGACAATTTAGTGAGAGCGCATTGCCTTCGTGACCTTTTCCGAACGGGCAGGCGAATCTCCGGCTCTTCAGGACTACATCGGTTGAATTTGCCAACAATTTTGTGTTGGCTCTAGTTCTCGAACCCGCTAGATTCGATGCTTACCAGAACCGTTCCTGCAGTCGGTTGACGGGGTGAGATAATTGATTAGAACTGCGTTTCAATTAAGGCGTAGTGCCGAACCGGGCAAGCAGATGAAGTCCATGCAAATTGGGCCTAGGCGCGGTTTCGACCAAATCAGGCGAGGCGAACAATTGCGAATGCGACGGGGAAAAGATTTGTCGAGTCAGTCTCAGCAAAGAAGAACGCGAGTAGCTTCCTCAATCGCGGGGGAAAATCAGCGGCGCAGAAGCGTACGCTAGCGCGCATCCTTTTACTTGTGGACGAGGCGAGAAGAGAATATCCGCACACGAAACGGATGAAAAGACCGCGACCGTTGAGCGCGTGCGCAAGCTCTGCGTCGTATACGGGATCGAGGCGACGATCGGCCGCCGCGAGCCAGCGAACTGCAAGGCGATGTAACGGAAGGGTGCCGGCGAGGCAATGGTATTTCCTTTACCGGCCGGGTGCCGTTTCCGCCGGAGGCGCTCGCAAATCGTGCGGGCAAGCTCCCGGCGGTCGTTGCCGGGCAGCAGCTGCACCATTTCCCGAATCTGGGCGATCTTCCTACGCGTCTGCTTCATGATGAAAAACGTTGCGGATTTGAGTCTTTCGATGCGCGGATCCAACGCGATTCTACGGTACGCGGACTAGTACTACGTCAAAATTGAAATAGCGGATATGCGGCCCTGTTCAAGGCTTGCATTTCCCGAAACCCGTAGTATGCTCCCGGCAACAAAGTTCAAACAACCGGTGCGGACGGGAATTCCGGAGGCTTGAGCAGGGCTCCGACGGTTCGATAGGTTTCGCGAAACGATTCCGGCCGACCGGGCACGGAGGGAATGCAGGCCATGGAGATCGCCGGCAGGAAGAAGCATCGCGTGAAGCTGAAGAGTGAGGAGCGCGCCGCGCTCAGGTCGGTTGTTGACGGACAGGGATCGAAGGAGCGCCGCCGCCGCGCCCATATCCTGCTCCTTGCGGACGATAACCGCAAGGACGGAGCCCTGGCGGATGCGAGCATCG
>MKWU01000985.1_pt1 | contig 52322 bp, 53 predicted proteins | sample 809101 | NCBI WGS metagenome assembly MKWU01 (sample SAMN05860141, study PRJNA318959) | sponge metagenome | host: Aplysina aerophoba | place: Slovenia: Piran, Adriatic Sea, Gulf of Piran | collected 2013-05-07 | reverse complement strand
GAACCGGTCGGCGGAACCACCCGTGACGCCTCCAACATCAAACCGCCGTCGTCACAATCCCGCCCCCGCAACACAACTCCATCAAACTCCGTGACTGAACCACTATCAGATACCGTGCTTGCTCATATCTGCGAGAACGTCCTGCGCCGTTTCGTGGGCGGCACTCCCTTCGCCATGCCCGACGGGTGACATCGCGTCGCGCTCCTGTTTGACCTCGGCGGCACCGCGATACGCCTGGAGAAGCCAGACGAAGCGGCGTCGAGCGAGGCCATGGACCTCTGCCACGAGCGGTTTCCCGATCAGGGGGAAGTCTATCCCGGCATCCTTGGATCTCTGGCCGCCATGCAGGCGGAAGGTTCGCACTCAACACGTTGACTTCCACACCTCGCGTCCACGCCAGCCTGGATCCTCAACAAGCATCGCGCACCGTGGGGACCGGCTCAGTCTGAAATCGGGAGTCAGGGTTGGCGCGGCAAACAAGCGAAGCGCCCCCTGCCCGGATTGGGCCGAGGGCGCTCCCAAGAAGGTGTCGCGACGGATTGGCGAGTCAGTTCAATGCGGCCTTGACCTCCTCGAACATGGCGATGCTCTTGTCTTTCACCGAGGGGTCCCACATTTCGAACATCATGCTGCGCTCGATGAGTGACCGAGGATCGGTGTAGCCGAACTCATTCACCATCGCCTGGTCCGCAATGTCGAATGCCAGCCTGTTGGCGCTGCCGAAGCCGAACTCCTCAATCATGTACTTGCCGACAACCGGCTCCAACGCGGCGTTCAGATAGTCGTACGTCTCGTCGTCCGAGGCCGCACCGCCATTCAAGAGCACAAGTGTATCGCACCACGTAAGGATGCCTTCCGTCATCAGCCTCGTATAACTGCTGTTCCAAGCATATGCGGCCACCAATTCGCCTCCCGCCATGAATTGCTCAATGTCCGGTCAGGTCCCTCCACGAAATTGGAATTGGGCCCGGAAAAGGAGTCCGGCATGGCCGAAATCACTTCCACCGTAAACTGGCAAACTGGGACGCTTTGGTAGCCGGTGACCCAGGACTACCCAGGAAGAGACAGCTCCTGCCCACGCCTCAGGAAACAACCCCGGCCCTCCCCGCTCGTTTTCGGACAGCTTCATGCCCGGCGCGGCCTCACGCTCTTCTGAAGCGCCAGCCATACAAGATGCGTCCGTAGAAGTTGAACCACTTCCGCGTTTCCGCGTCCGCGAACGGGTAGTCCGCCCCCAATTGCCGCGCGACGGCGAGGCCGGACACGAAACAGGTCTCCTGACTGTTGATCAGGGTGTGGGCGCCGCAGTGCCATGTGCGTCTCTTGCCCTGCACGAAGCGGAACAGGTGGATCAGAACGGCAATGTGAGGCACATCGTGCACGATGTGCTGAAACCACCACTTTTTCACGATCTTGCTGTCGTCGATGCGGCTGATCGGGTTGTAGGTCACCAGGCATGGCTTGTCCGACGGCTTCGCCCACGGCTGCTGGTTGTGCATGATGTAGGTGATTTCGTAGTTGTCGGGCCTCGCGCCGTACTGCTCGATGTGGTTGCTGCGGGTGTCGAGTGCCCTGACTGCGCTGTCCGGGAGAACCGACGCGTCCGAATGAACCACGGTGTGGTTGTGCAGCTCGCTCTCGTAGCGGATCGACGAGAGGAGCCAACCTTCGAAAAGGGTCGGCCGGTTCAGGATCATCAACGCCTGATTCGCGTTGCACGCGAAGACCACGTCGTCGAAGGTTTCGGTCCCTCCCTCTTCGTCCTCCACAACGACGCCACGCGCGAGCCGGTAGACCTTTCGAACCGGCCGCTGAAGATAGATCTTGTCGCGAAAGCCGGCCGACATTTCTTCGTAGATGCGCCGCGTGCCCCGGTCCCAGGTCTGCATCGGCGTCGCGGTTTCGATGTCGAAGAACTCCAGATAGCGGGAAAACAACGACGCCGGCATGTCGAACACGTTCGTCGCCATCAGGAAGTTGACGAACATGGGCTTCAGTATCTTGTATCTGAAGTCGCCCGAGAACCTGCCGACGTTGAGAACCGTGCCCATGCTGACATAGTTGAAGGGGTTGAGGGCGCTTAGAAGCCTGGATCTGCATCGGCTGAGCCGGCCGAACCACCTCAGCCGTCGCATGAGTCTCTGGAATTTCTCGATTTCCGGTTGCAGTTGCCTCCTGATGTCGGAGTCGAAATCGTGAGCATAAATGCCGCCGCGATACTTCACGCTGTAGCTGAACCTGGTATCGACCAGCTCGATATCGTGTTGCCGCATGAACTGGATGATGTGGTGGTAGACGGAGGGAATGCACGCGGTGACCGAGATATCGAAGGGAATCGATGCGCCATCGTCCTGCGGCATGTCGGCGGTGATGGCGTTGCCGCCAATCCGACCCTGCGCCTCGAACAGGCGAAAATCGAACCGGTCGGGATGCCGATGCAGCGCCCACGCTGCCCCAAGCCCCGATACGCCTGCGCCGATAATGGCAACCCGTCTCGGCATCGCCCCGCGCCCCGCTATCTACACGCCTCCATCTTCTGCGACCCCTTCGACCGGGATCAATAGCCCGGAACGCTGCAGTCACCGTCCACGATCAGGCGGACGGAGGCGCAGAGGTCGAACAGCGCAAGGAAATACCACGGCGCATTGAGCGCCCGGATTCAGATGTCCATGTCCACCGGGCTGATGCTCTCTTGCCGTCTCCTGCGAGCCATCGTCGCAGCACGACTTCAACGAAATCACACAATCCCGGCGAGGAGAGACAAGCATCCAGCTGTTCCCCTTCGCTTCGGGCCACCACCACAGCAGCCGACATGCCCGTCATCCATCACGAACCAGGATGACATTGTGGTTTCGGGTGCGCCTTACTTCACGGTATCGCCTCTCCTGCGCCCGTGTCAGCCAATCATCTTCCCAGCTCCCGGACCAGGAGCACTCGGCAACAATCACCCTGGGCAACAGTGCATCATCCGCATTCCGGAGGAATGGCCCCAATACCCTGTCCTCATAGCCCTCAACATCAACCTTGATCGCATCCACTCTCCCCAGATCATGGCTGTCTGCAATCTCCAGCAAGGATTTCACTTCAACTTCAAGGGATCCGCACTCTGACACACGGGACCGACCGAGGTTGCGCTCATCCAACTCCAGCAGTGCACGACCCGCACCTTCCCCGACAACGCACTCATGAACCCCTGCAAACTCAATTCCATTGGCCTTGGCATTGTACCGAAGACGTTCCAGCATGGCAGGTTGGGGTTCGATGGCGATGACCAGGCCAGACCCGGCAAGTTGATTCGCCACTCTCAAGCTCCAGTATCCACAGTTCGCGCCCACGTCGATAAAGACGAAATCGTCAACAGCCAGCCCGAGTACGAACTCTATTTCCTCGCTTTCGAACGTATCTGGTCGACGCAACAGCCGCGACTCAGAAACATTGCCAAACTTGTGCAACCTCCAGCGCAGGCCATACCTCTCCACATCCACCACATCGTCCCGACTTGCAAGAAATCGTCGCTCAAACCATTGAAGACGTCCGAACGCCCTGCGCCCGACATAGCCACATCCGTAAATCCAATTCATGGCGCGATACACGCATTCCATAACCCATGAAGGCGCATACATCCCATGCTCGCCAATCGATGCGTTCATCAAAGACTCCTGCGACCGACCACTACGTGTCACCACTCACCGATCCCACGCTCAACTGGGCAAACGCCATCCCGGCAACATCAGCCGACGGAGACCGGCAACAGGACCATACGCGTCCATCACGAGACGGGAGCACACAATCCTCTTCGCCATGCCTTCCTTGGTTCGAAACCATCCACGGCGCAGACGCCAAAGTGGATCCTGCCATCTGACTACCGGTGCTTGCCATTTTAGTGAATTCTCATGCTGGAAGTGCTCTGCATGATGGATGACAGGAGGGCGTATGCAGAATGTCCTGAGACCGTGCCGCCAGTAACTTGCAAGAGCGCGATCAATCCCCGTTCTGACCAATGGATAGTGAGAAAGAAAGGTTTCTGCAGCTCTCCTTGTAATCACATATCCTTGAGTTCCAAAGTGAGACCACCTCAACCAGCCCAACTGATGCCCCGTCGGCAGTTCACGGACCATGATGAATGGCCGGTCCGGGCCAAAGTGAAGAAAGACTATGTCGAAGTGCTCGCTCATGCCTTCAAGTGTTGCCAGAACAGATGGAAACTGCTCTGTCGGTATGGCATCATCCTCCAGCACAGCCATGACATCGGGCCCATTTTCTACCATGTTCTGAAATACTTGTCTCTGGCTAATCCAGTTGGCGACCGAGCCCATGTGGACATAGATCCCGTCTCGACGCGATCCCCGCCAATCCACAAGTGCTTCATACTCCTGTGGGAAGTCCATGCCGTCCACAGCCCTGTGAACAACAAAATCCAGTCCCAGCGACCCAAGATGCGATGAGATTTCACGACGCCGATCATCTGATCGCTCCAGATTAATGACCGTGATTTTCATGACTCTCACCTAACGACATAGCTGATATCAAAGAGCAAGCGTTCACTGGTACGTACCGAGAACTTGGCGCATGCGCTGTCCGTGTGCCAAACCCACCAGATCCTGAACGAGTTCTAGTTTGACCATGCATTCACTGCTACGATAACCTGAACACGTGCGGCCGAGGAATCACCTTCAGCACTCGCAAGCATCGCATGAGCAGATTAGACAACAATACAGTCCGCACGGTAAGGCAAGGCAAGACTAATTCCAATCCAGATTGATGCGTGGACGGTGCACATTTGCGATTCTAGCCTTTAGCTTGAAAACACGTTCTTTCTGGTCCGGAATTTGTCGCTCATGGGTTTCTGCAAAGATATGCTCTATGCGAGCGAGAAGATCGCGCCTGGACAATAGCGCATCCAGTATGTCTAGTTCTTCACCTTCAATATCCATCTTGATTACACCAATCTCGCAGCCCGTCCCCAGACCATCAAGATACTGAATGAAATCCACCAATTTAACCTCGACTGCTTGATCAGAACTAACCGGCGAAATTTTTCTCTTCACTAGCGTACTCGAGGTTGAGTGCACGAGTGGATCATCGTCGAACTGAGCGCGTCGCCAAAGAACACCTATCCCGTTTCGGGTGCTCGCAGCTGCTTGTTCTATTCGAACGTTGGAGGACTCTCCGAGGTTGTTTCGAAGATGCTCTATTGCCCATGGATCAGGCTCGAATGCTATAACTTCTCGTGCCACTGATGACATCTTTCGTGTGTAGTGGCCGACATTTGCGCCAAGGTCAATGCAAGTCTTCCCGGCAGACTGCGAAATGGCGGCTTCAAACTCGTCGAGTGCCAGAACAGACTTGTATTTTCGAGAATAGCGACGTCCACGTGCTCCGGGCAGATACTGCAGGAGACGGTACCTAAATTCTTGTTTCATCAAGAAAACCCTCTCCTGCAACTGATTCAACGACACGCATGACATGTGACTCGTCAATCCAAGTCAGTTTCTATGCGGAGTGCGCATCCAAGGCCAAGACGAATATCCATGCTTGCATGCCGTTGTTTTGCTTGGCATCTACTTCCAGTATTGCATCCAGATGATATCCTCCTCCCTTGCGGCCCCAAACGAAGAACAGATAAGGCATAACCATTGGATGAGCTCCAAATGGGTCCATTTCGCCTGCGCCCTCCACCGAATGGGCCATGGTATGCTCAATGTACATGCGGCCTTCTGGAACGAGTTGCCTGGCCCATGCACTGAGAGCACCAGCCGGGCTCAAGGCCTGATCAAGTGAATTACTGTAAATGAAGTCAAATTTCCCTATCCATTCGGGATTGTCATCATGAAAGTCCCAAACATGCATGTGCGGGAACTGGGTTGCAGTCTCGGCTACATCAGTGCCTATCACGTCTCCCAGTAGATGCTCCCGAAACCACGCAACTTCGAACCCGTTGCGTGCACCGTGACAGATTCCTGCACGGCCCAGACCACGAGAACGAAGATCATCTTCGATTGCCTTTAGCGTAAACTCGTCAGCCCATACGTTGTTGATTTTGCGTCTATTGTGCTTGAGTTGTACTTCTCGATACTGTTTGTAGCCGCCGCGATAGTCGTGAAAGTACACCAATTGTGCATGGTGGGCTTCAACAACTTGTAGATCCAGGGGACGTACCAACCAGTTAAGTAAGCGCTTCACTGTTACAGAGCCCGTTACTTGATGAATGATATCGAGTTTGTCTCATCCATGGGCTCTGAAACGGATGAACCACACCAGCAATCTTGAATTGGCGTCGTCATCTGCAAGCGTTTCAAATTCATGGTTGATGAACCTCATGTGCGGGAGGACTTTACATTGTTCGTCATGATGGCGGCAAGACGTGTCCATCGGCGGTTGTCGGAACGGTTGCGCACGGCAATCGCTATGGCCTTGTGCTGGCCGACAAGGACAACGAGTTGGCGGCCGCGGGTGATGCCGGTGTAAAGCAGGTTGCGACGGAGCATGGCGTAGTGCTGTGTGAGTATGGGAATGATGACGATGGGGTACTCGGATCCCTGGCTCTTGTGAATTGTGACGGCATAGGCGGAAACCAGGGCGTCGAGGTCGGCGGGAGTGTAGACCACCAGGCGTCCATCAAAGGCCACGGTGACTGTTCCCTCTTCCGGCAGGACGTGATCGACATGGCCGATATCGCCGTTGTAGACCTCCCTGTCGTAGTCATTTTCGATCTGCATCACCTTGTCGCCGGGAGCGAAGGAGCGGCCGAACTTCTCGATCGTGTTCGCCCTTTGGGGATTGAGAGCACGCTGCAGTTCAACGTTGAGCGAAACGGCGCCGACAGCACCACGGTTCATGGGACACAGAACCTGGATGTCTCGGACAGGGTCTGCACCGAACCGCTTGGGAATGCGGTTGCTGACCATCTTCACGATGCGATCGACCGCAATGGCAGGATCATCCGCAGGCACGAAGTAGAAGTCGCTGACACCGTCGGGGGCATCGAGATCGGGCATGATCCCGTCGTTCACCCTGTGGGCATTCATGACTATGCGGCTCTGCGCCGCCTGGCGAAACACTTCATGGAGGCGCGCCACCGGAATAGCGCCACTGGCGATCATGTCGCCGAGAACCCTGCCGGGTCCCACGGACGGCAACTGATCGACATCGCCGACTGCCAGCAACGCTGTCTCCGGCGAGAGTGCCTGAAGAAGGGCATACATCAGCGGCACGTCGACCATGGACATCTCATCAACGACAAGAAGGGTGCACTCGAGGGGATTTTCGGCATTGCGCCGGAATCCTCCGGTGCCAGGATCGAACTCGAGGAGACGGTGGATTGTCTTCGCCTCCATGCCTGTTGCCTCGCTCATGCGTTTGGCCGCCCGTCCGGTCGGTGCGGCAAGCAGGACCGTCACATTTCTGAAGGCAAGGATGGCGAGGATGGTGTTGACAATGGTCGTCTTGCCAACGCCCGGCCCGCCGGTGATGACCATGACCTTCGCTGCCAGTGCCTGGGCGACCGCTTCCTTCTGGCTCGCCGCCAGTTCCAGGCCTGTGCGTTCTTCGAACCAGGGGATCGCCTTTCCGGCGTCGATCGCCCGCCATGGGGGTGGGTGTTGAAGGAGGCGGCCCAGCATCCGTGCAATCCCTGTCTCGGCGTGATGGAGACCTGCGGGGAACACACAGTCGTCGTCGCCCACTCGGTCTGCGACAACTCTGCCCTCGGCAAGCTCAAGGTCCAGCGCCTCGCGAATCAGCGATTCGGAACACTCGAGAAGCTCTGCCGTGACCGACACCAGTTCCTCGAGGGGGAGACCACAGTGTCCCTCGCCCGAGGCCTCGGAAAGTCCGTAGTTCACGCCGGCGCGCAGACGCACCATGGCGTCCGGCCTGATGCCTAGTTTCATCGCGATTGTGTCGGCCGTCGTGAAACCGATGCCGCGGATGTCGTGGGCAAGCCGGTAAGGGTTCTCCGACATGATCTGCAGGGCGTCCGCACCGTAGGTCTTGTAGATCCGTATCGCCCGTGTGGCGCCGACACCATGGCTGTGAAGGAAGACCATGATCTCCCGGACCGCCTTCTGTTCAGCCCAGGCGTCGACAATTCGTTCGACTCGCTTCGGCCCGATTCCCGCAATGTCCCTGAGACGCCACGGTTCCGTTTCGATGATGTCGAACAGCCGGTCGCCAAAGGCTCGAACCAGCTTGCGGGCATAGACCTGGCCTATCCCCCTCACCATCCCGGAAGCGAAATATCTCTCGATTCCATCCGTCGTTGTCGGGGGAGACAACCTCATGAAGCGGGCACGGAACTGCTGACCATAGTTGCGGTCGTTCTCCCAGGAACCGCTCGCGGTCAACCACTCCCCGGGCGCCACCGAGGCGGCCCGACCGACAATGGTGACGGGATGGCGCACGCCCCGAACCTTGGAACGCAGGACGCAAAATCCGCTGTCCTCATTGTGGAAGGAGACATGTTCGATGACTCCCGCGATCACCTCCTCTTCGCTCTCCTGATTCCTTTGATTCCTTTCGGTCATTGGCTGCTCGTTGGTTCTCCGGGCGTGGAGCGGGTCCGGTTCACGAAGCGGACCTTGTGAACAGCTGATTGACTTCCAGGGCGCAGGACCCGCCAACTGGTCTGTAGCCGAGGTCACCAAGAAAGCCCGTCAGCGCCTCTATGTTGTCGCCATGTCGGGCAAGGTTGTCGTTCGCCAGTTCGATGTAGATTGCCGGAGAGAATCTTGACAGCGTCTCTCTTGCGCCAACCAGCATGCGCATCTCGGAACCCTCTATGTCACACTTGATGAAGTCGACCTGTGGTATGCCGCATTCCGCCACGACCTCATCGAGCCGTCTGATGGCAATGTCCTCGGTGACTGATGGCCGCTCCCGTGGTGGAGAGTCACCGACAAAGCTCAGTCCGAAACCGACGCTGCCCGACTCCTTGATAGGCACATTGAGAACTCCGATTTGAGATGAGTCACCGAGACCACAGTCATGAACGGTGACGTTCGACAACCTCTTGAACGATTTCACGGTTTTCAGGATCGAGAGGGCATAGGATCCAGGCTCGAAGGCATGCACATGCCCCTTAGGAGCCATCGCGGAGAAGAGCTTTGTGAACTGTCCTGCATGAGCGCCGACATCGAGGACGACTCCATCCTGTGGAATCAGGGGCCGGAACCGGGAGCGCAGCTCCAGGTGGTGCTGGCGCGTGAGAGCCTTCCAGAGGTGTGCAGACCAGGTCAGCCTTTGCCGCACGGTGAGCCGGGGCATGTCCGTCATTCATCGAGGCCCTGTTGCCAGTCCATCCGTGTCCCCTCTATCCTCAGCCAGGAGACCGGATATCCTGCCATCATGACCCGATCCGTTGCCGTTGATCCAGCCCGCTATCTGGGCGACAGCCACCTTGCCGAGTTGCTGGCGCGTGCACGCGCCGGGAAGTCCGTCGCCGACGTCCGCAGCCTCATTGCCGGTGTCCTTGCCGCGCCGGAGGATGTCGACCCGGACATGTGGCTTGGCCTGGTGACGGAAACACCGGGTGATGATCTGGCACGGCAACTCCAGACACTCAAACAGTCCCTGGAGGAAAACGTCCCCTGCAGCCTCGAAGTTCCGGCGCCGGCCTGGCGTTTGAAGGCCCTGCGTCACGAACTGCAGCGAACCGGGCTGGACGGTTTCGTCGTGCCCCATGCCGATGAGCATCAGGGCGAGATGCTTCCCGCCCGGAGCGAGCGGCTGGCCTGGCTGACGGGATTCAACGGTTCGGCAGGCGTTGCCGTGGTGTTGAACGACAAGGCAGCCATCTTCGTCGACGGGCGTTACACGCTCCAGGTCAAGACGCAGGTGAACCGTGCCGACTTCGACGTCCATCACTTGATGAACGAACCGCCGCACGACTGGATCTCCGATCATCTCGAGGGGGGCAGGCTGGGCTACGATCCGTGGTTGCATGGCCACGCGGAAGTCGGGTCGTTTCGGGATGCAGCGGAACGGGCCGGTGGCACATTGGTTCCATGCGACAGCAATCCCATCGATCAGATCTGGTTCAACCAACCCCCTCCTCCACTTGCTCCTGTCCGTCCCCACGCCCTCGAGTTTGCCGGCGAAACCGCCACATCGAAGATCGACAGGATCGCTGCATCACTTGCAGCGAAAGGCCACGACGGTGCGGTGATCTCCGATCCGACTTCGATTGCCTGGCTCCTCAACATCCGCGGTGGTGACCTCCCGGGAACACCGGTGTGTCTCGGTTTCGCCATCGTCAGCAAGGAAGGCTTGGTCACCCTCTTCGCCGACCAGAGGAAGTTCACGCCGGAAGCTCTCTCCTGGCTGCCCGACAATGTCTCTGTGCGACCTCGAGACGAGCTGAACACGGGACTTGCCCATCTTGCGGCAGACGGCGCAGCGATCGTTGTTGACCGTCAGTCCGGTGCCGCGTGGTTGCAGGACCGCATCGAGGCAGCCGGGGGCACGGCCCTCGTGGAGCAGGACCCGTGCGCCCTGCCCCGGGCCATCAAGAATGCTGCTGAAGTCGCAGGTATGGCCAACTGTCATGTTCGAGACGGCGCAGCCCTCACCACATTCCTGTGCTGGCTCGATCATTCCACTCGTCCAGGAAGCAATGAGACGGTTGATGAGATGACGGCCGAGAGGGTGCTGGAGGATTGCCGGCGGCGTGTCGACGGCTACAGGGGATACAGCTTCGAAACCATATCGGGATCTGGCCCCAACGGCGCCGTGGTGCACTACCGGTCCAGTGAAGCAACCAACCGCACTTTCGAACCCGGTTCTCTCTACCTGGTCGATTCGGGTGGCCAGTATCCGGATGGCACGACTGATGTGACTCGCACCATCGCAGTCGGGGAACCGGATGCAGATCACAAGCGTCACTTCACCGCCGTGCTCAAGGGACATATTGCACTTGCAACGGCGCGCTTTCCCAAGGGCACCACCGGAACTGCCCTCGACACCCTGGCCCGATCAGCCCTGTGGAAGCTCGGCGCCGACTATGACCACGGCACCGGCCATGGTGTGGGCAGTCACCTGGGAGTCCACGAAGGTCCGCAGAACATCTCCAAGCGCGGCCACACCGCGCTGGAGCCGGGCATGATCCTTTCAAACGAACCCGGTTACTACCGTGCCGGCGCATGGGGTATCAGAATCGAGAACCTCGTGGTGGTGGAAGAAGACAGCCAACCAGGGGAGCGTCCCATGCTCCGTTTCTCGACACTCACCCGGGCGCCGATTGACCGGCGGCTGGTGAATGCCGGCGAGCTGACTGACGAGGAAGCCGACTGGCTTGATGCCTATCACGCAAACGTTCGCGACTCCCTGGGACCTCTGGTGGACTCCGAAACAGCCGCCTGGCTGGACGATGTCACGCGTCCCATACGCGATGGATCCTGAGCGTGTGACAAACCGCAGGAGTCAGCGGCGACAAAAAGGAATGCATCCGTGACCTCCCCCCTTCTTGCCACGCCATCCGGAAAGCCACGAGCCCGGGCTCTGGGAATTCCGTTCGAAGGCCGTCCGGGACCGTTCAACGCCATCACCGACGTCGCTGGCGTCGAGGTCGGTTATACAACTCTCATTCGCGGCGATGGCGGCCCTCTTGTCGTCGGCTCCGGTCCCGTGCGCACGGGAGTCACGGCCATCATCCCGCGAGGCAAGGCCGGCGCCAGCCTTCCGGTGTGGACCGGCCAGTTCAGCCTCAACGGCAATGGCGAACTCACGGGAAGCTGGTGGATCGACGAAGTCGGGCACAGCGATGGGCCGATCACCATCACCAACACCCATTCCTGCGGTGTCGCCCGCGACGCCACCATCGAGTGGATGAATCGCAACGTCCAGGCATACGGAGATGGACCGGACTGGGGTCTTCCCGTTGCGGGCGAGACTTATGACGGTTGGTTGAATGACATCAACGGCTTCCACGTGAGGAAGGAACACGTCTTCGAGGCAATCGATTCCGCCGCCTCGGGTCCAGTCGAGGAAGGCAGCGTCGGCGGTGGCACCGGCATGGTGCTCTACGGCCACAAGGGCGGGTCAGGAACGTCGTCACGTGAAGTTGTCCATGAAGGGGAGACCTACGCCGTTGGCGCCTTTGTCCAGGCGAATTTTGGCCTGCGCTCGCAGCTGCTCATCGCCGGGATACCCATGGCGGAACATCTTCCGGGCCCTGAACCCTACGGCGAGGACACCGGTTCGATCATTGGCGTGGTGGCAACAGATGCACCGTTGATCTCCCACCAGCTGAAGAGACTCGCCCGGCGCGTGTCACTCGGCGTGGGTCGCGGCGGTTCGATTTCCGGTCATGGATCAGGGGACATCTTTCTTGCATTCACGACAGCAGGATCCGATGCCCTCGGCAAAGACACCCCCTACCTCGAACTCGCCATCATTCCCGATCACAGGCTCGATCCCTTCTTCGAGGCTGTCATCCAGGCTGTGGACGAAGCCATCATGAATGTCCTGGCGGTCAGCGAGGAAATGGTTGGTATCGACGGAAACACGGCCCCAGCTCTCGACAGGGACAAGGTGACGACAGTCATGAAGCAATTCGGCCGCTACCGCGAACCTCCCGGCCTGTAGGGTCTTGCCCGCCGGGCGCCGGGCATGACAGAGTTCGACAGAACAACTGCAAGGGGAGTCCGTCATGGGCCGGATGATCACTTTTGTACGACCAGATGGCGGTTCCACAAACGGTTGGCTGGCTGAAGCAGGCGGGGACCGCCCGGGCGTCATCGTCCTGCAGGAGTGGTGGGGTCTCAACGACCAGATCTGCGGTGTCGCGGACCGCTTCGCCCGCAACGGCTACAACGCCCTTGCCCCCGACCTCTACGAGGGACGGGTGACCGGGGATGCGAACGAAGCCAGCCACATGATGGAGGGGCTCGATTTCCCGGGCGCAACCCACCAGGACATCAAGGGCGCAGCCCGCCATCTCAAATCCATCACGAACGGCCGCGTCGCTGTCACGGGATTCTGCATGGGTGGGGCGCTCACCATCGCAGCGGGCGTCCATGTCGCCGAATGCGACGTCGCTGTTGCGTTCTACGGAATTCCGCCGAAGGAGTTTGCGGACGCGTCGGCCATCCGCATTCCCTTCCAGGGACACTTTGCCAACATCGACGACTGGTGCACACCCGAAGCGGTGGACAGTCTGGCGAAAGATCTGGAAGCCGGAGGCGTTGCAGGCGAACTCCACCGGTATGACGCTCAACACGCCTTCTTCAACGAAGTGAGCGATGCCTATGATGTTGCCAGTGCCCGTACCTCATGGACCCGCATGATGGAATTCCTCTCCGCCGAACTGTGACCATCATGCTCGCGAGTTGCCGCGTCCGGTTCATCGCGCCAGAGTGGATGCGTTGAGGCGGCGATCATCGCTTCCCCTTCCTGTGAGAGAGTTCATCTCCGGCCGCTGGAACGTCGCAGACGACCTGCCCCACACCCCTTGCGACACCCCCGATGTAGCATGGGCGGAGTTCCTCCGCCATGAGGAGACAGACGAGCCGTCATGCCATGCGGGCTGTCGACATCGATGATTCGCCATCACTGCAGGTCTCGGGGCCCGATGAAGCCCTGCGCGGTGGTCCGGAAGTTTGGCCGTCATGCCAGGAAATCGCCCAACGACACAGAACGTTCGCCAAAGGGATCACGGAGCCTCAGCCGCCCTGCAACCTGGCGGTGAACACGACTGACGCGTGGTTGGCGGGCTTCAACCCGGGCTCGATTGAGGGAGCAACGAACGCATCGTGCAATTCGTGATAACCGCCATACGGTCCCTGGGCGCCTGTCCATGGCCGATACGTTGAAAGACGCGCCCGAACACGCAAGCGAATGAATTCATTCACGCGATTCGCGGCAGACTGGTTGCTGTGCTCTACGGATCCACGGCATGTCCGGCTCGAGAGGTCATCCGGAGGCTGCCGTGATGGCTCAGAGGCGCTGGGCAAAGACCTTGAGACCGCGGGCGAAATTGAACTCGAAGTGAACGGATCCGAAGCCGTGCTTGTCGAGCATGTGCCGCAGGTTCGGAGCCGAGAAGTAGAGCTTGTGGTCCGGTGCTCCGAAGTGGCGCCACCGCGTCGGGTTGCTTCCCTTCGTGAATTCCCTCAACGCCGGTGTGGTGAGGTAGAGGATGGCCCCTGGCGCCATGGCGGCCCTCACCGCTTCCAGAAACCGGTTGGTGTCGACGACATGTTCGATCACCTCGGAACAATAGACGCCATCAAACGACTCACACGCCAGTTCAACGTCCTCGAACAGCCCCGTCAGAAAGCGCCCCTCAGGAAAGCGCCGCTGCGCCTCCTCCACGAGTAGCGGGTTGACCTCGACTCCCGTTGCCTCGAGTCCCAGTTCGAGACCGGCACCGACCAGACAGCCGACGTTCGACCCGATATCGAGCAGCCTGTTGCCCGTCATGCGTCTCTTCAGTCTTCTGGCCCTCCGGCGGGAGCGCCGCATCTTGCTCTCGAATTTCTGCCGGTAGCCGGCGATGTAGGACCGGCCCATGTCAGGACTCTGGATTGCTGCGGCTGTGGCAGCGTCAGGCATCATTGCCATCCAGGCGAAGGAACACCCGTTGCAGCGCACCCAGCGATGGGGAGGCTGCTCCACCAGAAGTGAGTGTGACTCGCCTTCGCAGACTTGGCACATATCAGGCACGGTCGGATACTCTCTTGGAGGAGGAGGGTGTGGTCAGGTGACGGCAGCGACCATGCGGTCGATGTCGTCGGGAGAGGTGTTGAAGGACGTGACGAGACGCACGGCGCCGGTCTCCTTGCCAGTGGGCTGGATGGGATAGAATCCGAATCCGGTTGTCTTGAGACGCTCGAAAACGGCAAGCGGCATCTCGAGGAAGATCTCGTTGACGTCAACGGGGTGGAGGAGGCGGACACCCTCGATCTCCTGGAGACCGTCGGCCAGCCTGATTGCCTGAGCATTGGCGTTGCGCGCCCACGCCAACCAGTTTCCTGAATCGAGATAGGCGTCGAGCTGGGCCGACAGGAAGCGCATCTTGGAAAAGAGCTGACCAGCCCTCTTGTGGTGGCGGCGCAGGATGGGAACGTCCTTTCTCCTGTCGCCGAAAACAACGATGGCCTCTGCCGCCATGCAGCCATTCTTGGTGGCGCCGAAGGAGAGCACGTCGACACCGGCCCGCCAGGACATGTCGGCGGGCGGGCACTCGAGGGCGGCAACCGCGTTGGCAAAGCGGGCTCCATCCATGTGGACCGCAAGACCGAGATCGCGCGCCGTGTCGCCAAGGGCGCGTACATCATCCGGAGAATAGAGAGTGCCGCACTCGCTCGCCTGAGTGATGGACAGCACTGACGGCCGGGGATGGTGGACGTCATGGGCATCCATGGATGCAGCCGCGCGACGCAACACATGCGGGCAAAGACGCCCGTGGTCAGCCTCGAGACCGATCAGCTTGGCACCGCCGGTGAAGAACTCAGGCGCATTCGCCTCGTCAACGACGATGTGGGCTTCCTCGTAGCAGAAGACGGCACCCCAGGGCGGCGTGAGGAACGCCAGCGACAGGGCGTTGGCGATGGTCCCCGTGCCTACCGGCACTACACAGACGTCGGTTTCGAAGATCTCGCCAAACCTCTCGTCAAGGTCGTGGGTCAGTTCGTCACCGCCATAGGAATCGACTCCACCGGCACTCGACCGCGCCAGGGCCTCGATGATCTCCGGCGCCATGCCGGAAGCGTTGTCGCTGCCGAAGTGAGGCTGGTGCATCACGAAACCGCCGGATCACCCGTCACCCAGGAGCGCGTCGATGCGCTCCATGAGGTCCGACTGTTCGCGTTCGAGCCGCTGGGCTTCGGCAGAGTCTATCCCTCCATCCCGATTGAGCGCCTTAAGCTCGCTTGCCAGTTCCTGTTCACGTTCCAGAACGTCGTCGAGAACCAGCTGATCGACAACCTGGCCTTGTCTTGCTTCCTCGAGACGGTTGAGTGCACCAGCCTGCCTGGCATTGAGTGCGGCAAGGCGCCGGACCGCTTCGGCGTGTTCCCCCTCAAGCGCCTCGGCCTCCGCTTCGAGACGATCGGCCTCGCCCTGAAGAACCCTGGCACGCAGGCGGGCCCGGGCGAGATCGTCGCGAAGGTCACCGAGACAGGCGTCGTAGGTTCCCGACAACGAGTTGTCGAGAAGCGTGAAGAGATCGACGTCCCGTTCGGCATCGGCGCATGGATCACCGGATGTCGCCATGCAGGCAGACAGGAATGCGGCTGCCACCGGAACGGCAAGGATGGGGCGGAGCACACCTCGCAGGCGGGCGAGACCGCTGTCACGCAGAAAACCGGAGTGCATCACACAGACGGCCTCTCGACGCCATCAGGCGCGCCGGCAATCAAAGTGACCATGGCGTCCTCGATCGCTTCGAGCCTGACAATGTGCTGGCGTTGTGCCGATTTCGCCGCATCAAGGCGGGAGGTATCATACCCTGCGCTTCGGTACTTGGAGATGCTCCGATCGAGAGTTGCGATACGCTCTCTCGTGGTATCAATCATCGAGCGAACGCTGCCGCGATCCTTTTCAATCTCCATGAGCGCGTTCTCGTACTCCTGACTTTCCACGAGGCCGGCAGCATACTCCCTGTTGAGACGGTCCACGTCCAGTTTCTGCCAATTGAGTGCGGCTTGAGCCAAGGCAATGTTCTTGCGGGATTCTCCGGTCAGTTCCTCGGCAATGGCGATGTCCTCGTCAAGCGATTCCCTGGAGGCCTGGAACTCCGAATGATCACGTGTCAGGTAGGATCCGCCGACATATCCCGCAACCCCGCCCGCCGCGGCACCGAGCAACGCCCCCTCCTCGTCTCCGGCGGCATAGCCGATGATGCCGCCGATGATGGCGCCGGCAACGGCGGAAGCGATCCGGGCTTCGGCATAGTCGTTGTAGGAGTCGGCCTGATCGCGCAGAGCCCCCTGCTGCTCAGACACGTCATTGCCCGACATGATGGTTTCAAGGTCACCGAAAATGTTGGCCGTGCTGCCATCCTCATTGGTGACGCACCCGGCAGCAAGGAACAGGGCGCCAACCATGGCCAGAAGTCGAGCATGCATCGCCAAATTACCCTTTCGATCAGAACCCTTGAGCAACCGCGCGATCATGGTCCAATCCCTCATCCCAGACAACCGTTGACGGCGTGGAGGTCTCACCAACCGGAACCAGGGCACATCCACAGATTGCGGATCTGCAGGCAGGCCTTATCGCAACGTTGCGATAGCGGCTGCCACTCAATCCTGTCGTCAGCGGTACAGACTCCGGTCCAGGCGACTCTCGCTCTTGGGTATGTGGGACCGATTCCAGATACCGCATCTAGGAGCCTCACCGGCTCGCCCTGTGCGATGAAACACAGCATGGACCGGTCTGCCGCAGTGTGCTCACGGCTTAGCCTCGAATGCCGAGCGTGGCAAGCCTGACTGGCACTCGCCGTTCATGGCGACATGACGCCGACGTCCGACTTCACGAGCATCATCAACCTCGTTACGGGCGCGGATCCAGACTCGGCCCGGCCGTGCCGTTTGAGGCTTCACAGTCCGGCGCACAGTTCGGTATTCTCGTCTTGCCGGACAGGGAGGGAGCGCAAGATGAATACCGGGGCGTGGAGAATCAGGACATCGATATCTGTTGTATTCAGTCTTGTGATGCTGGCCGGCGTCTTTATCGATGTGCGTCCGGTCGTGGCGCAGGAGGCGTGTCCGCTTCCCGCCGGTGAGACGCCTCCCGCGGACCCGCCCGTGACGGCGCAGCAGGTGGAAGACGGCAGCGCATGCGCCGCCTGGCGGTGACGTGTTCACGTCGCTGCGGCGGGAGAGTTACTCACAAGTCAACCGAAAATCACACCTTCAACGCCGGGCCGGGCGGAACGGGCCAAAGACCGAAGTGAGAGATTTCGATTCCGAAAAGTGAGCAATTTTCGCTTGGGATTGACGATTCACTTGAAACCGTGACGGTTGATGAATTCACGGCCATAGGGTGTTCCCGGCAAGCGCGTGGTGCAGCCGGTCGAGGGTCCACACGTCGATCCCGTCTGTCGTCCGGAAAGACCTCCTGCCACCGTAGACGAGGACGCGCCGCACAATGCCCGCAAGTGCACCAACCGCACGCAGGCCCGGCAACATGCCGGTGTGGTAGCGCGACCGGGACTTGACCTCGATCGCCAGGAACTCATCGCCCCGTCGAAGAATGAAATCAACCTCTGTCCGATCTCCGGAATGCGGCGCCCAGTGGTGCAGGTCCTCGAACAGTCCTCCCTCCTCCCCGTGGACCCGCAGCAGATGAAGGACCCAGCCTTCAAGGAGTGCGCCACGCTCTTCGGGCGCGATCGGTCCGTGGAGTTTCTTCACCGCCCGCACCAGTCCCGGATCGACCCAGTAGAGCTTTGGATGACGGCGCTCACGCACCCGCAACCGAGGCTGGAAGGCAGACAGCCGGAAAACAACCAGTGTGTCTTCGAGGATGTCCAGATAGCCCTCAACAGTGGTCCGTGCGACACCGCAGTCACGCGCAAGGCCTGAGACATTGACAACCTCGCCGTGACAGAGCGCTGCAATGGGCAGGAATCGTGCGAATCCCGGCAGATTCCTGACGAGTCCCTCGGCACGAATTTCTTCGCGGAGGTAGAGCCGGGCGTAGGTCTCAAGCACCGCACGTCTGTCGTCCGCAATCCAGACCAGAGGAATGGTCCCCGTGTCGAGTGCGGCTTCAAGATCGAAGTCATCGCCGAGTTCAGCGGGAGACAGGGGGTGCATGGTCCTGTGCAATGCCCGGCCGGCAAGCAGGTTGACACCGACTGCCTTGAGCTTGCGTGCGCTCGACCCAAGGAGGGCAAAGTTGAGTTGGCGCGCCTCGATATGGCGATGCACTTCGTTGAGGAGATTGGGGAGGCGCTGGATTTCGTCGACCACCACCCAACTGCCGGGTTCCGCTCCCTGCAGATCCAGGGCGAAGAGGGACGGATCGACGAGATAGTCCTGATAGCGGGCCTCGTCGAGGAGATCGATCCAGAGTGCGTCGGGAAACTGCCATCGCGCCCAGGTGCTCTTGCCGACCCCGCGAAGGCCGAGCAGGAAGAAACTCTGTCCGGGCATGGAGATCAGTCGAGGGTATGAACTTTCTGTCACCTTGTCGTCATTTTTCCATGAATAGTGACGACAAGGTGACAGGCCAATGCTCGCGAGTCAACGGGACCACCCCGTCGGTGATGGGTGCCAGCTACCGGCCTGTGCAGGACATCCTCTTCGAGCGCCCCCGCCTTCAGCCGTTTGTCGATCATGCGTCTTGCAACGCCGTCCTTGATCCGCAGGTCGAGGAATGCCCGGAGGTGGGAGTGTGTGATCGAGTCGAAGGAACACGCCACGGACTGCCCACATCCGTGATTGTCCAGATGCGGTTCGCATCACCCCACTTGTTCGAGGGACAGTCCTTGAAGCTCCGGGCCGGGCCCGATGCCCCGCCGGGAGTGCCTTCGCTCGCGCACTCCCGCCATCCGGGCAGGGACGGACGGCGGGCGAGGTCCATTGTCTTCAGTCGGCATTCCCTTTTCGGCTGTTTATCTCCCACGGACAGAGCAGGATCTCCCAGGTTCCCTGGCCAGGTTCCTTCAGCGAACCTCGATCAGCGCCTCACCGGCTTCCAGAGCCGCTTCAATCTCCCCGAGCAGCGGAGTCAACAGGGTCTGAAGGGCGGCAATGGTCGTATTGCCACAACGCAGCCAGACCACCTGCAGACCCGGCGACCGCCGCGCCCGCTCGGCGAAGTCCTCATCCTTGGACCAAATTGCGGCGCGCCTGTCGCGCGCCCAGGCCTCAATGCGCTCGTCTGACGCCGCACCAAGGCCGACGTCGCTCACGTGATCGCAGGTGTGACCTCTTTCGGAAAGCCAGCGCGCCAGACCCGGCGGCAGTTGCGCATCGATCAGAAAGCGCACGGATCAGGCGGCAAACACGACACGATGGTCGACCGCTCCCGCAGCCCACGCCAGGGCCGCCTTGATGTCCGCTTCATCGAGATAGGGATAGTCGTCAAGAATCTCCGCCGAGGACACGCCGGACGCCATGAGTTGCAGGATGTCGGACACCCGGACACGGGTGTTCCGGATGTGCGGGCGCCCGGCGCAGGTCGAAGAATCGATGACGACCCGGCCCGAAGTCTCGGGGACACTGGCAACTTGATCGAAAACCTCGGCCAGGAGGGATATCCTGGCGCCCTTGCGCGGCCCTGCATGCCCATGACTCCGAAGAAAGTCTCGCAGGGCCTGGCCCAGTGTGTCGGCCTGGCGCGTGCCGGGTTCAACGGTGTGAAACCAATGTGGGAGAATGGTTTCGGTCTTCCGGCCGTCTCTTGCACTTCTCTTTGAGAAATACTCCACCGCAGTGTTGTCCACGTATCCCACGAACTTCGAAGGCGCAAAGAGCCATCGCCCGCCTTCCGCCCGGACCGCATACCAGGCGTGCACACGCGACATCAGGTCTTTTAGCTCCGCACCGCACCGCTCGTCATCGAGCGCGACCTGGTAGCGCAGAATGTTCTCGATCGCCTGTTCAGGACGGGTGACTAATACGCTGTCTTTCATCGGGATCAACCTCACTACGATCATGTTAGAGCACTTAGACGAAATGTAACACAGGTATATAGACGATGCAAACCGTTGCTCTCTCGATCGATCAAGCGATACGCCACACATCCCGGGGATCCCGGTCGCTCGCGGGACATCACCATAAACCTTGAACTGCACATCGCGTGAAGGAAGGACTTGTTCAATGCCTTGGGTGGCAAACCTTCCCGACGGAATGCGGCGTAATTTCGGAATGGTCGGCAAATACAATTGCCGTTCCCATTTGAAGCACTGGCAACGGTGGGACGCGGAGGCAACCGCCGCGCAGCCTGCCAAACCGCTGCGCCGTTGCAGGTTGCGGGAATCGTCCGACGGATAGCGCTCACGTACGGTTTGTCGATGAAGAAGGACGACATACCACCGAATTCGGGCGAGAAATCTATGTTCTTTCGTTTTGTCGTCCCCACAACGCGAGTGAGCGTAGACTTGCGGAAGAGAGGGCTTGGGCAAGAGTGCATGTTCGGGATGCGTTGCGAGATGACAGGCTCTCCTATCTCCGGCTCGACGCCGCCCAATTGTTCAAGCACGCGTTCGCCTTGCGGACGGATGTCCGCCGTAACGGACCGCAGGCGGGACTACGACCGGTCCTCCTCTATCTCTATGCCGAGCCGGAGGTATGGCCGACCGACGGGACGCCGGTGGATGAAGGCGCAAGAGCGCGGCACCAATACGAGATCGAGACCTTCGCTTCCGCCGTCGTCGGTGACGAAATGGCGTTCGTCGCTTGCTTATACAAGATCCTGCTCGGAAGCTGGAACCGCAGCGAAGACGCCGACGTCCGCGCTCACGCACGGTCGGTCCGTGAGCGCTATGCGCCCTGAGCCGCTCGGCCTGCTGTCAGCCGCCGTCGGCGGGCACCTCGTGGAAGGCAGAATCGGTCTGGTCCAGATTGCCCAATTCGAAGCCCTGCACTGTGATGATGCCGCGCCGGGCTGGTCCGTTGCCCCGTCGTCGAGCTGGCGCGATCAGCGCCCGCAGCGTGATGAACGGCAGGCTGGATTGCGCTGCTTGCGGGTGGAGCGGATTCAGCCGTATACGCGATCCAGGCGCTCAGGGCGCTATGGCGATGCCTTGATGTCGTCCGCGATTTTCTCGGCAATGGCGATCGTCGTGATGTTCGTGTTGGCCCGCGGGATGGTTGGCATCACCGAGGCATCGATGACCCTGAGGCCGGCGAGCTTGCGCACCCGACAAGCCGCGTCGACAACAGCCATCCTGTCACCGTCCGGGCCCATGCGGCAGGTGCCGCTGACATGCCAGCTCGGCCACACCGATTGCCTGATCCACTCCTCCAGCGCACCGCCATCCCGTGCGAGATCATCGACACCGCGACCGGTTGTCAGGCGAGCGCGCAGGATCCGGCGCCCGACGGCACCTGAGTCATGCAGCAGTCGCGCAGTTCCGGTCTTCAGCCATGTCCCAATCGACGGCACCATCATGCGCCGCACCGCGTCGGAGTAGCCGGCAGGGAACCACATGGTCACCTGATCTCCCACCACCTCCTTCGTGATTATCCTGTGCAGCCGGCGAAACCCGTCTGCAAGGCGAAGGAGGTCACGCTCGTCCGACAACATGGCGAGATCGACACGTGGCTCATCGAACGGCGACGGCGTCTGCAGGCGCACGCTTCCCCTCGAAAAGGGCTTGTTCACAACGACCAGCATGGTGCCGACCGCCTGACCGAAGGGATGCCATCCAGCCGAATTGGTCGGCATGAAGAACATGTCACCGGGAGGCGCACCCTCCAGGCCGGACGAACAGCGAACTCCGAAGTAGATGTGCCTGCGCTGGCCGGCGGCCACCCTTGCACGCGGTTTCAGGCAGGCCGCCACACTGATGCTGGGATGCTCCATCAGGTTTTCCCCGACACCGGGCAGATCGGCGACAACCGGGATACCGAAAGCCTTCAGATGATCGCCGTTGCCGATGCCTGCACGCAGCAGGAGACCCGGCGAGTGAAGCGCCCCGGCGCAGATGATCACCTCCCCTGCCCTCACCTCGATCGTCTCGCCATCCCGGGTCGCGTGTATGCCGACCGCGCGGCCGCCCTCGATCAGGATGCCGGTGGCTATGGTCCCTGGCAGAATCTCGAGATTGGGACGCCGTCGCGTCGCCGCATCGAGATAGGCGATGGCGGTCGACACGCGGCGTCCATACTGATTGGAAAGCGGCATGGGGAAACAGCCGTCACTGTCCGTACCATTGAAGTCATCGAGAAAGGGCAGGCCATCTTCCTCCATGGCCTCGAGCATGGCGCGGCTGAACCCGGCCCAGTCCGCCGGGAAGAGGCGTCTCACCGGAATCCGGCCTGCCCGACCATGGCGGGTGCCGGCGAAGTCGACATCCCGCTCGAGGCGGTTGAGGTAGCAAAGCAGGTCGTCGTGGGCCCATCCGGCAAGGCCCATCTCTTGCCATTCATCGTAGTCGGCCTTCATGCCCCGCACGGCAAACTGGCCGTTGATGCTGGAACCACCGCCCATGACGCGAGCCTGCTCGAATCGCGATGCCCTGACGCGGGGATCATCGTCGGGCGAGCGGTTGAAGACGCGAAGATCAGGCCAGTGGAAGCGGGGATCGAAATAGGCAAGCCCCGGATAGCTGTCGAGAATCACCTCCGGGACATCTTCCGGTGGCGTGTCATCTCCGGCTTCAACGAGTGTGACACGGCACCCGGGATGCTCCGAAAGGCGGTTGGCGAGCACCGCACCCGCCGACCCGCCGCCGACAATCACGAAGTCACGCGCATCCGGCACCGATTCCACGCTTCCGGCCCCTCGTTGCGACATGGACCGGTCCACATTGCACGCTTAAGCTACCGGCCATGGCGTTTCTTGCATAGCCGTGGTCAGCGGAGACTTCATTCCATGGCGTCACGCTCGATCGGTGTCATCGGTGCAGGAATCATCGGCACTGTCACTGCCTGCTTCCTCCAGCGCGACGGGCATGATGTGACCCTCTACGAGCGCGAGGCGCCGGGCTCGGCGGCATCCGGCGGTAACTCCGGAGTGTTGTCTCCGGCGGCCGTGGTCCCGGTTTCCATGCCTCATCTTCTTTCCAGTGTTCCTGGCTGGTTCATGGATCCGGAGGCACCGCTCACCATGGACTGGCGCCAGGCCCCCCGGTTGCTGCCCTGGCTCATCGCCTTCGTGCGCGCCGGCCGTGAGGACAGGGTACGCGCCATTTCAGGCGCCCTTGCCGCACTCAACGGTCCGACACTCTCACTTCTAAGGCCGCTTCTCAGGGAAGCCGGCCTGGAGTCCCTGGTGGTGAACAAGGGCATGCTCTATGTCGGTGCCGGCCCGGAGGACCGACTTGCCACGGAGCTGCGCCAGCGCTCGGGCCACATCGTCGAATTCCTCGGACCCCAGGGGCTGCGGGACCTTGAACCGGCACTCTCGACAGAGTTCACCCATGGCCTGTTTCTTCCCGAGACCGCCCACACGACGGACCCGCATCGCCTGGTCACCAGCCTTGCCACCCACTTCGAGCGCAACGGTGGCAAGATCGTGATCGAAGAGGTCAGCCGGCTGGCGGTCGACGGTCAGGCATGGATCGAAGCCGGTGAAAAACTCCACCGCCACGACATGGCCGTCGTCGCCGCGGGCGTGTGGTCGCGACGTCTTCTTGGCGATCTGGGTTACGACGTGCCCCTGGTGTCACAGCGAGGCTATCATGTGACGTTCCAGGAGCCTGGCATCACGCTCAACACCGTCATCATGCCGGTCGATGCAGCGGCAAGCATCGTGCCCATGGAGATGGGCATTCGCATAGGCGGCACCGTCGAATTTGCCCGCCCGGGCGCACCGGCGAACCGTTCTCGCAGCGATGCGCGCTGCAGCCATGCCCGGCATGCCTTGCCTTCTCTCGACACGGCACGGCACACGGTCTGGATGGGAGAAAGGCCCTGCACTCCCGACAGTCTCCCCATCCTGGGTCGCGCACCACGGCACCCGCAGATCCTGTTTGCGTTCGGACATGGCCATCAGGGCATGATCGGTGCTGCCGGAACCGCCGCCATCATTGCCGACCTCGTGGCCGAGAGGACTCCCGCAATCGACCCTCAACCCTTCGCCTCAGACCGTTTCCGCGATCCACTCTTCAGACGAAAGAGCAACGCAGCGGACCGCTTCAGTCCCTGATCTCGTCCGATCGCTTCCACACATCCTTGATGTCATGGACGGTTGCTTCCGGGTGTCGTGCCGGGTGCGGGTGGCTCACCGACGGAACCGGACGCCGCGCCTAGAATTGACGCGGTAGCCGACCGAAATGATGGTGTCGAGGTTGTCGTGCTTCAGCCTGCGCCGGACCCTGCGCCCGACGGCAAAGAAGGACGAACGCACATGCGTGGCGGGACTGCTTCACTCATTGATCTGGTCTGATTGTTTCCATGCATCCTTGATATCTTCAACGGTGGCCCCGGGACGGCGTGCCGCATCGAGTATGACCGCTTCGCGGCGCACCATCAGATCGAGGCTATCAAGGACGCCCCTCACCGCCGTCAGCGGAACGACGACCGCACCGTGACGATCCGCGTGGATGAGGTCGCCATCCTGCACGACCATGCCCTCGATGTTGACCTCGCATGCCCACTGGGCGACATGAACGAAGGCATGGGATGGTGCCACCAGTCCTGCCAGCACCTGGAAGTCCGGGGCCAGTTGGTCGATGTCCCGCACGCTGCCATCGGTCACGAGCCCCAGACAGCCGAGCGCCTTGTGAACGGTGCTGTTGACTTCGCCGAAGAGCGCACCGTACCCCGGGCGTTCATCGACGTCCTGGACCACGCAGATCTTGGGGACATCACCGTTGGCGACGTAGTCGAGATACCGGTTGCGACGGGACCGTGCCTCGTCCGGCGTCCATCCGGCCGGATCCTTGGCTCTCATCGTCGCCGTCCGGGCAAACCCGACGATGGGTTTCATATGGGGATAGAGGCAATGCAGGTGCTGAACGGTGAAACCGTACCCGCGCCTTTCCGGCACCACCATTTCCAGCAGGTTGCAGATGGTCGGTGTGTCGATCCCGGCGAGCGAGGCGATCTCGTCGGTTGTCGGGCAAGCGGTCATGACATTATCCCCGGTTCCTGTTCGATGACATCGTGTTGTGCCGTCCTGCCCTATCGCTGCGTGGTCTGCCAGTCGCTTGCCCGATGGAACGGCGTGTAGTCGGGAGCGAGAGGCTCCCGTCCGGCAATGAGATCGGCGGCCTTTTCTCCCAGCATCAGGCAGGTCGCATTGAGATTGGCGGTGACCACGTTGGGCATGATCGATGCATCGACCACGTGAAGGTTGTCGAAACCATGGACCCGGGTATCGCGGTCGACCACGGCATCATCATCGTAGCCCATCTTGCAAGTGCAGGCCGGATGATGCTCGGTCTCTCCGACGCGGCGTGCAAAGGCATCGACATCCTTTCGGGACGTGACGTTCTCGCCCGGAGCGAGTTCCCGTCCACGGTAGGGGGCAAGAGCTTTCTGGGAGGCGATCTCGCGGGTGAGTTCGAGTCCTTCCCGGAATTCAAGACGGTCATTGTCGGTTTCAAGGTGATTGAACCGGATGAGAGGAGGATCGAAGGGATCGGCAGATTTCAAACGGACGTAACCACGGCTGGTCGGGCGCATCTGGCTGATGTGGATCTGGAAGGAGTGATCCTTGCAGGGCACCGTGCCGTCATAACTCATGGCAGCGGCAACGAAGTGGTGCTGGATGTTGGGGTATTCGATGCCGGGTCGGCTGCGAAAGTAGCCGCCGGCCTCGAAGAGGTTGGAGGCCGCAACACCCCGCTTCGCCAGCAACCACTCCACGCCGGCCAGGGCCTGGCCGAGGGGCTTCGTCGCATTGTAGTGGGAGACCGGCTGCTTGCACTGCCACTGAATGGTCCAGTCGAGATGGTCCTGGAGGTTGCGGCCGACGCCAGGCAGATGACGCACCACGTCGATACCGTGCTCTCTCAATTCATCGGCATGCCCGATCCCCGAACGCAGGAGGATCTGCGGAGAGTTGAAGGTGCCGGCACTGAGGACGACTCCCCGTTCGGCCCGCAAGGTCTTCGATCGACCGCGCTCGACGTATTCGACACCGACCGCACGACTGCCTTCGAAAAGAATGCGGTTGATGGTGGCGTTGGTCAGGGCCTCGAGGTTGGGGCGGTGGAGTGCGGGATGAAGCCAGGCACGTGCCGCGGAGTTCCGGACACCGCCCAGCACCGTGCGCTCCATGTAGAAGACCCCTTCCTGACGATAGCCATTCACATCCTCGGTGAAGGGGTACCCCGCCTGCTGGCCGGCCTCGACATAGGCCTGGTAGAGGGGACTGCTGTCACCGCCCACGGTGATCTCCAGAGGACCGTCGCGACCCCGGAAAGCGTCGTCGCCACGGTCGGTCTTTTCCATCTTCCGGAAGTAGGGAAGACAGTGGGCGAACGACCAGTTGTCGAGGCGGTTGGTGGCCCAATGGTCGTAGTCGAGGGGATTACCCCTGAGGTACACCATGCCGTTGATCGATGACGATCCGCCCAGGACCTTGCCCCGTGGATAGAGAAGCTGGCGGTTGTCCATGCCTGGCTCGGGCTCGGAGAAATACCGCCAGTTGTATCGCCGGCCGTTGATAATCAGCCATGCCGCCGCCGGCATGCGCAGCCGCCACAGGCTGCGATCCGAAGGACCGGCCTCCAGGACCTTCACCGAAACATCCGGATCCTCACTCAACCGGTTTGCGAGCACGCATCCCGCGGAACCCGCGCCAATCACAATGTAGTCCGTCGCCTTCGCCATCACATCAAACCATTCGCGCGCCTTCAGTGCCGAACTCTACTGTAAGATCCTGAGACAACGCCGTTTTCTCTTTCATGATCCCATGGCCGCATCACGGGAACAAGACATTCCGATATCCCCGATGCAACAGGCAAGGCAGAGACACTATGGCGACCAGCCGTCTTGCGCAACGTCATGTCGATATCTCCAAACCGGACAGGCGTGCGGGACCACCCGACGTCAAGGACATCGCAAAGTGACCGCTGACGCTGCTCGTCCTTGTTGGCGTCTGGGATTGTCACAGGCGGACCGCGAGGTGAGGCTGGGCTGGCGGCTGACGCGTACGATCCCCGAGGAGATCGCCTTCGAACTGGGAGCGAAGGCACGGCGGCGTGAGCCCGGCAACGACAACGAAGACCCCGATCAGGGCGTGGGGCTGAGGATGACCGACCGCTGGTAGAGGGCGCGCGCCGAGGTGGGCTGGCCGGCCAGCCCATCGACGGGTCCCGGGTTCCCCGAATCGTTGTCCGGGGCCGCCGGAACCGGCGTCCCAAGTCGAAGGCCACGATCCGCGGCTCGTAGTCCTGGATGGTGTCGGCCGCCCCGACCTCCTCGTCGAAGGCTCCGGGCACGTACTTGTCGTCCCGGCTCCGGATCGGGTTTCGAACCAGGTGACGGCACCGTGTCATGAACATGGGAGTCTCCTACCCGCTCCCGTGGTAGTCCACAACTTCCACCTTGTCCGGACCCGCCTGCCCTTCCGGCGACTCGAAGTACAGCCACCATTGCCGATTGATGCGAATCGAGTGGTGGCCCGGCCTGTCGCCACGAAGGGCCTTGAGGCGGTCGCTCGGCAGAGATCGAGGAGTATCGAGCGAAGGCGCCGCGTTCAGGATCGCCGATCGCCTCGCGCATGAAACGCCCTCGCGGACTTTCCCTGCGCATACGCCCGAGTTTTCTACATGCGCGCCGCTATTCCAGACGTTGGACCTGCAACGCTTCAAACCGATGGAAATCACTGTCGTCTGTCAGAATCCCATCAATACCATGTTCCCGGCAAACGGCAGTGCCGAATCTCACGATGGTAGCCACCCTTGGAACGAACGTTTTGTTCGACCCGAGGAGCCGTTCTGACATCTGGATTGTCGCGATTGATCCAGGGGTGCGGAATGGCACAGGAGAGTCGACCGATGAGGAAGGTGAAGCAGGTGGGGCTGTTGCCTCTTCGAGGTCGAAGTCCGAGCCTGTCGACATCGCGGCAGGCCCGGACTTCGTCGTCCTCTATTGTTGTCCCAGGAAGACGCCGATGAACCCAATACCGTCAGCCGTCCCTCCGAGGGTTCCAGCGACCTGCAACGGCTGCGTCGACGCATTGCCGTTCTCCGAGAACAGTCCGCCCCATTTGCCTTGCGAGTTCAGCCCGTTGCCGGTGCTCAGTTCCAGCACCTTCAGCGTGCCCTCGAAACTCCCGTCGTTGCCGATAGTTCCACTATTGAGAGCGACATAGAGATCCTCCTCGATCCACCGATCAGCTTTCAGAGCCTCGATGGTCGTATAGGTATAGACGCCGCGTTCTCTGCGATCTGGATCCGCTTGTGGACAACCAACACACCCACTGATCGAACTTGCCGCGAAATCGGCACTGAGCCTCAATCGACTCCACCAGACACCACCGTCGCCATAAGGGTCAACATAGGCACCTTCCGCTGTGCCCAGATAGGTCGCTGATCCCGAGACCGGCTTTGCCCAGGAAGAAGCCTGATCATCGTAATAGCTGAAGACGGAACCTGGACCGGCGTCCCCAAACGTACCCAATTCCGTCACTTCGTCATTCGCATCGACCCTGATCCAATATCCCCCGGCAAGATAGTTGGTGTCGTCTGTGTCGTCCCAGGACGTGTAGGCGAAGGCCACCACCGTGTCGTTGCCATCCTGCTTCGACAGGATCCAGCCGTTGCCGCTCCAGTTGGCAGGAAAATCATCGAGGCTATCATTCATCCACGCAGTGCCATTCAGGTTTTCTTCCAAATGAGTACGACTGTCCAGTTCCAGGGAGACGTTGCCGGTTCCGTCCCTCACGGTCAGGGTCATTTCCCCACCGGCCTCAAGCGTGGTTTCAACTCTGTCCGTGCTTGTCCCGCTACCATTGCTGCTTTGAGTTATGCTGCCGAAGTTCGGACTGTTAGCTGCCACCTTTCCGTAGGCATCGATGTCACCGTAAAGCTGAGTCTCGGTGAGTTGCATGGGAACCCCACCATCCCCGCCGCCAGGCTGCATGCCGGACGGAGGCATGTTTCCACCGGGCACGTCCGACATGAGGTTGCTGCCACCACCCCCGCCGCCACAAGCCGACAGTCCGATCAGTGACGCTGCTACAAGCATAATGCGCGATACGCCGAGCAACTTCCGATTCATTGTCCCACTCCTCCGGTTTGCCAGTTCAACTGGAACCAATTTCGGAGACCTTACGAATGTGCGTGGCTCGTGCGCGTCCCCAACATTGGGGACGTTTGCAAACTTTCCGGCACTCTGAGCGATGTGCGACATTGTCAGCGCAGAACACCGGGCCCGACACGGGTCGTGCCCCGGACACGGAGGGACTGACCGGCGCCGAGCATGGCGAGCGGACGCCAGAGCGCATCAACCAGCGCAACGGCTAGTGTGACCGCGTCTGGGAGACCCGCGCGGGTACGGTCGAGCTGAAGATCCCGAAGTTGAGGAAGGGCAGTTACTTCCCCGGCTTCCTGGAGCCGCGACGGACGGCCGAGAAGGCGCTGACGGCGGGCCTACATCCAGGGTGCGTCGACGCGCTCGGTGGACGAGTTGGTGCAGGCCATGGGCATGAGCGGCATCTCCAAGAGCCAGGTCTCCCGGCTATGCGGGGAGATCGACGGCAAGATCGACGGCTTCCTCGAGCGGCCTCTGGAGGGGGACTGGCCCTACCTGTGGCTCGATGCCACCTACGTGAAGGTGCGCCAGGACGGGCGCATCGTCCCGGTCGCGGTCAGCCGCAACCTGCTGGCTGATGCCGGCAAGCAAGCTCGGCGTGTTGTCTCGGCCCTCGTCGCCATCGCCTTCGCCCAGGACGCCGCCGATAGCGCCAGGACCCAGTGGTATCTCGTTGCCGACCAGCTCCGGCCCAAGGTGCCCAAACTCGCCGCCCTCATGGACGTGCCCGAGCACGACGTGTTGGCATACATGATCTTCCCCAGGGAGCACCGCCGGACGTTACGCTCGACGAATCCTCTCGAACGTCTCAATGCCGAGATCAAGCGCCGCACCAACGTCGTTGGTGATCGGCGGGCGGTCCTTCCCACGGAAGGCCCGCTTCTTCCGCCTCACTCCCCAACGAGATGGCCATCACCCGCCTGGTCGGCGCCATCCTTCTCGAACAGAACGATGAATGGGCCGTCGCAAGGAGGTAAATGACGCTGGAATCGATCGCTCCCGAAAGCGACACTCTCACCCTCATGTTGCCCACTGTGGCAGCCTGAGCGTCCCGGACCAACACGCCGGATGCCGTGATGAACGCCGGACTCTTGCGTCACGCCACGAGACATGATCCATCGCTCGGGGTCCCGAGAACTTGCCGGAGATTTCATCAATGTCCCCAATGTTGGGGATGCGCAAGAATCACGCATTTTCGTACAGTGTCCAAGCTTGGCTCATCGCAGCGAAGAGCGGGACGCCGGAGCAAGAGAGCGCATGGGTGTGATACGGAGGCAACCCTTCTCCGCATGAGGAAACGTGGATTGGGTTGACCGAGCATCAGCAGGGGAAGGCACCTCGTTGAGCGAAGCGGACAGGTTCGACCGGGTTCTGGACTCGTTGCACGCCGCCGCCCTCGACCTTGCCCGGTGGCCGCGTGCTGCCACGCTGATTGATGAGACTCTCGGGACACATGGCAGCACCCTGATGAGCGGCGACGGGGGGCTGGACGAAGGATATAGAACTTTCTTTATGTTGACGTGCTTGGACGGGGAGCGTCGCCGGGATCTGGAGCGCCTCTGGTTGGAGAACTACTATCGCGTGGACGAAGGGACGCCCCGCGTGCGACGTCTCCCCTTCAACCAGATATTCCACATCACCGACATCTACACCGAGGAGGAGCTCAAATCCTCCGCGGCTTACAACGCCCTGCGGACCATTGGCCATGCCGGAAACGCGATCGACGTGCGTCTGCGAGGCTCCAACGGCTCACGCATCCTGTGGCAAATCAACGACCCGCTCGACGGGGAGGGCTGGTCGTCCGCTCAACTCGAAGCGATCCGGCGTTTGCTGCCACAGATCCGTCAGACCGTGTGCGTCCATCAGGCCCTGTCCGCCGCCGGCGCCCTGGGTGCGTCCTTGGAAGCACTTCTCGAAGCCACCGGGATGGGCGTCATCCAACTCGACAGGCACGGAAGCATTGTGGAGGTGAACGACTGCGCCCGGTCTCTGCTGCGGGACGGCAGCGGTCTGCTCTACGAGGATGGTTCGCTGTTTGCGCGCGCGCCAGAGGACGACTCCCGCCTCCAGGAAATTCTGGCGCGCGCCCTGCCGCCATTCCGGGCGCAGGGAGCCGGCGGCTCGACAATGGTCAGGCGCCGGGGCCATCTACTGCCCCTCGCGCTGCATATCATCCCCGTGGAACAGCAGGAGACGGACTTCCGGTTCTGGCCGGTCGCGGCGCTCGTCCTGGTCGTTGACCCGGCGAAGGGGGCCGACATCGATTCAGCCGTGGTTGCGGCGGCCCTGGATCTTACGGATGTGGAGAGCCGGGTCGCGGTGCAGCTGGCCCATGGCATGAGCGTCCGCGAGATTGCTGCGGCGGCGGGCCGAAAAGAGAGCACGATCCGAACGCATGTGAAGCACATGTTCGACAAGCACGGCCTGTCGCGGCAGTCGGACCTGGTGCGGCTGGTATTGTCGCTGACCGGCAGTCCGGGATCCAGGCGATAGACATCATTGATGACCTGTCCTGGCTTCGAGTGCCGTGGGCTACTCGCCAAGCCCGTCGCTCGAGTTGTTGCTTCAGCATCGGAAAGGGGAATACGTACAGGCTTGGAGCGATGTCCCGGCGCCTGGCGAACTCGAGGGCGCAATGGAATGGAATTTGAATCCCATTGACACGGACACCGGTCGTCCTTTCGATTGAGACCGCTGGGAACTTCGCCCGCCGACGCGGCTTTGCGGTTTCGCTCGAAAGACGGGCACCCGAACGGAGGGCGTGACCCGCTGCGACCGACCGCGCGTCCTCGTCCGAGTCGAGCGTCTGGCAGCCGGAAATCCAGGAGATGTCCGGCCCGTCGGCGAAGGAGTCTCGGAACTGCGGATCGACTACGGACCCTGCTACCGGGTGTACCTCAAGATGCAGGGCCGCACAGTCATCAATCTGCTGGTCGGAGGGGCAAGCGCACTCAGGTCAGGGACATCGAGACGGCTCTCCGTCTCGCACGAAACCTGTAGGGGGACATCATGACGAAGACTGTCACTTCAACCTACGACGTCGCGGAACACCTGCGCACGCCGGAGGAAATGGCCGCGTATCGGGAAGCTTCCATGGAGGAGTCCGATGGTGACGCGGCGTTCATCGCCAAGGCGCTCGGCGACATCGCCCGCGCAAAGGGCATGTCGCAAGTTGCGGGCGACGCCGGACTGTCCCGCGAGAGCCTGTACAAGGCGCTTTCGGGAGACCGCAATCCCAGTCTGGGCACGGTTCTCAGGGTCGTCGGCGCTCCAGGTCTGAAGCTGCGTGCCGAAGCGGCGCCCGGCCTTGAAACGACCAAACAGAGCGTACCGGCGCATCGCTGACGCCCTGCGGCGAATCCCGTTGCCTCGCGCGACGATGCGCCGCATTCAGCGTTACCCGCCGGAAAGAGAGGCGATTGGCGAAAGAAGATGCATAACTTGCTCGTGCATTACTTACCTTGGGAAGGCGGGACCGGGACTGTCTCGAAGGGGGGCCTGTTTGAGCAGGTCGTGACCGTCTCGCTCACACTGTGGGGTTCATGTGCAGGTCTACACCACGGTTGGCTACCGCCATCTCGCCATCGGAGATCATCCCGACGAGGAGAACCACACGGCCGAGCAGCTCGGGATCCCCATCCCCCCGTGCCGCCGCACAACCCGGCTCCGACATACCATTCACTTGAGCATCCTCTTGAGAACCTTGCCGGTGGGACCGAGCGGCAGGGTCTCCCTGAACTCAACAAGACGGGGATACTTGTGCGCCGCCATTTCATTCCGTGCCCAGCTGACGACGTCAGCCGCCTTGAGTGACGACCCTGCCCTTGTGGTGACGAACGCCTTCACCTCTTCCCCGTAGACCGGATCAGGCACACCGACGACGGCTGCCTGGGAGATGGCCGGATGTTCCAGGAGCATTCCTTCGACCTCCGCCGGGTAAACGTTGAACCCGCCGCGGATAATCAACTCCTTCCTTCGCCCGACGATGAAGAGGTGGCCCTTCCCGTCCATTCTCGCCAGATCACCGGTGTGATACCAGCCGTCCCGGATCACCTCGGCTGTCGCCTGCGGATCCTTGTAGTAGCCCTTCATGACACAATGGCCGCGCACGAGGAGTTCACCGACCTCGCCTGCCGGCACTTTGTCACCCGCCCCGTCCACGATCTTCAACCTCACGCCCCAGGCAGCGGTGCCCACGGAACCAAGCGGGATGGCGCCGCTCGTCTGGTGAAAGCACGAGGCCGGCGAGGTTTCCGTGGCGCCATATCCGTTCGACATGCTGATGGAATAGGTCTCCATGCACTCCTTCTGCAATTCAGGGAGCAGGGAAGCACCTCCAGCCGAGAATGATTCGAGCTGCTCGGCCAGCACCGTCTTCTCCGCTTGCGTCACCTCCTCGCAGTCGAGAATGGCCCGGTACATCGTCGGTACGCCATGGAGACCGGTAATGGTCTCCTTCAGCATCAGCCGAATCACCTCTGCCGCTCTGAACCGCTGGACCAGTACGATTGTCATGGCGTTGTAGATGGCAAGATGCATGGCGCAGGTCTGCGCCATGACGTGGAAGAGCGGCAGCGCGATCAGGGTCTTTCCGCCTTCCTCGACAGGCGGCTTGATGCGGGCCAGCGCCATGACGTTCATGATGATGTTGGCATGGCTGAGTTCGGCGCCCCGGGGAAATCCCGTGGTGCCCGAGGTGTAGAGGATGACGGCCGTCGCCTCACCGGATACGGATGCGCTTTCGAAGTCCCCGTCCTCCGGTCCGATGAGCTCGTCATAGCCCGCCATGCCCGTTCGGGGCGCGATGAACCAGGCCTTCAGACAGGCATCGACCTGCCCAAAGGCCTCATGAGCATGGTCTCCGATCGTCATGTCTTCACCGCCATAAGCGATCATGGCCACCGCGTCGGAATGGTCGAGCTGGTAGGCGATCTCCCGGGCCTTCAGCAACGCGCTGACACACACGACCACAGCGCCGACTTTCAAGATGCCGAAATAGCAGGTCACGAATTCCGGCCGGTTGGGGCAGACCAGAGCCACGTGATCCCCTTCGCGGATGCCGGCGCGGTAAAGGCCGTTGGCCACCTGGTTGGCTTGCTCCTCGATCTCGGCGTAGGTCCACCGCCTCCCCTCGAAAACGATGGCCTCGCGCTCCGGGTAACTGGCGGCGGCGCTTTCCAGATTGCTGGCAAGGTTGAACATCGCTGGCAAAGTGTTCCCGGCACGACATGAGCCAGGGACCAGAGTAGACGGCATCCACAAATCCTGTGCAAGGATGAGCCGGGGCCATGAGGGGCACATGTGACAATCCGCCCTGCGGCGTTCATGATGCCGAAGAGGTCGCGAAGGAGCATCGAGAGACATGACCGACCAAGCTGAGGCGCGATACGCGAACCCCGACGTCACCCCACCTCTGGCGGAAGCGATACCGCTTGGCCTGCAGCACGTGCTGGCCATGTTCGCCTCCAACATCACTCCTTCCATCATCGTTGCCGGCGCCGCAGGTCTTGCCTTCGGAGGCGCCGAACAGGTCTATCTCATCCAGATGGCCATGCTCTTTGCGGGCATCGCCACCCTCTTCCAGACAGTTGGTATTGGCCCGGTCGGATCCCGCCTGCCGATCATGCAGGGAACCAGTTTTGCCTTCGTCTCGGTGCTAACGGCGATTGCCGCCACCGAGGGCCTCGGCGTCGCTCTCACCGCCTGCCTCGTGGGAGGCATCATCCATTTCGGGTTTGGCGCCATCATCGGCCGCATCCGCTTCCTCTTTCCGCCTCTCGTGACTGGGCTGGTGATCCTGGCGATCGGCCTCTATCTCATTCCCGTGGCCGTCAAGTACGCGGCAGGGGGTGCCGCGAAATTCCAGATGGAGGCGGAGAGCTTCGGGTCACTGGAACACTGGTCGGTGGCACTCGTCGTCGTGATCGTGGCCATCGTCGCCAAGTTCTACTTCCGCGGGATCATCTCGGCCGCAGCGGTGCTGGTCGGCCTGGTGGCGGGCTACGTCCTGGCGCTCATCCTCGGCATGGTGAGCTTTGCTCCCGTCGAGAAGGCGGGTCTGGTTGCCGTCCCCGACATCCTCCCCTACGGACTGGAGTTCAGCCTCGGCGCCGTCATTGCGGTGACACTGATCTGCATCGTCTCGGCCGTGGAGACCGTCGGAGACACGTCGGCCACGGCGAAGGCGGGCGCCAACCGCGACGCGACCGACAAGGAGATTGCCGGCGCAACATACGCCGACGGTCTCGGGACTGCACTGGCATCCGTCTTCGGCGGCCTTCCCAACACGTCGTTCAGCCAGAACGTCGGCATCGTCGGCATGACCGGAATCATGAGCCGGCACGTGGTCACGATCGGCGCCATCATCCTCGTCGTATGCGGATTCCTGCCGAAGATCGGCGCGGTGATCGCCTCCATGCCCCTGCCGGTGCTCGGTGGCGGCGTGATCGTGATGTTCGGCATGGTGGCCGCCGCCGGCCTCAACATGCTTTCCACCGTCACCATGAACCGCAGGAACATGGTGATCATCGCCGTTTCCCTTGCCTTCGGACTCGGCCTCAACCTGGTCCCCACCGCCGTCCAGTACCTGCCGGGCGTTCTCCACACCATGGCCGTCTCCGGCCTGCTTCCCACGGCCGTCATCGCCATCGTGCTGAACCAGGTCCTGCCCGAGGACATCTGACACGGCAAACCCGGCTCACCACCCCGTTGCACCAACGTGATCAGAAAACCGGCTGTGCAGTCTGCCGACGTGTCCTGAGTGCTGCGCCCTCCCGTCAGGACTCGTCGGGCAGGTAGCCGAAGCGTTTCATCTGCTCGCCATGGGCCTCGCAGATCCGCTGGACCTGGCTTTCGCTCAGTTCGTCCTTCCAACCTCCTGCCTTGCCGCGGCGGAAGAACCTCTTCTGGTGCTCCGACCTCTCCTTGAACCCGCCAGCCGACTCCTGGCTCTGCAGGTTCCTGAACGACGAGTTGCGGATGGCCCGCAACAACCTCTGGCGCGACGTCTTCAGTCCCAGAAACCGCGCGACGCTTGCAAAGGTCGACGACGGCTTTTCGACCATGTCCTCATAGCGCACGACATGGAGACGCTCATTCGCCCTGCCGGTCCAGCTTGCCACGTGCTGTGACCAGCTCCCCGAGAAGATCGAGACGTTGTTGCGCTCCGGGTCATGGGGCATCTCCAGGTAGTCCGTCGCCATCAACGTGATCGCCTGGTCAAGACCGGTTCCCATGAAGTCCGCCGAGGAGGAGGCCACATCGAGAGGATTGCGCACGATATAGATGGCGCCCGATGTCACACCCAGATTGATGGTCGGGTGCCCATGCACCGTCATCAGGGCATTGTGTGTCTTGCAGAAGATGGATCCCGGCTGCCCCCGGGCGATCAGTTCACAAACTTTCGGCCGCATGGCGGCGACGTCCTCGGGCGACCACTCGCTCACCGGGCGCTTGTCCACCATCCTGAACCACATCAGCGACCCGTCACTCTGCAGGATCTCGCCCTGCATCCTGTTCAGGTCAGCCGGCTTCGCCTCGTTGTGGAAGAGATTGTGCAAGAAAGCCCGCATCCACGTGTTGCCCGACTTGGGATAGCTGGCCAGCCAGACAATGTTGCCCATGCACGAAACCCCAACGGAAAGGAGCGGCCCATGAAGGGCCGCTCCTCAAAGAAACATGCGATATCAGATAACGGTGATCAGAAGCTGATCGCCATCGCGACACCGGCAAACGTGGTGTTCTCGTCGTTGTCGAACGTGTCCTGACCGACAGCACCGGCAAGATTGATGCCAGGGCCGAGGTTGTAGTTGCCCAACAGGCGGGCGTAACCGTTGTCAGTATTGGAACTGTCCTGGGTCTGCTCGCCGTAGTTGAGGCTGATGGTCCACGGACCCTCACCATAGCTGATACCAACGTCAAACTGCTCGACGTCGTCCACCCCATCCACGTCTGGGTCCGTTACCCTGTACGAACCGCCGACTGACACGCCGGACATGGACACCACCACACCACCGGCCATGTCGCTCTCGGTCCGGCCCGGACCGGAATCTGACTCCATGTCGTGGCTGGAATAGCCGCCGGCAATCGTGACACCGGCATCCCCGAAGGCGCCGTCATAGCGTGCGCCGGCCGAGACGACTTCGCCGCCCTTGGCCAGGCTCGCTGTGCCGCTGCGTGCCTCTGCACCCCCCTCAGGGGCATAGGACAGACCGAACTGGAACCCATTGATGACCGGCGAGAAATACATCACGGAAGCGGAATCGCCCACGTTCGTACCGGCAAATGTGGAGTGCCAGTTGCTTGGGCTACCGCTGAAGGTGCCCACCCAATACGGCGTGTTGATGCCATAGAAGTACGTGGCATAGGGTGCCGCCGTACCCATCTGGTAGCCCGCAGCATCGTCGTTGCCGACGCGGATAGTACCGAACGAGCCTTCGAGATACATGTAGGTCTCGTCGCCCTGGTCGGTGCTCTCTTCACCTTCGATCTCGATGCGGATACCAACCTCGACGCCGCTATCGAGGACTGTCGATCCGTGAATCTGTAGTTCGACGTCGTTCGAGAACGCGACATCATCTGTTGCATCTGAGGTCGCTTCGTTGTCGACGACAGCGATGCCCCAGTGCGAGTTGCCGCCAATGCTGATCGAGATCGGCTCGGCCATCATCTCGTCGGCGGCCACACCAGTGGACGCACCCTAGGTGCTAACTATTTGATAGTACGGCTATTTTTCTCTCTCTATTCTGCAACTACGGGCGAATCCGCGAGTGGATTCTCCCGCGTCTGCAACTCGATTGCGAGGGAGACTCCATGGCCGCAATACATCTCACAGGGGCCCGCATCAAGGCCCTCCGGCCCCGCAAGACCAATCGTGACATCCGTGACGCCGGTCTCAAGGGATTCGGCATCCGCGTCTATCCGACCGGGCGCAAGCGTTTCTTTGTGCATACCCAGCACCAGGGACAGCGGATCTGGAAGGTCATCGGCGATACCTCCGATATCAGCCTCGTCGAGGCCCGCAGGCGTGCACAGGCGCTGCTTGCCGCCACCAGATGCGGCACGCCCGCATCAACGAACGAGACCGTGTTTGAGGCCGTCGCAGAGGAGGTCTTTCGCCGCTACGGGCGCACATGGAAACTCGGAACACTGAAGGCCAACCGGGGCTACTACCGCAAACAGATCCTGCCGTGGTTCAGGGGACGACAGATCGCCGAGATCACCGGCACCGATGTCCGGGAGTGGTTCGCCGCACTCCATGCCACGCCTGTGGCTGCCGACCGGTCCGCACCGGTGCTTTCGGTCATCATGGCCCGGGCGGAGGACTACGGATACCGGCCTCCAGCAAGCAATCCGTGCAAGGGTATCAGGCGCTACCGCCGGCAGGGACGGGAGCGCTTCTGCTCTGTCGAGGAGGTCCGCCGGCTTGGGCTGGTGCTGAAACAGCACGAACAGCGCTTTCCGACACTGGCGGCGATCATCCGGCTCCTTCTGCTGACGGGATGCCGCAGTCAGGAGATCGTGTCTCTGCGCTGGACGGAGTACCGCGAGGGTCATCTTCACCTCAGCGACTCCAAGACGGGCCCTCGCATGGTCTGGCTGTCGTCTCCGGCACGGCGGATCCTGGACGGGCTTCCCGGAGACTCGCCCTGGGTGTTCGCGTCGACACGAACCATGGGACACATCTCCAGCAGCAGTGTCGGCAAATTCTGGACATCCATCCGTGCCGAAGCCGGCCTGTCGGATGTCCGTCTCCACGATCTGCGTCACACGTACGCCTCCCTTGCCGTCATTCAGGGAGAGAACATCCTCACCGTCGGCCGGCTTCTCGGCCACAGCGACCCCGCCACCACCCTGAAGTACACGCACCTTGCCGACGGCATGGTGGCCGAGGCAGCCGAGACCGTGGGCGCCGTGCTGTGGAGGTCCAGGGCATGAATCGTCGGGAGCGCCTGACCGACACCCTTGTTCGGAAACTCAAGCCAGAGTCCCGGGAGTACACACTCTGCGACGCTCTGGTTCCCTCCCTCGGTGTGCGGGTGCACCCGTCAGGAGGTCGCAGCTTCATCCACGTCGACGGCGGGAAGAGAGCGTCGCTTGGCTCGGTCTCGTTCAAGACAGTCAGGCAGGCCCGCAAGGAGAGTCTCGAGCGACTGACACTCGGCACCGACGACAATGCATCGGTTCCGTGCTTCAGGGACTTCGCTACCGGGCCATGGAAAGATTCATGGGTCCATCGCTGCAAGCCCGCCACCATCCGGTGGTTCGAGAGAAATCTCAATGGTCGTCTGTTGCCAACATTCGGTTCCCTGCGCCTTGACCGGATCACCCCCGCCATGGTGCACCGGTGGTTCGACGACTACAGCAGAACGGCGCCCGGCGGCGCCAACCACTGTCTGAAAGTCCTGCGCCACATCCTCAACCTTGCCGTCTCCCGCGGCCACATCGCCGCGAACCCGGCGAGCAGCGTCAAACCCAACCGCAGACCGAAACTCACCCGCTTCCTGTCGCAGGACGAACTTCATCGCCTGCACGGCGTCCTCGACCTCCATGACAACTCAAAGAGGATCAGCCCCGCACAGCGAATGCAAATCGACATCATCCGGCTTCTCATTCTCACCGGATGCCGCAGGAACGAGATCGTCCGTTTGCAAAAGAGAGAAGTGTTCGATGACAGCCTCCGGCTCCTCGACAGCAAGACGGGGCCTCGAACAGTCTTTCTGAATTCCGGCGCTCGAGCCATCATCGAGCGCCGCATGGTGGGTGACAGCCCGTTCGTATTCCCTTCGCCCCTGGATCAAGGTCGGCCGCTCTCCGACGATATCTCGCTGTGGTACACAATCCGCAGGGACGCCAGCATCGAGGATGTCCGGCTTCACGATCTCCGTCACACGTTCGCCAGCCATGCCGTCATGCAGGGCACACCCCTGCCTGTAGTGTCGCGCCTGCTTGGACATTCAAAGCCGACCATGACCATGCGGTACGCACATATGGGCGACCGGGAAACCGAGGCAGCCGCGGAACGCATCGGAACCGCGATCGCTGGAATGCTCGACATGGGATGACGAGTGCTGTCCGGTGAAATCGGCGATGGCCACCGTCGAGAATCCCTATTGCCTCGGGACCGCCGTCGACCGGGAGGCTCATGGCGACCAAACCGCCCAGCCTTTCCAAGAATGCAACCGCGCCTTCTTCAACGCCTCCGGGAAGGACGCGGCAGGCAACGCAATTCCGCCTGAGGTCGTGATCTGTTGCAATGGTGCAACGCCTGTTGACCTTGAGCCATTCAGATCCTTTGACGGGAGTGGCATCGCGCTACCAACATCTCGCCAGCACCAGTGGTGCCGACAGTTCCTTGATCGGGATCCGAAATGAAAGGAAGTGGAGACGCTTGCGCAAAGCTTGTCGCATTTGACCTAAGATCCTACGCCGCCCAGTGCGTAGGAATTCTGCACACTTGCTATCGCTAACCAGGACATTGCACTGGGCCTTTACAGGCGCCAGGCGTTTGCAGTTCATTCACCCGGGCCAACGGATCAGGAGACCAAGAACCGCCACGGCGAAGGCCAGGAGCCCCGCGATCGTCACAATCAACCGAGTTTCCCGCTTGGCGTTGTCCTCGGCCAGCCGGGCAATATCGGTCTTTTACTCGGCCTGCATAGTCTTCATGCGTTCCTCCAGGACGGCCAGCTTGGCCGCCAGCTCCACAGTGCATGGTTCGCTCATGTGTAACAGAATAGCCGATGCGCAACGCGTTGGCGAGTTCCCCTGACCAAAGCACAACAAAGCAGGCTCTCAGATGTCCCCGGGGAGGTAGCCGAAGCGTTTCATCTGCTCGCCATGGGCTTCGCAGATCTGCCGGACCTGGCTTTCGCTCAGTTCTTCCTTCCATCCACCGGCAGTGCCACGGCGGAAGAACCGCTTCTGGTGTTCCGACCTCTCCTTGAACCCGCCAGCCGCCTCCTGGCTCTGCAGGGTCCTGAACGAGGAGTGGCGTATGGCCCTCAACAACCTCTGGTGCGAAGGCTTCAATCCCAGAAACCGCGCCACTCCCCCAAAGGTCACCGAAGGCTTATCGACCATGTCCTCATATCTTACCACGTGGAGACGCTCGTTCGCCCTGCCGGTCCAGCTCGCCACGTGCTGTGACCAGCTCCCCGCCATGATCGAGACATTGTTGCGCTCCGGGTCATGGGGCATTTCCAGGTAGTCGGTCGCCATGATCTCGATCGCCTGGTCAAGACCGGTTCCCATGAAGTCCGCCGAGGAGGGGGCCACATCGAGAGGATTGCGCACGATATAGATGGCACCCGATGTCACACCCAGATTGATGGTCGGGTGCCCATGCACCGTCATCAGGGCATTGTGTGTCTTGCAGAAGATGGATCCCGGCTGGCCCTTAGCGATCAGTTCACAGACCTTCGGGCGCATGGCGGCCACGTCCTCGGGCGACCACTCGCTCACCGGGCGTTTGTCCACCATCCTGAACCACATCAGCGACCCGTCGCTCTGCAGGATGTCGCCCTGCATCCTGTTCAGGTCAGCCGGCTTCGCCTCGTTGTGGAAAAGATTGTGCAGAAATGCCCGCATCCACGTGTTGCCCGACTTGGGATAGCTGGCCAGCCAGACAATGTTGCCCATGCATCAAACCCCAACGGAAAGGAGCGGCCCACGAAGGGCCGCTCCTCAAAGAAACATGCGATATCAGATGGTGATGATCAGAAGCTGATCGCCATCGCAATACCGGCAAACGAGGTGTTTTCGTCGCTGGCCAACGTGTCCTGACCGAGAGCACCGGCAAGATTGATGCCGGGGCCGAGGTTGTAGTTGCCCAACAGGCGGGCGTAAGTATTGTCAGTGCCTGCACTGTCTTGGTTCTTCTCGCCGTAATTGAGGCTGATGGTCCACGGACCCTCACCATAGCTGATACCAACGTCATACTGCTCGAGGTCGTCTACCCCGTCCGTGTCTGGGTCCGTTACCATGTACGACCCGCCGACTGACACCCCGGACATGGACACCACCACACCAAGGGCGGTGTCCGTCACGGTCGGACCTCCCTCCATGTCATGGCTGGCATAGCCGCCGGCAACCGTGACACCGGCTTCACCGAAGGCGCCGTCATAGCGAGCGCCGGCCGCAACGACATCGTTCCCCTTGGCCCTATCCGCCGTACCAGAACGAGCCTCTGCACCCGCCTCAGGGGCATAGGACACACCGAACTGGAATCCGTTGATGACCGGCGAGAAGTACATCACGGAGGCGGAATCGCCCACGCTAGTACCGGCGAAAGTGGTGTGCCAGTTGCTGTTGGGGCCGCTGAAGCTGCCCACCCAATACGGCGTGTTGATGCCGTAGAAGTACGTGGCATAGGGCGCCGCCGTACCCATCGCGTAGCTCGCAGGGTCGTCGTTGCCGACACGGATTATGCCGAACGAACCTTCCAGATACATGTAGGTCTCATCACCTTGGTCGCCGCTCTGCTCACCTTCAATCTCGATGCGAACGCCGACCTCAACACCGCTGTCCAGAACCGTCGATCCGGCGAACCTGAGTTCGACGTCGTTCGAGAGGGCGATATCATCTGATGTATCTGAGTTCATCTCGTTGTCGACGATAGCGATACCCCAGTGCGAGTTGCCGCCAACGCTGATCGAGATCGGCTCGGCCATCATCTCCTCGGCGGCCACACCAGTCGTCGCATATCTGGCGCCAAGTAACTGCTTCAGAACAGTATTGTCTCAACCTCTTCTGCAACTATAGCCGAATCCGTGAGTGGATTCTCCCACGTCTGCACCGCGATTTCGAGGGAAGCTCCTTGGCCGCAACAAGGTATGCGACGCCCTTGACGCCGGGCGTACCGTACGCCTGACCAGCCTTTGATTGTCAGGATTCCTGCGTCGCCTTTGCGGGCACGGCCCTGTCGACGTCGGATGTCATCGGGTTATCGGCGAAGTGGTCATTCCACAGGCGTGGCGTCAGCTGCGCCACGTCCCGGGCGGGATGGGTCGAGACCCGCTGCAGGACATCGACCAGCCATGTGTAGGGATCGATGCCGTGCAGGCGGCATGTCGACACCAGGCTCTGGAGGACCCCGACAGCTTCCGCTCCCACCTCGCTTCATCAATACATCCTGTTGCGGCGGCCCAGCGCGATCGGCCGTATGCAACGCTCAATGTGATTCGTGCCGATGGGCACGTCGGGGTCCTGGAGACAGACCTCGAGACCACTTCTGTGATTGCGTGCGTAGCCGATGGCACGGCGGGTCCAGGCTTTGGGTTCCCAAGAAGCGGGGCCTGAAAGCTGCAGTCATATCAGCGCGTTCAGGACACAAATGCCGCCCTCCCGACTCCGCAAGGAAGTTGTGCATGGTATAGTCAGGTGAGTTGGAGTCGGGTGAGTCGGGTGAGTGGGCTGAAATCGAATCAACTCGAGGTGCCGGCATGATGTCGGATCGGGAAGCGTCCGAGCAGGCCGGACTCGGGTACGGTTGCCGTTTCCATCTCGAGAGCCTTTCAATCGAGGGATTTCGGGGAATCAAGAAGCTTGCCATCCCGCGCCTGGGACGCGCGACCCTGCTTGCGGGCAGGAACGGAGTTGGAAAGACGACCGTTCTCGATGCGGTACGGGTCTACGCGACCCGCGCCCGTCTCAACGCACTCTGGGACCTGTTGAAGAGCCGGGAAGAAATCGCCGTGGTTAAGGATGCGGACGGAGCGGACATGTCAGCGTTCGACGGGAAAGCCCTCTTTCACGGGCGGGACACATCGGAAGACGCATGCATCTCCATCGGACCGCTGCACGATGGAGACAGGCTTCGCATCGGGATAGCGGCACTTGGCGGCGAACCCGATTCCTTCCCGAAAGTGCTTTTGGCCAAATCGATTGGTGCCGACGCACGAGTCCTAAAGGTTATGTTCGGAGCTACGATGGAACTGCTGTCGCCGGACCGACAAGCCTTCCCTCGAGAAGTCATGCAGCTGTTTGCGGAAAGCGGACGCGAAATGCCGCCCGAACTGGCGTGTGAATCCCTTGGGCCGGGACTGCCGGACAGTGCTGATGTGGCTCGGCTCTGGGACCGGATCACGCTGACTGACGATGAAGACCGGGTCATCCAGGCCATCAATCTGGCGGTCGAAGAGGAGGTTGTTCGGGTTGCAGTGGTCGGGGACGGTTCAGGAAACGGGCAAGACCCGAACGGTCGCCGGCTTGTCGCGAGGCTCAAGGGCCCCAGGCACCCGGTGCCTCTCAAGAGTCTCGGCGACGGCGTGGTGCGACTGCTTGGCGTCGCTGCGGCTCTTGCGAACAGCAAGGACGGTTTCCTGCTGATCGATGAGGCGGAGAACGGCATCCATCATGCCCTGCACCGAGACTTCTGGCGGATGGTGTTGCAGACGGCGCAGGACAACAACGTCCAGGTGCTTGCGACGACGCACGGCTGGGATTGCGTCCGTGGTTTTGCGCAGGCAGCGGCTGAACTGGATACCGTCGAAGGTGTTCTCGTCCGCCTGGAACGAAAGGAAGACAGTACCCGTGCCGTGGAGTACTCGGAGGAGGAACTCAGTGTGGTCGCCCGAGACGGCATCGAGGTGAGATAGTGCGGTGACCCGCTCAGATTCGTCTCTTCCGTTGCAATCAGGGCGATGCGTTCTCCTGGTGGAAGGCCAGGATGACAGACACATCGTTGAACATCTCCATTGGAAGTGCTTCGGAGCAAAACCGCCATTCGACATCGTGGTCAAGGAAGGCTATTCGCGTCTGTGCGATGCAATTGAACCGGAACTCAAGGTGCCAGGTCGCCAGGTGATGGGCATCATCGTGGATGCGAACGACGATCCAAAGTCGAGGTGGAGGGCGGTAACGGAACGGGTGCGGCGAGTGCGCCCCGAAATCAGGTTCGGAGATCCAGCGCCGTGCGGGTTCGTTGTCGGCGGTGAGCCGCGGATCGGCATCTGGCTCTGGCCGGATAACGAATTGACCGGCGAAATCGAGGATTTCGTCGTCGCCATGATCCCGCCCGAGGATCCGGTCTGGCCACTGTCCCGCAGATACATAGAGAGTATCCCGGCAGAGCACCGGCGGTTTTCCAAGGAGAAGACGACCCGAGCGGAAGTCCATGCCTGGCTCGCGGTGAGAGAGGAGCCGCGGCGCATGGGAGCAGCAATTCGCACCGATGATCTTAAGGTAGATGGAACGCTCGCCGCCCGGTTTCTTGCCTGGCTTGACAGGTTGTTCGACCATCAAGCCCAGAGGCCGTGATCGCGTGCTGCGAGGGAGAATGCGCACTCATGTGTTTGCCACCTTCCTCGCGACCGACCGGATGATCTGCCTGGAACGGCGCGCGATTGCGGGTCTCACCAAGCTTGCGTTCGTGGAGGCTGCGCCATCGACTTTGTCACCTGAGCCGAAGGGGCCTCCTTCGCCGGCGTGTGCCCTCTTGTGCCTCGAGACGGTCGCTGGCTGCGGGCTCGTTCCTGACACGCGACGCCACACTGTCTTTGTCGATGTGAGCGCCTTGCCGGCGGTGTCCGGGTATGCGGAGGCGAACATCGTCGGGCACTTCACCGGAACGGATCTGCCGGGAGCGGCGGCGGCAGAGACCGGGCGAAGATGGACCTGATGCCTTGCCAGGTCATTCCTGCAGCCGCCACCTCAAGGCGAGATGGAGGCCGATGTCGGGCGCGGACTGGCCGATGCCGTCGTCCTCCGTGACCGCGGCGTCGATCACCAGGCGCTCGGTCAGCCGCAATGTGCCACCCATCCCCAGAATGACCGCGGTGTCCGAGAGCTCGGCCAGGCCGGAGGCGCCATAGGGCGAGGAATGTGCGTCGACCTGCACTGTCAGATGCAGGTCCTCGAGTGCTCGCCATGTAACGCCGAGGCGGCCGAAGGCGATGTTCCGGCCGCCTGTTTCCGCGCGGCCCTGCGGTGCGGCACCCGTGAGCGCACCGAGTGTCGCCGCGTAGAGCCAGCTGCGGGAAACCCCGGATCCCGGAAACGCGCCCGAAGTCTCTGCCCACGCCGATACCGAAAAGCTCCCCGAACCGGTCAGCGAGCCGGGGTCCCCGGTAGGGAGCTTCACCATTGCGCGCACCGCCATGCCGTCGTTCGGGAACAGCGGTGACGCCAGGGCGTGGCCCACTCCGAGGCTCGCGTCCCCCAGCGAGAGGACATCGCGGCCGACGTCCGCACGGGATCTTCCGCCGTCGGTGTAGAGAAACGACAGCCGGTCGCGTGGTGCCTTGTCCCGCTCGCCTTGGGGCAGGCCGAAAGCATCGTGCCAACCCTCGATGAAGCCGTCGAAGACCCCGCCGCTGTGCGCAACCACCGGAATCTCGAGAAAGTACTCCCAGCCATTCCCGAGCCCCTGGCGCACCGACAGCGCCTGCCGGTACGTCTCCCCGTCCATCACGACCCGTTCCCCGCCTGTGCGGCCGGCGCGCATGTGCGACGCCATGTCGAAGGACGCGACCACCTCCTTCGCGCCTTCAGGCATCACCCGAGTACCGGACGAAACGGGCACCCCATAGAGGAGATGGAAGGGGTTGAGGTTCACCAGGCGAAGCGGCATCGCCACGCCTCGCTCGTCTGCGGAAACGGTTTGGGCGATCGCCAAAAGGATGCACAGGGAAAGTGCGGAATGTCGCGAAAGTAGCCACCGAGTGTCACGCAATGTAGCCACCCAATGTCACTCAAAGTAGCCACCTGATGTCACCAAAGTAGCCACCCCTCGGAGGTGGCGGATCTTGGTGCGATTCAGGGTGCCGTCCTACTCCTCGGACTTTCGCGATCAGTCCGAGGAGGAAGGGATGGCACGGGGAAGGCTGCCGATGAGGAAGGTGAAGAAGGTTCTTGCGTATCATTTTGACGAGGGGCGCAGCGCCCGTGCGATCGCGGCTCACTGCGGCATTGCGCGGCGCTCGGTGGCGCTGGTCCTGGAGCGGTTCGCGGAAGCGGGCTTGAGCTGGCCCGAGGCCGGTGCCATGGACGACGAGGCCCTGGAGGGAGCGCTGTATCGCAGGTCCCACGCCTCGGAGTGGCCGGATGTGGACTGGCCGTCGGTCGAGAAGGCGCTGTCGGACCGCGGCGTGACGCTGATGCTGCTGTGGGAGGAATGGCGCGAGACGCATCCTGACGGCATGAGCTATGTGACCTGGTGCCGCCGGTTCCGGCAGTGGCGTCCGCGGCGTGACGCGACGATGCGCCAGAACCGCCGCCCCGGCGAACGGCTGTTTGTCGATTACGCCGGCATGACGGTGCCGCTGCTGATCGACGGCGGCGAGCACGAGGCGCAGGTGTTCGTGGCCTCGATGGGCGTCTCGGGCCGGCTCTACGCCGAGGCGACGCTGAGCCAGAAGATCGACGACTGGTGCGCCTCGCATGTGCGCTGCTTCGAAGACATGGCCTGGGCACCAATCGCCGTGGTGCCCGACAATATCAAGCCGGCGGTGATCAAGCCGTCGCGCTACGAGCCGGTGCTGAACGAGACCTACGCCGATCTGCTCGACCACTACGGGGTCCAGGGCTTCCCGGCGCGGGTCCGGCGGCCCCGCGACAAGGGTGCCGTGGAACAAGGGGTGCTCCACGTTGAACGCCGGGTTCTGGCGCCGTTGCGCAAACACGTCTTCCACGATCTGGCGGCGCTCAACCGGGAGATCCGGGCCCGGGTCAGGAAGCTCAACGCCAAGCCCTATGCCGACGGCACGGGCGAGACCCGAGATGAGCGCTTCGAGAACATCGATCTCCCTCACATGCGGTCCCTGCCCGAGCGGCGCTGGCAGCGCACGGTGTGGCGCAAGAACACGGTGCACACCGACTATCACATCGCCATCGAGCGGCACTTCTACTCGGTGCCCTACCAGTACATCGGCAAGGAAGTCGATGTCCGCCTGCGCGGCCAGGTGATCGACGTCTTCCATCGCGGCCGGCAGATCGCCAGCCATCTGCGAGGCAGCCCCAGGGGCCGCGCCACCACTCTCAAGGAACACCAGCCCCGGGCCCACCAGCGCGCCGGCGTCGAGGACACCCGTGCCCGGCTGGAGCACAACGCGCGGAACATCGGGCCCCATGTCCTCGCTCTCGTGGTCGCGATCATGGAGCGCAATCCCAATCCCGAGTTCGGCTTCCGCTCCTGCTACGGCGTGCTGCGCCTGGCAGGCGGCCACGAGCCGGACCGCTTCGACGGCGCCTGCCGCTACGCCATGGAGCTCGGCTCGGGAACCTATCGCGGGCTCGACAACATCCTGCGCACCGGCGCTGATCTCACCACCGCACAGGAGACCGAGACCGCGCCTATCGATCATTCCAACATCAGGGGACCGGAGTACTATCGATGACCGACAACAATGGACTATCCCACCCGCTGGCCCAGCGCATTGCCACATTGCGCCTGCCCGGCATGCATGCCGCCTTCCTCGATCAGATGGAGCGCCGTGATCTCGACGACATGCCGTTCGATGAGCGCCTCGGGCTGCTGATCGATCGCGAGATCGCCGAGCGCCGCTCGCGCGCCCTGCAGCGGCGCCTCAAGAAGGCCCAGCTGCGTCACTCGGACGCCTGCTTCGAGGACATCAACCTGAGCCGGCCCCGCGGTCTCGACCGCAGCGTCGTTCTCGGCCTCGGCGACTGCGCCTGGATCCGCAACGGCGCCAACATCCTCATCACAGGACCCTGTGGCACGGGCAAGAGTTGGCTCTCCTGCGCTCTCGCCCACAAAGCCTGTCTCGAGGGCCACCAGGCGCAATATCAGCGCGTCCCGCGCCTGCTCACCGAGCTGCGCATCGCCCATGGTGAGGGCACGGTGCCGAAGCTCTACCGCGACCTCGCCCGGATCGAGGTCCTCATCCTCGACGACTGGGGCCTGGCGCCGATCGATGCCCCGCGCGGGCGCGATCTCCTCGAAATCCTCGACGACCGCTTCGGCCGCCGCTCGGTGATCGTCACCTCGCAGTTGCCGGTGGCCGACTGGCACCGACAACTCAATGATCCAACCCTCGCGGACGCCATCCTTGACCGTCTCGTTCACGGCGCCATCCGCTTCGAGCTGCACGGCACGTCCATGCGCACCGACGACGCCGGCGCCGGTACCAAGGCATGAGCGCGGTGAGGGAGCGCCGCGCGGGGCGCGGCGCCTGCGTCGCTGCGCTCCGGGACGTCCGTGCCAGACGACAGGGTGTGCCACCGCATGGCACGCGCGCGCCGCTACGACGCGTGTGGGGTCACGCGCCGCGCGCACACCATGCCCCACCGTCTTGCCGTCAGGCCTTCGGCGGTGGTATCGATGACGGAGAAACTGCACAGGGAATCCTGCCGAAAGCAACGTGATCGCGTCGCTGCGCTCCGGGGTGGCTACAATGGTGACATCAGGTGGCTACGTTGGATGACATCGGGCGGCTACGTTGGATGACATTCACCGGCTACATTGGCGACATTCGGCAGAAAGCGCGCACGCGAGGCCGTGACGATGGAGAAGGACGTCCTTGACGTCGGTCATTCCGGATCCTCTTCATTGAGCCCACGCCGCTCCGGGCGGTCGTCCAGAAAGGGGAGGAAGGCAAACGTCGCCCGCCGGGTGTCCTCCGTCAACCGCGTAGGGGACCAGTGCCGGCGTTCAGGTGCCGGCGGGGAATGGGCACCATGATGAAATGGGTGAGGATATCGCTGCCGATCATCGTGTTGTAGCTGGTATCGCCGATGTCGATTCACGCTGCGGTTCCATACCGCCTCCGGCACGTCCCGCTGCATTCCGACGACAGCCTCGCTCGGAAGCCGCCTCGCGTCATGTCTGGACCAGTGTTGTTCGGCAACGTCACGACACTATTTTCCGTCGGTTGGCACCGGTGAAACAGCACTGTCGTCGGGGACTCTCATGCCGGTTGCCGTTGGCAACTGTCGGCGCGGAGTCAAGAAAACCTCGGACGGAGTGAATCTGACACGGAACATCGCCCGCAGCATCTTAGCGGTCCAGCGTCTGCCGCTGAATCCCAACTGTGTCGCCTGACGCAACAAAGTGATCAGGACGGCGCGCAACACGAATGCGGCACTCTCTTGTCAGACTCCTTCGGGCAGGTAGCCGAAGCGTTTCATCTGCTCGCCATGCGCTTCGCAGATGCGCTTCACCTGCTCGTCCGCGAGTTCCTCTCTCCATCCGCCGGCAGTGCCACGGCGGAAGAACCGTTCTTGGTGCGCCGGGCGTTCGTTGAAACCATGTCTCTCTTCCTGTCGCCGCATGGCATCAAACGATGAATTCCTGATGGCTCGAAGGAGCCTCTGGCGTGTTGACTTCAACCGCAAGAAGCGGGACACCTCTCCGAAGGCCTTTGCGGGATTCTCAAGCATATCTTCGTAGCGCACGACATGGAGACGGGGATTGGGCCGCCCGGTCCAGCTTTCAACATGTTGAGACCAGCTTCCGAGCCTGAGCTTGACGTGATTGACAGCAGTTTCACTCCTTGTCTCGAGATCATCTGTCCCCATCCACTCAATTGCTTTCGTCAGGGTGATTCCCATGTAGTCGGCAAACGACGAGGCCACATCAAGAGGATTTCTCACGATGTAGATTGCCCCTGATGTCACCTGAAGATTGATGGTGGGAAAGCCGTGTGCCATCACCATGGCGTTATGGGTCTTGCAGAAAACGGATCCATGTTGACCATTGGCAATGAGTTCATTGACTCTTGGCCGCATGCGCGACACGTCCTCCGTCGTCCATTCCTCGCAAGGACGTCTGTCGAGCATCTGGAACCACATGAGCATTCCGTCGCTCTGGCAAATCTGACCCTGTAGGCTGTTGACATTGACGGGGCGTCTGGCGTTGAGGAAGAAGTTGTGCAGGAACGCACGAATCCACGTGTTGCCTGACTTGGGGTAGCTGGCGAGCCAGACTATATCGCCCATATCCCAACTACCCCGATGCAAAAGGGAGCGATCACGAGGATCGCTCCCTTGCAAATCAAATCGCAGTCGAACTGATCAGAAACTGATTCCCAATGCGATACCAGCGAACGCGGTGTCGTTTCCGGTATCAGGTGAATCGTTGCCGAGAGCGGCGGCTACACTGATGCCTGGCCCAAGAGTGTAGTTGGCCAGCAGACGTGCAAAGTCAGTATCGAGATTGTCGTCCTCATTGCTGGCATTGCCGACATTCGCACTGATTGTCCAGGGGCCTTCGCCATACATGATTCCGACGTCGAATTGCGTCAGGTCATCGTTGCCCATATCGTCGTCCATCACACTCATGGAGCCGCCGAGTGACACGCCGGACATGGAGACGACGATTCCACCAGCCCACTCCGTAACGGTTGCGGTGTCCGCGTCGTTACTCGCGTATCCCGCAGCAACCGAGACGCCAGTATCGCCAAAAGCGCCATCATAGCGCAGCATCCATGTTTGTCGGCAAGGTTTTTATGGGTGTCCGGGACGATGCGTCCTGTGGTTGTCCACATGCGGTCTGGCGTTCCGCTTTGCCGGCGCCTGCGTCCTGTGACCGGGGAGACATGCAGT
>MKWU01000984.1_pt1 | contig 52337 bp, 51 predicted proteins | sample 809101 | NCBI WGS metagenome assembly MKWU01 (sample SAMN05860141, study PRJNA318959) | sponge metagenome | host: Aplysina aerophoba | place: Slovenia: Piran, Adriatic Sea, Gulf of Piran | collected 2013-05-07 | reverse complement strand
GACCCCCGGCTCGGAACCTACGGCGCAGCGGGGCTCGGACTGCTGCTCGCCGCGAAGGTCCTCGCCCTCTCCACCACGCCGCCCGCCGCGATCCCGTGGCTCCTCGTCGCCGCCCACGCCGCGAGCCGCGCGAGCATGGCGCTCGCGCTCGCCTCGGGGACGTACGCCCGCGCCGCCGGCATCGCCGCGCCCCTCGCGGAGGCCGCCCCCTCGAGTGCCCGGATTGCAATCGCGATCCTCATCGGCGGCGCCGTCTCCTGCACGCTGCTCTTCGAGGCGGCGCCCACCGCACTCCTCGCGGGAATCGGCGGACTCGCGCTCGGGCACCTCCTCATGCGGCGCGCATACGAACGCAGGCTCGGCGGCTATACCGGCGACTGCCTCGGCGCGGTGCAGCAGGCGAGCGAGCTCGGGATGTATCTCGGCGTCCTCGCCGCAATCAGGACGCTGTAGAGCCCGACGCCCATGATCGCACCGGACTCCGCAGCGACGCCGCACGAGGCTCCTTCGCCGCAGCCCAGGGCGAACGAGCCCTTCCATTCCCCGCGGTTGCACGGAGATGGGCCGACGTGGAGCTGATCCTCGTCCGCCATACGCGTCCTCTGGTCGCCGAGAACGTCTGCTACGGCGCGACGGACCTCGAGCTCGCGGCGACGTTCGGGGACGAGGCGGCCCGCGTCATCGAGGCCCTGCCGGCGGTCGACCGCCTGGTGACGAGCCCGCTCGGGCGCTGCCGGCGGCTCGCGGAGCGCATCGGCGCCGCGCCCGCGCTCCCCCCCCCCACCCGCGCGCGGGGCCGGGGGAGGGGCATCGGCTCCGCGCTCGCGCTCGCCCCCGTCATCGACGCGAGGCTCCGGGAGATGGACTTCGGCGCCTGGGAGGGCGTGCCGTGGGACGACATCCCCCGCGCCGAACTGGATGCCTGGGCCGCGGACTTCCTCCACGCCCGCCCCCACGGCGGCGAGAGCGTGCACATGCTGTACGAGCGGGCGCGGTCGGCCGTCGCCGACTATCGCCGGACCGGTCTCTCCCACATCGTCGTGACCCATGCGGGCGTCATCAAGGCGGTTCGCGCGCAGGACCGCCACCCGAACGCCTGGAAGAGCAACGTCGCGTTCGGCGGCACGGTCCGCCTGCCGTTCGTCTGAGCGCGGCGACCGGCGCAACCTTCCGCCCCGCGCCCGGAGCGCGGCCCCGCCCGCACGCCGGCGCCCCGCCCGCCGGACCCGCCGGAACCCCCCTCAGCCCTCGCAGCCGGCGAGGGTCGTCTCCACCAGCATGTCGACCACCCGGACGAGGGCCTCGCGCTCGTCCGCCCCGTCCGCGAGCGCCGCCCGGTACGTCTTCACCTGCCAGTGGGCGCTCGTTCCGCGCGCGATGATGGTGCGGGCGTGCTCGATCTCCGCCACGCACCCGAAGTGCTCGGCGTCCTCGCGCACCAGCTCGATGATCTCGTCCACGAGCTCGGGACAGGGAACCATCTCCCCGCGGCCGAAGTCGATGAGCCCCTCGTCGATCCCGAAGCGGTGCGCACGCCATCGGTTCTCCTCGATGAGGAGCCGCGGGTAGCGCCGCCACCGCTGGTTGCTCCGCTTCAACCGATAGAGCAGGCGCAGCCAGCAACGGTAGAGGGCGGCGATGCAGATGGCGTCTTCGAGGCGGGTGCACAGATCCGGGATGCGCATCTCCAGGGTCGGAAAGTGCACGCTCGGCCGGATGTCCCACCACAGCTCGGTGCTGTCCCCGATGACACCGCAGTCGACGAGGATCTGCACGTGCCGCTGATACTCGCCGAAGCTCTCGAACCGCTCGGGGAGGCCGGTGCGCGGCATCTCGTCCCAGACCGCGATCCGGTACGACTTGAGGCCGGTGTCGTTCCCCTGCCAGAACGGCGACGAGGTGCTCAAGGCGAGGAAGTGGGGGAGCACGTAGCTCACCTGTCCCATGAAGTCGTTGCGCACCTCGTCGCCGTCCAACCCCACGTGCACGTGCATGCCGCTGATGAGGAGGCGGCGGGCGACCTCCTGGAGCTGGACGGCGAGGGTGTCGTAGCGCTCCTTGCGCGTGCGGCGCACCTCGCGGAACTTCGCGAAGGGATGGGTGGAGGCGGCGATGATCGCGAAGCCGTGCTCGCGGACCGCCGCCGACACGGTGCGGCGCAGGCGGGCGAGGTCGGCCCGGGCATCCTGCACGGTCCCGCAGACCACCGTGCCGACCTCGATCTGGCACTGCATGAGCTCGGTGGTCACCTGGTCCCCGAGCCGCTCCCGGCACTGCTCGATCATCTCCGGGGGGGCCTCGTGGATGAGGTCCCGGGTCTCGCGATCGACGACGAGGTACTCCTCCTCGATGCCGATCGTGAACGGAATGTCAGGCGCCGACCGCGCGGGATTCGAATTCACGGGAATCGTCCGGCCCGCTTCGCAGTCGATCGAGGACGAGGTCCGAGCGGACCCCTTCGGTGAACGTCTCCATCCAGTCGCCGAGCTCGATGCCGATCGAATCGGCGATGCGGACCATGCGCTCGAAGTTGGAGGCGACCGCAGCCGCGTCGGCGACTCCGGCGTCGCCCATCGCGGACCGGAGCGCTTCCCGGGACCGTTCGAGCTCCGCATCGCCGCCGCCGGCCACGGCGGAGGCGAAGTCGAGGAGCGCGCGCCCGTTCGGAACCCCGCTCTCGAGCGCCGGATCGGCCAGCGACCGCACGTTCACCGCGCTGCCGCTCGACGTGCCGCTCTCCCGGAGCAGCGCCGCATGGGCGCTGGTTCAGTAGAAGCAGTCGTTGAGAATCGAGACGCGCCCCGCGACGAGCTCGATCTGGACACGGGAGAGCGCTCCGCCCGCCCGCCCGGCGGACACGTCGCGCACCCGGCCGTGCTCGATGTAGTGCGCTCCGCCGAGGTCGTTCAGGGTCCGTACCTCGTCCGGGGCAAGGCTGAGCGCACGGATGACGTTCCCGGTCCGGTTTACCGGCCAGAGGTCCGCCTCCGGCGTGCCGGAGTTGTCAAACGGCACCATCGGAACCCAGGACTGCCCGTCGTGCGCCGCCGTCTCCGGCCGATAGCCGCTCGCGCTCCCCGGCTCGGGCTCCGGTAGGGGATGGAGTGGCACCCCGACCCCGCGGCAAAAGCTGTCGATGCTGACCACCGAGACGACCGTGCCGACCAGCTCGACGTACTCGCCGTCCGTCAGCCCATCGGCCAGGGTCCGCTCGTACCAGCCGCGGGTGAGCCGGCTTGCGTCGTTCACGATCCGATGGACGGCATCGACCGCGACGGCGGAGAGAACGCCCCGGTTTTCCGGGTGAACGTCGTGCACGCCTTCCACCGCGAAGGGCGACAGCGCGTCCTTCAGCCGGCGGCAGAAAGCGCAGCCGGCGGCGTGCCGCACCTCGCGCGCAATCGCCACCCGCTGCGCTCCGCTCCAGTTCGCGCCGGGACGCGCGAGGCGCCTCCAGTAGCGTACGTGGGCGGCGGCCAAATCGTCGCGGACGGCCGGATCTGCATAGCGAATGTCCATTCCATCGACTCTAGCATGGCTCCTGTCCCCGAACCCTCGCACGAGCGGTGAGAAAGTAGCGCCGTACCGTGTAGGAATTCACCCCGACGGCCGCCGTCACCGTTCCACCCGGATTCAATTTGTCTATAGTGGAACAATGCGTACAGAACAGGCACACTTCGACACGCACCGCTTCGTCAAGCGGCTGACGAGCGCTGGCATGCCCGAAGAGGTGGCCGAGATCCTGGCCGAAGAGCACTCCAACCCCGCACTCCCGGTCGACGCTTCGACCAGGTCGGACATCGCCGCCGCCGAGGAGCGCATCCGGGCTGCCACGCGAGAAGACATCGCCGCCGCCGAAGAACGCATCCGGGCCGCCACGCGAGAAGACATCGCCGCCGCCGAAGAACGCATCCGGGCCGCCACGCGAGAAGACATCGCCGCCGCCGAGGAGCGCATTCGGGCCGCCACGCGAGAAGACATCGCCGCCGCCGAGGAGCGCATTCGGGCCGCCACGCGGGAAGACATCGCCGCCGCCGAGGAACGCATCCGGGCCGCCACGCGAGAAGACATCGCCGTCGCCGAGGAGCGCATCCGGGCTGCCACGCGAGAAGACATCGCCGTCGCCGAGGAGCGCATCCGGGCTGCCACGCGGGAAGACATCGCCGTCGCCGAGGAACGCATCCGGGCTGCCACGCGCGAAGACATCGCCGCCGCCGAGGAGCGCATCCGGGCTGCCACGCGAGAAGACATCGCCGCCGCCGAGGAGCGCATCCGGGCTGCCACGCGGGAAGACATCGCCGCCGCCGAATTGCGACTTCGAGCGGAGCTTGTGGCGACGGTGGCGGAATTCAAGGGCTGCCTCGCGGACTACAAGACCAGCACGCTCAGGTGGATGCTCGGGACGATGGTGGCGTTCTCGGGCATCGTCATCGCCGCAATGGCCGGCCTCAGGTAAGGAAGCGGTCCAGGGCGGGTCATCCGCTCTTCGCGAGCCCCCGCACCCAGCCGGCGAGAGAGCCGTCCTCCACGCTCGCGTGCAGCGAGTGGTCGTCGTCGACCTCGATGAGCCGGACGTGCCCGGGGTCGCCCGCCGCCGCGAGTCGGCGGCTGTGCTCCGGCGGCACCACGTCGTCGCCGAGTCCGTGCACGATCCAGATTGGGACCCCGGACGGCAGCTCGGCGGAAAGCCCGTAGAAGAGCGCGGCCTGGGCAAGGAGCAGGGTCGGCCCGGCCCAGTGGCCGCGCTGCAGGAGCGCGACCGCCACCGCACCGCCGAACGACGAGCCGGCCAGCACGCCGGGACGGTCTCCGACGGCGAGAAGTGCCGCATGCTGCGCCACGCATCCCTCGAAGTCCGAGGTGTCCATGGCCGGCGTGACGGCCTCGAAGTGCCGGGCGAGGAGCCGCGCCTTGCTTCCCCTCGGACTCCCTTCGAGGCCATGAATGAAATGAACTCGTCCCGTCATCGCTCGCCTCCCGCGCCGGGGCGCAATCCTGTCGCCGTCGGCCCGAGCCCGTCCGCCGGACCGTCGAAACGGGACCGATTCGGGAGACCGAATGCGCGCCGCGCAATGTTATCGCCCATTGGGCACCGGTCCGGCAAACGACCATCGAAAGCACCGTCCGGACCCGGCGCAATCAGGTTGCACCGCCGGAATTCGTCGCGCATCATGGCCGCACGTCGCGCGGCAACGCCGTTCCACCCATGCGGGCGAGGCGGGAAACGGCGCGCCAGCCCGGAAGTCTCACCAGCTTCCGTCGCGAGGACGTCAAGATTCCGCGGAGGCGCGCGAATCGGCGACCATCGTGCCTGCGCGACACGAAGCTGGTGAGACTTCCGGGCCCGGCGCGTCCTTCCGGAACCGGATTCGAGGGAAGGACCCGGCGGACCTTCGGGTCGGAAGCCGCCTCGCGTCGAATCGATCGGAAGCTGAGGAGAAAACGCCATGAGAGCGATACGAACCACCTTTCAGACCGCCACCGTCGCCGTCGTGCTTGCCGCCGCATCGGGGCTCGCGACGGCCGAGGAGCGCGGCGTCACCGACACGACGATCAAGATTGGCAATATCGGCCCGTTCACCGGCAAGGCCGCCATCTTCAACCCGTTGAACTACGGGTCGGTCGCCTACATGCGCTACGTCAACGACCTCGGGGGCGTGTACGGCCGCAAGTTCGAGATTGTCCTCGGCGACACCGCGTGCGCGGAAGCGAAGGGCATCGCCGCGGCGAAGAAGATGGTCCACGACGAGAAGGTGTTCATGATCACCGTCAACCCGTGCAGCGGAGTCGCGATGGCCGCCAAGCCGACGTTCCTCCAGGAGGGCATGATCTGGAGCGGCGTCTCCGCCAACCCCAAGATCACGGGCTCCGTCGGCTCCGGCGGCGACGGTCCGCCGCCCGAGTACATGTTTCACGTCACCCCGAACGGCTACTTCAGCGGCGTCACGATGGGCAAGTTCATCATGACCAAGCCCGGGGCGAAGAAGATCGCCCTCGTCGCCCACACCAACGACTGGGCCCGCGGCTATTGCGACCCCGCCAAGGACTACATCGAATCGCAGGGCGGCGAAGTCGTTCTCGATACCGCCATGGAACGCGGCTCCACCGACGCGACCGCGCAGGTGCTGCGCATCAAGTCCGAAGGCGTGGACGGGGTTCTCGGGTGCCTGTACCAGCCGGAGCTGGTGGTGCTGCTCAGGGATGCCCACAAGTACCAGCTCGGCGCCCCCGTCATTGGCGCGCTCGGCGCCGACTTCGGCCAGGTCGTGCAGCAGGTCGGCAATCCCGACGCGGTCAACGGCGTCTTCTTCCAGGGTCACCTCTACAAGGACAAGATCGGGGCGCCGGCGCTCGAGTGGGCCAAGCAGATCCTGTTGAAGTACCTCACTCCGGACGAGCTTCCGAACGAGGGCGACCCGACCCACTTCTACTACTTCGGCATGATGAACGGCGTCGGAGTGGTGGAAGGCTTCCGCCGGGCCGGTCGAGATCTCACCCGCGAGAGCTACATGGCGGCGATCGAGTCGATGCGCAGCTTCGACAACAACATCTCCGCCGGCTCGGTCACCATCACCGACGACCAGCACGTCGGCATCAGCGACATGTACTTCAACGGGCTCGACGAGAACGGGGACGAGGTGATCTTCACCGCGTACGGCCAGCCGCTCCACTAGTCACGCCGGAGCGGTACCGAAAACGGGACCGGCGGGCACCGCACCACGGTGTCCGCCGGTCCCGTTCAAGGGGCGCCGGCGGCCCGAAACGCGCGGCGAACCCCAGGGCTTTGTCGAAGCAGCCCGCCGACGAGGACGAGGCGGGGACCGTGCGGAACCGGCTTGCGGGTAGGAGGTAGAGGCCATGCTGTCACTGTTGCCCCAGCTCCTGGTCAGCGGCATCGCGATCGGCATGCTGTACGCGCTGATCGGCCTCTCCATGACTATCCTCTACCGGGCCACCACCGTCGTCAATTTCGGTCACGGCGATCTCGTGATGGCCGGCGCCTACATGGTGCTGATCTTCACGATCCACGTATCGCTGCCGTTCATCCCCGCCCTGCTGCTCTCTCTCGCCGCCCTGTTCGGCTTCGGCTACCTGCTGCACCGGGCGTTCATCTGGCCGATCATCGCCGGGCCGCACCTGAGTCTCGCGATGATGGCCATCGCGATCGGATACGCGGTCCGGGGCCTCGTCCGCCTCGAGTACGGCTCGGAAATGGCGAAGATGCCGCGGCCGTTCGAGGAGCAGTTCTTCTTCGCCTACAACACCGTGATGACCCTCGACGAGATCACGTTCTGCGTCGTCGTCGTCGTGATGCTGATCGCGAGCTATTTCGTGTTCTCGAAGACCCGCTTCGGGCGCATCGTTCAGGCCATGTTCCAGACCCAGCGCGGGGCGGCCCTGGTCGGGATCAACGTGCGGCTCTACAACAACCTCATCTGGGGCGTCGGATGCGCGCTCGGGGCCCTCGGCGGGGTCATGCTCGGCCTCATCCTGGTGCTCGACCCGGACGCGGGGGTGTGGACCCTGCTCCGCGGATTCGCGGCCATGACCCTCGGCGGGTTCGGCTCGCTGTACGGCGCGGTCATCGGGGGCCTCATCATCGGCGTGCTCGAGAAGGTGCTCGGCACCTACGTCTCCACCGCGTTCATCGACATCACGTGTTATCTGGTGATCATCGTGGTGCTCCTCGTCCGGCCGCGCGGGCTCTTCGGCCAGCACGCGACCCTGCGCATCTGAGGCGCGCTCGGGAGCCGAGCCGCATCGTGTCGGGAAAACGAGCCGGTCCGATCATCCGATGAAACCCACGCGTTCCCTCTTCTGGCTCCTCCCGCTCGCCGCGCTGGCCCTGCCGCTCTTCATCAACCCCTACCACCAGTACGTCATCAACCTCATCCTCGTGTACGTGCTGGTCGGCGTGGGGTTCAACATCGTCGTCGGGAACCTCGGCCAGCTCGCCTTCTCGAACGTCGCGTTCTTCGGCATCGGCGCGTACGCCTCGGCGATCTTCACCACGCAGCTCGGCATTCCCTGGTGGCTCACCATCATCCCGGCCGGACTCGCCGGCGCGCTCGCCGGCTGCGCCGCGAGCATCCCGGCGCTCCGGGGGGTGCGGCTGTTCTATCTCGCCATCATGACCCTCGCGTTCGGCGAGCTGATGCGGTGGACCTACATCCGGACCCCGTTCCTGACCGGGGGCTCCATGGGATTGACGGTCCCGCCCGCGGAGCTCTTCGGCTGGGTGCTGGAGACCGAGACGCAGAAGTTCTACGTGTTCCTCGTGATCGTGGTGGTGATCGTGGTCGCGGTCGGGCGCATTCTCGAGTCGCGCATCGGCCGGGCCTTTCTCGCGATCAAGAACGACGAGCGGGCGGCGGCGGCCATGGCCATTCCGACCGGACGCTACTTCCTCCTCGCCTTCGCCCTCAGCGGGTTCGTGGTCGGGGTGGGCGGCGCGATGTACGCCGCCCTCGTCGGCCACCTTTCGCCGGAAGCCTTCGATCTCGTGCAGCTCATCCTGCACTTCGCCATCATCATGGTCGGCGGCCTCGGCAGTCTCGTCGGCTCGATCTTCGGCGCCATCCTCATTACCGCGACCCCCGAGCTGTTCCGTGACTGGCCCGGTTTCGAGGAGCTGATGTTCGGGATCGTGATCGTCCTCGTGATCCTGTTCCTGCCTCGCGGTCTCGCGAGCCTGCTCGCGCGACTCCACCCGGTCTTCAAGGACCGCTACCTCCGGGACGATTGACATGGCCCTGTTGGAGGTAAGCGGCGCAAGCGTCCAGTTCGGAGGTCTCACTGCGGTGAGCGAGGTGAGCTTCCACGCCGAGCCGGGCGAAGTGCGAGCGATCATCGGGCCGAACGGCGCCGGGAAGACCACGTTGTTCAAGGCGATCGCGGGCGAGGAGCAGCTCAGCGGCGGGACGATTCAGTTCCGGGACGAGCCGATCCACACCCTGACTCCGCACGAGATTTCCGCCCGCGGCGTCCGGCGGACGTTCCAGAACGGCGGCCTGTTCGGAGAGCTGACCGCCCTCGAGAACATCCTTGCGGGTCTTCACACCCGGATCCCGAGCTCGTTCGGCGGTTTGCTCGTGGGCACGAAGTCCGCCCGGGACGCGGAGAAGGCGGGCACCCGGAGGGCGCGGGAGCTGCTCGAGCTGATGGGGATCCCCCACGTCGCCGACCAGTGGGCGCGCGACCTCTCGGGCGGACAGCAGCGCATGGTGGAGATCGTTCGGGCGCTCGCCACGGATCCTCCGCTGCTCCTGCTCGACGAGCCCGCAGTCGGCCTCGCGCCCCCCGTGCGCTCGGAGCTGCTTAAGATCATCCGCCGGCTCGTCGAGGAGGAGAACATCGCGGTGATCCTCATCGAGCACGCAATCGAGTTCGTCATGACCGTCTGCGACACCCTCATGGTCCTGAACAACGGCGAGCTCATCGCCGAGGGACCGCCGGAGGAAGTGCGCCGGAACCGGGAAGTCCTCGAGGCCTATCTTGGCCGTTGAAGCGCGACTGCGGGTGACGGACCTCGCCGCCGGATACGGCAGCAACCTCGTGCTGCACGGCGTCAGCCTGCATGTCGGGGAGTCCGAGATCGTCTCCCTGCTCGGGGCCAACGGCAGCGGCAAATCCACGGTCCTCAATACGATCAGCGGCTTTCTGCGGCCCCGCGAAGGCCGGATTGAGCTCGACGGCCGGTCGATCTCCGGCATGCCCCCGCACAAGAGCTTCCGGCACGGCGTCGTGCAGGTTTCCCAGGCCCGCGATCTCTTTGGCGATCTGACCGTAGAGGAGAACCTCAAGCTCGGATGCATCGTCCACGGCGACGAAGGCCTCGGCCTCGAGCAGGCGTTCGCGTACTTTCCGCGCCTCGCCGACCGCCGCGACCAGCGGGTGAGCACGATGTCGGGCGGCGAGCAACAGATGGTCGCGCTCGGACGGGCGCTGATGAGCCAACCCCGGATTCTCCTACTCGACGAGCCTTCCGGCGGTCTCTCACCGGTATTCGTCGAGGAGATCGGGAACATCATGCGACGGATGAAGGGGGACGGGGTCACGATGCTGCTCGTCGAGCAGAACATGCGCCTGGCGCTCGAGATCAGCGACCGCTACCTCATCCTCCGGGACGGCAAGGTGATCGGCGGCGGCGCCACGGGCGAGCTCTCGGGATCGCACGACGACATCGTCCGGGCGATCTACCTCTAGCCACGCGGGACCGGGACCGGTGGTTGTCCGGCCGGCGAGCGCCGCTCCAACCGGCCCGCTCGGCATCCTCCCGGGTGCCGATTCGGGGCCGGATCGCGATGACGAACCGCAGCAAGCAGCCTGAGGGACCGATGGATGTCCACCCTGGAAGAGAGAATCGCCACCCTTGAAGCCATCGAAGCGATCAAGCGGATGAAAGCGCACTATGCCCGGTGCGCCGACGCGAAGTACACGCAGGACCACTGCCGCAAGCCCCAGGAAGAGATCGACCGGATTGCCGGGGATCAGGCTTCGATCTTTTGCGAGGATGCGGTCTGGGACAACGGCCTCTTCGGGCGGTTCGAGGGGCGGACGGCAATCTGGGAGTTCCTCCGCGCGACCCCGTGGAAATTCTCGGTCCACATGTACATGAACCCGCTCGTCGAGGTTCGCGGCGACACCGCGACGGGCTCGTGGGTGATCTGGGAGGTCGCGACCCTGGAGGATTCCGATCAGGCCGTCTTTCTTTCGGCCACACTCGATGACGAGTACGTCCGGCAGGACGGGACGTGGTACACGCGCCAGGTCGAGATGACGAACCGGTTCATGACTCCCTTCGAGGAGCCGTGGACGGTCAGACGGAATCGGCCCTACACGCCCTGATCGCCGATACCACGGCCGGTACCGGTGCCGGGGGCGGCGCAGGCGTGCGCATCGCAGGCCCGTGCCCGAGAGGTCGGGGCGCGGGAGCTCGGGAACCAGTGCAAGTGAGGCGGACATCATGACTGACACACCGGTCGAGCGAGGGGTTGCGGTGGTTACCGGCGCGGCGCGGGGAATCGGCCGGGGCTGCGCGCGAGCGCTCGCCAGGAAAGGCTTCTCGCTCGTCCTCGTCGACGTGCTGGAAGGCGAGCTCTCCGCGACCGCGGGGGAGTTCGCCCGCAACGGGGTGCAGGCGAGCCCCTTCGTCGCCGACGTGAGCGACCATGGCCGGGCCCGGGACGTGGCCGCGCAGGTTCTGCGGTGCGGCACCGCCATCGACGTGCTCGTCAACAATGCCGGCACCCCGATGCCCAAGGGATTGCTCGAGATCGAGGAGCACGAGTGGGACCGCACCATCGACGTGCACATGAAGGGCTGCTTCAACTGGTGCCGGGCCGTCGCACCCTCGATGCTCGCCAGGGGCGCCGGCCGCATCATCAACATCTCTTCGGTGAGTGCGTACAGCGGCGGCGTGACCAGCGCGGTCAGCAAGTTCGCCTACGCGGGAGCGAAGGCCGGGATTCTCGGCATGACCCGCGCGCTCGCCAAGGAGCTCGCCCCCTCGGTGTCGGTGAACGCGATCTGCCCGGGCGCGATCAAGACCGAGCTCACCGCGGCGATGCTCGAGGAGCGCTCCACCGAATTCATCGACAGCATCTGCCTCGGCCGTCTGGGGACGCCCGCGGACATCGGGGAGGTCGCCGCGTTCCTCGCCACCGTCGAACCGAACTTCATTACCGGGCAGGCGATTACCGTCGACGGGTTCCAATGGGCAACTTGAGTCGCCTCACACCACCGCCGCCCCGCCGCACACGTTGAGCACCTGTCCGGTCACGTAGGACGCGGCCGGACTCGCGAGGAAGAGCGCGGCCCCCGCCACCTCCTCCGGCTCGCCGATGCGCCGGAGGGGGAGGCGGTCGGACACCGCTTCGAGCCGGTCGGGGTCCGTCCAGAGCGCCTTCGCGAAGTCCGTCTTGATGAGGCCCGGGGCGATCGCGTTGACGCGAATGCGGTGCGGGCCGTACTCCACGGCGAGGTTGCGGGCGAGCTGGTGCCCCGCGACCTTGGACATCGCGTAGGCCCCGAGGTCCGGGCTTCCCTTGAGTCCCGCGATGCTCGCGATGATGATGATCGACCCGTCCTGGCGTTCGACCATGTGCGGGAGGACGAGCCGGCACAGCCAGAACGTGGCCCGGACGTTGGTTTCCATGATCTTGTCGAACGCCGAGTCGGGGATGTCGGCGAGACCCCCGTGGTACGGGTTCGCGGCCGCGTTCGGCACGCAGGTCGTGATCGTTCCCCATCGGTCGAGGGTCCGGGACACCAGGGCCTCGAGCTGGTCGAGCCGGCCCGCGTGGCAGGGGATGGAGATCGCCTCACCTCCTTCACGGGCGTGCGCACGGTTGAGCTCCGCGGTCACCGCTTCGCACGCATCGGGCTTGCGGCTCGAGACGACCACCTTCGCCCCGGCCCGGCAGAATCCGGCCGCGATCGCCTTCCCGATGCCCTTTGTCGAGCCGGTGACGATGGCGACCCGCCCCGTCAAGTCGAATGGATCCATGTGTCCTCCCGTGAACCTGCGCGGCCCCCGCGCTCGGCCCGGATTATGCCAATCGAATCGCCGGGGGGGTGTGCGCCCGAGCTCGCCCTTCGACCGGCCGGAACGCAAGTGGCGTCACCGACCGGACACGACGCCGGGCGCGCGGCGGGAGACCGGCGAGAAAGTGGCGGACGGCGCCGCCGGTTTCGCCCGAACGCCGGGCGGGCCGGCGGCTCCCCCCGCACCGCCTACCTTGGCGCGCCGTTCTCGGATAGGATTGCCGACTCCCGGTATCCCGAGCAACGGGGCCGGCCCGCGGTCCCGGGCGGAAGTGCCGCACGAGACGACAAGGAGCCCGAACGCCGGAGCCGTCCCGTGAACGGCCGGCGCCACGAACGAAGCCGAGGCGACCATCGATGAGCAACATTCCTGCCCGCGTACAGGTGACCGAAGTCGGGACCCGCGACGGGTTCCAGGCGGAGCCCAAGTTCATTCCCACCGAGACCAAGGTCCGGGTCATCAACGACCTCGTCGGGGCCGGAGTCCCGCGCCTCGAGTACTCGTCGTTCATGTCGCCGCGGGCCGTCCCGCAGCTCGCCGACTCGGCGCAGGTGCTGCAGGGCGTCGATCGCAGCGCGACGATGATGGGACTCATCGCCAACGCCAAGGGCGCGCGCCGCGGGGTGGACGCGGGGGTGGACGAGCTGGTGGTGGTGATTTCGGCATCCGAGAGCCACAACCGGAAGAACGTCAACCGCAGCGTCGACGAATCCCTCGACGGGTTCGAGGAGGTTGCGCTCATCGCCGGCGACGCGAACGTGCCCGTCCACGGAGCGATTGCGACCGCCTTCGGTTGTCCGTTCGAGGGCGAGGTGCCTTTCGAGCAGATCGGGTACATCGCGGATCGCTTCGAGAAGCTCGGCTTTCACGGAATCGGCCTCGGCGACACCACCGGCATGGCGACCCCGCCCCTCGTCACCGGACTTTGCCGGTATCTCCGCGACCGTTTCCCGCAAACTCCGGTCGCGCTCCACTTCCACAACACGCGCGGCATCGGCCTGTGCAATGTCATGGCGGGGCTCGACGAAGGGATCGACCGGTTCGAGTCGTCCATCGGCGGGCTCGGCGGCTGCCCCTTCGCACCGGGCGCGACCGGCAACATCTGCACCGAGGACCTCGTCTACCTCCTGCACGAGATGGGCATCGAGACGGGTATCGACCTCGACCGGCTCTGCGAGGTGGCGCGCTACGTCGAGGAGGTGGTGGAGCACAGGCTCCCCGGCCAGGTCATGAAGGCCGGGACACGCACGCGCCTGCATGACCTCGACGAGGCGCGTACCGCGACGGGTTGAGGCGCACCGGCGTCCCGAGCCGCAAACCACCGCCCCGCCGGCACGCGGTTCCCTTCCGGGGACGACCGGCGGCTGCGAACCGATCGCGGGGTCCCGATGACGGCGAGCGGTGACCGGCCGCCTCCGGGCGCGCTTGCCGGAGTCCGGGTCATCGATCTGACCCGGGTGCTCGCGGGCCCCTTCTGCACCCAGCTCCTCGCGGACATGGGAGCGGATGTCGTCAAGATCGAAGGCCCGGACGGCGACCTGGTGCGCCGCACCGGCACGGTCCGAGATGGCCTGAGCTGGTACTTCGCGCAGTTCAACCGCAACAAGCGCTCGGTCGTCCTCGATCTCTACGGCGAGCCGGGGCGTTCCGCCCTCGCCGACCTCCTCCGCACCGCGGACGTGCTGGTGGAGAACTACCGGCCAGGGGTGCTCGCGAAGATGGGGTTCGGTCCGGAACGGATCGAAGCGATCAACCCGCGCCTCATCGTCGCGAGCGTGAACGGCTACGGGTCCACCGGTCCCTACGCCGGACGTCCGTCGTTCGACTTCATCGCGCAGGCGATGAGCGGCTTCATGGCGGTGAGCGGCGAACCGGACGGCGCGCCGATGCGAAGCGGCCCCCCGATCAGCGACCTCGTGGCCGGGCTCTATGCCGCCTTCGGAGTGGTGTGCGCGCTCAACGCGCGCGGCACCGGTGGGCGAGGGGAGCCGGCGATTACGGAGAATACCGGGGAAATCGCGTCGGCGGAGGTGGCGGAGGGCGTGCGGGAAGCCGGCGGGCGATCGGGGCCGGAGTCGGCCGGCGTCGGCCAGTACGTGGAGACGAGCCTCATGGGAGGCCTCGTCAGCATGCTCGCGTACATGAGCGCGGAGTACTTCGCGATTGGCGAGCGGCCCGTGCGCACCGGAAACGACCACCCCATCGCGGCCCCGTACGGGCTGTTCGAAGCGAGCGACGGCCACATCGCAGTGGCCCCGCCGGACGACGGCTTCGTACGCCGCTTCTTCCGGGTCATCGGGCTCGAAGCCCTGCTCGAGCGACCCGAGTATGCAACCAACGAGGCGCGGCGTACGCGCCGCGGGGAGCTCGCAGACGCGATAAACGAGCGCACCAGGAGCCGGACCGTCGACCACTGGATCGAGCGCCTCAACGAAGGGGGATGCCCCTGCGGCCGGGTGATGGACCTGCCGGACGTGTTCTCCGACCCGCAGGTGCTGGACCAGGAGCTCGTTCTCGACGTGCCGCATCCGGGGGCCGGGACGGTCCGGATGACCGGGTTTCCGGTCAAGCTCTCCGCCACCCCGTGCGCGGTCGTACGTCCCGCCCCGCGCCTCGGGGAGCACACCGCAGAGGTTCTGGCCGAGATCGGATACGCGCCGGACCGTATCGCCGCCCTTGCCGCCGCGTCCCCGAGCCTCGCCGGAGACGGCTGACGCCGAAGCCCGAATTCGCGACGACGGCGGGACCCGGAGGCGATTCGCGCCCCGGTGCGGCTCCCGTTCAGCCCCGGCCCGGCCAGCTTGGCGCGACAGACCGGGCCGTCCGGACCACGAACCCCGCGCAAGTGCGGGACGGACTTTCGCTCGCAGCGAGATTCGGTTGATCGGCCGGACCGATCGGACCATCCTGTTGCACTCGCGAAACCGCGGTCCGCACGCGCTCGCCGCAAGAACGGAAGGAGAGGACGATGCTCGACGAAGCGACCGCCAATCGCGATCTGCCGGCGATGGACCGGCCGCTCACCAACGAGCCGAGGACCTCGTTCACCCTGCCCTCGGAGTACTACACCAGCCCGGCGGTCTACGAACGGGAGAAGGAGGCAATCTTCTATCGGACCTGGCAGTACGTCGCACATCGGTCCGCGTTCGCCCGGCCGGGCGACTACGTGACGCTCCGGATCTGCGACCAGAACATCTTCGTCATGAAGGGCGGCGACGGGGCCCTCAGGGCCTTCTACAACGTGTGCCGCCACCGCGCCCACGAGCTGCTCGCCGAGCCCCACGGCAACGTGAGATCGGCAATCGTCTGCCCCTATCACGCCTGGACGTACGAGCGGGAAGGAAACCTCCGAAGCGCACGTCATTCCGACGAACGCCCGGGGTTCGACAAGGCGGACTACCGGCTTCGCCCGATCCGGCTCGAGTTCTTCTGCGACTGCGTCTTCGTCAACCTCGACGACGGCGCGGAGAGCCTCGCGGACCTCGCGGGCGACATGGAGGCCGACCTTCGCCGGCGCGTTCCCTATCTCGACGATCTCGCGATGCCCTCCAAACGGATCGACCTGCTGGGCACCACGCACCAGAACGCGGGCTGGAAGGTCGTCGTCGACAACTATGTCGAGTGCTACCACTGCCGCCACGCCCACCCGGACTTCGCATCGCTCATCAGCATGGACCACTACCGGGTCGACGTCGGGCGCGTCTGGTCGCGCCAGCTCGGTGCGCAGACCCGGCCGAAGAACACCGCCTACGATTTCGACCCCGACAAGGGCTATTCCGGGGCGATGTTCTGGTACCTGTGGCCAAACACCACGTTCAATATTCTGCCGGGCTCGAACGAGCTCGGGGTGCTTGCGATCCGACCGATCAACCACGCGTGGACGAGCTTCGAAGGCCATTTGCTCACCGCCGACGGCAGCACGAACGACGCCCGCACCGCGTACGCCGCGAACGTGCTGGCACCGGAAGACATCGCCCTTTGCGAGAGCGTGCAGCGAGGCCTCAAGTCGAAGGGGTACGACCAGGGGCCGATCATGGCTGGCGACGTCCCGGCCGGCGAGAACGAGTTCGCGATCCATCACTTCCACAAGCTGGTCCACGACGCGCTGAACGGCCGCGGGTAGCCTCCGCGCCGAACGCAAACCGCCCCGTCCGGCGCGGCCGGCGCGCCCGGCAAGCCGGATCGGGGCGCGCGCGCGGACGAACCCCACCTTCGCCTCTCTCGGGGCCCCGGGATGCCAGCATCGCCCGCCACTGCCGCGCCGGCCCCGCACCGGCGACAGCTCGTCGTCGCCACCGTCACGCTCGCGGTCGCGAGCTTCTCGCACGGGCTCACGATGCCGCTGCTCTCCCTCGTGCTCGACCACCAGGGCATCGACGAGACGCTAATCGGGCTCAATGCGGGCGCCTACTTCATCGCGGTCTTCGCGGCCGCCCCGCTCGCCTCGCGGGTGCTGCGGGCGCGCGGGCCCGCCCTGATCATGTTGGGGTCGATACTGGCGACAGCGGCGCTGCTCGCCCTCCTTCGCGCCTTCCCCGACGTGTGGCTGTGGTTTTCACTTCGTTTCTTGCTCGGGATGGCGGCGAGCTTTCTCTGGATCGCGGGCGAGGCGTGGATGAACCACGCGGCGGCGGAATCGCACCGGGGCCGAATCATCGCGGTCTTCGGCGTCGTGGTGTCCGCCGGTTTCGCCCTCGGGCCCCTGATCCTCTCGGTGACCGGCGCGCACGGCTGGGCGCCGTTCCTCGTCACCATCGCCCTGTTGCTCGTCGGCGCGGCGGTCCTCGCCGGCGCCCTCGGGTCTTCTCCGAAGCTCGAGGGACCGACCTCCGCGACGCTCGCACGCTACGTGCTGCTCGCGCCGGTTGCCGCCTTCGGATACTTCGTGTTCGCCGCCGGCGACGCCATGCTGCTGACCTTCCTTCCGATCTATGCAGTCGGGCTCGGCGTCGACGAGACGCACGCGATTCGCCTCCTCACCGTGATGGCGCTCGGCAGCATGGCGCTCCAGTACCCGGTCGGGTGGCTCGCGGATCGGGTGAGCAACCGTGCGCTCGCCGCCGTGATGGGGGCCGCGCTGCTCGCGGGCTCGGCCCTGCTCCCCTGGGCGATCCCACACCCCGCGACCGCGGTCGGCATCGTCTTCATGTTCGTCTACGGAGGAGCGCTCGGCGCGCTCTACACGCTGTCCCTGATACTCGTCGGTCGGCGATTCCGGGGCGCCGATCTCGGTGGGGCATCCGCGATGCTCGCCGTCATGTTCTGCATCGGCTCGTTCCTCTGGCCGTCGCTCGGCGGAGCCGCGATGGATCGGTTCGGCGGGGACGCGATGCCCATCTCACTCGTCGCCGCCTACGCCCTGTTTCTCGTCATCATGGCCGCGACGCGGCTTCGCGGCCCCCCACCGCAGGCGCGCATCTGAGCTCCGCCCCCGTTTTCTTTCGCCGCGCGCCCTCGACGGCGGCGGTTGCCGGCCAGGGCCCGGTGCGCCACGGGAACTCGGGTGCGGGTCACCCGCCCGAGGACGCGACGGGAGGCACGGCCGCTCGTGCTAGAGTCCCGGCGATTGAAGCTGCCGGGCGTCAAGACAGGAACGAGCCATGATCCGCGCCACCGTCCGCTACCGGCTGCCGGAGTCCATCGACCGCGCAGCCTGCCGCGACCACTTCGAGAAGATCGCGCCCGGCTTCCGGGAAGTGCCGGGGCTCATCGGCAAGCACTTCATCTGCGGCGACCACGGGATCGCGGGCGGGGTCTACCAGCGGAAGACGCGCGAGGACGCCGAAGCCTTCTATTCCGGGCCCTGGCGGGCCGAGATCGTCGAGCGCTACGGGATGAAGCGAGAGAACGAGTACTTCCGCGTGTTCTGCATCACCGACAACGCGGCGGGCGAGGTACGGGTGGTCGAGCCGGCGGAAGAAGCCGAAGGGGCGTGACGGCGATGCGGGGATCGATCGAGAGAAACGGCGGAGCGATCGCGTACGAAGTGATCGACCACGTCCCGGCGTGGGAGGTGCCGGCTCCGGCGGTGCTTTTCCACCATGGGGTCGCGTCGTGCGCGGCGGCCTGGGACGGCTGGACCCCGGCCCTCGTCGGCCGGCACCGGCTGGTCCGCTTCGACCTTCGGGGCCACGGCGCGAGCCCGCTCCCGGCGGGGTTCGAATGGTCGCTCGATGCGACGGTGGACGACCTCGGGGCGGTGGCCGACGCGGCCGGCGTCGAATGCTTCCATCTCGTCGGCGAATCGCTGGGCGGCACCGTCGCCCTCGCGTTCGCGGCCCGCCACCCCGAGCGCGTGCTGTCGCTCACCGTGTCGAACGGGACCCATGTCGGCGGCGTCATCGAGAACCTCGAGCCGTGGGAACGCCTCATCCGCGAGGAAGGCATGGCCGCCTGGTCGGCGCACCTGATGAAGGAGCGCTTCTTCGAAGGCGCCCTTACCCCGGAAATGGCGCGCTGGTACGAGGCGCAGCAAACGAGCGCGGATCCGAGCGCGATCCTCGGCGGAGCGGCGATGCTGGTCGGCACCGATCTCACCCCCGAGCTCGCCCGGGTGGCCTGCCCGGTCCTCCTGCTGCACCCGGACTCGAGCCCGTTCATTCCGGTCGACGTCATGGCGGCGCTTCAGCGCGCCCTCCCCGACGCCCGGCTCCAGGTGTTCGCGCACGCCCGTCACGGCCTCCCGTTCTCGCACGGGGCGCAGTGCGCGTCCGCCGTCGCCCGCTTCATCGACCGCCACACCCTGAAACCCGCCTGAAGGGTCGGCCACCGACAGGGCGGGCTCCTCGACGCCTCCGAGCTGGCGCGCAGCCTCGACGTCTCGGTACCCGCGGCGACACGCTGCGTGGACCTCCCGTCGGACCTGATGCTGGTGCGCCGGCTGCGTCCCTGGTTCGCCAACGTCCGCAAGCGCGTGGTGCCGAGCTTCCGCTCCGACCGCGCACCGGCAACGGACCCGCCGCGCGTTCCGCGCCGCACCCTTCCGACCAGGAGATCGGTGATCTCTTCCGGGATAGAGTACGGGCGATGTCCGACCTCATCGCAGTCGCCGAACGGCTCCGACAGCAGACGCGCCCGCTCCGCTTCGCTCCGCCGGTGACCCACGTATACGCCCCGCTCGACTATGCGTGGGCACCGCATCGGCTCTACCTCGAGCGCTTCGGCGTCGAGACGCGCGAGATCCTCTTCGTCGGGATGAATCCCGGGCCGTTCGGCATGTCCCAGAACGGGGTGCCGTTCGGCGACACGGCCATGGTCCGGGACTGGCTCGGAATCGAGGCGCCGGTCGAGCGCCCGCGCCACGAGCACCCGAAGCGTCCGGTTCTCGGCTTCGCGATGCGCCGCGGGGAAGTGAGCGGGGCACGCCTGTGGGGATGGGCAAGGCAACGGTTCGAAACCCCGGAACGGTTCTTCCGGCGTGCGTTCGTCTGGAACTACTGCCCGCTCGCCTTCATGAACGAGAGCGGCCGCAACGTCACCCCCGACAAGCTGCCCCGGGCCGAGCGCGACCCGCTGTTCGGGGTCTGCGACGAGGCGTTGGAAGCGGTGATTTCCCACCTTCGGCCGGCGAACGTGATCGGGATCGGAGGCTTTGCGGCCCGGAGGGCCGCGCCGCTCGCGCAGGCCGCCGGGGCGAAGAGCGGAACCGCCCCCCACCCGAGCCCCGCGAGCCCCGCCGCCAACCGCGGATGGCCGGGAATCTTCGACTCGGCCCTCCGCGAACTCGGCATCGACCTTGATCCGCCGCGCGACTGAGCCTGTCACTAAGGCGTCCGCTCGCAGCAAAAAACGGGGGGCACTGGTCGAGTCGCACCGATCGACCCACCTGCCGAACCCCGATCGGGCGCAAGACCGGCTTGGGTCCGGTTCCTGTCATACGTATATTCTCCATCGACTCCGGATACCTGGTGAGGAGCAGCCACCTGCCATGACGATGAAGCGCACGATCGCCGTCGTTGAGGTTCATGAATGGCGGAGCCGATGACCGCGTCCGGGGTATCCGGCGAAGCACCGGCCTTCGCCGTGCGCGGGCTCGGCAAGCACTTCGGCGGCATCCATGCCTGCCGCGAAATCGAGCTCGAGTTCCGGGCCGGCGAGGTGCTCGCAATCCTCGGGGAGAACGGCGCCGGGAAGAGCACCACTGTCAAGTGCCTGCATGGTCTGTACCAGCCGGACGAAGGCCAGGTCGAGGTTTCCGGCCGGGCGGTGCACTTCCGATCGCCTCGCGACGCGGAGGCGGCCGGCATCTCCATGATTCCCCAGGAGCTCGACCTCTTTCCGGATCTCTCCATCGCCGAGAACCTGTTCCTGGGACAGAAGCGCCCGCGCCGCCCTTGGGGCGGATTCGATCAGCGCGCCATGAACCGGCAGGCCCGCGAGGTCATGGCGGGCCTCGGCGGGGGGGTGGAGGCGGCCGCCCCGGCGCAGGCGGGCCGGCGAGGGCATGGCGGCCCTCGGGGGGGAGGTGGACGTGACCGCGCCGGTCAAGACGTTCTCGGCGGCGACCGGCCGGCTGGTCGAGATTGCGCGGGCCCTCAACCGTGACGCCCGGCTCATCATCATGGACGAGCCCACCGCGGCCCTCACGGAAAAGGAAACCGAGAACCTCTTCGAGGTCATCCGGCGGCTCAAGGCGGCCGGGGTCTCCATCATCTACATCACCCACCGGTTGAACGAGTGCTTCACGATAAGCGACCGGATCGTCGTGATGCGCGACGGGAGGCTCATCCGGTCCGGGCCGGCCGAAGAGTTCACGATCGGGAGCCTCGTCGACGCGATGGTCGGGCGACCCCTCGAGACACTCTACAGCCGGCACTCGCGCCCCATCGGGGATGTCGTGTTCGAGGTGCGCGGGCTCACCCTCGGAAACGTCTTCTCGAACGTGGACTTCGAGGTCCGAAGCGGCGAAGTCCTCGGGGTGTCGGGATTGATCGGCTCGGGGCGGAGCGAAATGGCGCAGGCGATCTACGGAATTGCGCCCGCCGACCGCGGAGAGATCATCGTCGACCGCAAGAGCGTCGACGTCCGCTCCGTTTCGGACGCCCTCGCGAGCGGAATCGCCTACCTTCCCGAGGAACGCCGCTCGCAGGGCCTGATCCTCCCGTTCACCATCGCGGCCAACATGAGCCTGTCGGTGCTCGCCCTGTTCTCGAGGCTCGGCTTCGTCAACCGCAAGCTTGAAGACGGATTCGCTTCGGAGTCGGCCCGGCGCTTCACCGTCACGGGAGCCGCGCTCTCCTCTCCGGTCGAGAACCTGTCCGGCGGCAACCAGCAGAAGGTCCTGATCGCGAAGGTCCTCGCCCTCGATCCGAAGGTGGTGATCCTGGACGAGCCCACGCGCGGCGTCGATGTCGGCGCGAAGTCGGAGGTCTACCGCATCATCGACGACCTCGCCGCACGCAACAAGGCGATCGTCGTGATCTCCTCGGAGATGAACGAGGTCATGAGCATCTCCGACCGCATCATCGTCATGCACGAAGGCAGGATCAGCGGGCGGTTCACGCGGGACGAGTTCTCGCAGCAGGCCATCGGAGCCGCGGCAGCGGGCCAGCGGTTGCATCATGCCGCCTGAATCGGCCCCGACCCCGGCGCCGGCCCCCGCAGCGGCCTCGGCCCCCGGCACGGAAACACCCCGGATGTCCCGGGCCGCCATTCTGGCTCGACCGGAGCTCCCGTCCCTCGTCTTCCTGATCCTCCTGGTGGCGGCACTCTCCGTCACCACTCCGAGCTTCTTCACGATCCCGAACCTCCAGGCGGTCCTCGAGCAGGTGGTGGTGGTCTCGATCGTCGCCCTCGCCGTCAACCAGGTCATCCTGTCGGAACAGATCGACATCTCGACCGGCTCGCTGGTGGCCGTATGCGCCTTCGTCTACGGCAACATCGCGCTGACTGTCGGCGGGTCCTGGGTCCCGCTCCTCGGAGCGCTCGCGACGGGCGCTTTCGTCGGGCTCGTCAACGGCGTGCTGTCGACGTACGGGCGGGTGTCCTCGATCATCACGACCATGGGGATGCTGTTCGCGCTTCGCGGGGCAGTCCTCCTCGCGGCCGGCGCGCAGGTCCTCAACCTCCCGCCGGAGTCGCGGATATTCGGCCTCGGCGAGGCGTTCGGGGTGCCGATTTCGATCATCGTGCTCGTCGTCGTGTTCGCCCTGATGGGCGTCGTCAGCCGGCACACCGTCTTCGGACGCAACGTGTACGCGGTGGGGGGCAACGACCGCGCGGCGCGGACCGTGGGGCTTCCCCTCAACCAGGTGCGGCTGATGACCCTCGTCCTCTCGGGGCTGAGCTGCGGGCTCGCGGCGGCGGTCCTGCTCGGCCAGATCGGCCAGCTCCAGGCGACGGCGGCCACCGGATTCGAGCTCAAGGTGATTGCCGCGGTGGTCCTCGGAGGAACCAGCATCACGGGCGGACGGGGCTCCAACCTCGCCCCGGTGGTCGGAGCGGTGCTGGTCGGGGTCATCCTGAACGCGCTGACCCTCAACCGCGTCCCGGGCATATTCGAGCTGTTCGTCCTCGGGGTCCTGATCCTCGCCGCGGTGTCGTTCGACGGGTTGCGGACCCGCCTGACCGACCGGAGGAGGTGACATGGACGTTCCCCGCGCCGCGGACTTCCTGCGTTCGTTCCGCCCGAGCCGGACGACCGGACTCTTCGTGCTGTTCGTCGTGGAGATCGCGCTCATCAGCGCCGCGGTTCCGGGCTACTTCAGCGTGTACGGACTCCTCGACGCATCCCGGCAGTTCGTCGAGGCGGGCATCATCGCGCTCGGGATGACCCTCGTCATCATCACCGGAGGCATTGATCTGTCCGTCGGATCGCTCCTCGCCCTGGTGTCGGTCACCATCGGATTCGGCATGGACGCCGGACTGCCGCTCTGGCTCGCGATCCTCGCCGGCATGGGCGTCGGGACCCTCTGCGGATTCTTCAACGGGGTGATGGTGACCGCCCTTCGCCTGCACCCGCTGGTCGTCACCCTCGGGACTTTCGCCCTCTTCCGCGGGATCGCGTTCGCCGTCTCGGGGGCTGGCGCGGTCTCGAACTTCCCCGCCTGGTTCGGCGTGTTCGGGCAGACGACGATCGGGGGTCTCGTCCCCGTCCAGCTCGTATTCTTCGTCGTGCTCGCGGCCGCGTTCGCCATCATGCTCGCCCGCACCCGGTTCGGTCGCTACGTGTACGCCATCGGCAACAACGAGGTGACCGCACGCTTCTCCGGACTCGACACGGACCGGGCGAAGATCGCGATCTACACCCTGACGGGCTGGCTGGTCAGCATCGCCGCCGTCATCCACACCTCGCGGATCTCGAGCGCCCGCGCCAACGCGGGGTTCGTCCTCGAGCTCACCGTCATCGCCATGGTGGTGCTGGGAGGGACGCGGATCACCGGCGGCTCCGGAACGATTCTTGGTACGGTCATGGGAGTTCTGATACTTTCCTACCTTCAGGACGGCCTGCTCTTTGCCGGCGTCCGAAGCGATTGGGGGCTCGTCGTCGTCGGCGCGTTCCTCATCGTCGGTGTCTTCATCAACGAGTTCTTCCGCAAGGAGACCCGTTAGGCGCCCCCCTCGGGGAGTTGCCGCGGCGCCGCGCAGGCGTCCGGTGGACCTCCTCACGTTCAACTGCGACAGGAGAAAAGCATGACCTTGTCAACCTGGCTCGCCGGGTCGTCCCGCCGCGCCGCCGTCGGCGCGGGAGCGGCCGCGCTCGCGCTCGCCGCGGCCTCCGCGCCGTTCACCGTATCGGCCGACGAAATCGTCGTCGGCATGATGCCGAAGTTCACCAGCGACCCCTACTTCGTCGCCGCCAACAAGGGCGCCGACGAGGCCGCCGCGGAGCTCGGGATCAAGCTCGAGTTCAACGGACCGGTCGACGCCAACATCGCCGCCCAGGTCGACATCGTGGATCGCTGGGTGCGGCGGCGGGTGGACGCCATCGCGGTCTCCGCCAACGACGCGAACGCGCTCGCGCCGGCGATGAAGCGGGCGATGGACGCCGGGATCGTGACCATGACGTGGGATGCGGACGTCGCCCCCCACGCCCGCTCGGCGTTCCTCAACCAGGCGACGTTCGAAGGGATGGGACGGACCATGGTCGAGATGATGGTCCGCTCGGCGGGAACCTCCGAAGGGGAGTTCCTGATCGTGACCGCGGTCCTCACTGCTCCGAACCAGAACCGCTGGATCGAGGAGATCAAGAAGTACGCGGCCGAGAAGTACCCCGGCATGAAGTTCCCCGCCACCCTGCCGGGCGACGAGGACCTGGAGAAGAGCAAGAACGTCGCGTTCAACTACCTCCAGGCCAATCCGGACACCAAGGGCGTCTACTGCGTCACCGGCATCGCCACCCCCGGCGTCATCGAAGCGGTCAAGCAGCTCGACCTCGTGGGCAAAGTCGCGGTGACCGGGCTCGGCGTTCCGAGCCTGATCCGGCCCTTCCTGAAGGACGGCTCGCTGAAGGAAGCGGCGCTCTGGAACCCCGTCGACATCGGCTACGGGGCGGTCTACATCACCAAGGCGCTCCTCGACGGGACCCTCGATCCCGCGTCGGGGCACGTCGGGGCGGGCCGGCTCGGCAAGCTCGAGTTCATCAGCGAAGACACCATTCTCCTCGGAGATCCGATGATCTTCACCAAGGACAACGTCGACGAGTTCACGTTCTGACCGGGTGTGCCGACCTCCGGGCCTCGTTCGACCGGACGAGGCCCGGCAATTCTCGAACTGCGAGATGACTGAGAATCTGCTCGAGCGTTTCGGCCGCCGCCTGCGGCTCGGCATGGTCGGAGGCGGCCGCGACTCCGTCATCGGCGGCACCCACCTCGTCGCGATGCGGGCCGACGGACTCTGCGAGCTGGTCGCGGGGGCCATGTCGGTCGAACCCGAGGTGGCGGTGCGGTCCGCACGGGCCGAGCTGATCGCCGAAGAGCGGACCTACCTCGACTATCGCGAGATGGCGGAGCGCGAGGCGGCCCGTGCGGACCGCATCGACGCGGTCGTCGTCGCGACGCCCCCGCAGCTTCATTTCCCGGTGGCGCGGGCGTTCCTCGAACGCGGCATCGACGTCATCTGCGAGAAACCCCTGTGCCGCGACTTCGGCGAGGCGCTCGAGCTTCGCGACCTCGTCGCCCGGCACGACCGGCTCTTCTGCGTGACGCACTGCTACACGGGCTATCCGATCGTGCGGCATGCCCGGGCGATGGTGGCGGCCGGGGAGCTCGGAGCGATCCGGCTGATCGAGGGCGAGCTCTGCGCCGGAGACCAGGGCGTCGCGACGGAGCCGGAGGAGCCCGCGAAGCGGCACTGGCGCTTCCGGAAGGATTCCATGGGCACGGGCGCCATTCTCGGCGAGGTCGCCTCCCATGCCCACCACATCGTCACCTTCGTCACGGGCCTCAAGGTGACCGAGGTCTCCGCGGAGCTCACCACGTTCGCCGAGCGGCGCGAGGTCCACGACAACTCCTATGTCACGGCCCGCTTCGAGAACGGAGCGCGGGGTCGGATCTGGGGGAGCTACGTGGCGTCCGGCAACGACCACGGGCTTTCGTTCCGCATCTTCGGGGAACGGGCCGGGATCCGCTGGGACCAGGAAGAGCCCGAGGTCCTCTGGTTCAAGGCGCCGGGGGAACCGGCCCGGCGAATTGCCCGCGGCTACGACTCGCTGTCGCCCGGAGCGGCGGCGGCGACCCGGCTCCGGCCGGGCCACCCCGAAGGCTATGCCCTCGCCTTCGCCAATCTCTACTCGGATCTTGCCCGGGCGGTCATGGCCCGCTCGCTCGGCATTCCCCACGCACCGTACCTCGAGCGCATTCCCGGGGTGGACGACGGGGTCGAGGTGATGGCCCTCATCGATGCCGCCGTCCGTTCCCATGCGGCGAACGGTGCGTGGACCGAACTTCCCGCTCGTCCTCGCCGGTAGCGCGAGCCCGTAGAGCGTCCTTCCTCCGTCTCAGGCGGCGTTCCAGGCCGCGAGCGCTGCATCTGCGCCTTCGCCGGGCGGGGCGCGGAACCCGTGGGCGCGAAGCGCGGTCTCGAGCGCCATCAGGCAGTGCAGGACGTTCTCCTTGCGGCAGGCGTAGCCCATGGTGCCGATCCGCCAGATGCGGCCGGCGAGCGGGCCGAACGAGGTGCCGATCTCGATTCCGAAGTCCTCCAGCATCGCGCCCCGCACCGCGTCGCCGGGGACGCCGTCCGGTATCACGACCCCCGTTACGTTGGCCATCTTGTGGGCCGGGTCGCCGAAGCGTTCGAGCCCCATCGCGTCAAGACCGGCCGCGACGGCACGGCTCGCCCTCGTGTGCCGCTCGATGCGCACCTCGAGCCCTTCCGCGAGCACGATGCGCGCGCACTCGCGCGCCGCGTACAGCATCGAGGTCGCCTCGGTGTGGTGGTTGAGGCGGCTCTCGCTCCAGTAGTCCATCAGCATCCCGAGGTCGAAGTAGTTCGAGCGGATGACGGGACCGGCCGCCGCCTCGAATCCGTCCGGCCGGATCCCCTGCTCGATGTGCCGGCGCTCCCGCACCCGGGCCTCCACCCGCTCGTTGAACGTGATGGGCGCGGATCCGGGCGGACCGGACAGGCACTTCTGGAGACCGGTCGAGAGGATGTCGATCCGCCACTCGTCCACCCGCACGTCCATGCCGCCGACGGTGGCGGTCGCGTCCACGTAGAGGAGGGTGTCGTGCTCGCGGCAGAGCGCGCCGATCTCGGCGAGGGGCTGGGCCATGGTCGTGGAAGTGTCCCCGTGCACGAGCGCGACGAGGGCCGGGCGGTGCTCGCGGATGGCGGCGGCCACGCGGTCCGGCTCGAACACCGTTCCCCATTCGGTCTCGATGGTGCGCACGTCCGCCCCGCAACGCTCCGCGACCTCCGTGAGAAGGTGGCCGAAGCGCCCGAAGATCGGCACCAGCACCCGGTCCCCCGGGGCGAGCAGGGAGACCATCGCGGCCTCGATCCCGGCCCGGGCGGTCCCGTCCACGAGGAACGTCCAGCGGTTGTCGGTGCGAAGGACCTGCCGGTAGAGCGACATCACCTCGTTCATGTACGAGGTGAACGACGGATCGAACTGCCCGAGGAGGGGCATGGACATCGCCCGGAGGACCCTGGGATCGGCGTCCACCGGTCCCGGGCCCATCAGCAGGCGGGGCGGCGGATTCAGCTCATCGAACACGTTGCGCATGTGCCTCTCTCGTTTCCTGGGTCGTTCCGTCCGGATGGACGGGGGAGACTCGGCTTCGATCCGCCCGCGTTTCGGCTCCGGCGCCGCCGGTCAGGCGGCCCTGCCCTCGTCCGCGACGTTGGAGTAACGGCCCGCGTTCGGCCCTTCCTTCGGCTCGGGGATGGCGGTGGGCATCGTCCGCGCGGCTCAGGCGGGCGCGGGGTACACCCGGGTGCCGGCATCGCCGCAGACCGCGGCCTGCGCCTCGTCCAGATGGGCGATGACCGCGAGCTTTCCGGTCTCCTCGACGAAGCGGGCGGCGGCCTCGACCTTGGGGCCCATGCTCCCCGCCGCGAAGTGTCCCTCGCGCTGGTACGCGCGGAGATCGTCCACCGTGACCTTGGCGAGCGGCTTCTCGCGCGCGGTGCCGAAGTGGATGCTGACCCGGGGAACCGCGGTCAGGATGAACAGCGCATCGAGACCGAGCACCTTCGCCATCAGGGCCGAACTCAGGTCCTTGTCGATGACCGCGGCAAGGCCGCGGCGGGTCCCGTCGGGCGCACGGACGACCGGGATTCCGCCTCCCCCGCCCGCGATCGCCACCGCCCCGCTCTCGAGCACCGCCTGCACCAGCGAGATGTCCGCGATGTGGCGGGGCTCGGGCGGAGGGACCACCCGGGGCCCGCCGCGCCCCCCGCCCCCCCGCCGCGCCCCGCCCCGGGGGGCGCGGCCCGGGCGAAGGCCCCACGAGGCGCCAGCCGCGCCCCGCGTCCTCGCGCATCGTCCAGCCGAGGGTCGCCTGCACCTCCAGCGCATCGTTCTCGTCGTAGAAATAGCCGATGGGCTTGCTCGGAGAGACGAACGCCGGATCGTCGGGGTCCACCTCGACCTGGGTGAGCAGGCAGACCACGTGCCGCGGCGAACCCGCCTTGCGGAGCGCGTTCTCGAGCGCCTGCATCAGCAGGTAGGCGATGCCGCCCTGGCTGTGGGCGACGCAGATGTCGAGGCTCATCGGCGCCACCCGATCCCGGGCAAGGGTCTGGCGCATCAGGATCTTGCCGACCACCGGCCCGTTCCCGTGGGTGATGACGATCTGGTTCCGCTCGCGCATCAGGATGGGGAGCAGGCTCTCGCCGGTACGGGCGGCGAGCTCGACCTGCTCCTCGGGGGTCCCGCGGATGTCGCCCGGGTGAATCGCGTTTCCCCCGACCGCGATGAGGATCCGCGACGGTGCCTCGCGCGCGGTCAACCGAAACCTCCCTCATCCGAGGCAGCGATGCGAAGCGCCTCCTCCACCGCGTCGGCGTTGGATTCGGCGACGAACGCCCCGGCCTTCTCGAGGGCGCGGCGCTGCGCGGCGTAGTCCTGGGGATCGAGCTCGGTGCCGCATACCGACGCGATGACGGGCGGGCGGGCGTGGCCGGCGGATTCGAGGACCTCGACGATCGGCGCGGCCGGGTCCGGATGGCTGCCGGTGCCGAGCACGACGTCGAGCACCACCGCGCCGGCCGACGGGTCGGCGAGCGCGGCGGCCAGGGGACCGGAGCGCAACCCGGGCTCGATCATCGGGTGGGGACGTCCGGCCGTGTACTCGTCCGCCCCGAGGTCGATGAAAGTATGCCCGGACGAGCCCGCGAGGGGTCCCCCCGTGCCCGCCTCGAGGCGCCCGGCGCCCGGGATCGGGGCGTTGGATACGACCGCGCGTCCGGCGCGGCGCACGATGGCCTGACCCTCGGCGCAGAGGGTGCCTCCGCAGTAGAGTCCGATGATCCGGCCGGGTCGGGTCGAAGCGGGCGGCGCGCTCTGCGGATTGTCCGCAATCCGGCCCGCTTCGAGCGGAGCGCCGCGCGCGGCGCTCGCGCCGGTGCCGGGGTCACCGGACGGGCGGCCGTCACCGTCACCGCCGCCGAGGGCGAGCCGGGCCGCATCTCGAAGCGTCGGCGCGAGATTCGTCCCCAGGGGGAGCCCCCCGTCGTCCCGATCGCGCCCGACGAGGAACAGGGTCACCGGCTTCGCGCATTCTCCGAGACGCGCGACGAGCGCCTCCTCGGTGCGGGGGCCGGGCGGCTTGGAGACGATGACGATGTGCCGGGTGGCCGGATCCGTCTCCAGCGCGCCGAGAGCCATGAACGTGGCGAGGCCGCCGACCTCGTCGCTCAAGTCCCGGCCACCGACGCCGATCCCGTGCGAGAGGCCGCCGCCACCGCGATGGACCAGGACGGACAGCTCCTGAAGCCCGGTGCCGGAGGCGGCGATCGCTCCGATGTCTCCGGAGCGGACCCGGTTCGCGAAGGCGAGCGGCGTTCCCCCGATGATCGCGGTGCCGCAGTCCGGGCCCATCACCAGTTGCCCCCGGGCGAGTCCCTCGCGCTTGAGGGCGGCCTCCTCCTCGACCGGCACGTTGTCGCTGAAGACGAGCACGTGGAGCCCGGCGGCGAGCACCCGCCGCGCCTCGCGGGCCGCGAACGGACCGGGGACCGAGACGATCGCGAGGTTGGCGCCCGGCATCCCCTCGCAGGCCGCCTTGAACCCGGGAAAGCGTCCGGCCGCGTGACCGTCCCGACCGCCGGATTCGGCCCCGGCGAGGCTCGATTCCGCCGCCTCGAGAGCGGCCGCGAGGGCCTTCTCGGCCCCGGCCCGAATCGCGATGACGAGGTCGTTCGGTCCGGCCGCCCGGCCGTCGTCGGTCAGGAGCGCCGCGTCCTCGAGAATCGCGAGGTTCGACGGGGTTCCGATCATGAGCGAGGCGCTCAGCACGTCGTCGCGGGCGGACAGGGCCGCCGAGACCCGCATGAGGGCCACCGAGTCGAGATAGAAGCCCCGCCGGATCCGGTTCGCGACCACGCCGGGGCCGAATCCTGCCGCGACGCTCCCTTCCCCGCTCATTCCACTCCCTCCGCAAGCGCCCCGAGCGCCTGCGCGAAGCAGTCCATCGGCGCCCGCACCACCCCCGCCCCGACCTGACCCACCCCCGGCTCGCGGTGCGCGATCCCGGTGTTGATGGTTGGGGCGAAGCCGCTCGCGACCACCCGGCGGGCGTCGATGCCGGTCGGGACCCCGGCGAAGTCGAGGGCCGGAATCGTCCACTCGGCATTGCGGGCGAGGGTGATCTCGTACATGCGCCGGGTGTACCCGGCCGCCTCCGCCGCGCTCCCCGCCCCCACGAACCCGGCCACCGCCGGGGCGGCGGCCATCGCGAAGCCCCCGAGCCCCACCGTCTCGACGATGGTGGAATCGCCCATGTCGGGGTTCGCGTCCTCCTCGGTGAAGCCCGGGAAGTAGAGCCCGCGCGGCATCTCGACCGGCGCGGTGAACCAGCGATCCCCGGTGCCGGAGAGGCGGATGCCGAAGTCCGTCCCGTTGCGGGACATGGCGGTGACGAGGGACGAGTGCTCGACCCCGCGGGCGGGGTCCGCGACCGCCTTGCCGAGCGCCATCGCGACGTTGAGAAAGAACTGGTCGTTGCCGGCGATGAAGGCGAGGATGGCGACGAGGGCCTCGCGGGAGTCGACCGAGCGGGCGAGGGCCGGCGCGAGCTCGCGGAGCAGGAGGCCGGTGCACGCGACGTTGCGCTGGTGCATCTCGTCCCCGGCCGCGAGGCCGCGTGCCACGATTCCCTTGAGGGCGACCCCGTTTCCGCTCCGCAAGGCGCCGCCGAGAGCCGGGCCGAGGACCTCCGCGATCCAGCGAAGCCGCGCCCGCACGTCGGCGTCGTTGCCGCCGAAGCGCATCACCTTGCCGAGCCCCTCGTTGAGGGTGCAAAAGGCCCGGTTGCCGAACGTCCGGTTCTCGACCACCATCACCGGCATGCTGCGGGTGGTGACTCCGGTCATCGGCCCGACCGTGTCGTGGTGGTGGTTGGGCGCGAGGTCGATGCCCCCGCCGGACGCGAGGCGGGTGGCCTCGTCGAGGTCGCCCGCCCAGCCCTCGAGCACCGCGGCCCCCGCAATCGCCCCGCGCATCGGACCGCACATCCGGTCCCATGCGACGGGCGGACCCGCGTGAAGGAGCAGGCGGTCGCGCATGCCGGGCACGACCTCGTCCGCGGGCCGCACGTCGACCAGCACCGGCTCGGCCCGGAGCATCCGGTCCACCGCCTCCCGGTTCGCGGCGTCGATCCGATCGCCGGGGGTGGTGCCGGACTCGAGCCGATCCGCCAGCGCGAGCGCGCACGGGCCGGCCGCGGGCGGTGACCACTCGACGTCGGCGACCTCCACTCCGGCCGCCCGGAGATCGGACGCGAACTGCTCGAGGCCGACGTTGACGACCCGGATCGGTCCGGCCAGCAGATCCCTCAACACCGGCCGATCACCTCCTTGATGCATGCTTCTTGCCGGATGATTCTCCGATCATCATCGCGACGACCTGCCCTCGTTCGGGTCGAAGCGTTCGAGAAAGCGCAGCATCACCCGCGCCGCGACCTCCGCATCGGCCTCGGTCATGGACTCCGCCGGATGGTGGCTGATCCCGTCCCGGCACCGCACGAAGAGCATCCCCACGTCGGTGAGGTGCGCCATCGCGATCGCGTCGTGGCCGGCACCGCTCGGGAGCTCGCGCACCGCCAGCCCCTCCGCCGCCACCGCGCCCCCCAGTCGATCGATGAGCCCGGGACTGCACTCGCACGCTCCTGTCTCGTGAGTGGTCACGGTGTCGAACAGGACCCCGCGCCGCGCCGCGATCGCGGCGAATGCCTCGTCGATCTGCCGCAGCGCGCTGCGGCGATGGCCGTCGTTCCCCGCCCGAACGTCGACGGTGAATTCGACGGCCCCGGGGATGACGTTGACCGCCCCCGGCAGGGTGCGAAGCACCCCGACCGTGCCGACGGCCCCCGCGATTCCGCTGCAGATCCGCTCGACCGCGATCACCGCTTCGGACGCGGCGGCGAGCGCGTCCCGGCGCAGGTCCATGGGCACGGTGCCGGCGTGTCCGGCCCTCCCGATAATCTCCACGCGCAGCCGGGTCGCACCGGCGATTGAGGTGACCACCCCGACCGGCCGGTTCTCCGCTTCGAGCACCGGCCCCTGCTCGATGTGCACCTCGACATACCCCGCGACGTCGTCGCGGCGGTACCGGGCCTCGTCGACCGCCTCCGGGTCGAGCCCGAAGTCGCGAAGCGCCTCGCGCAGGGCCACGCCGTCCTCGTCCCCGACGGAGAGGAGCTCCGGATCGAAGTCCCCGGCGACGGCCCGGCTGCCGATGAGGGTCGCCTGGAACCGGAGCCCCTCCTCGTCCCCGAACGCGATGACGTCGACCGGATAGTCGAGCCGCTCGCCGCGCTCGTGCAGCGACTTGAGGCAGACGATGGGGAGCATCACGCCGAGCGCGCCGTCGAACTTTCCGGCGTTTCGTACCGTGTCGAGATGGGAGCCGAGAATGAGCCGTCGCGTCCCCGGCTGCCGGCCGGGGGCCCGGCCGACCACGTTGCCCACCGCGTCGAGCCACGCGCTCATCCCCGCCTCGCGCATCCGCCGCATGACGATGTCGGCCGCCTGGGCATGCTCCGGGGTGAGGTAGCGGCGGGTGAGCTCCCCCGGATCCTCGCTGCATTCGGAAAGCTCGTCGAGCCACTGCATGATGACGCGGCCGAGGTGCGCGCCGTGCGCACCCCCGCGCGCGCCCCCCGTGCGTCCATCATCGGCCGGGCCGCGGGCTACCGGCCCGACGACGGACCCGCCGTCCGCCGCGCTTGTCACTTCATCACCCATCGTTTACCCGGTCGCGGTTCGCCCGCCACCCGGCCGTCCGGCGTCCGCCGGCCCGTGGCACGGGGTGGGCGCGAACCGCCGGAACTCCCCGGAATACGCTTTCGGCAACGGGGCTGCGTAGCCTCCGACCTTGCTCGTCTTGAGACCGAGGCCGACCAGCGCCTCGATCATCCGGGTGGCGGCGGCAACCCCGTCGATGACCGGCAGCCCCAACCGACGTGAGAGCTCCGCCGCGAGGTCCGCCATCCCCGCGCAGCCGAGGACGATGCACTCCGCGCCATCCTCGCGCACGGCCCGCCTGATTTCCTCCTCCACCTTCCGGGCCGCCCCGGACTTCGGGTCCTCGAGGGCGAGAACCGGCACGTCGGAGGCGCGGACCCGGCAGCGGTCGGCGACGCCGTAACGGCGGGGGGGCCCCCCCCGCGCCCGCACCCACCGCGCGCGGGCGGGGCGCCCCCGGCAGCGGCCGGCGACGCCGTAGCGGCGGGCGAGCCCCTCGAGCGCCGGAACCGAGCGCGCGAGGGTGGTCACCACCGAGAAACGGCCCCCGAGCATCGTAGCGGCGTGCATCGCCGCCTCGCAGATCCCGAGCACCGGCCCCGCCGCCAGGGTTCGCGCCGCATCGAGTCCCGTGTCGTCGAAGCAGGCGATGACGTATCCGTCGAACCCGAGCGCTTCGCCGCGGCGGATCTCCTCGAGCAGGCCCGGGACCGAGAACGCCTCGTCGTAGTAGCCCTCGATGCTCTCCGGACCCATGGCCGGGTTGACGGCCGTCACTTCCGTCCCCCGCGATGCCGCCGCCCGGCCGGCCTCCCCGATCTTCTCGGTCATCGAGCCGGTGGTGTTCGGATTGACGATGAGAATGCGCATGTCCGCCCTGTCTTCGCGCCGGTCCCTAGTCTTCGCGCCGGCCCGCGGATTATCAAGGATCACGCATGCGGCTACCCGAGCTTGCCGGCGACAGCCCCGATTTCAGGCCCCGGCTCTCCGGTTGCCGCGCCGGCTCCGCGCGTCTCGAGGGCGTCACCGGGAGGCGGCGGGCGGCGGGCGAGGGTCTCCTGAGTTCTCTGCCCCTCGGTCTCCGGCCTGCCGGCCGACTTGCCGGCCGGAATCGCGTCCGAATCAACCCTTCGCGTACCGGGTCAACAACCTGTCCAGGTGGTTGGCAAACGACTGCCGATCGCTCTTGCTCAGCGCCGGCGGCCCGCCGGTGTGTATCCCGCTCGCCCGCAACGTGTCCATGAAGTCGCGCATGTTGAGACGCTGGCGGATGGTATCCGTGGAGTAGAGCTCGCCGCGCGGGCTGAGCGCATGAGCGCCGTTCCCCATCACTTCCGACGCCAGCGGAATGTCGGCGGTGATGACGAGATCGCCACCCACGGCTCTCTTCACGATCTCGCTGTCCGCGACATCGAAGCCCGGACTCACCTGCACGAGCTCGACGAGTGGAGACGCGGGAACCCGAATGGGTTGATTGGCGACCAGGGTCACCTTCACCCCGGTCCGTCCGGCGGCCCTGAACAGGATCTCCCTGATCACCACCGGGCACGCATCGGCATCCACCCAGATCTTCATGTCGCGATCACGCCGTCCGGATCGCGTTCACGGGGCTCTTCGCCCGCGAGACCCGAACCAGCTCGGTACTCGGGAATCGATCGGCAACCATCAGATGCGCTCCAGGTTCCGAACCGTACGCTCATTGTCGACGTTACCCGTATTGAGCGTCGTGCGGGGCTCCAGGAGCACGACCTCGCAGGGTTTCTCGGCAACTGGCCGATGCTCGACACCATGCGGCACGATGATGAACTCTCCCGGATTGACGATCTGGGCCTCCTGGCCGCGAAGCTCCATCCGCAGACGGCCTGAAATCACGAGGAAGAGCTCGTCTTCTTCGTCATGGCGGTGCCAGATGAATCCGCCTTCGAGCTTGACCAGCTTGATCTGCATGTCGTTGACGTCGCCCGCGACTCGTGGCGACCAGGGTTCCTCGAACGCGGCAAACCCTTCCGCGAGATTCTTCTTGGCAATCATGTCCGCATCCTGAATTCGGGCCATGAAACCCGGCCATCACCCGTCCCATCGCATCCCGAATCCGCGCATCGCCGGCCGGCGCAGGGAACGCCAATCGTGGAGCCGAGCGGCTATCCGGTTCCAGGGAAGGAACTCGTCGAGCCCTATCCACAGGGTTCGCGCGACCCGGCCGGGACCATCGGCGAGCCTGGCCCGCGGATCGACATCGGCGAGCCTGGCGGTGCCGATGAGGGTGTCCCTAGCGCTCGGGCGGCGTGATCGTCACGGGGGTCATGGCATCGAAGAGGCCCGTAAAGCGCCCGTGCGAGCCATCGTCGTCGATGCGAGCGCGGCGCCGGCGCTCCCGGTCCGCGAGAAACGCTCGCGCCTGGTCGAGATAAACGCCGAATTTCTCGTTCATGACCCACGACTATAGCCGGTTGCCGACAATTGGGCCTTCGCGAGCCACGGAATCCGGCCATGATCGCGTTGTTCCCGAAGCCTGACTTGCACCGCCACCGAAAGCCGCCGGGAGAAGCTCGGCGGTGCGCGGCGAGCGCGTTTCGTCGATGCGATGCGCCGCGCCCCGCTCGCCCTGATCTCGCTCGACGGCCGACGCTTCTTCCGGACGCCTTCCGATTCCAAGGGGCGCTCCAGAGGACCTCGCGTGGAAGTCGCGCGGGTTCGCGAGGTTGAATCGGACTACACTCCCGTCCGACAGCCGGTCACGGTTCGCGAGCGCGGATTCCGGTTGCCGTCGCATTGGCCCGGGGGCATGCGCAGGAACGTTGGGGTGATTGAAGCTTCGCATCTGATTCGCGCCGTCGAATCGTTCAACCGGAGACTGCTCGAAGCCTGCCGGTGGGGGGTCATTCTTCTCGTCGGCGCCATCACCGTGATCGTCGCGCTCGGGGTCTTCTTCCGTTTCGTCCTGAACAACTCCCTGCCCTGGACGGAAGAGGTGGCGAAGTTCGTGATGGTCTGGCTCGCGTTCATCGGTGCGCCGGTCGTGCTCAAGGAGGGCGGCCACATCGCCATCGACTTCATCCCGACCCGGCTTCCCTCCGCGCTCGGCCACGCCCTGCTGATGGTCATTCAGGTCATCGTGATGGTCGTGCTCGCGGTCCTCGTGTACCAGGGATGGGCGCTCGCCTGGAACGCGTTGCCGCAGGTTGCGGCAACCGTCGAGGTGTCCCTCTTCTACATCTTCCTCGCGGTGCCGATCGGTTCCGCGCTGATGCTCACCGTCGCCCTCGAACTCATGCTGCGCCAGGCGGTGGCGATCCGCTCGCCCGGGGGCTTTCCGGGCGGCCCCACCCCCGGCGACGCCGGCGACTGGCGGTAGCGCCGGGCGGAGCCGGGGAGCGAGAGATCGTGTCGAGCACCTTCATCTTCATCTTCCTCGCGGCGGTGGCGTTCGGCGTGCCCATCGTGTTCGCGCTCGTCTTCGCTCCTCTCGCGGGCTTCGTGCTCGCCGAGCAGTTCGTGTTCCTCAAGGTCCTGCCCCAGAGGATGTTCGCGGGAATCAACCAGTTTCCCCTCCTCGCGATTCCCCTCTTCATGCTCGCGGGCCAGATCATGAACGTCGGCGACATCACCTCCCGGCTCGTGCGTTTCGCGAATGCAATCGTGGGCCACCTCCGGGGCGGGCTCGCCCACGTGAACATCCTGTCGTCCATCATGTTCGCGGGCCTGAGCGGCTCGGCCGTCGCAGATACCTCCGCCCTCGGCTCGATCCTCATCCCGGCCATGGAGAAGGACGGGTACACCCGGCGGTTCGCGGCCGCGGTCACCGCCGCATCCTCGATCATCGGCCCCATCATCCCCCCGAGCATCATCATGATCGTGTACGCGTACGTGATGCAGGTCTCGGTCGGGGGGCTCTTCGCGGCCGGCTTCGTGCCGGGGATCATCATGGGCGGCCTGCTGATGGCGATGACCGTCTTCCTCGCCCGCCGGCGGAACTATCCGAAGCGCGAGCACCGCGCCCGACCGGCCGAGCAGTGGCACGCGTTCCGAGGCGCGTTCCTGCCGCTCCTGACCCCCGTCATCATCCTCGGCGGCATCCTCTCCGGCGTCTTCACCCCCACCGAAGCGGCGGCCGCGGCGGTGGTCTACGCGCTCCTCCTCAGCCTGTTCGTGACCCGGAGCCTCAAGCTCGCGGATCTCCCCCGGGTGCTCCTTCGCGCCGGACTCTCGTCCGCCGCCATCCTCCTCGTGATCGGCGCTGCAGTCGCCTTCGGCTGGATCGCGGCCGTCTCGCGCATCCCCGACGCGCTCGGATCCGCGCTCCTCGCCGTGAGCGACAACCGGTACGTCCTGCTGTTCCTCATCAACATCCTGCTGCTCGTGGTCGGGATGTTCCTCGACGCCGGCCCCGCCATCCTGATCCTGGGCCCCATTTTGGCCCCGACGATGATCAACCTCGGCGTCGATCCGCTGCACTTCGCGATCATCATGAGCGTCAACCTGACCGTCGGCCTGGCGACGCCGCCCATCGGTCTCGTGCTCTTCGTGGCCTCGTCGATCACCCGCGAGAAGGTCGAGGTGATCGCGCGCGAAATGGCGCCGTTTCTCGCGGTGCACCTGTCCGTGATCATGCTCATCACCTACATCCCGGAGATTTCCATGACCCTGCCGCGGCTGCTCGGGCTCGCCTGAGTCGAGACGGTGGAGCGGAACCGTTGCCGGCATCCGCACCCGCCTGACTCCCGTTCACCCGCCCCGGCTGCCGCGCGGCGACGAGGCGGCGAGGCGGCGAGGCTCTCGCGTCGCCTCGATTCCGGCCCTGGGCGCCGCCAACGTTGCGATTCTCGTTTCCGGGTATGCTTGACCCTTTCCGACTGATCCACTTCAGCAACGAGGAGAACCTCATGAAATCCGCACGTCGACGCTTCACCGCCCTCGCCGCCGCAGCCACGTTCTGCGCGATGGCGGGCACCGCCCTCGCCCAGGACTTCGTCCTCAAGTACGGTCACGTCGGTCCGGTCGGCAACGACTCCGACGACCACATCTCCGGCGTCTTCCTCAAGGACTTCCTCGAGGGACGGTCGCAAGGGCGGATCCGGGTCGACATCTTTCCGGCCTCCCAGCTCGGCAACTTCCGCGAGATGATCGAGCAGATACAGATCGGCACGCTCGAGCTGACCCACACCACGGTCGGCGGGATGGCGAGCTTCTTCCCCGAGCTGCAGGTGACGGACATCCCGTACACGATCTCGGATGACCGACTCGCCGAAGAAATGATGACCGGTCCGTTCTTCCAGGAGGTGAGCGACGCCATCCTGGCGAAGACCGGAACCGTGCGTCTCGTCGCCACCAGCAACACCGGGCGCTGGCGGAGCTTCTACACGACCGGGGCCGAAGTGCGGACCGCGGCCGACATGGCCGGGGTCAAGATGCGCACCATCAGTTCGCCCCTGCAGCAGGAGTTCGTGAGGTTCCTCGGCGGCAACCCGACGCCGGTGCCGTGGGGAGAGCTCTACACCTCGCTCGGCACCGGAGTGGTCGAGGGGTCCAAGAACGCGGCCCTTGACGTCGTCTCCAACAAGCTCAACGACCACCTGACGTACGCCATACTCGACGAGCACGCGTTCCTGTTCGGCTTCTACTGGATGAGCGACACGTGGCTGCAGGGCCTGCCGCCGGATCTGCAGGATCTCGTCATCGACGGAGTGCGTCAGATGGCGGTCATCCAGACCCAGTTCAACAAGCGTCTCGACGGCGTGGCGAACGCCCGGTTCATCAGCGAGGGAGGCACGATCTACGTGCCGACGGCCGAGGACCGGGCGACGTTCTTCCCGGCCCGGGACCACATCACGGAGTGGTTCACCGCGGAGTTCGGCTCCGAGTGGGTCGAGAAGTACACCGCGGCCATCAAGCAGGCGTCGGACAAGCTCGCGGCCGAGCGAGCGGCCCTGCTCGGCCGGTAGCTCACCCGCCCGGCGCGGGGGAAGAAGGCGGCTTCGCCCGGGATTCCGGGCGAAGCCGGGAGGAGCGCGCGATGAGCCGGGCGACGGACTTCGTTACCCTCCCCGACGTGCCGCGCTTGACGCTGGCGAACCTGACCGCGCCGTCATGCCTCGTCGGCGCCGCCGGGAGCCTCGCGCCCCTCGACCTCACCATCGAGGGGGGACGCATTGTCTCCGGGACGGGCGAGCGGGTGGACATGAAGGGCGCGATGGTCTTCCCCGCGTTCGTCGATCTGCACACCCACCTCGACAAGAGCCAGATCTGGTCGCGCGCCCCCAACCCGGACGGCACCTCCGACTCCGCACGGCTCGCGGTCGCGGCCGACCGCACGGCCCGCTGGTCGGCCGCGGACGTGCGCCGCCGGATGGAGTTCGCGCTTCGCTCCGCCTTCGCGCACGGCACGCGGGCGATCCGCACCCACCTCGACTCCTTTCCCCCCCAGCACGCGATCTCCTTCGGCGTCTTCCGTGAGCTCAAGGCCGCCTGGGCGGGGCGGATCGAGCTCCAGGCGGTGAACCTTTGCAGCGTCGACGTGCTGGGGGACGCCGCGGCCTTCGGGGCGATCGTGGACGAGGTGGCCGCTTCGGACGGCGCGCTAGGGTGCATCGTCATGCCGCACCCGGAGCTTCGCCCCCGGCTCGTCGGCCTGCTCGAGACGGCCGCGAAGCACGGGATGGCGGTCGACCTGCACGTGGACGAGACCGGCGATCCCGCCTCCACGAACCTGCGCGACGTCGCCGAGTGCGTGCTCGAGACCGGGTTCGACACCCCGGTCACCGCCGGACACTGCTGCTCGCTCGCGGTCCAGGAGGAGGCCGAGGCCCTTGCCACCCTCGACCTCGTCGCGAGAGCCGGAATGAGCGTGGTGAGCCTCCCGATGTGCAACCTCTATCTTCAGGGCCGTGGCACCGGCCGGACACCGCGCTGGCGCGGAATCACCCTCGTGCACGAGATGAAGGCGCGCGGGATCAGCGTCTCCTTCGCCTCCGACAACACGCGCGATCCCTTCTACGCCTACGGCGATCTCGACATGCTGGAGGTGATGCGCGAGGCGACCCGGATCGGTCACCTCGACCACTCGGATTCCGACTGGACCCACACCTTCACCACCAACCCCGCGCGAACGGCCGGATTCGCCACCGCGTCGCTCGAGGTCGGAGCGCCCGCCGATCTCGTAATCTGCAAGGCGCGGAGCTGGACGGAGATCTTCGCCCTCCCGCGCGCGCGCGGTGCAGACGGCACCCCCCGCCGATCTCGTAATCTGCAAGGCGCGGAGCTGGACGGAGCTCTTCGCCCGCCCGCAGTCGGACCGGGTCGTGCTGCGAGGCGGCCGCCCGATCGACCGCACCCTCCCCGACTACGCCGAGCTCGACGACCTGATGGCGGTCGACTGAGTGTCCGGGGCGCCGACGTCACCCACGCGAGTCCCGCGCCCGGCGCGACGAACTGCGGCCGGGCTTCCAGCGAGCGCTCGCCTCCCGGAAGGTTGCCGTGCCGATGGCCCCCCCGCCGCAGTCGGTCCCGGAGGTTGCGGGGCCCGTGAGGTGTGAATTCCTGCCCTGCGCCTTGGTATCGTAAGGTGCCGCGGGCCGGCCGTACGCGGCCTTCCGATCGGACGACGACCCGGCCATCCATCGAACCTGAGGAGTCCACCAATGCAGACCATCAAGCGCGGCGAGGTCACCAAGTACGCATTCGATGCACGAGACGAGCCGGTCCTTCACGTCAAGCAGGAAGAGTCGTTCCGGATCGAGACCGACGACGCGCTGTCGGGCCTCATCGAGGATGACAGCGACGACCCGAAGGTGCACCAGTTCGTGGGCGATGCCCATGTCGATGCGCTGAACGCGGCGTGGCCGCCCAAGTACAACCCGGTCGTCGGCCCGATCCATGTCGAAGGCTGCGAGGCTGGCGACGTCCTCGCGGTCAACCTCGAGATCATCGACCCGTGGCGCTACGGCTTCTCGGGGATCCTTCCCGGCATCGGGCCGTATGGCGAGTCCTCGCGCTGGGGAGGACAGTGCGCGGTGCCGAGGGTGCAGGTCATCGAGCACCTGCCCGGCCCGAGCGGCCACACCCGGGACGGCAAGGGGAAGTACTCGGACAAGCTCACCTGGGATCTCGAGCCGTTCTGCGGGACGCTCGCAACCGCTCCGGAACGGGAGGTCTTCACGTCGCTGCTGGGGCAGGGCCCCTTTGGCGGAAACATCGACTGCCGGGACGTGGCCCCCGGACATACCATCCTCCTCAACTCGTACCACGAGGGAGGGTTGCTCTACATCGGCGACATCCACGGCGGACAGGGCGACACCGAGTTCACCGGAATCGCCGACGAGACCCGGGCCACCGTGCAGCTCAACTGCACCGTGATCAAGAACAAGCGCATGCCCACGGTACGCATCGTCAAGCCCGAGAGCATCGTGGCGGTCGGAATCAACCTGCCGATGGAGCATGCGGTCTACGACGCTTGCGCCAACATGATCGACTGGTTGAGCGAGGACTACGGGGTCAAGCCGCAGGACACCTACATTCGCATGTCCTGCGATCCCGCCTTCCGCATCCGGACCTACCAGATGGTGCGCGCCATCACCATTCAGCACGTGGTTGGCGCGGAGTATCCCAAGCATCGCTTGAGCCCCGCATTCTAGGAGAGGAACACCTTGCGGGCGCCTCGGGGTGCATCCGCATCTGCCGCAGTCCACCCCCCGACAGCGAATCGAGAAGGAAACGAAAATGGAACTCGGATTGAATGACAAGGTTGCCGCGGTGACCGCCTCGAGCCTCGGCCTCGGCCAGGCGATTGCGATGGAGCTCGCCCGGGAAGGCGCCAAGGTCGCAATCTGCGCGCGCCGGCCCGGACCCCTCGACGAGACGAAAGCGGCGATCGAGGCGGCCGGCGGCGAGGTGCTCTCGTGCGTCGCCGACATGAGCCGGCGCGAGGATATCGAACGCTTCGTCAACGACACCGCCGCGCACTTCGGGCGCCTGGACATTCTTGTCAACAATGCCGGCGATGCCGCCGTCGGCCGTGCCATCGAGGATTCCGACGAGGTCTGGGAGAAGACCTACGACATCAACCTCTGGAGCGCAGTGCGGGCGACCCGGGCCGCGGTCCCCCTGATCCGCCGGCAGGACGGCGGATCGATCGTCAACGTCGCTTCGGTGAGCGGGCACAGCGGGCTCGGCGGCATGGCGGACTACAACTCGGCCAAGGCGGCGATGCTCGCAATCACCAAGACCTGGGCCCAGGACTTTGCCGACGACGGGATCCGGGTAAACGCGGTCAACCCGGCTCTCATTCACACCCCGCTATGGGAACGAATTGCCGAGGACAGCTTCGTCGGCACGGTCGGCGAGGACGTCGACGAGGTCTTCACGAACCTCGCCGGCCAGCTTCTCCTCATCAAGCGCTACGGACGGCCGGACGAGGTCGCGGGCGTCGTGGCGTTCCTCGCATCGGAGCGGGCGAGCTTCGTGACCGGCGCCTGCTGGAATGTCGACGGCGGCTTCACGAAGTTCCTGACCTGACGATCGGGGGGTGAATCCGGCCGGCGCACGCCGGTCAGCCGCCCGACTCGTCCACGCCGGACTGCGTTCGGCGCGCCCGCGCGCGCCGAACGGCCCGAGTTCGCCGGTCAGCCGCCGAGATAGAGCTCGCGGATGCGGTCGTCGTTCGCGAGGTCGCGCGACGCGCCCTCGAGGGCGACCCTTCCGGTCTCGAGGGCGTAGGCGCGGCTCGAGACTCGAAGGGCCATCCGCGAGTTCTGCTCCACGAGGATGAGGCTCACCCGGTCCTCGCGGTTGATGGCGAGGATCGCGCGCGCGATCTCCTGCACGAGCATCGGGGCGAGCCCGAGGGAGGGCTCGTCGAGGAGGAGCAGGCGCGGGCGCGCCATCAGCGCGCGGCCGATGGCGAGCATCTGCTGCTCCCCGCCGCTCATGGTGCCGGCCGCCTGGCTGCGGCGCTCGCGAAGGCGCGGGAAGCGCTCGAAGACCCGCTCCACGTCCGCCGCGATCGCACGCCGGCCGCGCCGCAGGAACGCCCCCATCAGCAGGTTGTCCATGACCGAAAGGAAGGGAAAGACGCGCCGCCCCTCCGGCACCATGGCCACCCCGAGGGCCACGATCGCGTTCGGCCGGAGGCCGTCGATGCGCTGGCCGTCGAGGAAAATCTCTCCCGAAGCGAGGCCCGCGAGTCCCGTGATCGCGCGAAGGGTCGTCGTCTTCCCGGCCCCATTCGCCCCGATGAGAGCCACGATGTCGCCCTCTTCGAGCTCGACGGACACCCCCGTGATGGCGCGCACCTGGTCGTACCTCACCGAGAGGTCCGAGGCCCGGAAGTAGCTCACGCCGGTCCCTCTTCGCCCGAACGCGCCGCCGTCGCCGCAGCTCCCGTTCCCGTTTCCGACTCGATGTCCACCTCATCCTCGGGGCGCCCGAGATAGGCTTCGATGACGCGCTCGTCTCGCTGGATCTCGGCCGGCGCGCCCTCCGCGATCTTGCGTCCGAAGTTGAGCACCGCCACCCGATCGCTGATCCGCATCACCGCGCGCATGTCGTGCTCGACGAGGAGCACGGTGACCCCGCGGTCACGGATGCCGCGCACCATGTCCATCGCCCGGTTCGTCTCCTCCGGGTTCATCCCGGCGAACGGCTCGTCGAGGAGCAGGACACGGGGGTTCGCGGCCATCGCGATCGCGATCCCGAGCGCGCGCAGATGGCCGTGGGGAAGGTTGCGGGCGGTCTCGCCGGCGACCTCCCCGAGCCCGAGATAGTCCACGATCTCGCGCGCGCTCTCGCGGAAGGCGGCCTCCGAGGCGCGTGCGCGCCGGCTGCCGAAGAAGAAGCCTGCGAGGGTCGCGTCGCCCCGGAGATGGTGGGCGACGACCACGTTCTCGAGCGCGGTCATTTCGCGGAAGATGGTCGTCTCCTGAAACGTCCGGACCACGCCGCGCCGGGCGACGGCATGCGGCGACTGCCCCGACAGCGGATCCCCGGCGAGCCGCACCCGCCCCGCCGTCGGCCGGAGAAACGCGGTGATGAGCTTGAACAGGGTGCTCTTGCCGGCCCCGTTCGGGCCGATGATGCTGAAAATCTGCCGCTCCTCGACCGTGAACGTCACGTCGTCCACCGCGGTGAGACCCCCGAAGCGCTTCGTGATTCCCTCGACCTCGAGGAGACTCACGTCCGGTTCTCCGGCCGCCGGAGCCATCGCCGCCAGGGCGGGCGGCCGCCGCCGTCGCCGGGTCCGCTTCCGGGAAGGCGAAGGCTCAGCAGCCCGTTCGGCAGCCAGACCATGAGCCCGATCATGATGAGCGCGTAGATGAGCGGCTGGAACTCGTTCAGGCCGTGCAGGAACTCGAACGCGATGAAGAGGACGAAGGTCCCCACGAGGGGGCCGAAGACGTAGCCGAGGCCGCCGAGGAAGCAGTACAGCATGAGATAGATCGAGTCCTGCACCTGGAACGAGGACGGGTACACGCTCTGCTGCACGGCGAGGAAGAACGCGCCGCCGATTCCGCCGAGGAACGAGCCGATCGCGAACGCGACGACGCGGAGCCGGGCCACGTTCACCCCGATCGAGGAGGCCAGATCCTCGTTCTGCTGGAGCGAGCGGAAGAGCCATCCGAGCCGACTGTTGACGATTCGGTAGAGGGCCGCGAAGGTCGCGACGGCAAGGAGGGTCGCGAGGCAGAAGAGGGCGATGTGGGGGTTCACCTCCCCGAAGTCCGGGACCAGGGTGAGCCCGAACACCTCGACCGCCCCCGGGAGCGGGATGTTGAGGATCCCCCGTGGGCCGCCGGTCACCGACTCGAACGACTGGGCGCTCAGGCGCGCGGCCTCGGTGAGGCTCAGGGTCACCATGGCGAAGTAGACCCCCTTCAGACGAAGGATCGGGAACCCGATCGCGCAGGCGAACAGGGCGGCGACGAGCCCCGCCAGGGGCAGCGCGATCCAGAACGAGAGCCCGAGCTTGGTGATCGCGACCGCCGCGGCGTACTGCCCTACGAGAGCGAAGGCGCCCTGGCCGATGTGGATGCGGCCGATGTAGAACATGAGCCACACCCCGGCGCTGATGACGCTCAGGGCCGACGCGGTGGTGAGCACGCCGATGTCGTAGGGCCGGTCGCCGACCGCGAGGGGCACGCCGACGAGCCACGCGAGAACGGCCGCGGCGACGAGGATGGCGATTCGAGGAGACATGCGCTTCGCTCGATCCGGCCTTCGATTCAGGCGCGGTTCGCGGTCGCGGCCGCGTTCCCGAGCCCGAATCCGTGCGTGGACGCGTGGCGGGCCTCGTTCGGGATTTCGATCACATGCACGAGCGTGCTCCCGTGTCCGACGTCGATTCCACCCCGCCCTAGCCCCAGGGCTTGCCCATGAGACCCTGGGGCCGGATGGCGAGGAACACGATCATCGCGACGAAGAGCATGAGGTAGGTCTCGCCGCCGGGAAAGAAGCGGTAGCCGAGCGACTCCGCCATCCCGAGGATGAAGCCACCGAGGATGGCCCCCGAGACCACTCCGGCTCCCCCGATCATCACCATGATGAACGCCTTGATCGAGATCCAGGTGCCAAGGCCGCTGTTCACACCGGAGATCACCACGAGGAGAGACCCGGCGAGCCCCGCGAGGGCGGCACCGAAGGCGAACCCGAGCATGCCGTAGCGCTCCACGTCGACTCCCTGAAGAAGGGCCGCCTCCCGGTCCTGGGCGATCGCCCGAAGCCCCCGTCCAATCCGGGTCTGGCGCATGAAGACGATGAACCCGACGATGAGCGCCGCCGCGAGCACCATGACCACGATGCGGCTGTAGGGAAGGAACGCGTCCCCGATCCGGGCCACCCCCGGCGCGAGCGATGGCACGCCGCGGTGCTTCTCCCCGAAGACGATGAGGATGAGACTCTCGAGCAGGAGCGCGGTGCCCGCCGCGAGCAGCATCGAGCTCTCCTCGCGGGCGCCGCGGCGAAGCACCCGGCGGAACAGGAGCTTGTCGAAGAGCGCGCCGGTCACGCAGAGGGTTGCCGCGGTGGCGACGAGCGCGAGGGGAAACGGCAGCCCGAGGACCCCGTAGACGTAGTAGGTCACGAAGCCGCCGAGCACGTACATCTGGCCGTGGGCGAAGTTGAGCACGCCCATCAGACCGAAGATGAGGGTGAGGCCGAGCGCGATGAGCGCGTACTGGCACCCAAGGTAGATCCCGTTGACGAGGACCTGTTCCATCCGTCTCAACCCGTTCGGAGCATGGCCCCGGGGAGCCCGCGGACCGGCGCCCGTCGGTGCCGGCCGGATTCACCCCGCGCCGGTACGGCGCGGGTGACCGTTGCATTCGATCCGCGAGGGAACGCCCGAAGAACGGGCCGCGTCATCCGCGGCCCGCGCTTCCACCGGTCCGGATCAGTCCACCGAACCCACGAAGAGGGTCTGGAATCCGCCGTCGCGGTACTCGTTGACGACCATCGGGATCGGGAGCTGGCGCGGCTGCTCGAAGAAGCCGGTGCCGACGTAGGCGAGCGAGTTCTCGCCCTTGAGAAGACGGTTCTCGACCTTGAGTCCGGGCATCGCCGCCTTGAACGCCTCGATGTCGTCGATCGCCGCCTTCCCGGCCGCCTTGAGGGTCTCGATGATCACCTCGAGGGCGTAGACCTTGGTCCCCGCCTCGTCGTTCCACTCCCCGACATGCGCCACGTATGCCTCGCGGAACGCGTTCATGTAGTCGTCGGAGATCTCGGGAGTGCTTGCGCCGCCGACCGAGATGAAGCCGTTCGCCGCGTCTCCGGCCACCTCGGACAGGATCTTGGCGTCCTGGGCGGTCTCGGTGCTGAGGAGACCCTCGTAGCCGAGCTCGCGCGCGGACTTGATGAGGAGCGGAGCGTCGGAAGGAGCGACTCCGGAGAGCACGATGAGGTCCGGGTCGAGCTGGACGATGCGGGACATCACCGGGAAGAAGTCGGTGGTCCCCGGCTCGTACGTGTCCTCGGAAGCGAGAACCTCGAGACCCAGCATGTTCGCCGCGGCGACCCCCTGATCGCGCTGGTTCAGCGGATCGGACTCGTTGCGCGCGACGAAGGCGATGGACTTGACCCCGCTGTCCGCCATCAGGCGCTTGTAGATGACCGGCCCCGCCTGGTACGACGCGATCATGCCGAGCACCGAGTTGCTCCGGGGCGGGGTGTATAGCTCCCTCGCGAACGCGTAGGGGAAGTTCATCGCCCCGGCCTCCTCGAGGACCGGAACGATGGCCTGTGCGGTGGTGTCGACGTTCGGCCCGATGATGTACCGGATCCCTTCGCCGGTGTGCTTCTTCGCCCCGTTGATCGAGAGCTTCGGATCGTTCTTGTCGTCGATCGACGAGACCTCGATCATGTACTTCTCGCCGCCGATCTCGACCCCGCCCATGTCGTTGTACATCTTGGCGGTGACTTCCGCGCAGTAGCGGTTGACGAGGCCCCAGGAGGCGGCGGGGCCGCTCATGACCCCGAGCACCCCGATCTTGAGGGTCCCGGCCTGGGCGGGTCCGGCCGCGAGGAGAGCGGCTCCGAGCGCCAGGGTGGTGGCGGATGCCGCGGTGGCGGCGATTGTTCGCAACGTCTTCATTTCGTACTCCGGAGGTTGATGCTGTGCTGTCGAGCGCATGCGGCGCCTCGGTCCGAACCTGGACGAGAACCACACGACCTGACCTTAAGCAAGATTCATGCCGTTGCGCTTCCCTGCGCCGGAATCGCGCGCGCTCGTGCGTCCACCCGGCGAATGCGAGCCCGTGGGCCTGACCGTACGGCGGCCCGGCCGAGCCTCTCGGATCCGAGGAAGCTGCACCACCTCGGTGCGTACCCGTCGGGATCTGCACCATGAAGGCGCGCGGGCCGCAAGGTTACGCGCGTGTACCATGGGGCGCAAACCCATTTCCCCGGCAGCAGGCGGCGCGACGATGAGCGAAACCTACCCCAGAGACATGCGCGGATTCGGCCGCAATCCTCCACATCCGAAGTGGCCGGACGACGCCCGAATCGCCCTCCAGTTCGTCGTCAACTACGAAGAGGGGGCGGAGAACTGCATCCTCCACGGCGACCCCGCGTCCGAGTCCTTCCTCTCCGAGATCGTGGGCGCCCGCCCCCTCCCCGGCGACCGCAACATGAACATGGAGTCCCTCTACGAGTACGGCAGCCGGGCGGGGTTCTGGCGCCTGCACCGGATCTTCACCTCACGGGACGTTCCGGTCACCGTGTACGGGGTCGCAATGGCCCTCGAGCGCAACCCCGATGCGGTGGCGGCGATGAACGAGGCCAAGTGGGAGATCGCGAGCCACGGATACCGCTGGATCGACTACCAGCACGTCGACATCGACACCGAGCGCGAGCACATGCGAAGCGCGATCGAGATTCAGACGCGGGTCGCCGGCGAGCGGCCGCTCGGCTGGTACACGGGCCGCAACAGCCCCAACACCCGGCGCCTCGTGGTGGAGGAAGGGGGCTTCCTCTATGACGCGGACTCCTACGCCGACGAGCTCCCCTACTGGAACACCGAGCACGGGCGCCCGCACCTCATCGTGCCCTATACCCTCGACGCCAACGACATGCGGTTCGCGACCCCGCAGGGGTTCAACTCGGGCGACCAGTTCTTCGCCTACCTTCGGGACTGCTTCGACGTCCTCTACGAGGAAGGCGCGAAGTCCCCGCGGATGATGTCGGTGGGGCTGCACTGCCGTCTGGTCGGGCGGCCGGCGCGCGCCGCGGCGCTCGCCCGCTTCATCGACCACGTCCGCAACCACGATCGGGTGTGGGTGTGCAGGCGCATCGACATCGCCCGCCACTGGCACGAGCATCATCCCTGGCGGGGCTGACCACGACGACCCCGCGCGGGGCGGCTTCGGCGTCTGCGCCGACGAACGATCCCTGGCCGGCGCGCAGGATTCAGGGCCTCAGAGCGAGCGCCCGGCGTGCCCGCTCCGGGTGACCGACGTGCCGGCCAGCGCCTCCAGCACCTTCGTCACGCACCAGTTGTCCTCGCCCGCGAAGCGGGTGATGCCGGCCTGGAACAGCCCGTAGGCCTGGGCGACGGAGAAGAGCGGCGCCCCCACCTCGCGCGCCATGTCCATGACGATGCAAAGATCCTTGTACATGGTGGCGATGTTGCTTCCGGTGCCGACGAACTCGCGGTCGACGACCCGCTGGATCGCGTTGGAGACGAGCGGCGAACCGGCATCGCTGTTCGAGAACACCGATTCGAGGGTCGCGCCGGTGAGCCCGGCCTTCGAGCCGAATACGGCGGCTTCGAAGACCCCGGCGAAGACCCCCCCGATGAGCGCCTGCAGGGCCGCCTTGGCGACCTGTCCCTGACCGGGATCCTTGCCCGTCACCACGATCTGCTTCGATATCGCCTCGAGGACGGGACGCACCCGCTCGATTGCGTCCGGGTCTCCGGCCGGATAGAGATTGAGCCTCCCCCCGTCGGCGCCGTGCTTCCCGCCGGATACCGGGGTATCGATCATCGTCAGTCCGCGCTCGAGCAGATCGGTCGCGATTTCCTGCGCTTCGTTCGGCCGCACCGTGGCCGAAAGGAGGACGATGCCCCCTTCCCGCATGCCCTTCGCCAGACCGGACGGACCAAGGGTCGCGTCTCGCGCCTGGTCGCCGTTCAGCACCATTACGAAGGCCGCCTCGGATCGCTCTCCGACCAGCGCCGCATCTTCCGCCGGCCGGCCGCCCTCCCTTTCCAGCCACTCCAATCTCGCGGGGGCGCGATCGAAGCCATGCACGTTGAAACCGGAACGGAGGAGGTTTCCGGCCATTCCGGAACCCATGTCGCCCAACCCGACGATTCCGATGTCTTTCATTTCAATACTCCTGGTGCGACGCCCGGTGGGAATCTCCGGGTAGAGGTGGTCGTGTCCTGGCCGGTGCAATCGGGACCACCGTCGCTACGCGCGAAAACGGGTCTGCGTCTCGGATTGGGATAGTTCCGGTCGGTTGACACACTTTCACGAGCGCGGCTCAGCCTTCCGCCTGGCGGCGGACGGAGACGGCAAGCGGCAATTTCGCCGGGGGGACGGGCGCAGGGTCCGGGCGGAAGCACGCCTCGGAACGAAGGAATCTCAAGGCCGGAAGCACTGGCACTGCTACCTTAGGACCGCTCGAGGCTCTCCGCTGCCGGACCGCAAAAACTACTCTACGTCACATAGATACGGAACAACAAGTGCGATCCGGAGAAGATCGGGGGATTTCGATTCGTTTTCTTTGCATTCTCCGGATTCGATCTCCGTTTGCCGGGAAACTCCGAAAGATCCGGCACCGGGGGGCAGGAACCAGACGTTGGAGTCTCCCCGCCCGAGCCATGCGGAGTGCAAGAAGAGCGGCACGCGCCGACCTCGCGGCCTTTCAGGCAACGGGAACGATCGAAACCGAACTCGGAAACTTCTCCGGCACCGGTGCTCGTCTTGAGGGTATGATTCCCTTCCACGGCATGTTCGATCGACCGGTTTCGGTTCGCTCGATCGGGTTCCCGCCGCAGCGGCGGCGGCGCGCTCTTCGGGCGCTTCGATTCGGATCGGGAGGGTGAAGAGCATGAAGAACAAGATCGACACTGCGCTCGCGGATCGCCTCGCGGCCGGCCATCGGGCGGAGCGCGCCCGGCGCCGGGCGCAGGACACGGCAGACTCCCGGGCGGCCGAGGCGACCGAAGCGCTGGAGGCGCTGCTCCATCCGATACGGGAGGCGATCTTGCGCCACTGTCCTTCGGTGCGGTTTCTTCAGGAGGCGGATACCAGGATCGCGAGAGTCGGACCCGGCGCGCTCATGTGGACGTGGGCAATCCCCGTGGGCCCGGACTGCTGGGGCTGCGAACCCGACGTGCGGCCCGCGTTTCACGTCGCCGCGCACGCCGATGTCGGCGTGAAGATGCTGTCCGACATGGCGGCGCAGCGAGGCGAAGGCAAACGCACGGGCGACCGGGGAAGAGTCCATTCCCTCTGGTACTGCGACGCCTTCGAAGAGGGACGCTTCGGGTGGGCCGAGCTCGGCTTCGTCGTCACCAAGGAGGACGGCAGCATGTTCCAGGGGGAGGCAATCGCACCGAGCGCGCGCGCGCCCGGTCCGCGGGTCGCCGCCGCCCTCGCGGGACGGGCCGGAACCTTGCAGCTCGGGTATCCGTTCATCGACCTCGCCGGGGAAGAGGCCCGCCGGGAGTTCGTCGAGCGCTGGCTCGGCTGGCTGGCGGACGCAACCGTGGAGGAGTTCCAGCGAGGGATGCTGGCCCCGATCGACCCCACCTTCGGAGAATGGCGCCGGGGCTGACCGCCTCATCCGTCGGAGGCGGCGGACGCGGCGGCTCGCGCTGCCGGCCCCGCGGGGCTATGCTCCCGCAAACCGGAACCGGAAACGAACAGGGGAGCTGACCGATGGCCCTCGAAACCCCCGCCCTCGCGGACCGCAACCTCCCGGAGCTCGCGTCGCGCTACGTCAAGACGGACGAGATCCCCTGGGAACCGATGACGCAGTGCACCGGCGTGGAGATGAAGGTGCTCGTCCAGGACAAGGACACGGGCCTGTTCACCGGGCTCTTCAAGCTCGCCCCGGGCGCGGTGATCCCCGACCACGTGCACAACGAAATCGAGCAGACCTACATACTGGAGGGCGAATTCGAGGACGATGACGGGGTGGCGACGGCCGGTGACTTCATCTGGCGCCCGGCCGGGAACCGGCACGAGGCGCGCTCGCCGAACGGTTGCCTCATCCTCGGCTTCTTCCTCAAGCCGAACACCTTCCTCTAGACGCCGGGAACCGCCAATTTTCTTCGGCTCCCCCCGACCCCCCGCGGGGCCCCCGGGCCGACCCCGCCCCGCGCCCCCGGCCGCCCGCCTGCGGCCCCCCCGTCCCCCCCGGCACCGGGGCCGGCGGAGCCGTCGAATCACATTCGCGCGCACCCGCCGTCGGCCGCACCCGGGCGCCGGGACCGTCGTTGCCG
>MKWU01000983.1_pt1 | contig 52362 bp, 35 predicted proteins | sample 809101 | NCBI WGS metagenome assembly MKWU01 (sample SAMN05860141, study PRJNA318959) | sponge metagenome | host: Aplysina aerophoba | place: Slovenia: Piran, Adriatic Sea, Gulf of Piran | collected 2013-05-07 | reverse complement strand
AGTTGCTTGCACCTAGAGATTCCCGTAACCGCCGGTTGGTGCTTGGCATGATCGCTGCACGTGTGTTGCATCCTTCCAGTAAATTAGCCACCAGCACGCTGTTGGATCGATGTTCGGCATCCTCCACCCTCAATGAGGAACTGGCACTCAAAGGAGTCGATTCGGATGATCTGTATGGGCCATGGACTGGCTCATTGAGCGAAAAACTGACATGGAGTATCGCCTATCCAAACGGCATCTAACCGAAGGAGGGATGGTACTTTACGATTTGACCAGTAGTTATGTGGAAGGGAAGCAGAATGAGTTAGCTGCTTTTGGGTATAATAGGGACCGCAAGAGAGGGAAGAAGCAGATAGTCATCGGTCTCATGACTGATCAGGAGGGTTGCCCTGTTTCTGTGCAGATCTACAAAGGGAATACTTCGGATCCCAGGACGCTATCTGACCAGGTCACCAAGTTGAAAGAGACCTTTGGTCTCCAGCATGTGGTTATGGTCGGATATCGTGGGATATTGACGCATAAGGGGATACAACAAGAGTTGGTTCCTGTGGGTATGGACTGGATTTCGGCTTTGCGTAAGGATACCATCGCAAGTGTGGTCAAGCAGACCAAAACGGTGGATCTGGATAAACTTGATAAGCAGAGTCTGATGGAGGTACAGACAGATTTATTTCCCCAAGATCGGCTGATATTTTGCAAGAATTCTGTTCAGAAAGCCATGAAACAGAAGCGACGTGAGGAGTTTCTAGTGAAAACCGAGAAGGCCTTAGAGCAGATAGTGATTGCTACTAAGCGAAAAACAAAACCCCTCAAATGTGAGACTGCCATAGCCATAAAAGTGGATAGGGTTGTAGAGAAGCACAAGATGAAGAAGTACTTCCATCTGGAGGTCAAAGAGGGACATTTAGCCTATGGACGGGATCAATCGGCTATTGAGCGGTCAGCGGAGCTGGATGGGGTCTATGCCATTCGGACGAGTCTAAAAGAAGTTCCTCCGTCCAACGAAGCTATCGTCCTTGACTATAAGCGTCTTTCTGCTGTGGAGTCGGCCTTTCGGTCGATGAGAAACATTTCTTTGAAGATTCGACCGATTCATCATCGGCACAAGAAGCGGGTTCAAGCTCATGTATTTTTGTGTATGCTGGCCTACTATGTGGAATATCATTTGCGTAAAGAGCTGGCACCGATTCTGTTTAGTGAAGATGATTTGGAAGGAAAACAAGCCCAGCGTAAGGATGTAGTAGCATCTGCTTCAAGTTCAGCCCAGACCAAAACCAAGGTAAGGCGTAAGCGCAACAAAGATGGCGACAAGGTCATGAGTTTTGGTAGTTTGATGAACGAACTGACTGGTGTAATTCGCATTATTGGAAAACCCAATATCAACACAGACTCAATCCCTGAGGTAGTCATCCTTCATGGTCTAGAGGGAACTAGAAAGCGGGCTTTTGATCTGCTGGGAATTAAAATCCAAGCATCTAGTCCTAAGGGTTGAAAGTTAAGATTTACTACTCGGTAAATCAAATCCGGACAGCAAAATATCACGTCTGAAAATCTTCCAAAATGAAGCGAATTTTTGAATGTGAAATTCAAAATAGGGAGGAACTTCAGATATAAGTATCAATATCGTATTATCCAAAGTCTACTTCCAATAATCTGTAGGTCTTATTGTTTTATTAAGAGGTTCATAGTCATCATCTATTTTATCTACTTCAACAACCACCGGAACTTGTGCAGAAAGGCCAGCAAGAATACATGTTCCTATTGGCATTATAGGCAGGGCTTCAAATGACACCCTATCTAAATATGAAATTGACCTCTTTACTGTATCAATATCTTTATCGTTAATCAATCGATGTAAAAAGTAATTGTGTAATTGTGAAATAATTGTGGTTGATATATCAGAGGGTCTTTGACTAGCGATGGTTAAGAAAACACCGAATTTTCTACCTTCTTTGATTATTTCTTCAAATGTTTCTAAGCGATAATCTTTCCATGTTTCACTTTCTCTTTGTGACGTATAAGAAAGAATATTGTGGGCTTCATCAATAACAATGTTTAGATATTTTTTACCTCCTTTTCTATATTCAACTTTATTCTTTTCATATGCTATTTTAGACAACAAGAGAGGAATAGTCTTTTTCATATCTAGATTAACATCATTAAGATTTACAATTACCCTCGAATTATTGCCAAAGAGAGTTGGGACTTCTAACCTCGTACCATTTGAATCAAATCCATTGTGGTTTGAATTTTCACAAAAATTAGTTTTGTCTTTTAACCCTATAGTGTTAATTACTTTTTTAAGATCGTTTATTTTGCTTTTTAGTTTATGAATAGCGGGACTGATATGGTCATTTTTTGCTTTATCATTGTGGACATCAGAAATTAGTTGCAAATAAAGAAAATCAATTACTTTGGAAACCATATCTTCAGGGAATTCGTAGCGATCAATGGCTTTGAATAGTGGCAATCTTTTTATTTCGTCGTCTGTCAACTGCCTATATTTTCCTCCTTTAAGCATAAAATGCTTGTTAGTATTATTCCATTCTGCAAAATTGAAAACTAATTCTTGAATATCTTCTTTGTTGACTAAGATATTTAAGTAATCAACTAACACATATGCTTTAACCTTATCGGACATAAGCATGACATCAGAAACTCTCTTCTTAACAATTTGTCTGAAATAACCTAATGGATCATTTGATTTAATGACCTTTTTAAGAAAGTTAATAGATCTTGAAATAAATGGCTTTTGAGTTTTTTCTGTTGCATTAGCTAGAATAGAAATAATCTCTATATTTATTAGAGCATTCTCACTAAAAGGAAGTTTATCCTCTTGAATAATACTTTCAATTTCCTTTCTAGTAGAGAGGTTGTAAACTTTTTTATCTTCTGTAATACACTTATCACCTGCATATTCACCGTTAAAATCAATAAACAAAAAATGAGCGTTTTTATTAAAACTATCCTCTTTCTCGTATTGTTTAAACAAACGATGATATAGACATGCAAGTGTATATGACTTTCCACTACCAGTATTACCGAATATCCCTATATGACTCGCAAATAAACCATTTAGGCCAACCTTAATTTCTTTACTTCTTTCACTTGAAAGATTGCCTATTATAATTTCTTCATCTTTTACACCATTTATTCTTCTAACAAAATTATGGACACGATTGAACTCATCTTGAGTAAGTAAAAAGCAATCATTACCAATAAGGGGAAGTTCTTTAATACCTTGTCTAAAACCAGATTCTTCAAAGTAACCTAATAAGCTTATCAGAAGAATACGTTGTATTTTATCTTTTAATTTTTTATATTCTTTAGTTATAATATATTTATCCTCTTCAATAGATTCACCATCTATTTTTCCGATAATATATTGAAATCCCTTATGTATCTTAATGTAACTTCCAACGGATACATTTTTGATTAAATCTCCGTTAAAGTTCAAATATGATGTATTTTTTGATTTACTAACCAAAATTTTTACTTGCCTTCCTTTTACTGATATTACTTTACCAATTTTTAATACTGTACTCAGGTCAGTCATTTTCTTCTTTTAGAGATTGTGCTATTTTTTTAAAATATTGTTCATTGATTACATCCAAGGAGAAGTTAATTATGTCATCTTCATCATAAATAAATTTGATATTTAAAAGATTAGGTAGGAGGGTTGAAATTGAATCTTTATCTTCTTTAGAAAAGGCAAATATTATTATCGTAAGTGTAGGATTAGATTTCGCCGCCCTTTTGGTTATTTCTCTAATATGTTCATCTGCAAAAGAAAAGCCAAAAACAAATAGCACTGAATTTTCCCTTTCAAGATAATTCGAGTACATTCTTAAAAGTTCATAAAAAGTATAATCTACAGTTGTGATTTTAAATTTTTCATTGGTTGGATTTATCATAACAAGATTATTATAGGCATTTATAAATTCTTGATGAGATTTATTTTTTTTCTTACTCCATTTTTGTGCTAACTCCTCAATTGTTTTACAGTCAAATAAATTCTCTCCTTTATCCTCAATTTTTAAAAAATCGTTTTGGTTAATTTCAACCTTGTTAATACTTTTTAAAACACTTAAGCCGTAATCATAAACAATAGCTTTCTTATCATACTTCCAATTAACGCTGCCATGTAATTTAAATAAATTAAATGTTGGTATTTCAGATTGATATTCGTAATGTACGCTTGTCTTGTTGATTACATTGTTATAATTTTCGGTGCCAAACTCAGGGTTTAGTCTTCCGGTGAAGCCATCATTAAATGCTAGTTTGTTATTTTCTAAGGTATATTCTAAAAACAAATCCATATTAGTAGTAAATAGGTTTATCTGTTTTGCAATAAGACTGGAGCCTCTTTTAATTAATATCGTATTGATTGATTGAATGAAATCGTTATAATTGATTTTTGTCTCAGTTAAATCTTTACCTTTATTTCCTGATCGAATCTCAATATTCCCCTTTATAGACAGATCGTAATAGTACTTTTTAATTGAAGCATCAAGGACTATTTTTAAATCAGAATCATCTCTATTTGCCAAATCATTTAGCAATGATTCTACCTTTCCAAGAGTACCCAAAAATGGTTTTGATGCTCCAGAACCTATTAAGAAATTGATATGACAGCTTTCTGTAATTTTTTTTATTACATCTAAACCCATCTTTGAAGAACAAGGACTTGAGGTAAGAGATGCATTAATAATTGCTATACCTTCGATCTTCAATCCCTTTTCGGATAATTGTTTATTGACCTTCAACATGATGGGATGATACAACTTCTTCCTAGTCAATTCCGACCGAAATCGAGATAGTGTGCTATGGTCAGGTACACTATCTTCTAATTCTAAACCACAAAACTGACTGAAACTGATGTGGTCTTTAGTCAAATCTTCCGTTTTTTCATCCGAAAGACCATACCACACTGAAATCAACTGCATTTTAAACAATATCATTGGATTATAGGCCTTTTGACCTCTTTGTTTATTCTCAGGCTTATAATTGTCAACTAGATACTTTTCTATAGGTTTCCAGTCAATGATAGAGTTAATATTTTTAAAAAATTGGCTTGAAGAAGAGGTACTCCTGGTTTGGTGTGGTTTAAAAAAGATCATTTGTTTAGAATTAAAACTGCAAAGATTTTAAAGGATTAATGATTTCTATAATACGAAATATGATTCTATTATAGAAGTATTTTAACTCAATGTTAAATAAATTTCTAACATTGATTAATACCTCTATTCTAATGCGTTTAACAAAAATTTAGTGCAAAGATCCCTATCCATATTATTCCTACATTAATTAGTATCTGAATTATGAACATATCTACTTATCTCAACTCTCAACCAAAATAATAACAAATACCAAGAAAATCTTTCATCTGAAAGCCCAGATAGGGGGAGGTTCAGATTAAAAGGCTTATTTTGAAGTTAATGTTAATAATTCGGGTTAAATAGAGCGATATCAGGTGCCGGTTGGTAATAATTAGAACTGTATTTATCCGATAAGTCATTTGTCTATAAAGTTGATTCAAGATATAAATCCTAACGATGTCACTATTGAGGACATAAGGAAAAAGATAATAGATTATTGCAATCTAAATTTGTACCCCATGAATGTAATTTATTGATGAAAGCTGACGTGAACGTAGCAATAAACATATGGCCTTTGGGATGTCGGCTATCAATAAAAACGGATAAGAAACTTATACAGGACATATTATACCATTTACACATTAAAGTTGCTCACAGAAAATTTAATGCCTAAGTTGTTTAGCAGTAGAGTAAATACATAAACTTATTGAGCAATATAGTGTTCGTTATGGTATTACTCTTTGTAACAAAAGACAAAAGTGAATTGTCAAAAAGGATATAGACCACTATGTCTACATCTATAGTTGTTGCTACAGAAACTTCTACGCACAATCATCTAAGGTATAGTGTAGCCATGTGTAAAACAATAATTGAATGGATTGTTTTATAGTGTATATTCGCGGATTATTAATCATTTTTTAAAATAAATAATTCAAAACAAATGAAACATATATTTTATGCCATACTGATGATCACAATTATATCTTGTGGATATACTCCTTTGCCTTATAGTTATTCTCATGTTTCTCTTCAAGATGGCAGTCATTTTGGGATTAGTATTAATGGAGACCCTTATTGGCAAAAAGAATTTCCTTTGTCATTAAATATTGATGAAGGAACAACTAAAATCATTTTTCCATTGCATTTGCAAGGTGAAATTCGAAGAACTAAAAATTGGACTCATTTTAAAGCATTGAGACATGCTGTTCTTAAAGTTTCAAAAACGGATGATTTTACGATTGTCCGTATTAATCAGATTTATTTTGGAACTAGCCAAGGGAGTGGTATATGGGATAGATTTGCTGGGTACAGACATAAAGGAGAAAACAATGATGATCGGCTTGTGAGTGAACTTTGGACAAGAAGAAGTAGATTAGGGGGAATGACTTATACAAAAGAATTTTTAAATAATGCGAATACAGTTCATAATACTTTCATCAAATCGGTTCAAGGAATTATTGAGGAAAACAACGAAATGGGATTTCAATTATAGTTTAAGTGTTGTTAAAGATATATTTTAATAAGGATATATCCAAAATAACGATTATACTTGATGAAATTTTAACAAATATTAAAAAGTTTGATAGCCCAAAAGAAGTAAATTCGGGAGTGTGCCAAAGTCTGCCGAAGTCTGTGTAAATATGTTAAATGTGGACACGAATCTTTTCAGGTACGCAAGGATTTTTCCAGGACGTACAACATATATACGCAAGTTTGTCAAAAGGACATTTTTTTCTTTCCTAAAAAATTTTTTTAGTCATTTTATTGAATAATTTCAACTATCAATCCTTTCTGTTGTCATATTTATACCACTTAAACATTATATTTACTCAAAAAGGTTTTAGTGTCTAATCCCATTTAAACACTGAATTCGCTCAAAAAGGCTTTGGTGTATAACTCATATCTTGTAATGGATTTGATGAGTTCAGACTTCAGTTGCGTAATCATCTCCGTTATTTTTTTCTTTAGAGATTCAAGATCTTCAAAGAATTTCATAGCCACTCTTTCTTTTATCCATTGCCATACCTTTTCAGCAGGATTAAGCTCTGGGGTATAAGGAGGAATTCTGATGAACTTAATGTTTTCTGGAATGGTCATATTCTTAGAAGCATGAAAGCCAGCATTGTCTATAATCAGGATTTTAAGTTCTTTCGGATTTTGTTTGCTAAAATCATTCAGAAAACCCTCGAAAATATCATTAGACACTGGTGATGTTTCCCATTAGAAGCTATTCCCTGCGATAGGTGAAAAGCAACCCCATAACCAAAGCGATTGATAGATGTGCTGATGCTTACCAATAGGCTTGACACCTTTGGAAACCAATACCCGCTTTTGTTTGGTCATTAATCCAAAACGAGATTCATCTTGAAAATAAAGATTGAAGGAATCAAACTTAGCCTCATCTATTTCGTTTTTAATCTAAAGCAGCTTATCCGGAAGTTCTTCTTAAAACTCTTTTGTAGCCTGTTTATCTTTTTTATGATGAGATTTTCTTGAAACAGTCAGCACACTATTGTGATGTTTCCGACAATGATTATAAAGGACTTGATAGACTTATATTGGATTGATGATTTTTATGCACCCATGCTAATAACTCAACATAACTAGTTATCGTTGTTGTAGGATTTGCAAGCATAGATGCTATGGCTTATTTGGTTTGTTCCGTTATCCATAGCGGAATACCAGCTCGTTGTCTGATAGTGACCAATTCCTCTAAACCGCCTTGTTCATATAACCTAAGCCATTGGTAAATAGTCTTACGGCAAAACCTAAGAATGGGGACTAAATCCTTAGTATAAATCACTTTCTCCTATTTTATCAGGAGAAGCATCTTAACCTTACTTCTATTGGAGAGGTTCTCTTGCTTGGGCATGAGCTTACTCAGTTCATGCTCGCTCTCTTGTACTTGTATGTCAATTTTTTAGCCATGTAGAAAATTGATAAGTTAATGGAGTAATACCATTTACACATTAAAGTTGCTCATAGAAAATTTAATGCCTAAGTTGTTTAGCAGTAGAGTAAATACATAAACTTATTGAGCAATATAGTGTTCGTTATGGTATAATATAAATATAGTAGTATAATCCTATCTTCGAGAGTTACTGAGAGAGTTTAGCGAACAAAATCCTAAAAACATAAATTTTGAGTAAATGTAGTGTTTAAATGGTATTATTTTATACCGGAAAAGAGAAAGGGGAACTATTACATCATGGTCGCAGCAAGGAAAAAAGGCAGGATCTTCCACTGGTCACTTTGGCTTTGATGATGGATGAATCAGGATTTCCTCGCTGGGCGGAAATTTATCCCGGTAATGTCAGTGAACCTTCTATTTTTCAAGAGATGGTCAATTATTTGAAAATCGGTAAGAGCTTGACAGTGATCATGGATGTGGGTATCTCTACCAAAAAGAAGGGAATTATATGCTTTTGTAACCATTAATATACTGATTCTCTCGTTCCTTTGTTGTATATTTGCAATATAAATAGAGTAATATATGGCAGGAAAATCACATAGAAAAGGTATTAGTTTAGCGAAAATATCACAGATGTTCGCAACAGAAGAACAAGCCAGAGAATGGTTGGAAAATAGACGCTGGACAAAAGGCGTATCATGTCCTTTCTGTAATGGAAAAAACGTGGTTAGATTAAAACATCCTACCCAGACGCATCGCTGTAAAGATTGCCGGAACAAAAAGATGAAGAACCAGTTCAATGTCAAGACCAATACCGTGATGGAACATAGCAATATCCCTTGTCGCATCTGGGCAATAGGCATATATCTATACACCACGAACATCAAAGGAATTAGTTCAACGAAATTACATAGAGAATTAGGGATAGGGCAGAAAGCAGCTTGGTTTATGCTGCATCGCTTGAGAAAAGCATCTTCGGTATTCAAAGGGAAGAAATTTGTGGGAAAGGTGGAAGTAGATGAAACCTATATCGGAGGAAAAAGAAAAAATATGTCCAATAAAAAGAGAAAAGAATTAATGGACTCCGGTAGAGGGACAGTAGGTAAAACGGCTATCGTGGGCATCAAATCCAGAGAAACCAATGAAATAGATGCCCAGGTGGTAGATTCAACAGATAAACATACCATACATCCTTTTATTGAACAACATATATATGATCCGGATAAAGACCAAAAAGATGAATCGACTGTTGTTTATACGGATGATGCTAAAGTATATCAATCACTGGTTTACGAACATGAAACGGTTTGTCATTCCTTGTCGGAATATGTCAAGGATATAGCCCATACCAATGGTATAGAATCGTTCTGGGCGATGTTCAAGAGAGGATATCATGGTATTTACCACCATATGTCCAAAAAGCATATCAGTCATTATGTTTATGAATTTTGTTATCGTCACAACCATAGGGGGAAAAACACTATTGACCAAATAGGCATGATAGTTACGGATATGGTAGGGAAACAAATAACGTACAAGCAGTTAATTCAATCTGTATAAAGATTATTTTAAATGAAGTATCATTGATTCCCTAAGACAACTTTATCATTTGGATTTAATACCGAGATAAGTATATTTATCCCTATATAGAAACATATTTATATGAAATTAAAAACAATAACAGTAGAACAATATTTAAGAAAAAATTATAAGATAAACCCGATAGAATCGAGTTTGTTTGAACAATTCAAAAAAGAATTGGAGAAGTTTATTGAACGAATTAACACTGCAGAAAAAAATAACCAAACAGAAACTACTCAAACTCCCCATTTAATAACATTTCTCAGAAATACTTTTTACTCAAAAAATCATGTAAATCCTAAAGATTATAAGGGGCAATCTGGTGCTGATTTAGTTATTGGTAGTTCTAAATCACAAGAATCAAATGTTGAGATTTTATTTGAAGTTAAGAGAATCAACAACCCAGAAATGATTGAGCGTAAAAATATCAATAAAAAGTCATTACAGGAAATCATATTATACTACCTCTACGAAAAAATGCAAGAAAAAAATAACGAAATTAAAAATCTCATTGTCACCAATTTTGAAAATTGGTATGTTTTTGATGCATACGAAATCCGCAAATTTTTTTTCACTAGTGAACTAAAAGAGAAATTCAAAAAATGGTTTAGTAAAGAAACGGATGACCCAACAACATCTCAAATGCATGATATAATTAGCGATTATATAAAAAGTAAATCCAGTAGTTCAATTTCAGCAACTTATTTCAACCTATTCGCTGTTCAAAATGATGAAACACAATTGAAGTTTTTGTATAAATTCCTAAAGGACAATAATTTACTCCAAAGAAAAAATGAAAATCGTCATTCCTTGAATAAAGATTTCTATTTTGAACTATTACATATCATAGGTGTCAAAGAAAAAAAGGGGGGGGGTAATTTTATTGAAAAATGACACCAAAGGTTCTTTTTTAGATGTTATCCAACATACTATAAAATCATCAAATAAATTCCCTAAAATCCCTAACCTCAAAAAGTATGGAGAAAACCAAACCGAACAACTATTCCATATTGCCTTAGAGCTCAGTATGACCTGGGTAAATAGATTGATATTCACGAAATTACTGGAAACGAAACTCTACAATATTCACTCCAAAAACAAATCTTATTTATTTTTAAACACCAATAATTTTAGTGATTTTCAAAAAATATACTCTCTGTTTTTTGAAATACTATCAAATACAGAACAAGATCGCGAACAAAACATATCATTGAAAGATAAGTTCAAAAACTTTGATGTTAATTGCATCCCTTATCTTAATAGTTCTTTATTTGAACCGACTGAATTAGAAAAAGACAGCATTTATATCTCTAATCTAGACAACAGCACAAGCATCAAAGTATACAATAAAAGTTGTTTGACTAAACATAAAAATAAAAAACGATATCTGCTTCATTATTTTATTGAATTTCTTGATGAATATGACTTCGGAATAGAAGGACAGGATGATTACAATGAAAATCGAAAGCCCTTGATCAGTTCTTCGGTCTTAGGGTTGATATTTGAGAAAATCAATGGATACAAGGATGGTTCATTCTATACCCCATCTTATATCACTTCCTATATGAGCAGAGCAATCATAGAAAAAGCCGTACTGGAAAAATTCAATCAAGAATTCTCTTGGGAATGTTCATCTATACTAGAATTAAAAAATCACATTAAATCAATGCCCGATAAGGATGAAATCTACATATCCTTAATTGATGATTTGAAGATATGTGACCCTTGTGTTGGTTCAGGTCATTATTTAGTTTCTGTGTTGAATCAAATCATTGCTATAAAAAATGAATTAGATTTAATCTATACAGAAGATGGGGAAAAATACACAGATGATATTCATATAGAAATCATTGATGATGAAATTATTATTGAATTATCTGACGGCACTCCTTTTCAATATAAATTAGAAAAAAACGGAAAAGTTAAATCGAATATTCAAAAAATTCAAAAAACAATATTTTTTCAAAAGAAAAATATCATTGAAAACTCTTTATTTGGAGTAGATATTAATCCGAATTCAGTTTATTTATGTAGGTTGAGATTATGGATTGAATTATTAAAATCTGCTTATTATATTAAAGAGAATGGACTTCGAACCTTAGAAACTCTCCCCAATATAGATATCAATATAAAAATTGGAAATTCTCTTTTGCATCAATTTTCAATGAATGAGCCTATTATATTGAGTATAAAAAAAATAGAAGATTATAAAAAAGCCGTTCAAGATTATAAAGGAAGTAAAGATAAATTATTTAAAAAAGAGTTATCTAATCAATTGTTTGAAATAAAAAATTCCATCAATGAGGTCAGACCACAGAGATTAATAACTGAAAAAGAAAAGTATAAAAAAGCATTGAATGAACTAGACAAAAGATATAAAAGTGAAATATTTCAAAGATTTGAAAAAGAAGATTCCACTTTTAAAATGAGTAAAAGTGAGGAAAAGAAAAAAAGACAACTCCAAGAGAGCATTAAAAAAGCAGAAGAAGAAATAGAAGAATTTAAAGAGAAACAACAACATTCCTTTGAGTGGAGATATGAATTCCCAGAAGTGTTAGATGAAAAAGGGGATTTTATGGGGTTTGATATCATCATCAGCAATCCCCCCTATATTAAAGAAACGAAGAACAAATCTATATTTACTCATTTAAAACAACACCCTAAACATCCTATTTATCAAGGACGTTCGGATTTGTGGTATTTTTTTGGCTGGCTAGGTCTGGAATTAACCAATAAAAAGAATGGATATGTCGGATATATTGCTGCAAATAACTGGAGCACTAATGATAGTGCATCAAAATTTAGAAATTATTTTTTAGATAAAGGAAAATTAATTGATTATATAGATTTTGGCGATTACAAAGTTTTTGAGAATGCTAATATTCAAACAATGATTTACATCATGAAATCATCTTCGGAAAATGAAACCTATGATTTACAATGTTCTAAGATATTTGAGTCTAAAAAAATGAATTTAGATGATGTCGAATTATTTTTAAACAAAACCAAAGATGAGGATAGTTTTTTAAATGTATCCAAAGACAAAAGCGACTTTGAGTTTTTTCGTTTTACAATCAATAAAAGCATTTTATATGACAATTATATACATTTCAACAGACAGGAAATAATAAAATTATCCGATAAAATCAGAAAAAAAGGGAATGTAAGGCTTAATAAGGAAGAGGCAAAGCAAGGAATAGTTGCTGCACAAGAGATTGTAGATAAAAAATCAGCACTTATTTTAGGTGAAAAATTTAATGTAGGCGATGGTGTTTTTATCTTATCAAACCATGAATACAATGACCTGCATTTGTCTGTAGATGAAAAAAGAATAGTTAAACCATTTTATAAATCAACAGAATTGCATCGTTTTTACGGAAATTCAGATAATAAGTATTGGATTATTTACACCACATCTAAATTCAAGAATGAAGAAGAGTTGAAACCATATCCAAAACTTAAATCACATTTGGATAAATTCAAAGAAATAATTACAGGAGCAAACAAACCTTATGGATTAAATAGGGCGAGGAAAGAAGAAATTTTCAAAGGAAAGAAGATATTAAGTTTAAGGAGGTGTTCTGATAGACCGACATTCACTTTTACTTATTTTCCGGTCTATGTCTCTAAAAAATATTTTGTTATAAAAACCGATAGATTCAATCTAAAATTTCTCACTTGTCTTTTTAATTCACAACTCATAGAATTTTGGTTAAAGTTTAACGGCAAAATGAAGGGGTCAACGTTTCAAATAGATCAAAAGCCATTGTTGGATATACCTATCAAAACGCCTAATGATAGCAATACATATGAAACTCTTTATGATAGAGTTTCTAGTTTATACAAAGAATTAAATGAGTTAGGGGATAAAAATAGTGAGATAATACACGAACTTCAAAATGAAATAAACAAGGTTGAAAGAGAAATCAATAATAAAATTTTCTCTTTGTATGATATAGAGGAAAAGAAGGTCATTGCCTTTCTATAATCTATGATTGTAAAATCAACTAAATGTGAAACTTTATTCTTTATTAATGGTATATCCAAGTTGTGAAATAAAATTTACTGATTTATTTTTAATTACCACACCAAATGGATAATTAAAGTACTGCCCGTGTGATTTCGCAATACTTATTTCTATTAAAATATTTATCGGCTAAAAGTGATAAAATATATGCAAAAATTAATCCGGATGATGATAATAATTAAGGAATATGCACTAGTTGATTTTGATTGAGTCATTTATTTGAATAGGTAATGCTTCGGAATAAATTGTTCACATAAATACTGTATTAAACGAACTATTTGATAATTTTATATATGTTATATTTATATGCTGGTGGGCGGTTACAAAAGCATATAATTCCCAAAAAGAACATAGCCTATATGAAAAAACAAGGCTTTCATTGGGTTTCTGTTGATAGGACCAAGCCAGATAGTTGCCCCGAAGGTAAGCCGGATAAGAAGTTAAAGTTATCGGATGATACCAATTTGAAGCTTTGGCTTTTATCTTGTGATGAACAAGAGCAGAAAATATATGTGCATAGTGAGGCACGTAAAAAGTAAAGTATAAGATACTTTAATCGAAGCGTAGGTCTTTTGAACAGCATCTTGATCAGCTCCAAGAGGGTTTAGAAAACCCCCGATGTATGAAGGATTTGGTTAAAGTTCAGAGGAAAGTAGGGCGTTTACGGGAGCAGTATAAGATGGTATGGTGTCACTATAATGTTTTGGTGATTCCCATAGAAAACAGCACCGATGCTTTGGAGGTTTCCTATACCGCCAAGCTTTTACATCGGAATAGGACAGATACGTCTGGTGGTTATATCTTCAGAAGGAGTCATGTAGGGCGGTCCATAGAAAGCGTTGTGATGCAATACCACAAGCTCAATGATATAGAACAGACCTTTAGGGCTTTAAAAAAACTGATTTGAACGCAAGACCGATTGTTCATCAGAAAGACCATAGAACAAAGGCGCCTATTTTCATTACTGTTCTGGCCTATTATGGAGTTCATGTGATCCGGAGAAAATTAAAGACCCGGGGGATAGATGATAGTTGGGGAACTATTAAGCGGGATTTGAATAAGTGGCAACGTGGTGATGTTGTTTTGGAAAAGACCAGGAGAAAGAAGATAGTCCTTTCAGTAGATACTAAGCCGAATGAATTTCAAAGAACATTGGTTCAACTTATGCATATACCAAATAGGGGATTTAGGGAGAAAAAAACATAAAAATGTAGGGCATAGTGAATTTTAAAAAATTGGAAATCATGATTTACAACTACTTACGAAACAAAATGATAAACTTCCGAAGGGTAGTATGAGGATTTTCTATCCGTTACGGAACCCAAATCAAACCTAGAATCAACCGAGAATTTAATTCTTTTGTCTGGCAGATAATACAATAATCAGAAGGCATCAAAATTTTTAGCCTATTTCAATGGAACGACAAGTCAAAATCTATGAGAAAAATCCCCCATGACTCACTAAATGAATATTCTCAGCTGAATTTAGGTGCGGAATTTTCATGCAATCCACTTGTCTATTTCTGTTCAATTTTCGTCAATTCCACAACAAAGTTATTTGAATCAAAATATCTAAATCAACATTGGATAAGCTTAGTGAATTTTAGGTTATAGAATCAATTACTTTTATGCCAAAGGTATCCATTTGAATTTGTGATATCAGAGTATCTCCTCTAGACAATTTAGTATTTGATAACTTTGAGCCTTGATTGATGGGTGGTGTTCTTTTATATTGAAATGGCTTATGAAAACGCCAATGTCATTTTACTTTTCATCCCCAAGTAGTTGTATATGGATGTTTGTAATGTCGAAATTTTCAATTGAAGGTAGCACATAATTATTTTAAGAATCAAAAAAACCAATCATAAAATTTACTTTTCTAATGCTAACCAGATGGTGGGCATTGAAGATGAGACCGTTGATCTTATCGTGACCTCTCCGCCATATCCCATGATTGAAATGTGGGATGGTATTTTTTCAGAGCAAAATCAAAGAATAAAGTGTGCATTTGAGTATAGTGATGGTAAAAAGGCATTTGACTTAATGCATGATGAATTAAACTTGGTTTGGAATGAAATTAATAGGGTTCTAAAACCTGGTGCAATTACTTGTATTAATATCGGAGATGCTACACGAACAATAGAAGGAAACTTCGCCTTATACCCAAATCATCAAAAAGTTATAGAAAAGTTTATTGAACTAGGACATTACAATTTGCCCAACATATTGTGGAGAAAAGTTACTAATGCACCTAATAAATTTATGGGCTCTGGAATGTTACCAGTGGGGGCTTATGTAACACTAGAACATGAATGGATATTAATCTTCCGAAAAGGCAGAAGACGGCAATTTAAATCTGAAAATGAAAAAGGGAATAGAAATGAAAGTGCATTTTTTTGGGAAGAAAGGAATATTTGGTTTAATGATCTATGGAATTTACAAGGAACCAATCAAAAATTGAAGATTAAAAATAGTAGAGATAGAAGCGCTGCATTTCCTTTTGAGATTCCATACAGATTAATAAATATGTTTTCAGTTAAAGGTGATGTAGTTCTAGATCCCTTTCTTGGAACAGGAACAACAACCATCGCTTCAATACTTTCTGAACGAAATAGTATAGGGATTGAAATAGATACTGAGCTCAGTGGAACCATTAAAAACCGTATTATCAATCAGCCAATAAAGAATTTAAATAATGTTGTTAGAGAACGCATTAACCAGCACCATAAATTTATTCTCCAAAACCAGAAACCACTTAAGTATTATAATTCTAATCATGAATTTCTAGTGAAGACAAAACAGGAGATGAACCTCAAAGTCAATTTAGTGCATAAACTTGTTTATGAAGATTCTACATTTTTTGCTCACTATAGAGAATTTGACAAGTATGATTCGGAAAATTTTCAATTAGGAAATTTGTTAAAAATAGAATCAGCTTAAATCTATAGAAAAAATAAAAACCCCAAATTTTTTCGATCTATTTTCAAATAAAATTAGACTCATCGAACTCAATCGTGAGTGAGCCGTTTCGATTTTCTTTATATGTGATTAGTGTATGACTATTGGGAATCATATCCATCATGACGTTATATTTTCCATCCTTCTTTTTGACTTGTACAGGTCTTCCTTCAATGAAACCGTCAATTTGCTTGCTTTCATCCTCTGGCCTTGCTCTTTGGTAATCTGTATTAAGCCTTTTAGCTACTTCACAAAGAGCTATGTCTTGATATATCAATGATTTATATGACTTATAAATGACTAAATCTTCAACCCACTTTTTTATCATGGGACGATCTATTTTTTGAATTGCTTCAAGATAAGATTTTGTTTTATGAAGTATTTTGTCTGTGGCACGATCGATTGCTTCGGGGTTTTGTTTCAGATACCACTTTCTCCATCTAGACAAAGTAGGTTTGTTATTAGCATCAGTTTCAAACTTTATATACTGAGGCACTAAATCCGACATTTGTCCTACAGTTGACGGACGTGTAGCTTGTGCCGTACTGCTTACCAAATTGATTAGTTGAGTCGTATACATTGGGAAAGAAAATTCGACTATCCGTAATTCACTCATCTCCTCAATATCTTCTCTTGAGATTTTAAATTTCATAAAAAGTGGTCAAATTAATGCGAATAATAAGCTTTCATATTGCCAATGCTAAGTTTCACGAATGAAATTATGCTGATCTGAATTACATTCTCAATATGTGAGATTTTCAATCTTATTTCATTCATTTTAATCTAACGTTGGGTCTATATATTCAAGATTTATTTACTGCATATATCAAATGGAAATTTTCAATTTTTGAGCCGAATTTGATTAGATGTACTGAATGTCCTTAATAAAAGTAGTGAAATTGGTGAGTACTGCACATTGTACAGGAAGTTGTGTGATATGAGATGTTAGAAATAGGTTTTGAATAAGATCGAATCAATTATAATTGGCTAAGAGTTTCTCAAAATCTTCGTCAACAAAATTTCCAAAACCTTCGATAATTTTTCCCTCAGCATTAGCCACAATACTCTTGTTCCAAATTTGAATTACCCAATCTCTACTAGCCTGTTTAAAATCAACAAATGCATAATGATCAGATATCGACACATCAATAGTTTCTAACATTTGATGCATCAAATTATTGAACGGTTCCAAACTGATACCCACAAAACGGTACTTGGGATACTTATTTTTCAGCTCTTGAAGACGTTCCAACTGCGTACTGAAAAAACTTACAGAAGTCTGAGACCAGAAATAAAGAACTACCGGCTGACCAGTAAAAAGATTATCACTGCTCAATATGTTGCCATTGGCATCTTGCAAAGAAACAATCGGTAATTCTTTACCTGGAGACATCAGACTTAAATTCTCAACCAATCCCAAAACCTCAGATAGGTAATATTCGGAAGTATTTACTTCACTATATTTATTTAGAAAGATTTCATTAGAATTACGTTCAGGGTTTTTCATTAACTCTTCTAAAGCGATTATGCGAGCCAAATAGTTTTTGAGTTGTTCATCGAAAATATTCATCTCCAATACCTCAAGTCTTTTTAAATTGAAATCTTTCGAAAATAATGTCTGGGAAAATGAGGTGTTATCTGAAACAGCTATTTCTGATATGTAGTTCAATAAATAACTGATATAAGGATAAAAGTATTTTAGGTCACTATCTCCATATCCCAAAAAGGTTCTGTAATTATAGAACAAACTATCCGATTCAGAAAATTTAGTCCCTCTCAAAAGAGCATAACGCTCTCTTCGATTAGAATAAGAATAGATATATGCCGCCTGAGTCACCTTTTGAGCAAACGGAGACAAATCGGTTTGATCATTCATCAGTCTCCATTCTTCTTTTTTCGTTGAAACAAGCGAATCAATATGGCGACTAAATTCTTGAGCAGTTAGGGAATAATCCATTCTTTTTTCTTCCCCCTCTATCTTTAAGACCATATCGGAAATAAAGTTGTTTTTTGCTGCTCCATAACCACTAAAGAAGACCGATTCTCGGACTCCCTGAGTATTGACTCTAATCCATAAGCTATCACCAGGCTCAATCAAAATATCCTGAGCATCAACCAATAGATCCAATTGATATATACCGCTTTTTATTGAATCAACCTGGCTGAAAAAGATATTTTCTTCATTTAAATAAAGTGTATCAATAGGGAACTCACCATGGTATAGAAGTACTTTGTCTGATAATGGGTTGATTATTTCACCTCCAAAATAAATTGAATCTTTCAGAGTCGATTGATTTTTGCAGCCCACCGCAAGAAATACTCCCAGGCTAAAAACAAAGTGCCAAATCTTTATCATAAGACCAAAAATAATGCCTTTAGTAAAGCTAATCTTGAAAAATCTTTTCAATCCCAAAATGGATGTGAATCTTATATTTTTGCCCAGCAAAGTCAGTCTCCTATGCTTACGATATCTAACCTTTCTGTTCAATTCGGTAAAAGAATTCTTTTTGATCATGTCAATATTAGTTTTACCCCTGGTAACTGCTATGGGATTATTGGGGCAAACGGCTCAGGAAAGTCTACTTTATTAAAAATTTTATCAGGAAAACTTGACCCTACCTCTGGGAAAGTTCATTTGGAAAAAGGAAAAAGACTATCGGTTTTGGAACAGAACCATAATGCTTATGACCAATATCCAGTTTTAGAAACAGTGTTGAGAGGAAATACTCGCCTCTTTTATTTGAAACAGGAAATAGATCGTCTTTACAATAAACCTGATTTTAATGAACAAGATGGCCAACGTGTGGGAGTTTTGCAATTAGAATTTGAAGATCTCGACGGATGGAATGCCGAATCAGAAGCAGCCACTTTGCTTTCACATTTGAATGTCACCGAAGATCTCCATAATCGTAAGATGGAACATATTGATCCTAAAATAAAAGTCAGGGTTTTGCTAGCCCAGGCTCTATTTGGAAATCCTGATGTGCTCATTATGGATGAGCCTACCAATGATTTGGACTATCAAACTATTCAGTGGCTCAATGAATTTTTATACGATTTTGAAAATACTGCCATCGTCGTTTCACATGATAGGTATTTTCTCGATGCGGTTTGTACCCACATATCCGATATTGATTTTGGAAAAATAACCCATTTTTCCGGCAATTACACTTTCTGGTATGAATCTTCCCAGCTAGCTATGAGACAAGCAGTGCAACAGAACAAAAAGATGGAGGAAAAGAAAAAAGAGTTACAGGAATTTATCCGAAGGTTTTCAGCCAATGTGGCCAAATCAAAACAAGCTACGGCAAGAAAAAAAATGATTACTAATCTAAAATTTGAAGAAATCAAACCCTCAAGTAGAAAATACCCCGGAATCATTTTTAAAAAGGATAGGGAAGTCGGTGATCAGATTCTAAACATTGAGAGGCTCTCAGCAAGAATAGAAAGTCAATCGATTTTTGAAAATTTAAATCTTAATCTTGAAAAACTGGATAAAGTACTCATCTATTCCAAAGATCAAAGAGCCGTAACCACTTTTTTTGAAATCATTACCCATAATTCCCAACCACATAGTGGGAAAATCGAATGGGGTTTGACTACAACTCAGGCATATCTACCATATAATCACGATGATTTTTTTGAGAATGATATGTCATTAGTAGAATGGCTACATCAGTTTGCACGAACCCAAGAAGAAAAAGAAACTCCTTTTCTTAGGGGTTTCTTAGGAAAAATGCTGTTCAGTGGAGACGAAGCTTTAAAATCAGCAAGAGTTCTGTCCGGAGGAGAAAAAGTTCGCTGTATGCTCTCCCGCATGATGATGCAAAATGCCAATGTCTTGATTCTTGACCAACCTACTAATCACTTGGATTTAGAAAGTATTACTGCATTGAATAATTCTTTAAAGAATTTTCAAGGAAATATCTTATTTTCTACTACTGACCATCGGTTCGCTCAAACCATTGCCAATAGGATTGTAGAACTTACTCCCTCAGGATGTATAGATAGGCACACTGATTTTGAAGATTATCTCACCGACACTAAAATTAATCTCCTGCGTGAGCAGCTATATCAAAAAGAGCTAAGCGAATAAGATATATACGCTCAAGACGATTAAAAGAATCCCTATCCCGGCAATTCTGGCTTTAGACCATGGAGTGATGTCAACTTGACGTGTATAGACCTGTTGGAAAGGCACTGCTCTAGGCTTCAATGCCCCAATTAAAAACATAATTCCACAATTAAATAAAAATATAATTGCCATCACATGGAGATAGTGTGGATAATCACCATTATTTGATTCTATGACACCTTTGAGATAAAACTGGCTAAATGAATACAAAGAAACTCCAGCCAGCACACTGATTTTTGCAGCCACGGCAGGGATGTATTTGGTCAGGTATCCAACCACTATTATGGTCAGTATCGGAATGGTATAACATCCATTAACCTCCTGAAGATAACTAAACAATCCCTCAGGAGCATTAGCTATGCTTGGAGCAATAATCATAGAAAAAATGGCCAATACGATACCAAATAGTTTACCATTTCTAACTACCTTTTTCTCATCTGCTTTTTTGTTGAAATACTGTTTGTAAATATCCAATCCAAACAGCGTGATTGAACTATTTAGCGCAGAATTGAATGAACTTAAAATAGCACCAAACAATACAGCAGCAAAAAATCCAAGCAAAATTGGGGGCAAAACCTTATTGACCAGTAATCCGTAGGATTGATCTTGATCTGAAATAGCCAGTTGATCACCAAATAGATGAAAGGCTATTATTCCAGGTAAAACTACAATCAAGGGACCTAGAATTTTTATAAATGCGGCAAGCATTAGACCTTTTTGGCCTTCTTTGAGATTTTTGGCAGCAAGTGCTCTTTGAATAATGGCTTGGTTTGTTCCCCAGTAGAATAATTGCACAAGCATCATTCCCGTAAATATAGTTCCAAAGGGTATAGAAGACTGATTATTTCCAATGGACTTAAATTTTTCTGGATGATTTGTATAAAGGGTTTCAATTCCACCAAGTATATTTCCATCGCCAATAAGCAACAAACCAAAAACAGGGATCATTAATCCACCGACCAGCAATCCAATCGCATTTACTGTATCAGAAACCGCTACAGCTTTTAACCCTCCAAAGATGGCATAGATGGATCCCACAATACCAATGGAAACAATGGTCAGCACTAAGGTTTGTCCAAAAGGCAAACCAAAGACATTGGTTAAATCAAACATACCAATCAAAGCCAATGCTCCAGAATACAAGACCGTCGGTAATAGGATAATCATGTATCCACTCAGAAATAGAGCGGAAGTAAGGGTTTTGGTCATCGTATCGTATCGCCGTTCCAAAAACTGAGGTACAGTTGTTAGCCCACCTTTGAGATATCGAGGCAATAAAAACAATGCAGTGATTACCATCGCTATTGCGGCTAGAACTTCCCAGGCCATTACCAGTATACCTTCTTTATAAGAAGAACCATTCAAGCCAACTAATTGCTCGGTGGAAAGGTTTGTAAGTAATAAAGAGCCGGCAATGACAACGGCTGTCAAACTACGACCACCCAAGAAAAAGCCATCTTGAGTTTTTTCGTTTACTCTTCTTGTAGACCAATAGGCAATCCCTCCCACTAGTAAGGTGAAAGCTAGAAATACGATAAATTGCATTATTATTAAATTGAGTTACAATATAAAAAAACTCAAAAGTTTTATATCCTTAGATCTTTAATGATTTCCGTCGCTTGCTCTACTTGGTCTTTTCTCACCAGAAGTGTTTGATAATTAGGAGTTGCACCAAATCCAGCTAGGCGTGCAGATTCAGCATAATCTTTGACGATGGGTTTTATTCCCTTTTCTTCGAGAGCTTCGCATATTCTCAGTCCAACTATAGCTGAGCCAGAGAACACATGTTGGTATGGATTTGACAAAATGATTTTTTAGAATGAGACGAATATAATCAATCCATTGATTTTAACGTAGTGAAGCCCCAAGTTCATTTTCAAATGCTTCCTGGAGTAGATTCATGTTCTTATCCACTTGAGAATCGGTTAAAGTTCTCTCTAAACTCTGAAAAATAAATGATATCCCATAGGAAATTTTTCCCTCGGGTACATTTTTACCCTTGTATACATCAAATAATTCTACCTTATTTAAGATGTTTTGTGCTGTCTTAAAGGATAGTTCTTCTATCGAACTAAATTTCACCGATTTATCAATCAACAGAGAGAAATCTCTTTTGGAACCCGGATATTTAGCAACTGGTTGGAATTTGGCTTCTTTGGTGAAAGCCATAGAGCATACCGCCTCCCAATTTAATTCTCCATAGGTAGAAAGCGAATCCGTTTGTTCCATTATTGATGAAGAGATTAAGCCATAGTATCCAATAAATTTACCTTGACTGTAGATATCAACGCGAGGATTACAATACTCCAATTTCGTTGAATTAACACCATCAATAGAAATACCAAATCGCTCAAAAAGATCCTTTAAAATTCCCTTTAGGTAAAAAAATACCGAAGGGGAATCACCTGAGTTCCATGTTTTTTTTATGGGATTACCAGTAATTGCAAGTGCCAAGCGTTCAGATTCGATTGATTTTTCCCCATCTGTTCCATAGATATTTGCAATTTCAAACAATTTTATGTCTTTCACACCTCTATTGAGGTTATGGTTTATGACTTGGATTATGTTGTGAACTGGATTTTGTTTGAGAATTGAAAATTCTTCACCAATAGGATTTGCTATTTCTACAGGTTTATGAAAGTCAGCTTGCTGCGATTTTGAAACCAGACTATTGGTGTAGATTTCATAAAACCCTTGATTGGTCAAAAATTCACTAGCTAGGTTACTGATTTTATATTTTGAAATTTTCTGATATGGTAGAAATGAATTTATTTTTTCAAGGGGAGTCGGTGGGACTAAGTTATAACCATAAATTCGGAAAATTTCTTCTATTAGGTCAGCTTCTCTTGAGACATCAACCCTATATTTTGGTACAATAACGTTCCAATGATTAGTATCTCTTTTATCAACTTCAAAATCAAGCCATTGGAGAATATTTTCTACAGATTCTTCAGGAATTTTCTTTCCTACTAAGTCGTGTAGTTTATTAAGATTGAAATCAATTTTTAAAGCAGGAATTTCATATTCTTCATATTTCTGAATATCGCTAGAAATTCGTCCACCAGCTATCTCTACAATTAGTTCAGAGGCTTTTTTTATGGCAAGAATTCCAATTTGAGGGTCTATGCCTCGTTCATATCGAAATGATGCATCAGTATTGAGAACGTGTCGCTTTGCAGTTTTTCGAATAGAGACAGGGTCAAAATATGCACTTTCAATAAATACTGTTTTGGTATCATGTGTAACGCCTGAAAACGCCCCTCCCATTACACCTGCAATACAAAGGGGTTTACTTTGGTCACAAATCATTAAATCTTGTTGATCTATGGATCTAATAACACCATCAAGGGTTTCGAATTTGGTTCCCTCAGGACAATTCTTAACGATAATTCTATGGTCAATTTTGTCGGCATCAAATGCATGTAAGGGTTGTCCTAGGTAATGTAAAATGTAGTTGGTGATATCGACAATGTTATTCTTAGGATTGATACCGATTCCTTTCAGTAAAGTTTTAAGCCATAGAGGAGATTCTCTAACATTTAGGTCAGTGATGGTTATTCCATAATATCTTGGACATTTTTCTCCGTCATCAATACTTATTGGTATGGTTTTGTCTTTATGGTCTATCTGAAGTTCTGGTTCTGTTGGCGCAAAATACTGGTGACTTATTGAATTTAATTTTAAAACGGCTCTTATATCCCGGCTCACTCCAAGATGACTCATGGCATCAGCTCTATTGGGCGTTAGACCAATTTCATAAATGTGGTCTTGTTCATGTGAAGACTTTGGTTGGAATACTGAGCCAACTTCTAAATCACCATCAAGTATTAAAACTCCCGAATGATCATCACCCAATCCCAATTCTGCTTCTGAGCATATTACTCCTTGACTTTCGATGTCAGCCATTTTTTTAGGTTTCACTGCCATCAAGTCTCCGTTGTTCGAATAAATAGTAGCTCCGATTGTTGCGATGGCGACTTTAACATTTTTTTTGATGTTTGGTGCTCCACACAATATTTCCAGTGGCTTATCCTTACCGATATCCACTTTGGTGACTTTTAACTTTTTACTATTGGATACTGGTAGACATTCGGTAACGAAACCTACAAGAATTTTATCCTGTGAAACTTCATTAGGTTGAAAGTTTGTAACACCCTCTACTTCAAGGCCTGTATTGGTTAAGAGTTCACTGATTTGATTGGGAGACAGTTCAGATACAATAAATCTTTTGAGCCAATTATAAGAAATCTTCACTTACAAGAATTAGTGGACAAATTTAAATAAGCAAGAGACTTTACTTTGACCATAGGCGTTCCAATTTGGGGAGTCTTTTGAGTTCCCTTTTAATTTCTTTATGTACTTCGGAAGTTAGTTCGGGATCTATAAATAAAATCGATTCAGCCGATTGTTGTTGATCAGCTATTAAATCTAAATCATATGATTCAGGTAGTCTATACATCATTCTTCCGCTTTGTCGTGTTCCTATCAAATCGCCCTGTCCTCGAATCTCTAAATCCTTTTCTGCAATTTTAAATCCATCATTAGTTTTTACCATTATTTTAATTCTTTCTTTGGCATCATAGGTTAGTTTTTTTCCAGTGACCAAAATACAATGACCTTGGCTATTTCCTCTCCCGACTCTACCCCTCAGTTGGTGTAACTGCGATAGTCCAAATCGTTCAGCATTTTCAATGACCATCACAGTAGCATTAGGGATATCCACGCCAACTTCAATTACTGTTGTGGATAATAAAATATCTAGTTGCCCTTGCTTAAACCTATTCATGACTGCTGCTTTCTGTTCAGGTTTCATTTTTCCGTGCAACATTTCAACAGTGTAATTAAGGTGTTCAAAACGAGATTTCATTTGACTATATCCTTTTTCAAGGTATAACATATCAAAGTTTTCTGATTCTTCAATCAGGGGATAAACGATGAATATTTGACGTTTATTTTTAATTTGATCGGTTATAAAATCATATAATAATTCTCTTTGGTTTTGTTTATAATGTATTGTTTTAATTATTTTTCTGCCTTTTGGCATCTCATCAATTTTTGACATATCTAAATCCCCATAATAGCTATGGGCTAGTGATCGGGGGATTGGGGTTGCACTCATCAGGAGTATATGAGGCTGCTTTAAATTTTCAGCATTCTTATCCCAGAGTTTAGCCCTTTGTTCAACTCCAAATCGATGTTGTTCATCAATGATGACCAAGCCTAATTTTTTAAATTTTACCCTATCTTCCAAAATAGCATGAGTGCCTATTAAAATCCATGCATCTCCATTCTCGATTTCATCGAGAATAATTTTCCTCATTGATGGGGGTGTATTACCTGTGAGCAAATGACAATTTTGAATTTCCTGAGGTAGATACTGAATGAAAGTTCGGTAGTGTTGGTTAGCCAAAATTTCTGTGGGAGCGATCAGTGCTACTTGAAAATCATTATCTATGGCCAATAGTCCGGTGGCTAAAGCCACTATAGTTTTACCAGAACCGACATCTCCTTGCAGTAGACGATTCATCTGGTAACCACCTCGAAAATCCTCTCTAATTTCTTTGATTACGCGTTTCTGAGCACCAGTTAACTTAAAGTCTAGTTTATTGTGATAAAATTCATTAAAATGTTTTCCAACTCGATTAAATAGCAATCCATTTTTTAATTGTTTCCTTTTTTTGTTATTATAACGCATTCGAATTTGCATAAAAAAGGTTTCTTCAAACTTCAATCTATCTTTTGCTTTCTCTATATAATCCCATCGATGTGGAAAGTGAATATTTTTTACAGCATCTTCTTTCGATAATAACTGATAACGATTTCTAATGTAATCCGGAAGGGATTCAACAATTTCTATTGTTGGGATATTAAACAAATTTTTTACACAGTAAATCCAATACTCTTTAGTTAATCCCATGTTTGAAAATTTAGATGACCATGGATAAATAGGTTTTATGGTGTTTTTATTCTTAAGCGAATATCTAGAGTGAATATCTAGCGTGGGATGTACTAATGAGGGCATACCGTGGAACCAAGTTAATTTTCCGAAGGCGACATATTCCTTACCTTCTTCTAATGTTTTAGCAATCCATTTGATGTTTCTAAACCAAACCAATCTTAAAGGTGGCGACTCAAAACCATATTGTTTTCCAGTAATGCGACTGTATTTGAGATTTATAGAATCATCATTTAAAATAGCTGTTAATCTCATCTTTGAATCAATACCTTCAACTTCTATTGATTCTAATGTCCCAATAACTTGAACTTCTTTGTCATTTGGCCTTAAACTTGCTACTTTGCGAAAATTGCTGAGATCAATATGTCTTAAGGGATAAAAATGAAGAAAGTCTTCAATAGTTTCCAATCCAAAAGTGCCATATATTACTTTTGAATATCTAATCATTGGGCCGTATTGGTTCAATTTAGAACTAAGTCGGAGCATGAGGTTGTTTCATCAAAACTAAATGAAAATTCTCTTTACAAAGTATGATTTCCGAAATGATTAATGAAAGTAAAATATAAATGATTTGAAGCAAAATAGACTGGAATCAAATGAACAAGATAACCAGCTCTTGATTCATCTTAATCAAGCACAGAGGCAAGCTGTACAAAACATTGAAGGTCCGACCTTAATTGTAGCGGGAGCCGGTTCAGGAAAGACAAGGGTGATAACTTTTAGGATAGCTTATTTGTTGCTCCAGGGGGTTAGTCCTTTCAGCATATTGGCATTGACTTTCACCAATAAAGCTGCGAAAGTGATGAAAGATCGAATTTTCCAATTGACGAACTGGAAAGAAGGTAGGTATCTATGGGCTGGTACTTTTCATTCCATTTTCGCTCGAATCTTAAGGGAGGAATGGGCAAATACGCCTTATCCCCAGAATTTTACCATTTACGATACTTCCGATTCTATTTCGGTTATCAGGGCGGTAATTAAAGAATTGGATATATCAAATAAAACTTATCCTCCCAGGCAGATATTATCTCGTATTTCGGGTTTAAAAAACGAACTAATTACCGCTAAAGATTATCAGCATGATGAATCATTGAAGGAGCAGGATAGGCTTCGGTTACAACCTAAATTTTTTGAGATATACAGGCGATATTGTGAAAAATGTATTTACTCAGGAGCAATGGATTTTGATGATTTACTTCTTCAAACTTATTTATTGCTGAATAACAACCCTACTGTGTTGCAGAAATATCAGCTTAGATTTCGGCACATTATGGTAGACGAGTATCAAGACATAAATGAGGCTCAATACAAGGTTGTGAGTATGTTGGCTGATAAATTTGAAAACATTTGTGTTGTTGGTGATGATGCTCAGAGCATTTATGCTTTTCGTGGGGCTAAGATCAAATATATTCAAGAATTCAGGAAGCGATATGCTAATGCTGCTATTTACCGGCTGGAGCAGAATTATCGATCGACCAAAAGTATTATTGGAGCCGCCAATTCAATCATCAAAAACAATAAAAAGCAGATTGAGAAAACTCTTTTTACAGATAATGAATTTGGCAAAAAAGTTAATTTATGTGAATTGCGTAATGAGATTGTTGAAGCCGAATACATCAGGGATGAAATACTTAGAATAGTCAATGGCGAGAGTAATGATTCTAATGAAATTACTAATGGCCAGATTAGTTCTTATAGTCAGATATGCATTTTATATCGAACCAATGCGCAATCCAGAGTTTTTGAGGAAGTCTTTGGAAAATCTAGATTACCTTATCAAATCTTTGGTAACATCAGTTTTTATCAAAGAAGTGAGGTAAAAGATGTTTTGGCTTATCTAAAGCTCATTGTCAATCCGGGTGATCAAGAAAGTTTCAAAAGAATTATTGGAAAACCGACAAGAGGCATTGGTCAATCGACGGTAGATAGATTGATAGTGTTTGCTAATCGAAACGGTTATTCCTTGATGGAATCAATAGATTATTTATCTCAAGGCCATTCGGGCATTTCAGGCTCTATTATTGCTAAGTTGAAGGTTTTCAAATCAATGATTGATCGTTTTGTAGTTGAGTCAGAAAAATTAAATGCCTCTGACTTATCTCAATTGGTAGTTGAAAGGACTCGTATTATAGATTTTGTCAAGCAAAGAGCGGAGAACGAAGAAGTTGCATTTGAAAAAGTGGGTAACATAAAAGAGCTCCTAAATAGTGTCGGTGATTTTGTTGAACAGGCGGGTAATGATCCGGAAGCATCCGGTGAGTCTCTTGGAGCATATCTACAAAATGTAGCTTTATATACATCTCAGGACGAGCAAGACGTTCAGATTCCGAGAGTTACTTTGATGACTGTCCACCTTTCTAAGGGCATGGAATTCCCCTGTGTATTTGTTGTGGGGTTGGAGGAAGATTTGTTTCCATCTGCTCTGAATAATTCACCTGAGGGGGTTGAAGAGGAGAGGCGCTTGATGTATGTTGCAACGACAAGGGCAGAAAAGTTATTGTATCTTACTCATGTTTCGTCTCGATTTAGGGCGGGGGATCGAATTCAATCCTTTCCGAGTCCATTTTTGGATGAAATAGATAAAAAGTTTATTTTTCGGGACCGAAAAACCAGCTTTTATTCTCCTACCTTGGGAGGTAAGCCAAAAACCAAATCAGAACCAAAAAATAACTTTTATTATGAACCTTCAAATCTATCCGCAATTATGAGTGTCAAGGACATTGATAAAATGAAAAAGGTTGAGCATCAATCTGAGGATAAAAACGGTGAGGACCATTATCCTAATCTACGATCTGGATCTAAAGTTTCACATCATAAATTTGGTTTAGGAGTTGTAAAATCGGTTGAGGGGAAGGGTCAAAACAAGAAAGCAATTATTGAATTTGAGAAAATTCCAACTCCCAAAAAGCTTTTGCTTGCATATGCTAAAATTAAAATTCTTAGAACAAAATCATGAGTTCCTACATTGAATTATCTGAACATTATACCAATAAAAAGACGCTTGATAGAATCATTGAGATATTTAATGGGGGAGGTCTGGTAATTTATCCTACGGATTCAGTCTATGCGATGGGTTGTTTATCTAATCGTATTGAAGCTATAGGTAAATTAGGTCTTATTAAAAATAAAAAGATTGAAAAAGCAGATTTGAGTTTTTTATTTTCGGATATCAAGCAATTAACGGACTATATTGGTGTTATTTCGAATATTCAGCATAGGGCAATTAGGAGAAATTCTCCTGGACCAATCACTTTTATTCTGGAGTCCAAAAACAAATTACCTAGGCCCTTTACCAAGAGAAAGACTATTGGTGCTCGAATTCCCGATCATCCTTTTTTGTTGGAGTTGATTCGTTCCTTAGATGCGCCTATATTAACAGCTTCGTTACATGATGAGGATCATATTGTAACTTATACAACTGATCCTAATGAAATTTTCCAAATTTGGGATGCAGATCCGAGGGTAGATTTATTTATCAATGGCGGCTATGGTAATAATATTCCTTCTACTGTAGTTGATTTGACAAAAGAGCCTTTTGAAATCATTCGTCAGGGTTTGGGTGAATTTTTATAGCCTATAATGGAATTAACAATATTTCATAGTAATCATGTAAGTCTTCGAGAAAAATCTCTTTTAAACCTTATCGGGTCAGTATTCTTTTAGGTGTTTTGGAAATGTAAATACTTTTTGAGAAACAAAAATGGGAATTCAAGTACCAAAGGTGTGAATTGAACACATGATTGCTATCATTTGATTTTGAATCCGACGTATTGTCAATTCTACCATTTCGACTTGTTCTTATATTGTTTCTAAACTTTCTCCCCATTAATAATTTGTTTATATAGACTTTCTGTCTAAAAGCGGAAATAAGAAAATAAACAACAGATATATTTTTTAAATATTAACAGCTAGTAAATATTGGCAATATCAAATCTTATAAAAACTTAGGTTGCATTTATTCTCCTTCTAAAGTTTCATATGTATGTTGAGAATACGAAATATTCTTAAGGTCTATATTATATAGTATTCAATTTTATATATATTTGTGATGTACTTTAATTTCAGTATTTTATTTATGAATGCAGATGTATTGGAAGTTATTGAAAAAGAATATGGCAAGGACAATCATATTATAAAATCTTTTTACAATTTTATTTGCGATGAGATTGAAATTGATGATTTAAAATGGACTATTGTAGATGAGGATGGAAATGATGTTGAAATTGATGGATTGAAGTCAGGGAAATATCCTATTTTAGAAAGACTAATGCCAGAATTGTCTTGGAATGAGTTTGTCAAAAAGTTTATTGGCTTTTTTATTTTATTAGGTGATGTATCTTTTAAAATAAGGAGAGCAGATTACCCCAGAATTGAAATTGAAAAACCATCTAATCCCCAAAGCCTTCTAGATACGCACAAGGAGTTGATTAAACAATTAGATAAAGATCTAAAGGATTATGAAGAGTTTCAGAAAAAAGAAAGGCGAAATATTGAACTAAGAGGTTTTCTATGTTCCGGAGAAAATCAAAAACTATACCAATATGTTGATGAAAAAGAAAATATTTTTCGAGGTAAAGTCGTCAAGGTTGCATCGTTTTTATGCATCCCTAAAGATAGAATAAGAAAAGTGGGATCAGTATCCTATACATCATTAGATCACAAAAGAGAGGCGTGGTTTAAATGGGGTTATATTTCAATCAATAAGCTAGTTGAAAAATTCAATAGTTCTTTTAAAAACTGTAGTTTAAAATATAATTGGGAGAATAACAAGCCATCCTATCTATAAAATTCGAATGAAAAACCAATTTTAAGATGCAAAAAATGGATTAGGCTGTTTGAGAATAAGATTAATACCATTTAGTCACTATACTTACTCAATAAGTTTATATGTTTACTCTACGGCTAAACAGCATAGGCATTAAATTTTTTATGAGTAATTTTATTGTTTAAACGGTATAAATTCACCAAATAGTTATTTCACTTTCTATACACTATAATCTCGCAGAACACTTCAAATTGTATGTTATCCTGACTTCGTAGATTAGGAATCCCAACTAATTGATTATGATTTTGTTAAAAATTACACGATACCCTACTAAAGATTGCTTTTCAGAAATACAATGGTTGGATACAGATCTAGAGTCTAATTTGTATTGTAAACTATTTTACCCAGGTACTTGGCAACAGTTTTGGTATGAAGTTTTAACCTTAAAATATATTTCAGTCGAAATAAGACATGAGAAGTAAAGACATCAGTTATATTCATTTGGTCATAGAGAGAACCGACAATTTGATGTAATCCGATGCTGATTCGCTTATGTTCTTTTATCTTATTAGCATCGGCAATAGGGAAAGGGCGTCTTGATTTAGGTTTTAATCGAGATTTAGCCAGTTCACAGCCGAGAAAGAGGTAGCGAAACAAATGGAAGTGGTGTGGAAAGAGAATAGGAGTCTATTTAATTCGATTTGGGCTCTTGGTTTTAAGATTTACAGATATTCACCTGGTGAAGTGGACACGATGGACATAACGATCTTATGTCGTGGATTACCTTGGCTATTTCTGTAAGATTTAGCGATTTGTGCTCTTACCGATCGGCAATCTTTTCTTTTGGTGATTTTGACTTACATGGCCCTGCCGAAGGTAGGGTATTTTATATAATGAGGCACGAAATTAATATCTTCGGTACGATACAGTGGAGCGATGATGTCTGGAGCAAAAGGAATTACAAAGAAAAAAGATTAGATAATATATTAGTATTCAGTATATACTATTATATATCAATATGTTAAAAAGTTAAAAAGCCAAAATCAAAAGCCTATTTGAAGGTACTTTTGACTAGAATAATTGCCATTGTCCGGGAAAATATATGGTAACAATAAGGAATTATTTACTATTTTTCAGGGTATCTAACTGACGAAGTCAGGAAAAACAACTGTATAAAATGATAATCATACCTCAATTCTGTCAGGGGTTTTTATGCCTATTGTTGTCTTAAAATCAGGTTGTGAAAATCTTATTTGTGACTAAATTAAATGGGATCAAAGTGTAAAAACAAAAAAGCCACTAGACAAGGCAAGTGGCTTAAATTAAACGATGTAAACTTTGTGTTGACTATTTGTTAAGGAGATGATTCTAATCCCTGTTCAATTAATTCATAGAACTGACCCAATTTGGGGATAACTACAATTCTGGTTCGGCGATTTAAAGCCCTATTGGCAGAGGTGCCATTGTCAGCGACCGGATGATAATAAGACCTTCCTGCTGCCACCATTCGCTCAGGCGAAACATCAAACTCATTTTGTAAAATTCGAACTACAGATGTTGCTCTTTTCACACTCAAGTCCCAATTATCCTGAATTCCCGGCTGACTGATCGGCACATTGTCGGTATGTCCCTCAACCATAAACTCAATATCAGGTTGATTATTGACCACCAAGGCAACCTTACCTAACACATTTCGTGCTGCAGAAGTTACGGTATGAGATCCACTTCTAAATAATAGCCTGTCAGAAATAGATACATAGACCACACCTTTTTCAACACTGATCTGGATGTCGCTGTCTGAAATGTCTCCAAGAACACCTTTTAAACTAGTCACTAAAGCCAGAGTAACAGAATCTCTTCTTGTTACGGCTTCTTGCATCGTTTTTATTTGAAGGTCTTTTTCTTGAAGACTTTCTAAAGAACGTTCAAGATTTTCGGCTCCCTTTTGGGTTAGGGTAGTCAAACCACTAATGTTGGTAATTAATTCTTGGTTATTCGATTTAAGAAAATCGTTTTCCTGTTTAAGGAGATTCAAGGCAGTTACAGCCTCAGACCTTTCCTCTTCACAAACATTTAGCTTAATAGTGGTACTATCAAGTGCAGTTTGTGTTTCAGTTTGCAATTGTTCTAATTCTTTAAATGTTTTCATCGAAACACAAGAACTGATAAATGCTACTAATAATAATAGGGACAATACTCGCTTCATGGTATAAAGATTACTTTTGAAATTGTGATATAAATTTTAGATTATTGTAGGGCAAAGTTAAACTTTTCTGGGAGTTATTAATTCTCATGTTTTTGAATTACTTATTTTTAGATAAAGCAATATAACACTAAAGGCTTTATAGTGTTTGAAATATGGAAATTTTTTCAATCCCCTACGTTTTTTATAAAGGGTATTGATATTCCTATAGAATTCATAATGGCTCATTACAATGGCTCCGAATAAACTGAATTTCATCTGGAACAGATAAGCTAATCCAAAAAAGAAATCCATAAATAATCGAACTGGTAGTACAACCACTAAGTTCTTAAGGGATAAATTTTTGAAAAGCATCATCAACGAGTTGCGATGATCATAAAATACTTTATTTGAACTTTTTGAACTAGAGCCGCCTCCCAGATGATATACATGAGTGCTTCCGATTGTTTTGATTTGATGACCAGCTCGATTCAAACGCCAGCAAAGGTCAATCTCTTCTTGGTAGGAGAAAAAATCTTCATCGAACCCTCCTAATTCAAAAAAGTATTTTTTTTGGATAAAAAAACATGCTCCTGAAGCCCAGAAATTTGATTTTGTTACATTGTATTGATTGAAGTTTTCTTCAACGTAGTTAAGAATCCTGCCTTTACAATAAGGAACTCCAAAAAAGTCTAAAAAACCTCCTGCTGCTCCAGCATATTCAAAGTAATTTGGTTTTTTTAAATCTAAAATAAGGGGTTGAGCTGCTGTTAATTTTGGGTCGGTTTCAAATGCCTTTAAAATTGGAACTAACCAATTTTTAGGGACCTTTACATCATTGTTGAGAAGACATAGCAGAGGTTCTCTAACTTCTCTTAGTCCCTGATTATACCCTCCAGCATACCCCATGTTATGGTTGAGTGGAATGATTTTTACACTTCCATAATGTTTTTCAACCCACTTTATTGAATCATCACTTGACCCATTATCAATTAAATAAATTTTAGCTTCAAAACTATTAGATATTAAATCAGGAAAATACTCCTTAATCAGATGGCAACCATTGAAATTCAAGATCACAATGGCTAAGTTAATAGAACTACTCATGAATACTTTGGTAAACCAGATAAAAACCGGTGTTTACCCTCTTGAAAGTCAAATTGATAGAACACATGATGTAAACCATTGGTAACCATGAGATAATCACTTTTTACAGTCAAATTATAACGAGTAATTTGCTCAAAGACTCTGGGAGTTAATTTGATAGATGGCGATTTACATTCAACCAACAAAAAATTACTATTATCTTTTCTTTTGACTAGAATATCTATTCTCTTTACGGTATTGTATAGCTTTATCAGACTTTCTATTATTATCATTGATATGGGAACCTCTATATGGGAAATTAGGTAATTTACACAGTGAATTCGGACTATTTCCTCAGGATTTTCTACCATCCATTTTTTTCTGACAATATCAAACAGATAAGTTTTATTTTCTATTTCTTTGGTTTTTATTTCACAAGGCGGAAAATTGAGTCTCATGATTTTGCCTAACAATTTATTATTCAATGATTAATTCTAAAAGATTTAAGAAATACTATCAAGTAAAGAAAGATATTCAAAACAAAATTTTCCTACCATTTTATCTTTTCTCAGGTCAAGAATCTTTTTTTATTGAAGAATTGACACAGATGCTCGAAAAATCTGTTGTGAATGAAGATGCGGAAGCATTTGATTTAATGAAGTTATATGGAGATAGTACCAAAATAAATGAAATCGTATCTACTGCAAAACTTTATCCAGTATTGGGTAAATATAGACTATTGATTGTGAAAAGAGCACAAAATTTGACCAAAGGAGTAGATTTATTAATCAGGTATCTTAATGATCCATTAGAAAGTACCGTATTGGTTTTTTGTTTTGAAGGAAAAAGTATTAACCAACGAACGAAATTAGCTAAAGTGGCTAATTCCGTGGGAATTGTTTTGGATTTCAAATCACTATACGATTCTGAAGTTGAAAATTGGACTATTAATCGATCAAAAACTGTCGGACTGCGAATGAATATCAAACAGGCCAGGATGATAAGAGAATTTAATGGTAATTCATTGACCAAGATTCAATCAATTTTAGACAAGTTAAAATTGGTAGTTGGTGATAAGCCTGTAACCTCGGATATAGTCTATGACTACATTGGCATTTCTAGAGATTTTAACGTCTTTGAACTGCAAAAAGCCATTGGAAAGAGAGAAATATCCAATGCGTTTATGATTGCAAAACATTTGACCAATAATCCAAAAGTAAATCCCTTTGTGGTCACTCTGTCAATTCTACACAAATATTTTACTAAACTATTGACTTATCATTGTATATACAATAAGAATGAGGCTTCACTTCAAATTAATCCTTACTTTTTGTCAGAATATCAACTTGCAGCTAAAAACTACGATCTGGAACAAACCAAAAAGGTATTATTAGAGATTTTTAATGTTGATTTAAGAATTAAAGGTATCAAAGCCTCTCGAACTGACTATCAAACAGAGCTAAATGAGTTGATTAGCAAAATCTTCAATTGCTAGGATATTTCCTTGGATCGGATTCATGCATTACTTTGTAGATTGCTTCTACAACATCGTCTGATGAGGGTTTTGAAAAATAATCGCCATCACTTCCATAAGCTGGACGATGAGCTTTAGCTGACAATAAAACTGGTGCTGAATCCAACAGGGGAAAGATATTTTGTTTGTCCATCAGTTGTTGGAGAATATATGCTGTAGCTCCCCCAGGGACATCTTCATCAATGATAATAATACGGTTGGTTTTAATTAGACTTTGTTGAATTTTTTTATCTATGTCAAAAGGAATTAAGCTTTGGATGTCTATGAGTTCTATTTCAATTCCAAGAACTCTCAACTGTTTTTCTGCATCACTGATAATTCTTAGGGTAGATCCATAAGAAACAACGGTTATATCTTTTCCGCTGATAAGAATTTCTATTTGTCCGAAACTAGTAGTGAATTCACCTAAATTCTTAGGTAGTTTTTCTTTGATTCGATAGCAGTTCAACGGTTCTATTACTAGAGCTGGCTGTTTGGTTTTCATTAGAAGGTTATAAAAACCTGCAGCCTGAGTCATGTTTCTCGGAACCAAAATATACATTCCTCTTAGCAGGTGAATGAACCCACCCATCTGTGAACCGGAGTGCCATATTCCTTCTAAACGGTGTCCTCGGGTTCTCACGATTAAGGGAGTAATCTGCCTTCCTCGGGATCTATAATACATACAGGCCAAATCATCCATCAATACATGTAGGGCAAATGGAAGATAATCTAGGTATTGAATTTCAGCAATTGGTCGAAATCCTCTGTAGGCTAGACCAATTCCTTGACCAATTATAGAACCTTCTCTAATGCTTGTATCAAAAACTCTATGTTCACCATATTTTTTTTGCAACCCTTCAACTCCTTGGTTGACATCGCCTAGTTTACCGACATCTTCACCAAAAATCAGTAGATTATCATGTTTGTGGAGTAGTGAATCAAAATTATCCCTTATAATAATCCTTCCATCAACTATTGAGGGAGACTCTCCATATTTTGGTTGGATTTTGGTGAGATTTAGAATGTGTTCAATGGGATGGGCATAAAGATCTGATGAGATTCTTTCTCGAATATCGGCATCAAGTTTTTGATACCATACATAGAAGTCCTCAGATTCTACATCAGAAAATGAATTTAATCGGGTAATAGTTTGCCTAGCGGCATGAAATACATCTCTGTAAGTGGGGTTTTCGACTTTAGACAGATTATTTCTGATGACTTGAACTGAAGTATCTTTATTAGTTTGTTCAATAAAATCATTCAAAAAAGTAATCAAATTTTCCTTTTCTTTTTTTATCGGTGCTTGATATTCACTCCATGCTTTAATTTTTGCATTTTTAGCTCTGAGGTCCATTTCTTTTTCAATGGCATTTAGTTCTTCTTCGGTAGCAATTTTGCTTTCAAGAAGCCACTTTTTCATTTGTCGGTTACAATCGTATTCCTTTTCCCATTCTAGACGTTCAATAGATTTGTATCTCTGGTGTGAACCTGAAGTTGAGTGACCTGAGGGTTGTGTTAGTTCTTTTACATGGACTAAAACGGGGATATGTTCTTTACGAGCTAAATCATTGGCATAGGTATAGGTTTCTATTAAGGCTTGGTAATCCCATCCGTTGACCACTAAAATTTCTATTCCATTTTGGTTTGAAGTTCTTTGAAAACCGGCTAGTGCTTCCGAAATACTTTCTTTGGTGGTATGTATTGAATTATCAACGGATATACCGTAATCATCATCCCAAACACTGATTATTGCTGGACCCTGGTTGATTCCTAGGGCATTGATTGACTCTAGAAACAATCCTTCTGAAGTACTTGCATTACCTATAGTTCCCCAGATAACTTCATTGCCATTTCTAGAATATAGGTTGCTATTATGGGTTTTGTGATTTCGATAGTAAACTGAACCATGGGTTAATCCAACAATTCTTGGGATTTGAATTGAGGTAGAGGATACATCTGCAGTATGATTTTTTTGATCAAGCATAGATATCCAATTTTTATCTGAATCGAGATTTGGAGTTAAGTAATGGGAATTCATTTGTCTTCCACCGGACATTGGTTCTCTATCCAGATCAAGATCGGCATATAGGGCTGAAAAAAATTGTTTTTCATTTATCAAGCCTTGTGCTAATATGAGGGTTTGGTCTCTATAGTATCCAGATCTTATATCTCCATTTCTAAAAAATCTGTGGACAACTGCTTGGACTAATTCTTTTCCATCACCGAATATTCCAAACTTAGCCTTCCCTAAAAAGACTTCTTTTCTTCCAAGCACACTTAGGGCACGACTTAGAGTAATCAATTTATAGTCTTTGATTGCTGTACAGATGGAGGTTTTTTTGGGAACTATATCAAGTAGTTCGGAAGAATCCATAAAATGGAATAAGGTGTTCAAAATTATAAAAATTGAGGCATATTTTATAGTTTTTATTGTCCACTATATTGTTTGAGCAATAATTGGTTGAATTTTATACGCAGGTAATTCGACAATAGTAGCCTAAGTAATGAGCGATATTTCTAGTTATTTGATTTTTCTTGTAAGTGAATTACTTATCGGGATATGATAGAATTAGCCATTTTTCATTATTGAAAACGCTCAAACTAATGAAATTACACTCTTTATCAAATTTATTAGAGTGAAGTAGTAAATGTTAATTTATAATAAAAAAATTATTATCTTTGGCATTCGAGTTCCAATTATTTTAGGAACGTGTGTTTTAAATGAAATAACTAACCAAATAATTAATTTTTTTATGAAAAGAACTTTTTCTATTCTCTTTCTCACCTTACTTTTAGTTGCTGCAGGATGTAGTAATAATGATGAGGACTTTAAAAATCTAAAGGATCAGATAGCTGGTTTAAAAACGCAATTAGATTCTTTAACGAAACTTCAGTCAAGTGTTTCTGACTTAAAATCTTCGGTTGATAGTGAATTAAGTAATCTTAGTTCGTTATCAGAAAAATTATCAGCTCTTGACACTAAGGTTGACGGTGTAACTAGCAGTTTATCAACTTCGCTAACATCGGAACTAAATAAACTGAAAGCTGATACAGGTAAATTAATTGAAGATTTGACTGGCGTAAAAGAAAAATTAGAAACACTGGAAGGACATATTGGCGATATCGTACAATCTAGTTCTGATAATGGAGAAAATTTGACTAAACTGCTGGAAACACTGAATAGTGAGTTGCAGAAGTTAAAAGAGGATCTTGCCCTCATTAATCAGAAAATTGTTGAAACTCACCAGTCTGTAGAGAACTCTACAGATAACACGTCCACTACACCGCCTACTAACCAGACAGAAGGAGTAGGTTTTGATCCGTCTACTGTTGAAACTATTCTTGAAGCTGGTGCTGACAATCTTCCAAGTGAACTAGGGAATGCTGGGGATAATGAGAGAGGATTTTCGTTAAACAGCACGCATGCCTATGTAGCAGACAAAGGTGATGGTAAGATTTATTTTTGGAACAATGATGGAAGTTCTACTTCTGCTTCATCACTAAAAGATGAAAATAGTATTGTATCTGGAGGGGTATGGAAATTAGCTGATGTAATTGCTACGGAAAATGGTATTCTAGGTAGTAATATGAATTGGGAAGGAGGTCCTTTCAAGGTTTATCGCTGGAATGATAATGATTCTAATCCTGAGGTATTATTGGAGTACTCAACAACTCATAATGAAGATAATATTCGTCTTGGGGACGCTATAAATTTCCATGGAGATCCTCAGGGTGACGGAACTCTTTACGTTGTTGTCTTCCCTGGCTTCAACTCTATTCCAAATAATAATTTCGTTCTAAAGTGGAACCTCGAAAATGGTCAAGTAGTAAACGCCGACAGTCCTGATGTAATCACTTTTGAAGGTCTTAATAGGGCAGGTAATTATGGCTATGTTGAACACATTGCTGTTGATGATATGCATTATTTGTTGGTAAATGGTGGCGATATAACCCCCACCTTATATAGTACTGATGGTAGCACGAAACTAACGAACATTGGAACTGATGCAATTACAAACAGAACTTTCGGTGGAAAAGTATTTGACTTTAATGGCAAAAGGTATTTAGCTGTAGCAACCGCTGGTAGTGAACGTTCGACTGTTAGAGATGCTGCAATTCACATTTTTGATGTCAGTGGCGACGATTTAGTGGAAGCATTTAATCAACTTACTGCCGAAACTATAGAAGATAAAACGGTGCTTAAAGTAGCTTTTGGAATGAATATCAATGGAAATCAAGCAGCAGATATTGATGTTCTTGTTTCAGAAAATGAATTTCATGTCTTAGCCGGAGCAGCCAACAACGGGTTTATCGTTATCAAGGGTAAAAAGCCTGAGTAATCTTAAATGTTTTCTCTCTAAGTTTGAAATTATGACCTAGTAGCCATATATTGTTAAATATTGGTCTATTGAACATATAAATTCGGATTATAAAAAAGCGTAACAATTCGGTTACGCTTTTTTTGTGTCTTATAATCTTATTATTGCGTGTAAAAATTTGGAAGTTGACTATGCGAAGAATAGAAAACAAAAGAAAGTAATAAATCGGTATCACAAGTTTACACCTCAGAATAAATAGATCTCCAAAAGACGAAATTCCCAATTTTACAAGCAAGTATATTGCTTCCTGAATTTGTGAGTCTAGTGTCTGTTTTGTCCAAATATTTTGATTTTATGCTTAAAATTTCGAACTATGTAGTAAATTTTACTTTGGACTAATTATATTTGTTTGAATTTTACAAGTGAGTTGTGTTGTGCTAATTGATAATTGCTTAGGAGCAATAAGAGGCTTGTTTCTAAGGTGTTTTCGATTCTCAATTAGGGAATCTTTTTGCCCTTCCCTTGTTTTGGGTGTCGTTTTGCTGGCAGTATTTTCTTCAAATCAATGCAATAACACACCTAAAGAAAGAAAAAACACATCCGAAACGGAAGACAGTAAACTCCATAACTCAGAGATTTCAACCGATCGTATAGTCTTTTATATTGAGAATTCTGGCAGCATCGGACCTTACTTACACTCTTTTGATTCTGAACTGAAAACTACCTTAGTTGAGCTTTCCGAGCTACCATCTTTTCAAGATATACCCAAATCATATTATTTCATTGATGGTGAAAAAATTCAATTTATTGGCAATAATCTGTCCGAACTTGAGAACAGTTTAAATCAAAATAATTTTAGTGCCCCTACGACTGATCTTACAAAAATTTTTAAAACGGTTTTAGATTCCGTACCGAATCAAACTACAATCCTTCTTACAGATGGGTTATACGATATTAGTTCACGTCGTGATTCAAAACGCTGCTATATAGATAAACCAATGGAAAGACTCAAAAGAGAATTGATAAAACTACGTTCAATTTTTAGCCAAAAATTACGAGATATGGGATTTCAAACAGTTCTATTAAAAGCCAATTCTAGTTACTCTGGATACTACTATTATGCTACCAAACCCGGTGTTTGTAGCGTTAAAATTGACCAGTGGCGTCCCTATTATTATTTTATGTTTGGGAGTGACCATTTTCTGAATAATTCTGAATTAGAATCTTCCCTAGAAAATTTAAACCATGTTACTGAAAAAGCAACTTTCCAATATTTACAGAGAGATTCTCTACCATACCAAGTAATGTATTATAATCCTTCAGGAAAGACAAGGGGAAGTTATAGTACCTGTAGGGGCGAAAAAAATTGTTTGGAAGATATTCGTAGGGAAAGAAATAATATTGGTTTTGATTTTTTGGTTCAAGTAGACCTTTCAAAACATATATGGCATGATTGGGAAGATAAATCTCTATATGGTGTGAGTAATGAGAATTTTGAAATATCTGAAATCAAAGAGATATCAGACCCTAATTACTCTCATCAGATTAAAATATCTTCAGATTCAATTAGCATCTATGATAGAAATCTTGAGATTAATATCCACTTTCCAAGTTGCAACACTCCAGAATGGGTTAGGTTGTCTAGTAGTGAAGATGAAGTAGATATAGACGGTGATAATCAGACTACGTGGGGCTTAAATTATATTATTGATGAAATACAAAAAACATATTGTCAAAATGAACAAGTACTTGATAAACTAAACTTTAAACTTCTTAGGTAATAATGAATCAAATATTTGCTTGGATTTATGAGAAAGTTTTTAGTATAGATAGTCCAGAGTTTACACCTATTTTAGACATTCTATATGATCAAGATGGATATGTAATAGTTGGCATTGCACTGATTTTTATACCTTTCGTAATTTGGTCTGTTTTCTATTTTCTTATCCAGTACCCATATTTGAGCAATTTGCATTGGAGAATTTGTTTTGCAACACAAATTTTAATCACGTTTGTGCTTAGCTGGTTTATAGTGTACAAATTCGTTATTGATACTGATGCTAACACACCATTACTTTACCCTTCAAATGAAGAGTATGGCCAAGCGATTCGATCATTTGCTAGGATAGTTTCCAGAAAAATAGCTTTCTCCAATATACTTCTGTCCGCAATTTTTGGGTATATATGGGTATTGGTACTTCGAAGGTGGAGCAAACAGAATATACACCTGCCAAAAAAATATATTTGATAATGAGTGACAAGAGAAAACTTTTCGTCATTGGAATAGGTGGTACAGGATCTAGGGTTATAAAGTCTTTATCTCTATTACTTGCTTCTGGATGTACTCTCAAAGGTGGTTTCACTAACATAATTCCAATAATAATTGATCCCGATAACAGTAATGGTGATTTGATGAGAACTATGGAAATTCTAAATCTGTATCAAAAAATTAGAATCAACATTGATGGCGTAGACAAGGGGGAATTTTTCAATCAAAAAATTCAATCACTTAAATCGAATAATCGATATGATAACATTGATTTTCGTTTTTTTCTTAAAGGTGTAGATACAAATACATTTGAAAATTATATCGGGTTTAGGAATTTAAATGAAGACTATACGAAATCTACAGATGATAAAAATTTCATCAGACTATTGTATTCAAAAAAAAATCTAAAATCAGAATTAAAGGTTGGTTTTAAAGGTCATCCAAACATGGGAACTGTTGTCCTAGATCAAATTACTCAGTCTGAAACGTTTAAATATTTCGTTGATAAATGCGATAAAGATGACGCTATATTTTTAATAAATTCAATTTTTGGGGGTACTGGAGCAGCCGGGTTACCATTACTTTTGAAAAGCATTAAAAGTCAAGAGAAACTAAAGAACACCAAAATTGGAGCGATTACGTACTTGCCTTACTTTGAAATTGGAAAGAAAGATCCTGAGATTGAAGCGGCTGATCCTGAAGAAATCAAGTCCAATTCTTTTTTAGAAAAGACCAAAGTGGCTATCGCATATTATAATCGAACTATCATTGAGAATAAAGAATTGGATTCTATTTATTTCATTGGACATGAAACAAACTCAATAAATCATGAATATGAACACCATATTGGTGCTAATTTACAGAAAAATGATGCCAACTTTCTCGAATTGGCAGGCTCCCTTGCGATCTTCGATTTCTGCGAGAGTCCTAAAAAAACAGAAAATAAACCCCTGGTTAAGGAATATGGATTAGACAAATCTTTTGATGGAGAAATTGAGTTTGATCATCTTAGCAAGAGGGATAGAGATGTTATTGAACGGAATCTTGCTTGCTTTAAAGTATTCAGTGATTATCTATTGGAAGAAAAAGGTTTAAAACGGGCGCTTGGTGTATCAAGGTGGACGTTAGATCGGATTTCCTCAATTGGTGGACCAAAGTATAAAAATTCTACTTTAACCGACTCCTATTTCGAAGGGGCAGAATACACCTCTTCGGTGGAAACTTTTATACATCATTTTAGGGATTGGCTAGATGAAATGAGAAAAAATTATCCCGCCTTTGCTCCCTTTCCTAAGACTTGTAATAGTAAGGATGCATTACGAGTTCTGCCAGGTAAACCTTTTAAAGGCTTTAGATCAATAGATCGAGAAAATAATAGATTAATATCTAGTAGAAAGATTTGGCCACATGATACCACCAAAGTACATTCAGCCCTTTTTAGATTGTTTGAACATTCAATTAGAAAATTTGTTTCAAAATAATTTGAAAGTGCTATGAGTGAAAAATATGTATTTAGGCTGCACTCCAATGCTAGGGATGGTAGCGGATGGTTTGTTAGTTCAAAATTTGATGAAAGTGAGATGAAGTCAATGTCAATAACTAACAGCGAAGCTGCTACGTCAATTCCGAGTCCTTTTGCACAATTCGAATTGGTAAGAACAGCATTTAGAAAGATAAATTCTCTAGAAGAATATAATGGAAATACAGCCCATCATCGCTTGGTATCTGATGCATTAGATGTTGCTCAACTATTTTATTATTCAAAAACTCCTCATTTCAACGAACAACTAATAGTAACCTCTTGGAACTGCAAAGACCGTTTAAACTTTAATACGAATGAAGACAACAAAAATGTTAATCAAGGAAATCGATATCTATTTGAGACAATAAAAATGTACTTTGAACAGGATCAAGACAAAACTGAAAATAATAGAAATGTCCTCTACAATTTTGAGCAATTAGACAACTTATATTTTCTGATTAGTAGAAAGTCAAAACAGGTAATCGGAGCAACTTCACCCGTAACTTTTTTCTTTGCATCTCCGGACGTGAGAGAAGTTTGTAAAAATGATAAAATTGATTTTCACAATTTCAAACTATTTGATAATTCCGATTATACACCTCTTTACGAGAGAGATGAATCGTTCGTTGAGTATTTGTATGTGATATCAAAACAAGATGGGTTTGAATCTAAATTTCCAGAGGTTTTCGATTATTTAGAAAATAATAACCCAAAAGTAAACCAAGACTTACGTAAAAAAATATCTAAAAGTGTAGAAGATAAAAAGGAATATAATCCATGTTATGTATTAGATCTAGATGAAGAAAAGAATTACTGCCAGTTTCTCAAGATAGATTTAGGTATAGTAGATATTTCGAGTGAATCTGCGAGAAAAGAAATTGAAGAAAAAAGTGATTTTATAATTAAACCAGATTTTAAACCTCAAAAAGATAAAAACCTACCTCTTATTTTACCGTGGGGGAAATTTGATCCAAAAGGCAAATGGAACTATACTCACACAGAATTTTGGGAGGGAAAAAATATTATCGAAGAACATATTGAAACTTACGGGTCCTACAATCCCGAAAATGAAAAAAATTGGTTACCCTATAGCATTTATGATTATCCCTGGTATTCTAGAGATGACTTTTTGGAAGACAAGATTATTAAGATTCCCTATTCAATTGACAATAATTTTTTTTGGTCTAAAAATTTTGATTCAAAAGAAGGTTACCTTTTACCACTAAAACCGTTGTTTTTCAAATATTTTAAAGTGGATAACATTGATAAGTATTTTAAAATTCAAGAAAAGAATGGGGTTGTTAGGGTGCACATCACAATACCAGTCAAAAAGAGTGATGAGATGATTACATTCAATAAATCTTATAAGAAGAGTGAAAGAAAAATCATCAATCTCAATTTACATTTTTCTATAACACCTTTTGTCAAGCGTTTTTCAATTGAAAAACCCAAGTACTTTGTTGGTGTTTTGACTGACCTTAAAGATGTTAAGAAGTATCAGGAAATTAAATGTAAATTTTACCTATCGAAACTATTAGAAAATGATACAAATCAAAAATCATCAGGAGATACTAAAAATCAAAAATCATCAGGAGATACTGAAGATCCAATTAATCTAGATGATCTAGTTTGTCATGATAATACAAAACATAGTTATAGGAATAATGGTGATTTAGGTGAAGAAAATGAGAGATTAGGATTAAGAAGCGAATATTATCAAACACCACCATTTGATTTAATTCAGATTTCTATGGGAGAGATAAAAGGTATAATTGTTCCGAAATACACCAAAGTGAATACAACCACTAAACCATTAAACTTTGTGGTTGATTTTGGAACTACAAATACACACATAGAGTATAAATATTACGCAAATGACGAGACAACTGAACCTTTTGAAAATAATAATGAAAAACCATTATGGCGATCATTATTAAAACGCAACAATGAAACCGAAGAAGGTAAACGTCTAAATGAAGTTTTCTTTGATCAGGAAATATTTCCTTATGGTAGTTTTAAATTCCCCTTTCGCTCGGTATTAGTTCATAACTCAGACAAAAAGTATGGATACAAACCTATTTTGAATGCCAACAATTATATGCTTTATGAGAAGAGAAAAATTCCAGGTTATTTAGATGAGGATACGAATTTAAAATGGGAAAATTTTGATGATCCGCAACAAAAGAGCAAAACAAATTGTTTTATAGAACATTTATTGCTACTCATTTATCATAAAACTATTCTGCTTGGAGTAGGCCCTGATAAAGTAAATATTTATTGGTTATATCCAGAGAACTTCAGCAAAGGGAAAATAGAAAAAATGAAATCTAGTTGGAAGAGTGGATATAAAAAAGTTTTCGGAAAAGAACCTCAAGAGTCTAAACTGAAATCCATTCAAGAAAGCCTTGGACCTTACTACAACTATAAAGATAACGAAGATGGCAACATTTTGACAATTGATATTGGTGGAGGTTCGACTGATATGGCCTTCTTTAATGGTAGCAAAGAACTATATTTCATTTCCTCATTTAAGTTTGGCGGAAACGAAATATTTGGCAATGGATACACTAAGGATGTGAGTAAAAATGGCTTCGTCTCTATTTTTAAAGATAAATTCACAGATTACCTTGAAGGTCAAGAGAGAGAAGTGTTCGAAAGAATTTTAGAGATGGGGAATTCGGTTGAATTCAGCAATTTTCTTTTTTCACTCAAGAACAAAAATGTTAACCACAAAGTAGATTATAGTGAATCACTAAAAGAAAATGGTAAAATGATTCCTGTTTTCTTACTTTTTTTCGGAGCAGTGCTTTACTATTCTGCTGTCTTAATAAAGAGTTGTGACAAAGTCCGTGGCGATAATTGTCCAAAAAAAATCATTTTTAGTGGAGGTGCTTCAAAATTGATTACAATTATTAATGATGATGGCAAATTTAAGTCCTATTTAAATTCCATATTCCGTCAAGTTTTAAACCGTGAAGATATTGATGAGATTGAGTTTAAACTTGAAGAAGAACCAAAAAAGGTAACCTGTAAAGGGATTCTAAAATCCATTGATCCTAGTAACCGCCAAATTCCGAGTCCAAGTTCATATTACTGGGTGGGAAGACAGAAACAAAACAAAAAGGCTTTTGATGTTTATAGTTTGAATGACAAGTCACCGGTTCAGAAAATGAAATATTCTGATATTGATGAGAACTTCAAAAATACAATTAGTGAATCTATCAAAATATTCTTCGAATTGCATGATAAGGCCTTAATGAAAAGTCAAATTTGGAAAAATGGGACAGATGATCTAATCCAACTATGTGAAAAAGTTAGAAATCGACATCTGCTAGACTACCTAAATCGTGGAATAGTTCCTTTTCGCAGAAATCAACAAAGCTTAATTGAGGAAACGCTCTTTTTTTACCCCTTAATTGGTGTTTTAAATAGTCTTGCATATAAACTTTCTCAGCATAATTCTAGCTGAAAATGTTTATGGAAAGGAATAACTGTAACTAATGTAAAAAGCATCTTGGAATCAAACAAAGAGTCTTAAATACAACACATTTGATTGCTTTTTTATCGATTTATTATTGATATTGCCACAACTAAAAAACAACCGAAAATTAAAATTTTACTGATATAAACCTTTTCTCCTTTTTTAAAATAATAGCATCGAAATCATGCGAAGGTTATTTCAGATTTTTAAAATAAAAAAAATTGACCGATCTCTTTATTATTGAAATTGCTGTTATTATAGCTATAATATGTATTCAACTTTACATTTTTTTTAGCATTATTATTCGTATCGGAAAATTCAAATCAGTATTTGATGTTTCTGAACCTACGATCTATGATGTACCAACTGATTGTTCTGATGGAACTAAAATACCTCAACTAAAAAGCAAACAATCTGACCAAGCATTTCGTAAAATAATATTGAATTTAAATAATTATATCAAAAATAATTATCGGTTTGGGATTAAACTAAGTGCTCTTGAAGATATTATACAAAGGGAAGTTTACCTCAGAGATGAAGAAATTACCCAATCAATTCCTTCTCCTTTGTACATTGGATTAATTGGCACCTTGATTGGAATTTTGTTTGGACTTTATTCTCTGTACCAAGAATTAGATTTATCCATGACTCAAAGTTTTAATCTAAATGATTTTTTTCGAGCGGTAGGGATTGCTGTACTTGCTAGTTTTTTTGGTTTATTATTCAGTACAATACTGTCTTATTCAATTTATAAACCAGCTTTTAAATTAGTAAATAGAGGGAAAAATAGGCTACTTACTTTTCTCCAAAACGAATATCTTCCAAAAATTTATAAGTATAACCGTGATGGTTTTGAGGGAATAAAAAATTCTTTAGATGCTCACGCTCATACTTTATCTTTCAACATAGGAAAGCTGGTTGAAGCTTCCAATAACAATTTAAAAAGTTTAGAAAAGCAAGATTATATTATAAAGCGCATTGAAAAAATTGATGTGAAACAAATTTCTTCTGCTAACCTGAGAATATTCGAAAAATTAGAAGCAAACCTTTCTGCATTAGAAAGGTTTTCTGAAAATTTGTCATCTATGGAGAGAATATCAGAAAATCTTGAAAATTTTGCTTCAAGAACAACTCATATTGATGTTGCACTGAAGCAAGTTACTGAGAATATTCAATTTTCAAATGATTTAACTCGGGTATTAAACGCTCACATGATAGAAATTGAAGGGTCTAAAAATTATGCCAAGGACTTTATTGAATCTTCTAACCAGGATATAATGGAATCGGTTAATCTATGTAAAGATGCTCTTAAGAATTTTTTAGTGGATAGTATGCATCAAGTTAAAATGTCTCTTGAATCATTGAAAAGTTCAGTAAATGAGTCCATTGGCACTATCCGTTTGGACATAAACAAGTCTACTGAAGATCTGTTATCGGATACAAAAAATACAAATATAAAATTAAAGGAGGATTTCTCGGAATTTCAAAATCAAATTAATGAAACGGGTATTCTTTTCAATGCTGATGCAAAAGAAAAGATGAATTGTTTTAAAGAAAGTGTTAGTGAATTTGATACATTCCTTGAAAAAAAATATATTCAATTGAAAAAAAGTGTAGAAGAGCTAACACAACATTCTAAGGAAGAGTTTTCTCAATTTTGTTCAGATGAATCATCACAAATTCAAAAACTCAACTATTTAAAAGAGTTGCCCGAAATAAAAGATAGAGTGCAAAAATCAACTGACATGACAATATCATCGTTTAGTTACAAAATCAATGGAATTCTTTCAGTACTCAACACATTAAATTCTAAGATCGAATATTTTTCCAAGATTTCTAGTGATTTAAATTCAGGCAAAATCAATACTGAGAAAAAACCGACTTCGGCTTCCGTAGCTAAAAAGAAAACTCTATTACGGCTTATTCCCTTTAGGAGAAAGAAGAAATGATGAATCGTTATAGAGCAATCTGTTTATCAATAATGGTGACTTATCGTTCTGGATAAAGTAAAGAATACTCCTCATGTGTGGATTTCTGCTTTCATGAGAAAACAGTGAAATAAATATAATTAATTGGATGGGGGTGAAGTGAAATGAAAAAAAATAAATTATTCTGGATTAGCTTTTCCGATATAATGAGCTGTTTGTTTTATGTAATGCTGGTGTTATTTGTTGTTACATTTTTTAATCTTAAGAAAAAGTCAAATGAATTAAATACCCTTAAAGATGAGAAACAAAAAATTCAAGAGATTAGAATGGCAACTAGAAATCTTGATGAAAAGTATTTTAATTACCAGCTTGAACATAAGAGGTATAAATTGAATAGGCAAATTCAGTTTTCAGTTGGAAAATGTAATTTAAACCCTAAAGATTTCGACTATTTGATTGAGGTAGGAAGTGTAATAGAAAAAACAACGGATTCACTAAGAATCACAAATAAAGACTTGGATCTTAATGTTAAGTATCTACTTGTTATTGAAGGTATGTCCTCAAAAGATAGTTTCAATAAAAATTATGAACTTTCATATTGTAGGGCAAAATCAATTCATGATTTTTGGCTAAGCAATGGAATTGAATTTGATTCAGATATTTATGAAGTTCAAATTTCAGGAAGTGGTATTGGAGGCATTAGAGATTATTCCGGGCTGGAAGAATATAAAAACCAGCAAGTATTGATTCATATCATACCCAAATGGTGACATTAGACTTGAGTTTCTGGTTGAAATAAGGGTGAAACCCTTATCAGGTCTGTAAAAGGTGTCATTTCCAAGTGTTACTTTACGAGAAACATCTTTAAATGATCGGTACCAATAAGCTCTAATGTACTCTGTTAAATCTCCGTAGCCAGAGACATTAAATTAATCACTAGCTTAGAATATCCAGGTGGATTTACCTCATTCTACCTCAAGTTTTCTATGTTTTCATCTGGTTTGAAAAGCTATGAACAGGATTGGGTGACATTCTTTTGTTGTTCCGGTGTTCTTTTTCTTTATTGCACTATCTGATAGCCGTACTTGGCCAATAGGGCATTTCTATTTTCTTTGCACAAGTTTATCCATATCGGCATTATAGCATTGATAATCAACTATTTATAAATCTATTCCCAACGACAAAACCCTCTTACTTGAACCGTTCTGGTTGGTTTCACTTTTTTCTTGATTTTCCATGGACGAAATATAGGTATTAACCATATATTTTGAAAACGACTCATGGTGGAGTTGAGAGGCTAATTCTACATCCTATATGTGCTGGAAAGCAGGATCGTTTTTCAAATAGTTTACATCAATACAATCTTCATAATCCTGTCAAATAATATACACTTACTGTTTGACCAATTCAGTACAGAATGAACAACCAAGCACTGATAACGGTCACCAATTAAAATCTGAGAAAAACCCTTGAGGAATTTGGTAATCCGTTCAATGGCTTCAAGTAATATGATTATACCATCAGAAATGGGTCTTTTACCTTTAATATCAGCAGTAACAACCCTCTTTTTACGATAAAATAGTTAATTCATAAGTCAACGATTTTTATGGAACATCAAAATGAACGTAATTGACTGGAAATTAATAAAATGATGCGATTTTTACCTCCAAAAGAAACATGAATTATCAAAAAAGAATTATTAAAATGGTTATTAATGTGAATATCCAATACAACCATACACCCCATGAAATGTAATTTAATAATCTGGTTTGCTTTTCCTGTTTACAGATAAATTCATTGGCTCTAATCACTTTATTGTGGATTAGAATTCGTTTATAACGAAAGCTATATGTAGATAAAAATCTACTCATGTTGACTTACCCCCTTTTTCCCTTTACGACCATGCATGATCCAAGGTATTTTAAAGGTTCGGTGTACCATCGCCCGATTCGACAAGGAACACTCTTTACTTCCCATATTTTGGAAGAAGGAACACGCTCCGATGTCCCTGATGTTATTGGCAGCATTGATATCCGCATTCATAGAAAATCCACAGCTTAAACATTTAAATTCCGATTGTGTTGTTCGATTCTTTTTGTCCCTAGCTCCACACCGGCTACACTCTTGTGAGGTATAATGAGGTATAATGAGGAGGGATTTTAATGACCAGCATTTTTTGTCCTAAATAAATTTCAAATCTATGCCATGCCGTTTTTAAAATCACTCTATTCAACCCCGATTTTTGCTTCACGTTTTTGCCGGGATTGTCCATTGTTCCCTTAGCTGATCTTGTCATATTCTTGGTTTTCAAATCTTCCAATACCGCTAAATCAGAATTACTGGATATCTTTTTGCATACTTTTCTTAGTGCATCATTTCTTTTGTTTTTTATCTTTTTGTGCTTTTTGGCTATAAGGATATTCGTTTTGTAGGCTTTATTGCTACCATGTTGTTTTTTCGCCCTTCTTCTTTGAAGAACTTTCAACCTCTTTTCTTCCTTCTTGGTGTCAGCTAGAAAATGAATCTGTCCATTACTATCGGCTACTTGACCTACATTCCTATCTATACCTACGATATTCTCTATACCTATATGGCCTATTTGTTTTTCAACAGCATCTACTTCACACT